>OFFG01001848.1_pt1 | contig 11566 bp, 9 predicted proteins | sample 1521331 | NCBI WGS metagenome assembly OFFG01 (sample SAMEA3504129, study PRJEB24116) | mouse gut metagenome | biome: mouse gut; feature: mouse-associated habitat; material: faeces | place: Denmark | collected 2011 | reverse complement strand
CTGCCTGCATCAATGCGCATACGCCCCCGCAAAGGACTGCCTGTTCGCCGAAAAGATCTGTTTCTGTCTCTGTGCGGAAAGTAGTCTCCAGGACCCCAGCCCTTGCACCGCCGATTGCCAGCGCATATGCCAGCGCTTTGTCAAGAGCCTTTCCTGTCGCATCCTGATGTACAGCTACCAGACAGGGATCGCCTTTGCCCGCCTGGTATTCGCTTCTTACCGTATGTCCAGGCCCCTTGGGCGCAATCATAGTAACATCCACATTCTTGGGAGGAACGATCTGCCCGAAATGAATGTTAAAGCCATGGGCGAACATTAACATATTGCCTTCTTCCAGGTTTGGCTCAATGTCTTTCTTATACATAGCTGCCTGCAATTCGTCATTGATCAGGATCATAATGATATCTGCCTTTTTTGCAGCTTCCGCTGCTGTAAACACTTCAAAGCCCTGGGCCTGTGCCTTTGCCCAGGATTTTGAACCCTCATAAAGGCCAATAATTACATGGCAACCGGATTCCTTCGCATTCAGCGCATGTGCATGTCCCTGGCTACCGTAACCGATAACCGCAATTGTTTTTCCTTCCAGCAAGGATAAATTACAATCCTGCTGATAATAAATATTTGCCATTTCGACTCCTTTCCATAGAGGCACCGCCTAAAAGGCGGTACCTTTTCCTGTGTTTTTATTTATACCTACTGTGTTTTACAGATAAGTAACGTTCTCCGTCCCTCTTCCCAGGCCGGCAATTCCCGTCCTTGCCAGTTCCAATATCTCATAACCGCCTTCCAGAAGGCTGATAAAAGCGTCAATTTTGGCCTGGTCCCCGGTAAGCTCCACAATCAGGCTGTCAGAAGCCACATCAATGATCTTGGCCCGGAAAATATCCACAATGGAAATAACCCCCTGGCGCTGCTCGCTGTCTGTCCTTACCTTAATTAAGGCAAGCTCACGGTAAACGCTGGCCTCCGGTGCCAGCTCCTTAATATCCCTTACATCCACCAGCTTCCCTACCTGCTTTTCAATCTGGTCAAGGATTTCATCATCCCCTGATGCCACAATGGTAATCCGGGTAAACCTGGGGTCTGCAGTAAGCCCTGCCGTGATACTTTCAATATTATAGCCCCTTCTTGAAAAAAGGCCTGAAATCCGGCTCAAAACACCGGAAGTATTATCCACCAAAAGCTGAAAAACTTTCTTGCGCAATTTTTCGTCCTCCATTTTAGTACCGCCCAACAATTAAAAAACATTTTAGCAATATAAAGCGAAAAAGTCAAGGGTGCCTTAATCCGTCTCATTGCACTTCTGAAGGGCAAGGGTCCCTGTACGTGCCACCTCCACCACGCTGATGGAATTGAACATGCTGATCAGAAGCTGAATCCTCTCAGGGGTATCGCACATCTGTATAAGCATCATATTTTTGGACATATCCACAATCTGAGCCTTCATGATCCCGCAGATTTCCATGATATCCCTGCGGTTACTCTTATTATATTTTACTTTCATTAAAAGCAGTTCCCTGCTGATGCTGCCCATCTCGTCAAAAGTCTTAACCTTAATCACATCAAGCTTTTTGTTAAGCTGCTTTTCGATTTGCTCGATGGTACGCTTATCTCCGCTGCTTACAATCGTCATACAGGAAACGGCGGAGTCGTCTGTCTCCCCCACAGCAAGGGAGTCAATGTTAAAGCATCTCCTGGAAAAGAGTCCCGCCACCTTACAGAGCACGCCGGAACGGTTTTCCACCAGTACGGAATAGATTTTCTTCATAACCACTCGCCTCCTATCTCACCAAATCCATAGGATTAATGATGCATTCAAGCAGCACCGATTCATCCTTTTTCAGAAACTCATCCAGAATATTCTCAGCCTTATCCATATTCTCAAGGCGGAGGAATTTCATATCGTAGGCCGAGGAAAGCTTCTCCAAATCCGGGCTTCCCGACAAATCCACCACAGAGTAATTGTCCTTATAGGTGTAATGCTGAAACTCTCTCACCATTCCCAGATAATTATTCTTAAGCACGATGATTTTTACCGGAATGTTATGCTGGCGCATGGTGGCAAGCTCCATCATGGACATCTGGAAGGAACCGTCCCCGCAGACGGCAATCACCTGCCGGCGTTTATCCGCCAGCTTTGCGCCCATGGCGGCCGGAATCGAATAGCCCATGGTTCCCATTCCCCCGGAGGTCAGAAACTTACCCTTTTTCACCACATGATATCCGCAGGACCAGATTTGGTTCTGCCCCACATCGGCCACATAGACGCCGTCCTCCTCCATCTTATCGGAAAGCATGGTGATAAATTTTGCCGGGTCAACGTAGGCCGGGTCGGGGGTCCTTTTCGGCGCCATGGTCTGCTTGTAGCCCTGAAGCGTCGATACCCAGTCTTCGCATTTACAGGAAAACTCCTGAGCAAGAAGGTCCTCAAAAATATGTTTTGCGTCACCCACAAGAGGAATCGTGGGGCCTACGTTTTTGCCAATTTCCGCCGGGTCAACATCCATATGTACCAGTACTTTATTATTCATAATCAAATCCGGCTGGTTCACGGCGCGGTCAGCCACTCTCGCCCCCACCATCAGCAAAAGGTCGGATTCGTTCATGGCGCGGTTTGCATAGGCTTTTCCGTTATTGCCCACCATGCCGAAATACAGAGGGTGCCTTGTGGGCATAACGCCGATTCCCATCATGGTGGAAACCACAGGTATCTGCTTTTTTTCGGCAAAGGCTAAAAGCTCTGCTTCCGCGCCGGACAAAAGCACGCCGCCTCCTGCGCAAATCAGCGGACGACGGGCCTTTTCAAGCTCCGCCACCACCTTTTTTATCTGTACGATATTGCCCTTTACCGTGGGTTTGTAGGTTCGCATGAACACCGATTCCGGGTAGGCAAACTTCTTTATCTCCGCATTCTGGATATCGCAGGGAACGTCAATCAGAACCGGCCCCCTTCTTCCCGTGTTTGCAATGTGGAACGCCTCCTTGAAAATGCGGGGAATGTCGTTTACATCCTTTACCAGATAGCTGTATTTCACAAAGGATTCCGCCGCTCCCGTAATATCCGCCTCCTGGAACACGTCGCTGCCGATTAATTCCGAATTTACCTGCCCTGTGATGCAGATAAGGGGAATGCTGTCCGCAAAAGCCGTGGCAATTCCCGTAAGTACGTTGGTTGCTCCCGGGCCTGAGGTCACGGCGCACACGCCTACCTTGCCGGATACCCTGAAAAAGCCGCTGGCCGCATGAGCCGCATTCTGCTCTGTTCTTATCAGGACCGTTTCAATGGGCGATGAAAGAATACTGTTGTAAAACGGGCAGATAGCCACGCCCGGGTAGCCAAACACATATTCCACGCCTTCCTCTTCCAAACACTTTATAATTGCATCTGCTCCTGTCATTTTCTCATCCTTTCTCTGATAATTTTGCAGGATTCCCTGAATTTTTCTGTTTTTTGGCTGCATTTTGGATAATTATCCTGCATTTTATGTCTAAGCGGCAGTCCGGTGCTTATCGTATTCCAAGAAGCTCCTTTGCCACCCTGACGGCGTCCGCCGCATCCTTTGAATATCCGTCGGCGCCGATTTCACTCGCATATTCGGGAGTTATCACCGCGCCGCCAATCATCACCTTAACGTCTATCTGCTTTTCCCTTACGTAATCGACTACCCGCTTCATCTCCTGCATGGTGGTGGTCATAAGGGCGGACAGCGCGATAATTTTTGCGTGGTGCTTTACCGCCTCCCCGGCAATCACTTCCCCTGGAACGTCCTTTCCCAAATCAACCACCTGAAAACCGTGGTTTTTCAGCATCAGCGCCACCAGATTTTTTCCGATATCATGAATATCGCCCTCCACTGTGGCGATAACCACCGTGGGCATTTCCTCCCCGGCCTTTTCCGTGGCAAGAAGGGGTTCCAGATATTCAATGGAAAGCTTCATGGCTTCCGCGCTTGCGATAAGCTGGGGAAGGAAATACTTCCCTTTGTCAAACAAATCCCCTACCTCGCCAATGGCGGGAAGAAGCAGTTCATTTAAGATAAAAGCCGCCTCCTGACCGCTTTCCACCGCGGCTTTTGTATGCTCTTTTATCTGCTTCCTGTTGCCTTTCATCACATCCTGATAAATCTGATTGCCGGATGGGAGATTTTCCGTCCCGGCCTCCGCCGCGTTTTGGGTTACAGGCGGGGCTGTATCTTTTGCCCTGACGGACGCCGCATTCCCGGCTGCCGATGCGCCTCTGCCGGATACAGCGTTTCCGGCCGCCGAAGCGCCTCTCGTCGGAATCCTCGGCTGGTAATCCTTCATTTTCTCAATATAGCGGATATCCCCGCCCTCTTTATTCATCAGAAGGTCGCTGGCAAAAGCCGTGTTCACCAAAAGTTCCTGAGAGGGATTGGCTATGGCCATGGTAAGCCCGGCCTGAATCGCCATGGTAAGGAACGCAGTGTTTACGAAGCTCCTCTCCGGCAGCCCGAAAGAAATATTGGACAGCCCGCAGATGGTTGCAAGGCCTTTGCTTTTGCAGTAACGAATCACTTCTAGCACCTCGCCTGCCGCTTTCGGATTTACGCCTGCCGTGGTCACCAGACCGTCCACTACGATATCTTCCTTTGTGAGACCGATTTCAAATGCCATACGGCTGATTTTATCTATAATTTCAATTTTTTCCTCCAGGCTCTCCGGCAGTCCTTTGTCGGAAAGAGGAAGAAGAATAAACATGGCTCCGTACTTTTTCGCCAGAGGGAGAAGCTTTTCCAGTTTTTCCGTTTCCCCGGAAATGGAGTTAATCAATGCCCGTCCGGGATATCTTCGAAGGGCCGCCTCTATCACATCCACATGACTGGAATCGATGGAAAGGGGCAGGTTGGAGGCTACTGTGACCTCGTCCAGCGCTTTCAGCATCATTTCCTTTTCGTCAATGCCGCTCATTCCCATATTGATATCCAGAAGCGCCGCGCCGTTTTCCTCCTGTTCTTCTGCAAAAGAAAGAACCATATCCAGCTTTCCTTCCCGCAGCTCGCTCTGGAGCTTTTTTTTGCCCGTGGGATTAATGCGCTCCCCTACAATCATAAACGGGGAATCCAGTCCGAAAGCGACCGTTTTGCGCTCGCCGGAAAGATAACGCATTCCCTGTCTGCGCTGCAAGCCGGACGCCTGCGCCGGGTTTTTTAAGCTTTCTTCCTCTGAACCGTCCTGTGGCATAATGCCGGCGCACTCTCCGCCTCGCGTCGCCTTTACCAGCTTTTCAATATATTCCGGCGTGGTGCCGCAGCAGCCGCCCAAAATACCTGCCCCGGCCTTTACCAGCCTTATCATCCCGGCGGCAAAAGCATCGGCGTTCATATCATAGACGGTTTCTCCCCGACTGTTTAATCCGGGCATCCCTGCATTGGGCTTGGCGATAACCGGAATCGCCACCGCCCCGGCCATGGCTTCTATGAGACCGGCCATCTTATCAGGACCGGTGGAGCAGTTGGCGCCCACAGCGCATACGCCCAGCTTTTCAAGGGTCACAGCCGCCGTCACGCCGTCCGTTCCGTAAAGGGTCCGCCCGTCCGCCTCAAAGGTAAGGCTTGCCATCACCGGAAGCCCGCAGACCTCCTTTGCCGCAATAACCGCCGCCCGGGTTTCCTGAAGGCTCATCATGGTCTCCACCACCAGAAGGTCGGCTCCGGCATCTGAAAGCAGCTTAATCTGCTCCTTATAAACCGAGATAAGCTCCTCAAAATCCATATTCCCCATGGGGAAAAGCTGCCGCCCCGTCATGGTGATGTCTCCGGCCACAAGCGCCTTTCCATCCGCAGCTTCCTTTGAAAGCGCAACCAGCCTGTGATTAATTTCTTCTATTCTGCCCTCAAGGCCGTACTCCGCAAGCTTGATGCGGTTGGCCGTAAAGGTCGGCGCATAGATAATATTGCTTCCGGCCTCCACATATTCCCTCTGCAGGCCTTTGAAAATATCCGGGTGTTCCAAAATCCATGTCTCCGGGCATACGCCGGCCGGCATTCCCCGCTTTATCAGATTGGAGCCTGTCGCCCCGTCCAGAAAAATCAGTCTGTTTTCCGTAAATTTCCTGAAATCCTCTGTATTCACGTCTCCTCGCTTCCGCGCTGTCCTTTGTCTTTCATTGCAGCGCCTGTGCAAATTCCTTTTATGTCACACGAAATTCAATTTTCATGCCGCGTCTTGCCTGGCAATGTCACTTTTTCAATGTTAGCATAAAATGAAGAAAACTACAATTTACAAATATATCATTTTATGGGGATAGAATTTAACTTTTTTTAATTGATTTCTACAAATTTAAGGGGAAATGAGATGATTTTTGCTTTGCCCTGGGAAATTCCGGTCAGATTCCGGTATGCTTTTTAGACTGTTTCGGGCGGACAGTTGACTTTAAATATCAACTGTGATACCTTGTTGTCAGGACAGAATTGTCATAAAGCTGTCAGCTCCGGGGGATATCAACCCATCTGCTGCGGCAATACAAAAGAATCCGGAGGATTTGTTTTGAAAAATCTGAATATGAAATTTCTTATACTTCTCATAGTCCTTCTGACAGCGGCAACAGGCTGCGGAGACAATGCCGAAATAGAAAGCTATAAGGCGAACATGAACCAGTTCTTTGAAAATGTCAGGATATTTGACTCATCCATCAACGCCATTGACCCAAATGATGAAAACGCCCCTGCCGCGCTGCTTTCACTTTTGGATTCCATGAATATCTCCTTTGAGCAGATGGCGGCGCTTGAGGTTCCTGGCGGGTTCCCCGGTGTGGACGAGCTCGCGGACGAGGCCAGCCGATATATGTCGGAGGCGGTTTCCTGCTATCATCAGGCATATGAGGGCGAAAGCTTCGATTCCACCGCCGCGGAGATGGCTTATTATAATTATGAATGCGCGAATGTAAGACTTCAATATATCGTTTCCATACTTCACGGCGATATCCCGGAGGAAATCTTCACCTATGACGAGGAAGATACGGAAGGCGGGGAAGATGCTTCGGGGGACGAGGCCGCCACCGATGATACGGACAACGAGGCGGCCGGCGGCGGAGATGATTCCGGTGCGGAAGGGGAACTGCCGGAGGAATAACACGGCATATTTTATTCGTTTTTATACAAATAAAGTCTGCCGGCCAACTTCTCACAGCATTCCTCTGCCGTTATGGTATTATTCACAAAATAGTCCTCATATATAGATTCCAGATTGTAGTGCAAATTCATATCTGCGTACTGTACCGTATTTATTGCCTCTATGTCCCGGAACAGCTTTTCTTTATATTCCGGCTTCAATCCTTCACAGGCTTTTTCCAGCTTTTGCTTATTCGGGGAATACATGGCGGAAAAGGTGAATGCATCTTCCCTGTCACTGAAAGCAAATTTCAGAAATTCCCATGCCAGCTTTTTGTTCGGGGAAAAATTACTGATGGACACACAGTTACCACCGGCTTCAAAATAACGTTCTCCATGCATGCTTTCATAGAGGATAACCCCTGTCATATCTTCTGTTCCTTCAAAAAATTCGTTGGCGTTGCTGTTTGGCAGCCTTAAGTCGGTCTGACAGCAAAGCGTATCATTTGCAATCTTCATCGTCCCATAACTTATATCTGACCTGATTTCCGATACATAATACAATTCATGGCGCATCTTAAGGTATTCCTCATATTCCTTTGAATCCATCAGATTGTTTTGGACAAAATACTTATCCTCATATGCTGACATCCCCTCATAACCATATAAGCCATCTGTCAGGAATATCCTTTCCCCGGCTGCCTTTCTTACCTTCTCATAAAGCTCGTACAGTTCCCTGAACGAAATAGTATCCTTTGTGTATTCAAGTCCTGCCATTTTAAGCAGTCTTTTATTTAAGTGGACATAAACCGGATTCACATTATAAATGAAAGCCGGCAGAATTCCGTCTGTTTCCACTGGTTCAAAAATACAGGAAAAATAATCCTCCCTATGAAATTCGCTGTCAGCGTCCATCAGTTCATACAGATTCGCAAAGACACCCTGCCCTGCACATCTTTCCATATTCACCAGACCGGATTCCACAATGTCAAATCCCTCCCCGGTCATTATCCTGGCAGTATATTTTTCCATGTATTCCTCCGTCAGCAGCTCGTCTGCCATGGCCATCTCTACTGTAATGGTCACTCCCGGGTGCTCCTCTGTAAAGGCTTTGATTGTATACTGCCAATTATCAAAAGGAACCCATACAAGGATTGTAAGTTCTCCGGTGAGTTCTCCTGACTCCGATTCCCCTGCTTCGTTCTCCGCTTCCGAATCTGTTCTGCTTTCAGCCACGTTCTTCACAGAGGAGTCCTCTGCCTGGATATTCCCTTCCAATGCCTTAAAGCCGCAGGCGGTAAGGAAGATTACACTGATTAATAACATTATCATTACAAATTTTTTTCCCATAAAACAATCCTTCCCTTTGGTAAATGAGCTAAATCTTTTTCACTGAAAAATATTTCACATTGTATTACATATTATAGTATATCAGGCAAAACCCGGCAAGTATTTTGTATTACAAATTGTTTTATTTATTCCCATAAAAAAACTGCTGAACACATTTTCCGGCATGTTCAGCAGTTTTTATTTAATTATGACAGCGTTTGCTTTATTTCAAAAGCCTGATTTGCCCAATCAGCGGAACTTCCTTTTCCTCCTGATTGATTGCGGCAACAAAGCCCAATATCCAGCCGATACATGGAATTATCGCAATCATGGAAAAGAGCAGAATCACAAGAGCCTGATTCATGTGGAATTTGGCGCCTTCCTTATCTCCCGCAAGAAGCGCAATCAAAAATCCAATCCATGATAAATACGCTACAATACTCGTCGTCTTTGCGTCCATTTCAAATTTCCTCCTTGGTTATATAATTAACAATAACATTCTCACAATTTTTACTATCCACTGAACCAGAATAACCGCAATGGCGGCATACATATAGTATGGTATGTAAATCTCCTTTTGCCGCCCTGCGCCACTTAGATGCTTCCGGTAAAAATATAGCAGCATAAAATGTATGTAGGCCGCAACCCCGTAAATCACTGTGGGGTTCAATCGAAAGCTTTTTAGCAGTTCCCCGCGGAACAGATAATAAAAGGCCCTGGTTCCTCCGCAGCCGGGGCATGGCAGGCCGCTGATTTTCTTTATGCTGCACTGAGCCAGCTCTCCGTATCTGTCATATCCCACATATGCAAACCAGAAGCCTGCAAGGATAAAGGGAAGCCAGATAACCTTTCCTATCTGATAAAACACCTCGTCGGCGCGGTATTTCCTGCCGGTTTTAATAGAATTCATCCATAAACCCGCGCATAAATTCTTCGTAAGCCGTGGTTCCGGTGGCAAACGCAATAATCAGGATAATAATTCTGAACACCAGCGCAACGCCGCCTGTTGCAATACCGGCAATCGCCATTCCCTTGCCGTCATACTTAAAGCAAAGTGTGATAACTCCCAGCACAATCGCCGCAATGGCAAGTATCGGGCTGAACAAATCAAGACAGCAGCATAACAGGGAAAGAATGCCGCATACCAGCGATGCAATGGCAAAACCGATATTGCCGCCGCCCGCTTTCTCAGTATTTGATTCGGCGGAATAATACTGGGACTGTCCGCCGTCATAATACGTATTGGAACCGGAGGAACCATAACTGCTGTTTTCTCCGTAACTACTGCCGTAGCTATTGCTTTCCGGTCCATAATTAATCTTAATTTCTTCCTGATAGGGATTTGCCGGCCTCTCCTCCTCTGCGTCCGTTATTTTTTCATAAACCGGCGGCTGTACGGACAGGGTATCACTTCCCGAAAACAGCCCTTCTGTCTGCGGTTTTGCCGGCTGTTCAATTTTCGCCCCGCAATTACTGCAGAATTTTGCCGTTTCAGGGTTTTCGCTGCCGCACTGTATGCAATAAATTGTTTTCTTATCCTCGTTCATGGTATTTCTCTGTTCTCCCTTTCCCACTATGTATTTATTTACTCCTATTCTAAGATAATACCGGCCAAATGTCCACTACAATTTTTGATAGACTTTGGGGGCTGGGCATGTTATACTGAATATAACACATCGGGATACAAGTCTTTTTACGGCTTATGTCCCGATTTTTTTGCGCATTTCACCGGCAAAAGCGGGCAAAGAGATGTCTGCCGCCCCATCTCTTTGCCCGCCCCAAATTCACCTTCCTTATTCCCGCGACCCCGGCAGCCGATACCTGAACAGTCTTTTCGAGAGCTGCTTTAAGTTAAACGGAATCAGAGGATAGATATAGCTCTTGCCGGACACGGTGCGGTTTGTCGCAATGGCCGCAAGAAGCAGAATGATTGCCGCGATATATCCCCACAATCCAAAGATTGCCGTCAAAATCAGATTGATGATTCTCATAAATTTAATGGCGTAGCTGAGCTCATAGCTGGCCTGGGTATAATTGGCAATGGCCACAAACGCCATATAAAGCATGACCTCGCTGTTGAACCACCCGCTGTTTACCGAAAATTCCCCCAGCACCAGCGCGGCCATCACGCTTAAAGGCGTGCTCAGCATATTGGGGGTATTCACCGCCGCAAGGCGAAGCCCGTCGATGGCCAGCTCCAGAATCAGGAACTGCCAAATCAGCGGAATATTGGTGACGTCCTTGACCTTGATAAACTCAAAGCCCGCCGGAATCCACTCCGGCCTTTGCATGAGAAGCAAAAAGGTGGGCGTCATAATATATGTGATGATTGCAATGAGGAATCTGGAAAGGCGCAGGTAGGTGCCGGTAATAGGCGGAAAATAATAATCGTCCGCTTCTTCCACGATATCAAAGATGGAGGTCGGGGTAATCATTGCCGAAGGAGAATTATCAACCAGAATGACGATATCTCCCTCCAGAATCTGGGCGGAGGCGGTGTCCGGCCTTTCCGTGAATTTGAATTTCGGGAAAGGATTGTACCATTTCTTTTTATAAAGGCATTCCGCCAGGCTTTCCTGATTCATGGTAAGGGCGTCCACCTGGATTTCGTTAATTCTGGTTTTTATTTTCTCCAGAAAGGCATGGTCCACCCTGTCGTCCATGTAGCACAGCACAATGTCGGTCTGGGAGCTGTTTCCGGCATGAAGCATCTCCATACAGAGCTGTTCGCTTCTGATTCTTCTTCTTATCAGAGCCGTATTAAAAACGATGGTTTCCACAAAGCCGTCCTTGGAGCCCCGAAGCACCTTATCCTTTTCGGGTTCTTCCACCCCGCGGGAGGGATAGGTTCTGGAGTCAATCAGAAGGCACTTGTCATACCCGTCGATAAACAGCGCAAATACGCCGGACATGATAAAATAAGTGATTTGCGACCACTCATCCTGCAAATCAACCTCCACATAGGGAAGATTGGACTTTGACATTTCGTGGGCCGTAGCGGGCATTTCATCTTCCTTGAGGTCAAGAAAATACTGAAGCATTTTCTGCATCATCTCATCCTTGCAGAAGCCGTCGATAAAATACATACACGCTTCCCGCCCGCCGATTCTTATCACCCGGTACACAACGTCAAAATTGGTATCCACCGACAGAAATTTATTCAGGTA
>OFFG01001847.1_pt1 | contig 11571 bp, 10 predicted proteins | sample 1521331 | NCBI WGS metagenome assembly OFFG01 (sample SAMEA3504129, study PRJEB24116) | mouse gut metagenome | biome: mouse gut; feature: mouse-associated habitat; material: faeces | place: Denmark | collected 2011 | reverse complement strand
ATTCAGTTGTCAATCTTCGGTTGGAATCTCATTCATTGAGATTCCGAGAAGTTATGAGCCCTTCGACAGAAGGCACACTCTTCTTCCAGCTGGCTTAATATACTTTCTATCTCCTTTTTTTCCTTTTCCAGCCTCCGAAGATCCCCATCTTCCACAGAGACATTTTCTTCCCCGTCTTCAAATGTAATCTCCAGTTTTGTAAAAACATCATCCAGCCTGATATCTACTTTCCTATCAAATACTGCCAGAAATTCATCATCAAATAGTTTCTTGAGAATCTTTTCAAGGAGAAGCCCGATGTGTCCGTTAATTCTGTCTTCCGTCTCTCTGGCAACTCTTTTCATGTCATCCAAAAGCATTCCGATACATCTCTTTAACTTGTCGTCATTCAGGTCACTTATGGTGCGAAATGTGTCATTGATAACATACAGAAAACGCTTATCTGCCATCTCCTTCTTTTTATCCTGCTCCAGTGCATCCGCAAACGAACTCAGATTGTCCTGTAAGTTCCGCACAACTCCGTTATAGAATTTCCTCTGATTATTGCAGGCATTTTCAATCCGCCGATCAAGTTCTTCCAGCCGGCTTTCAGCCTGTATCCTGTCAGCATTGTCGTCCCCTGAGACCTTTTCCTGCATCACATCCAGAAGCAGATTCATCTTATTTCGGATGTCTTTCTCCAGGTTCGCATTCCGGTTATCCTTCTGGAAGAACTTATATAATTCCCGCCGGAACGAATCAAACCGGGATCTGTCACGGTAATCTGCCTGGCTCAAAAGCTTTCCCTTCACCGCCTCATCCCTGGTATATTTTTCCTTATCATAAAGCTGGTCATTACATCCCCACAAATATTCCTTACTGTCCACAGGATATATCCTGATTCCACTGATACCATTCTGTTCCAGGGTATTCTCTGCATCCTTTACCAGTCTCTCCACTTCTCTTTGGGATGCGTCCGCTGTCCTGTCATCATGCACTTCCCCAATATGTGTCATAACTACAAATATATTTTCTGTCCGCATCTCCCCAAGAAGCTCATGCTGCCCGGTGATTACCTTTAATGCAGGCTCTGTAAATCCCTCTTTTTTAATTAAAAACAGCACTGCATTGGCCTGCTCCAGCACCCTTTTTGTTAGTTCAAGCTGTCCTCTGCTCATTTCTTCAATACCCGGCGTATCAAAGAAAATGACATCTTTGTCAACCCCCTCCATAGGATAAAAAATGTTGACATCCTCTGCACACCGTTCACTCCGTATATTGAGATAAAACTTCAGCCGCTCCCTGTCCTCATCATTCTCCAGACTGAACTCGTCTAACAGCACATTGTTCTTTCCATACACCTGGACATGGGCATGGATGTCGCTCTGAATGGTAGTGACCGCTCCTGTAGACTCATTGTTTGCATAGTATAGCAGCTCCTCTCCCAACAGGGCATTGATGAAAGTACTCTTTCCTGCAGAAAATTCACCGATTAGTGCGATTTTGAACTTGTTACTGTAAACCATATCCTCAAGGCTTGTTATCACCTCTGAAAAAGGATGGTTTTCCATCATAGCGTCAATTTCAGAAATCCTTTCCAAATATGTAAGCAGTTCTTCCTTCTTCATCTCTCTTTCTCTCCCTCTTTTCAGCTTGAGGCTGTTTCCTCTATCTCTATTTTGCAGGGTTGAACCACTTCCCACCGCCTAAACCAAGTATAGCACAAGCCTTACAGTTTGCATAGAAAAACAACTCTTTATTGCAGTATCATATAGGTAATCACTTTACCGTCTATGCACTATTTTCCGTTCTCAGTCAAACAATATCTCCTCCACCGTCACAAAGGTGTATCCCTCCTCCAGCAGCTCGTCAATGGCCTTCAGCGCCGCGGTCACGGAGGTATCGTAATAGTCGTGCATCAGGATGATGTCATTCTCCCCGGTCTTGCTGACAATCTTCTCCGTGATCCGTCCCACGTTCCGGGAACTCCAGTCCAGGGGATCCACAGTCCAGAGTACCGGGAACATGTTCAGCTCCTTCTCGAAGCTTTTGTCCCAGGAACCGTAGGGAGGCCGCACATACTGCACTTCCTCCCCTGTGATTTCCTTCAATATTTCATTTGTCTTAATCAGCTCATCCCGGAATTTGTCCCGGTTGCTCTTGGTCAGCTGGATGTGGCTGTATGTATGGTTGCCGATTAAATGTCCCTCGTTAAACATTCTTTCGATAATATCCGGATGTAATTCCGCATGCTCCCCCGTCACAAAAAACGTGGCCTGAATCCCCCTCTCCTTCAGCCCGTCCAGGAGCTGAGCCGTGTAACTGGGATGAGGGCCGTCGTCAAAGGTTATGGCAATCTTCTTAACCTCCTCCATCTCCAGGTCTTTATCGCCCTCAATCCGCACAATCCCGCTGTCCGCTGCCACCGCCGTATCCTGCAGGCCTTTTATAGACAAAAAAAGCAATCCTGCCATAAAATCAAACAGTAGGATTGCCTTTATCATTCTCTTCATATCATATCCCGCCTCTTACGCCCTTCTTTATGCAATATATGCACACTACAACGTTTGAATTCCCGATTTCCAGCGAATGAAATGGCAGAACATAATAACCGGAGAAAACGTTAAAATGCCTACACAGGCACTGCAAACCGCTAGAAGGCGATGCCTGGATAGACAATGCAAACGGACTGCCGCAATCCGGTCTCTCTACCGGATACGACAGTCCGCCATGTTTATATCGCTATAGCAGTATTTATTTCTTCTTAAGCACCAGATGCTGAGGAAGCCCGTTTACCATAAACGGCTGGTAATCGCCCAGAATCAAAGGCTCCACATAATTGATGAACTCATCCGTCACATAGTTTCCTTCTTTATTCATCCAGGAACGGGGAACCAGCTTCTCGTTGTTGGCAATACGATGAACATCGTAAATGCCGGCAGCACTCATGTAGGGATCGTCCGCAACACGGTCGATAACAACCATCTTGCCGCTGTCTCCCTCGTCTGCAGCCTTAACTGCCGCACCGCCTACCATAAAGGCCTCGTCTACGTCTACACGGGAAGCCATATGGGAAGCGCTTCTCTGCAGTGTGGAAAACTCAATGCTGCGGGTCTTGCAGCCGGTCTCTGCCCTCAGGAAATTAGCCAGGTACGCAGCAGTTCCCTGCAGCTGCTTGTGGCCGAAGGCATCTACATAGTCTGCGCCACCGGACAGTTCACTCACATACCTGCCGTCAGCCAGCTTAATACCCTCGGAAACCGCAATCACCACGGACTCTTTCTTCTTCAGCAGCTCTGTAGCATGCTTCAGGAATTTATCAATGTCAAAAACAACCTCAGGCAGGTAAATCAGATCAGGCCCTTCACACTCCTCTGTCCTGGCAAGGGCGGTAGCACCTGTAAGCCATCCTGCATTACGTCCCATAACCTCCAGGATAGTGATTGCTTCCTTATCATTATAAGTCAGCCCCAGTGCGTCTCTGATGATTTCCTTGGTGGAAGCGGCGATATACTTGGCCGCGCTGCCGAAACCGGGCGTATGGTCAGTAAGCGCCAAGTCGTTGTCAATGGTCTTGGGTACGCCCAGGAACTTCTGGGTATGTCCCTTGATGATTGCATAGTCGGACAGCTTCTTGATGGTATCCATGGAATCGTTTCCGCCGATATAGATAAATGCCTCAATCTGCAGCTTGTCCAGAATCTGGAAAATCTTCTCGTAAATCTCGGAATTTTCGTGAATTTCCGGCAGCTTATAACGGCAGGATCCAAGGAATGCGGAAGGTGTCCTCTTCAGCAGCTCAATATCCATGTCGGAATGAATCTGGGTAGCCAGATCCACGTACTGCTCATCCAGAAAGCCCTGAATCCCGTGCAGCATTCCATATACCTTATGGAAGCCTCTCTCCTTGGCAGTCTTGTATACGCCTGCCAGGCTGGAATTGATGACGGCAGTAGGTCCGCCGGACTGTCCTACAATAATGTTGCGTTTCTTTGCCATTTTGCGTTCCTCCAAAATTGTACTGATATACTAGCTCGAAAATCTCCTATCTGCTAAATCATACCAAATATAGAGAGAAATTACAATATGCAAATTACTGAAAAATGGTCTGATACCTGTACTTCTGCCTATATAAAACGGTTTTGTTCACCGTCATAGTGATACCCTGCGGCAGCAAGCTTCTCCGTAAGTTCCTGTTTGTCCGCATCCATCTCTTCGCAGAACGGCCTGCCGTAAAAATCCCGAAGTTTCATATTGACAAAGCTTAACAGCATAATCGGATCCTTGGGCAACATATTCCCCGCCTCCTCATGTAATAGACTTGTTTTTATGGTTTCTGACTTTTACCTTCTATCGTTTGAAAAAAGCTTTCCGGTCATCTGGCCGGAAATAAGCATGGCAACAAGGGCATGCACCGGCCGCAGCACGCAGGCGTACTTGAAAGGCAGCCCTACTTCATCAAATAAGGTGATGTGTCTTCCGCAATCTGCCTGCTGTATTCCTTCACGTTCTCCGTAACGGAATATCCCTCATCGTCGAATAAAAACTGATGCAGCCATACCACATTGGCTTCCAGATCCAGAGGGATGACACAGCTTTTCTTTGAGCCAAGATTACCGGTTGTGCGAAGTTCTTTCTTCGGAAAACCGCCCTCCTCTACAATGCTGTATTTTCCGATATCAGCCAGGAGCGCAAGAATATCACCGGAATCAAGGCTGGTATAAATATCGCCGATACAGTCATTGAATACCTTTGTCAATGTGACCAGATCTGTTTTCTTTGCCTGGGCCTCGATTGCCTTCAGCACCTCTCTCTGACGTGCGGTACGTTTGAAATCATCTCCTGCGGTGGCACGGATACGGCAGTATGCAGTAGCCTGCAGGCCGTTCAGCAACTGATACCCTGTCTCTTCCACCGGCGTATAATCGCATTTCAGCACGGCAGAGACACCGATCTGGTAGTTATTGAGATGCTTCCGCTCCTCCTCGTCCACATCAATGTAGATTCCGCCCAATCCGTCAATTACGCCCCTCAGCCCTTTGTAGCCCACTGCCGCAAAATCGGTGATGTCCATATCCAGATTCCTGTTCAGCATTTTCACCGCCTGCTCTGCCCCGCCGTAAAAATAGGCCTGAGTCGCCTTCCAGTACTTCCAGTGTTCATCGTCTTCTTCGCCGCCAAGGTTCAGATATGTATCCCGATACACACTGACCAGTTTGATATCCCCGGTATCCAGATTGATGCTGGCAATCATAATGCTGTCGCTGTGGCTGCTCCCGAAGAGCTGATTATCCGTCTCCGCATCCAGGCCGAAAAGCGCAATGTTCCGATACCCAAGCATGGTACCGCCCTCTTCTTTCAGCTGGCGGACCTCCTCGTGAATCTCCAGCACCTGGGGATCCAGCTCCACCATCCTGGGACCTTCTGACGGACGGCTCATCACCAGATACAGTACGACCAGCATCCCCAAAATAACTGCAACTTCCACGCCAAACAGGATCCATTTGGCTTTCCTTTTTACACCGCGCCTTGCTTCCATAAGATTCTCTCCTTCCTTCACCGGTTCAGTCCGGCATCAATCGTTTTAACTGATGACAGGAAGCAGGTGCGGCTTCCCGTCATCATGTATTATACGGAAAAAATCTTAGGAATTTATGATGATGTTTTTACACCTTTCTTAACAGCTTCTTAGAAAAACTTTAACCTCATATCATCGACTCTTTACGGATGCCGTCAGCACGCCGTCCTTCAGAAGGATCAGCACGGTGTCCCCCGATTCCACGCTGTCGGAAAGAATCAGCTTTGCCGTCAGCGTCTCCACATGCTTTTGGATATATCGCTTCAGGGGACGTGCGCCGTAAACCGGGTCATATGCATTCTCCACAATAAAATGCATGGCTTCCTCCGTCAGTTCCAGATTCAGCTCCCTGTCTGCCAGCCGCCCGTTCAAATCAGCAATAATCAGGCTCACAATACCTCCGATATTTTCCCTGGTCAGCGGTTTGAATAAAATCGTCTCATCCAGCCTGTTGAGGAACTCGGGCCTGAAATGACCCCGCAGTTCATTCATTACCCGCTTTTCCGCTTCCGGCTCAATCTCCCCGTCCGGGCGGATACCGTCCAGCAGATATGCCGCTCCGATATTGGAGGTCATAATCAGGATTGTATTTTTGAAATCCACGGTCCTTCCCTGGGAATCCGTAATCCGCCCGTCATCCAGCACCTGCAGAAGCACATTGAACACATCCGGATGGGCTTTCTCAATCTCGTCAAAGAGCACGACGCTGTAGGGCTTCCTGCGGACTGCTTCCGTCAGCTGGCCCCCTTCCTCATAGCCCACATATCCGGGAGGCGCCCCGATCAGCCTGGATACGGAATATTTCTCCATATACTCGCTCATGTCAATGCGGACCATATTGTTCTCATCGTCAAAGAGCGCCGCCGCCAGTGCTTTCGCCAGTTCTGTTTTACCGACACCGGTAGGTCCCAGAAACAGAAAGGAACCGATAGGCTTGGCAGGATCCTTGATCCCTGCCTTGGATCGAATGATGGCTTCCGTCACCTTGGTAACCCCTTCATCCTGGCCGATTACCCTCCGGTGCAGTTCCTCATCCAGATGCAGCGTCTTGTTGCGTTCACTTTCCGTCAACTTGGCCACGGGAATTCCCGTCCAGCGGGAAATAATCCTGGCAATCTCCTCGTCGGAAACTTTTTCATGCACAAGGGACAGGTCCGTAGCCCCCGCCTGCTCCTCCTGCTCCAGCTGCTTTTTCAGTGAAGGCAGCGTGCCATAGCTCAGTTCCGCAGCCTTTTCCAGGTTTCCCTCCATCTGGGCGACCTGGATTTCACTGTTCACGGCGTCAATCTGTTCACGCAGCTTTGACAGCTTATCCACGGAAGCCTTCTCGTTGTCCCACTGGGCTTTTCTGGACGCAAAGGCATCCTTCTGCTCTGCCAGTTCCTTCTGCAGGCTTTCCAGCCTCTCAAGGCTCAGACGGTCGTCCTCCTTTTTCAGTGCGGCCTCTTCTATCTCCATCTGCATAATTCTGCGCTGCAGCTCGTCCAGTTCCGTAGGCATGCTGTCCAGCTCCGTCTTAATCAGTGCGCAGGCCTCATCCACCAGGTCTATGGCCTTATCCGGCAGAAACCTGTCCGATATATACCGATTGGAAAGCACCGCCGCACTAACAAGGGCATTGTCCATAATCTTCACGCCATGGTACACTTCATAGCGTTCCTTAATGCCCCTCAGGATGGATATGGTATCTTCCACCGTAGGTTCCTCCACCATCACCGGCTGGAACCTTCTCTCCAGTGCGGCATCTTTTTCAATATACTGCCTGTATTCGTCCAGGGTAGTGGCACCGATACAGTGCAGCTCCCCCCTGGCCAGCATGGGCTTGAGCATGTTTCCGGCATCCAGCGCGCCGTCTGTCTTGCCTGCTCCCACGATGGTATGCAGTTCGTCTATAAAGAGAATAATCTGGCCTTCGCTGTTCTTCACATCCTCCAGCACCGCCTTCAGGCGCTCTTCGAACTCCCCGCGGTATTTTGCGCCGGCCACCAGCGCTCCCATATCCAGCGCAAATATCTTCTTGTCCTTCAGCCCCTGCGGCACGTCCCCTCTGACGATTCTCTGGGCAAGGCCCTCCACTACCGCCGTCTTGCCGACACCCGGCTCGCCGATAAGGACCGGGTTATTTTTCGTCTTTCTGGAGAGGATGCGGATCACATTCCGAATCTCCGTATCCCTGCCGATGACAGGATCCAGTTTCTGATTTCTGGCCTTCTCAACCAACTCCTGGCCGTATTTCTCAAGCGTATCATAGGTTGCCTCGGGATTGTCGCTGGTCACTCTCTGGTTGCCTCTCACCGTAGACAGCGCCTGAAGAAAGCGCTCCCTGCTGATACCGTATTCCTTCCATATCTGTGCAATCTCCCTGTTGGGATTTTTCAGCATGGACAGGAACAGATGCTCTACCGATACATACTCGTCTCCCAGCTGCTTTGCCTCATCCTCTGCGCTGATCAGCACCTTGTTCAGGTCGGCTCCTACATAAACCTTTCCTCCCTTTACCTTGGTGCGTTTGGCCAGGGCCTGCTCCACACGGCTTACAAAATGTTCCTTCTGAATCTCCATCTTCTCTATCAGCTTCAGAATCAGGCTGTCCTCCACCGTGAGCAGGCTGTAGAGAAGATGTTCCTGCTCAATCTCCTGGTTGCCGTATTCATAGGCAAGCTTTTCACTGCCTTCCACGGCCTGCATGGATTTCTGTGTAAATTTCTGTATGTTCATAGGATACCTCCTTGTTATGCTTCCCTACATGTTCTATATTCAATATAACACATCGAACACGAAAATCAATAAAAATACCATAAACATTTTATCAAAGAAGCATGAAATACAAATTCCCAACGGCAAATTTCCTTACCGCTCCGGCAATGCGGTATACCTGTCGGCAGCGTCTGTCTGCCCCCTGTAAAAAGGCCGAAACAGCAAGGATTTCTGAGCCGAATCCCACTGTCATCGTCCCAGAAATCCCGGTTCCGCCTATCTTTTACCCCATTCCCGGCTGCGCCGGAACTGCCTGCATGCTATTGGTTCAGCACCTGAGATATTTTCTCAATCATCTCGTCTTCTTTCAGACGGAATTTGATCTCCACACGTCTGGAAGCGGCCATATCGATTTCATCCGTAAAACTTCCCAAATCATCCTTCACGTAAATCGGATTGCTGTAGGAACGGCCGTTAACGGTAAGCAGGCCCCGCAGCTGCTCTATTTTGTCCTCTGTCAGCCCGTTTCGGGAGTCCAGGCAGAATTTTGCCACAGAATAGGCTCTCCCGTGGGACAATTCCATATTCATCTCATAGCTGCCGTCAGTATCGGTATGGCCTTCTATAATAATCTCCGCAATGTAATCCCGGAAATTATCCTGAAGGAGTACATCCAGATACATGGGAATAATTTCCCGCAGCGTACTCTGGCTGGCAGCGGACAGGGCCGAACTGCCGTAGGGAAAAAGCACGTCCGAGGAAAATGTGATGGATCCCGTCTGGGCATCCACGCTCATGGAGGAATTGTTAAACGCACTCTGCAGGGCGCCGATAATATCGGTACGAATACCCACGATATTCTCCAGTTCCTGTTTGGTAGATGTCAGTTCATTTCTGGCATTCTCAATCTCCAGATACGCCTTGTTCAGTTCGTCCTGAGTCAGCGCGGCATTTGCATAGGCCTGCTGCAGCTCCGCCAGGGAGGAGGCGTGGACGGTGGCCAGCAGGGCCGCGCCGCAGCCCGCGGCGGCGCACACCGCGTCCACGTCCGCCGGCAGGGTGATCTCATCCAGGGCGATGACCTGGGGCGTCATGGACCGCAGGAGCATAGGCACCGCCAGATGCTTGGGACAGCCGTCCATCACGTCGGTGTGACAGCCCACCTCCAGCTGGGGCCGTCCCCGGTGGACCGCCGCCAGCTCCCCCCGCTCGTCCACCAGGGCTACCCGGCAGGGCCGGCAGAATTCCGTCCCCTGGCTCAGCAGCCGTACCAGATCCCGCAGCAGGGTGGTCTTTCCTCCCCCCGGCGGGGAGAGGAGCAGGGCGCTGACCGGCCTCCCGTTCTCCACCAGCTCCGGCAGGACGGGCAGGGCCGCCCCCTCCCGCACCCGGGGAATCCGGATGGCCAGGGAGGAGATGTCCCGGACGCCCTCGTTGATCTCTCCGCCGGGCAGCGCGGTTCCGCACAGGCCCACCCGGAAGCCCCCGGCGGCGGTGACATATCCGTGCCGTATGGTTTCTGACGCGGTATACCTGGAGTATTCGGTCGCTTTGTCCAAAACCTGCTCCAGATCGCTGCGGGTGACCATGGTGTGCTGGAGGGGGACCTCGCCGTCCGGCAGGGTCAGGAAAGCCTGTCTCCCGATCCGGAGGCGGAGCTCCTCGATCTCCGCCTTCTGCCGCAGCGGCAGGGCCAGGGCGGCCGTCCGCAGCCGCGAGGGCAGCAGGGCGCACGCCTCCTCATAGCGGGAGGCGGCGTATTCCTCCGTCATAGTTTCATTCCTCCCCGATGTTTTTTCCTGCTCCTACTCTATGAGGGGTTGTCCGGCAGTATGACGGGTTTTCTGAGAAGATGCCCTTATCTATCGGTACATCTTCTTAGAGGGGACGCCGCACAGCACTCTGCACGGCGTCCCCTCTATCATTTCTGTCCCTTGATCACTTGGTTCATCTCCAGAACAGCGGCCTCGATGGCCGCGTCCACGGCGGCGTCATTGATATCGAAGCCCTTGGACTGCAAAAAAGACTGTACGTAGGACTTCCGCCCCGGACCATCGGTCTGCTTCTGGACCTGCTCCGCGGCCTTGACGGCTATGTTGACCCAGCGCAGCAGCTCCTCCCGCTCCGCTCTCTCAAGGCCCTGCATCATTTTCTCTTCCATCATCTCCATATGCGCCTCTGCCAGCCTAGGTATGACATAGTAGGCGATCAGCGCCGCCGTCAGCGCGATGACGGCATTGATGATAGGGGTAAGATCAATCATAGATACCTCACACTCTCCCGACCCGGCAGGCCCTGCCCTGTTGCACTATATGCTTGCCGGCGGAAATTTGACAAAGCGGACGGTATGTGCTATGATACCCCATCAACTGGAATTTGTACTGCCATCACGAGAGGAGAAAATAGATGAATATAGAGCTTTTACACTGCCACGGAAAGGATATTGCAGTCATTTCCAGTAAAGAAAAACTGATCACTGATACACAGTCCGCTTTAGATTTAGCTATGACTGTTAAGTATGAAACAGGCGCAACAGATATAGTAATTGATAAATCGGCAGTATGTGAGGAATTTTTTGTCCTTAGCAGTGGCATGGCAGGCGAAATACTTCAAAAATTTATCAATTATCATGTCAGGATCGCTGTTTATGGGGATTACTCAAAGTATACAAGCAAACCATTAAAAGATTTTATCTATGAATCAAATAATGGCAGCGACTTCTTTTTTGTGTCAACGAAGGAAGAAGCAGTACAAAAGCTGACAGGAACACAATAACAATAGGGCACAAATACGATTTGCAAAGCAGTTAATTAGGAACATTTTTCTGAAGATAAGTAAAAAGCAGAAAGGCACACTTAAATACAGTTAGTTTTAGGTGTGCTTTTTCATCAATAAGCTGGTCGCGCAGCGTGACAGCGTTTGATGTTTAAAATCAGCCCAAAATGGCAGTACAAATGAAATATATAAATTGACAGAAGAGATTAAGAAGAATCAAATAGAAACAGACAACAATTATCAGACCCGGAAGGGAGTGCAGAAAACTCCTTTCCGGGATTTTCTGCATATAGGGAACAGAAGTGTAAAGATAAGATGCAGTTTCCGTTCTCCCATCCCTTCCACTAAAAAGGAAGGAGCAGATTAATTGAGATTATTTCAGGATAAATTTTCTATCTATAAAAAGGCAGGGGAGCCTTTATACAAAACCCCAAAGAGCGTGCAGGAATGCATTGAACTACTTAAGATCGCGCCGGACGGTATCTTTGAGGTGGCAGGGAACCGCTACAGCAAAAGCTACCTGTTTTCGGACGTGAACTACA
>OFFG01001841.1_pt1 | contig 11614 bp, 13 predicted proteins | sample 1521331 | NCBI WGS metagenome assembly OFFG01 (sample SAMEA3504129, study PRJEB24116) | mouse gut metagenome | biome: mouse gut; feature: mouse-associated habitat; material: faeces | place: Denmark | collected 2011 | reverse complement strand
AACCGGCCCGGCCGGGAGTTTTTGTTGAAAAATCAGCTGAAAGACGTGCAGGATGATTATGATTTTGTAATTATTGATACGCCGCCGGCTTTGAATATCCTGACGGTGAATGCTTACGTGGCGGCGGATAGTTTGATTATTCCAATGGCGCCGGAGATTTTAAGCTTGCTGGGTATTTCTCAAATTCGGGAAACTATTGAAACCGTGCGCCGTTGTTACAATCCAAATTTGAAAGTGCTGGGTATTTTGCTGAACAAATTTAATCCGCGTTTGAATTTGAATCGGGAGGTGCTTGACCTTTCCGAGCAGATTGCTTCTCAGCTGGACAGCCGGGTTTTCAACGCCAAAATTCGGGCCAGCGTGGCGGTGGCCGAGGCCCCCGCCTACGGCGAAAGCGTGCTCTCCTACGCCCCGGACTCCAAGGTAGCCCGGGACTTCCGGCTTTTGATCAACGAGATCGCCCGGATGTATGAGCCCAATCTCCCGAACTCCTGATTCTACGGAAAGGAGCCACATTCATGGCCGCAAGTAAGAAAAATGCCAAGGGCAGCAAGACTGCCCATGTACTGAACCTGCTCACCGCCCCGGGCGCGCCCAAGGAGGGGCCCTCCGCCGCTGGTGAGCCCACAGCGGAGGGAGCCGAGACCGCCGCCGCCCCCTCCCGTCCTCTCCTGCCCCCCATCCTGGAGGTGGCCCAGGCAAACGACGACAACCTGTCCCAGCAGATCCAGCAGGCTCTGGAGGAGGAGCTGGCCGACTCCGCCGAACCTGCCCCGCCCCCCCAGCCTATCCTTGAGGAGGTGCCCCCAATGGCAGTTGAACAACCCGTTGCAGAACAGACGTCCCAGACTCCCGCACCCTCCGGCGGCAAGATGTCTCAGGAGGACATTGAGAAGATGCTGGCCGCCGCCAGCGCTCCCGCTCAGGAGCCCGCGCCCGAACCGGCCCCTGTTGCGTCTAAGCCCACGCCTCCTCCTCCCGCACCGGCGGAGGACGAGGACGTCTCCTATATCAACATTATGCAGGTGCTGGTGGAGGAGAAGGCCCCCGCATATATCAAAAAATTTGGCCTGTGCACCTGCAAGCAGTGCGAGGCCGATGTAAAGGCGCTAACCCTCACCAATCTGGTACCCAAGTATGTGGTACTGTCCAAGCTGGACCGCATCCCCATGCTTACCGTTTACGAGGGCCGTTTCAACTCCACCGTCTTCGCCCAGCTCACCAGGGCCTGCAAGGTGGTCATGGACCACCCCCATCACCACCGCTGAGTACAAAGAAAACCCGCCGGAAGGCGGGTTTTTTCTTAATCCTTTGCGTTGTGCAGCAGCTGGTCCATCACGTCCACCAGATGGCCGATCTCCGGCTTGCTCATCTGCTCGTCGGCCCCCAGCTGGCGGCCCTTGATGCGCATTTCCTCGCTGATCAGAGAGGAGAAAATGATAAGGGGAATCGGCTGGAACCGGGGACTGCTTTTCACCAGCTTGGTCAGGCGGTGGCCGTCCATCTGGGGCATCTCAATATCGGTGATGATCAGCGCCACCTGCTCAAAGAGCTTATTTGACTGGGGCAGAGCGTTCAGCGCTTCCCACATCTCCCGGCCGTTGGGGAACATGCGCAGGTTGACATAGCCCGCCTTGCGCAGGCACTCCTCGATCATTTTGGACAGGAGGATGGAGTCCTCCGCAATCCAGATGGGTTCATCGCTCCGGGCCCGGGGGCCCATCTGCTCAATCTCATCCATCTGGATGGTGGTCTCGGGGGCAATCTCGGCCACAATCCGCTCGAAGTCCAGAATGGTCACCAGGTCGGGGCCGCACTGAGCGATGCCGGTGGCCACCCCCTCAGAGCCGCCGGACACCGTCTTGTCCGGCTTATGGATGTCCGTCCAGGAGATGCGGCTGATGCCCACCACGGTGTGTACCCGGAAGGCAATATACATCTTATTGAAGTTAGTAATGATAAACAGGTCCTTCTCGGCCTTCTCCTTGTCCACACCCAGGTATTTGGGCAGGTCCACCACCGTGATAACCACATCCCGGGGCTTAAAGATACCCTCCACCGCCGGGTGGGCATGGGGCATCACCTTCACCGGCGCGGACATAATAATCTCCCGCACCTTGGCCACGTTGATGCCGTACAGGTTGTCGTCGATGGTGAACTCCATGATCTCTATTTCGTTGGTGCCGGACTCCAGCAGGATCCCGTTGTTGTGCATCTCGGCCATGATTGACACTCCTCACTCTCTTATCGTATTTGCCCAATCCTGCTGGCCAATGACCAGCAAAATGGTTCAAGCGGAATATTTCTGCCTGCTTGTGCGGAAATACTCCCCTTCACTGAGGGAACCGGGGGACGGTAGGGGAAAACCGGTGAAAGGGGGTTGGATTCTCACAAAGATGGGGACAGGGATTTAGAAGATGATGTCCTTGTGTCCGTAGGAGCGGATACAGCCCTGGCCGCTGACCACGTCAAAGAGCAGCGTCCGGGCCACTGTGCCCCCCACATCCTCCGCAATCAGGCGGATGCCCTCCTGCCGGAGAATAGTGTGGACGCTTTCAATGTTTCTCTGTCCAATATTTCCAAGACTGCCGCCGCTGACCTCAAACATCTTGGCTCCGCCGGCAATCTTTACTGTAATACGGCTTTTCAGAGCCCCCTGACCCGTCATCTGCCGCACCGTTTCCCGGATACCGGTGTCGGCATATTTCATCGGGTTTTTCCGCCCCGCCTCCATATTCATGGGGAGCATCACGTGCAGCAGCGCTCCCAGACGAAGAGCGGGGTCCTGAAAGCACAGTCCGATACAGGAGCCAAGAGCATAAGTAATCAGTACGCCGGAGCCCTTGGCCATTTTCATATCCGCAATTCCGACAGTAATTTTATCGTTCATTCCGCAACGCCCAGCTTTGCTAATAAAAAGTTCAGAGAACGCACATCAGGCGAAAGCAGCAGGTGGCAGGGGACATGCTTGCTGTCGCAGACGAAGTTTCCCCCAATGGTCATCAGGTAATCGCTGGTTCCTCCGTACATCGCCATAGGCACAGCCAGAATGGCTCCCTGCATATCCACGGCGAAGCCGGGCACCGTCAGATTGACGGCAACTCCCGACAATCCCGAGAGGGCATTGATAAAAGTAGAGATGAGAATATTGCCCACTTCAATGAGCGCGGACTGGTGCATCTCCTCCAGCTCTCCGTAATCGCTGATCTGTACGTCCAGCATGGCGCCCAGCACCAGATTGATGAATTCCAGCTTTTGTACCGACAGCATCACACCGCTCATCTGGCCGCCCATACCCACCAACACGCCGGCGGTAACGGCCTCCGGCCCGCCAATCCAGTCAATGGCCTCGTTATAGCCCATGATCCGCACTTCCGGCAAAGTGATGCGTACCTCCCTGTTCAGCAGCTGGCCCAGTGCGGTGGCCGCGTTGCCGGTGCCGATGCTGCCAATTTCCCTCAGGGTGTCCAGCTCCAGGGAGTTGAGCTGATCAAAGCTTTTGATGTTCATATTCCGCCCTCCCCTTATCCTCTCAGATTATTGAAGGTCGTCTCAATCTCATCCGTGGCAGTCACCATCTTCAGGCAGTAACTGAAGGCTCTCTGGGATTCAATCACCTTGATGAACTCCTGCGTCAGGTCGGTGTTGCTCATTTCCAGAAGCCCCCGCACCACCTGGCCGGTGCCCAGGTACAACTGTCCGTTAAGATCGGTGGCTACCAACCGGTTGTCGTTGGTGTGCAGCATTCCATAATGGATGGCGTAATCAAAAACGCCAATGTTCAAATCCGCTTCCCGGTTCTCGGGATCAATGACAATAAAGTTTCCCTCCGGGTCCAGCACACAGCGGCCAAAGTTATCGCTCAGACGCCACACGGAGGTGGCCTGTGGGGGAATCAGCTCGCCATTTTCATCGTACTCCGGCTCCGCGTCCTCCGCGGGAGGAATGAGAAACTCGTTCATCTCAAAGGCTCCGTCCCGGGTAAAGGACACCTCCTCCGTGGCCGGATCGAACACGGCGAAAAATCCGTCTCCGTTAATGGCGAAGTCAAAGGTCATCCCTGTCTCCTTGAACCCCCGGCTGCTGGTATCAATGGGGGCGTGGATCATTCTGGCGCCGGTACCCTTGGGCAGCCGCTCGCCGTCAATGCCCTCCACATTGCGGTTCATCAGCTCGCCGAAGGCAACCCGCTCGCAGCGGTAGCCCTGGGTGTTGACGTTGGCAATATTATGGGACTGGACATCCATACGCAGCTGCTGCTGGTAGGCGCCGACGGCGGCGCTGTAAAATGACATATTCATCTGACGCGCACCTTCCTTTCCGTTCTTATGACAGCAAGCTCTTCACCTTACAGGCGGCCGAGCTCGGTGGTATCCTTGGTTATGACCTGATCATAAATCTTGCTCATCTCCGCAGCGCTCTGGATGGCCCGCTGGGCACCCATCATTGCCACCATCTCGTGGACCATGTTGCTGTTGGAGCGCTCCACCATGCCATGGTGGATGACATAACCTGTGCTCTCCTGAAGCTGGCCGCCGGTAAACAGACCGTGGTCATTGCGTACCAGAGCTCCGTTGTCCTGGAAGGCAAAAATCCCCAGCGTGGCCAGCTGGTTGCGGTTTTCCATGGTAAAGATGCCCCCGTCCGCATCCACGTAGATATTGTCCGTGGGCAGCTGAATGGGCTGGCGGTTGGCGTCCAGCACCCGGCCCTGCCCCGGCAGCACCAGATAGCCCTCTTCATCCAGGTTGAAACTTCCCGCCCGGGTATAGCCCACTTCGCCGTTCCACTCAATCGCAAAGAAGCCGTCCCCTTCGATGGCAAAATCCAGCGGCAGCTCCGTCTCTTCCAGAGAGCCCTGTGTGTAGTCCGTATACAGCTCGTCGGGAGCCAGAATATAGCTGATCCGTCCCAGCTCCTCGGTATTGACCTTGTCTTTGTTCCCCACCCGGCTGAGCATCACCTCTTTGAAAGCGGTACTGTCGGTATACCGGTCGGCCTTATAGCCGGCGGTGGAAACGTTGGTCATATTGTTGGAAATCACATCCAGCCGGCGGCCCTGACTGAGCATGGCGGAGGTAAGCTGATAAAATCCCTTGAACATAAGCAGTCTCTCCTCTCAGGGGGATCATTTTTCCCCATTCATGTATTGCTTCATATACAGCTTCAGCTTCTGGATGGCCCGGGAATGAATCTGGGAGATGCGCGGTTCGCTGACCTCCATGACCTGGGCAATTTCCTTCATGCTGAGGTTTTTCCTATAGTACAGGGACACCACCATCTGCTCGTTCTCCCGCAGGGAGGCAATGCCCTCGGTAAGTGTGTCCAGCAGCTCCTGACGCAGCAGAGAGTCCTCCGGGCGGCCCGCGCCGGCGCTGTCCGCCACGTCCACCCCTCCCTGCTCCTGATCGTCAAAAATGGAATCCAGACTGAGCAGGTTGCACAGGGCGGAGTTGGCCAGATCCTCCTGATACTGCTGGCTACTGATGCCCAGCCGGCCGGCTATTTCGCTGTCGGTGGGACAGCGGCCCAGCTCGGAGTAAAGCTCCACGCTGGCCTGATCAATTTCCCGGGCCTTCCGCCGCACACTGCGGGGCACCCAGTCCTGCCGTCTGGCCAGGTCAATGACCGCCCCGCGGATGCGTTTGGAGACAAAGGTTTCAAACTTGATTCCCTTGTCGGGATCAAACTTGTCAATGGCTCCCACCAGAGCCAGAACCCCTTCGTTGATGATATCGTCCACCTGAGCGAAGCTGGAATACACGCCCCGCACCTGCAAAGCAATGGACTTCACCAGCCCGACATACCGCAGAGCCAAAGGCCATTTCAGGTCCGGACAGCCGCTGGAGCGATAGAGCAGGAGCAGATCCTCCTTGCTCATCTCATCCAGCTCTCTCTGGGTATAACCCAGCTCCTCCATGGTCAGAGGGGCGCCCCCGGCGCTCATACTGCCGCCGCCTTTCTCTGCGCTCCGGCATCCCGCAGCATGGTAATATTGCCAAGGGACTGAATCTGCACGTCACTGGTAATCTCATTGAAGGCCAACACGTACAGATTCGGGTAAAACTGAGCCAGCATCCGGGCAAAATAGACCCGGATGACCTGGCTGGTCAGCACAATGGGCGTCTGCCCCAGATCGTTGAACTTCTTGATCAAATCCGCCAGCTGGGTAACAATCTGCTGCATGAGATCGGGACCCATGGCCAGGTAAATTCCCTGCTCGTTCTTGCTCAGGGATGCGATCACCCGCTTCTCCACCTCGGCATCCAGCGTAACCACCCGCAGCTGCCCATGCTCGCAGAAGCGGCGGGTGATGGTGCGGCTGAGCGCGGAGCGGACATTCTCTGTAACCATATCCAAATCCTTGGTGGTAGCCAGAGCGTCCACTGCGGTTTCCAGAATGGTGCCCAGATCCCGGATAGGCACGCCCTCCCGCAGCAGGTTGCGAAGAATACGCTCCAGATGGGCATAGCTGAGGAAATTGGGAATCGCCTCCTCCACCAGCTCGGGAGAGGTTCGCTTGAGATTTTCCACCAGCTGAATCACCTCTGCCCGGCCCAGCAGTTCGTGGGCATGAGAGCGAACAACCTCGCTGAGGTGAGTCTGCATAACCGAGAGCGGGTCAATCACCGTATAGCCGTAAATTTCCGCCATTTCCTTGTTCTCTGGCAGAATCCACCGGGAAGGAATGCCATAAGCAGGCTCCACAGTTTCAATACCGTCGATCTCTCCGGCGGGATTGGCCGGCTCCAAGGCCAGATAATAGTCCACCAGAATCTCGCCCCGGGCCACCTCTTCGCCTTTGATCTTCACCACATACTGGTTGGTTCCCAGCGCAGAGGAGTCATGGAAGCGGATGGAGGGAATGACAAAGCCCATATCCTGAGCGTACTGCCTGCGGAAAATGACGATGCGGCCGATCAGCTTGCCGCCGCTGTTTTCGTCCACCATGGGAATAAGACTGTATCCAAACTCCATTTCGATGGGATCCACCGTCAAAAGCGGATAAATATTGTTGATATCCTTATAGAACTCATTGGCGCTTGGCTGAGGCGCCTCCTCCTGCACTGCGGCGGCAGCCGCCTGAACAGCGGCCTCCTCCACCTGCTGCTTATCGGCTTTGGTGCTGATAAACCAGCCGGAAACGGCCAGCCCGACGCCCACGATCAGCAGCGGCACATGGGGAGTGCCGGGAATGCAGCCCAACAGCGCAATCACCAGTCCGGCGGTAAGAATGGCTTTGGGTTGGCCCAAAAACTGCCGGACCACGTCGTCATTGAGGCTGCCGTCGGATACGGTCCGGGTAACTACCATGGCAGTGGCCGTAGAGATCATCAGAGAAGGAATCTGACTGACCAGACCGTCACCGATGGTGGCGATGGAGTAGGTCTGCACCGCCACGCCCATCTCCATCTTACCGATGGTCACACCCATAATCAGGCCGCCCACGAAGTTAATGGCGGTAACAATCAGGCTCAGGGTGGCGTCTCCCTTGACAAACTTGGTGGCACCGTCCATTGCGCCATAAAAATCCGCTTCCTTCTGGATTTTTGCCCGGCGGTCCTTGGCCCCCTGCTCATCAATCAAGCCGGAACTCAGGTCTGCATCAATAGCCATCTGCTTGCCGGGCATGGCGTCCAGGGTGAAACGGGCCGCCACTTCGGACACACGCTCCGCGCCCTTGGTCACGACGATCAGCTGGACCAGCACGATAATCAGAAAGATAATGACACCCAGTACGATATTTCCCTGGGTAATCATATTACCGAAGGAGAGAATCACGCTGCCGGCGTTGCCGTTGTTACCCAGAATCTGCCGGGTTGTGGAAATGTTCAATCCCAATCGGAACAGCGTGGTAATCAGCAGCAGGGACGGAAAAATAGAGAAATCCAGCGCATCCGACACCGTCATGGTGATAACCAGAATCAGCATGGACAGGGAGATATTCACCACCAGCAGCACATCCAGCAGTGCCAGGGGTAAGGGAACTACAATGAACAGGACGATGACAACCACCGCGAGCGCTATGGCGTTTTGGAGAATTCGCTTCATGGGCAAGGTCCTTTCCAGAAATAAGCTCTAGGCTGCCTTACTTTAACTATATCAACGCCCATAAAGGGCAGACAGTTTCCACTTCATTGCCGGGGTTTTTCCTCCTGGTCCAGCTTGAGCACATAGACCAGTACCTCCGCCACAGGTCCATAGAACTCCATGGGGATCATCCTGTCCAGCGGCGCGTCCGCATACAGTCCGGGGGCCAGGGGAACGTTTTCGATAACGGCGACGCCATTTTCCTCGGCCACAGCCACAATGCGCAGGGCCAATTCATCCAGTCCTTTTGCCACTACCAGCGGCGCGTCGTCAATATCCGGCTTATACCTCAGCGCTACAGCCACGTGGGTAGGGTTACGGATCACCACATCCGCTCCGGGAACCTGCTGCATCATGCGCTGCTGGGCCCGGCGCCGCTGGATCTCCTTGATCTTTCCTTTCACTTGTGGGTCGCCTTCGGTCTGCTTGTATTCTTCCTTCACTTCCTGTTTGGACATCTTCAGCTGCCGCTCGTAGTCCCACCACTGGTAAAGGTAGTCCGCTCCGGCCAGCGCTGTGAAGGCGATGACAACCTGCACAATCAGCGTAAGGATGTCGTCAAACAAAATGGAACAGGCCTGACTGATCTCCATGTCCAGAAATCTGGAGAATCCAATGGCCACTTTTTGGAAATAATTATAAATGAGATACAGCAGAATCGTGATTTTCAGAATTCCCTTCAGGGCCTCAATCACGCTGCGCAAAGAAAAGAGCCGCTTAAATCCCTGTAAAGGGCTAATACGGTTGAACTTTGGCTTCAGAGACTCTCCGCTGACCAGCAATTTGGTCTGCGCAAAGGTGGCCGATACGGCCAGTATTGCGGTGACGGCCAAAAATGGCCCGGCCACCGCCGCTGCGGTCAAAATACACTTGAAAAGCAGGGGGCGCAAAATATCGGGCATGGCGTCCGGCGTAGTCTCCGCAATATAGTTGAAGCAAGTGCGGAACAGACTGTCCGCCTCCTGAGAAATCATGCCGCTCATGAGCTTCAGCATCGCCAGACTGCCCAGGAGGGTGGCTACAGCCACCACATCCTTACTCATCATGACGTTGCCCTTTTTTCGTTCGTCCCGTCGCTTTTTGGGGGTTGCTTTTTCGGTTTTGGAGTCACCGGCCACCGCTCGCTCCCCCCTTTCTCACACCGGACCGTCTGCCGTCAGCTCATCCCATTCCCGTCAGAAGGTGCTGCATCTGCATAAGCATCTCGTTTTCTGCCCGCAGCAGATACTCGCTGAACGGCGTCAGCAAAACCAACAGCAGCAGCAAACCTATGATTACCTTCAGTTCAATATTGATGGCAAAGACGTTGATCTGGGGGATAACCTTCATCAAAATGCCCATGCCTACCTGCCCCAGCAATTCCGCCGCCAGGATGGGCATGCACAGCTTGATGCCCATAATGGTGCAGGTAACAAACAGCTCAATGATGGCCTGATAAACCTCCTGCCCGAAGGCTGCCTGCCCGAAGGGCACGATTCGCCCGGAGGTCATGAAAATCTGCAGCATGGTATGATGCCCATTGCCGGCAAAAAACAGCAGCATCATCAGAATGTTCAGCAGCGAGGCTGTCACCGTGGTGGAGGCATGGCTGCCGGGGTCATAGGTCTTGCCCATGCTCATGCCCATCTGAATATCAATGGTTTCGCCTCCCAGCAGGGGAATATAAAAGAACAGATTCATCACAATCCCCAGCAGATAGCCCATTCCCAGCTCCAGAAGCATCCGCACAGCCAGCTCCAGAATGCTCTCAGGCACCGTGGGAGTATAGGGGGTCATGGGAAACACCGTGACGCTCAGCAGCAGAATAAAGCCGCTTTTGACAATGCCGGGGACACTTTGCCGGCCCAACAGCGGATTAAAGAGGACAAAGCCGCTCATCCGGGCCAAAATCATGAAAAACAGGGTAACTTGCGCCCAATCCACGCCGCCGCCCCCTAACCGCGCATCAGATCGAAGAGGCTGCGGGCGTAATCCAGCAGCGTCTCCATCATCCAGCTTCCACCTACCAGCAGTACAATGATGACCACCGTCAGCTTGAAGATAAAGGACAGTGTCTGCTCATGGATCTGGGTGACAGCCTGAAAAATGGCCAGCAGTACGCCCACTGACATGCTCAGCAGCAGCATGGGCGCACACAGCTTGATGACCACCCAGACGCCCTCACGCAGGACCTCCGCTACCATGGAGGTATCCATCTTCCCACGCCCCCTTTATCTCACGGTCTGGATTAAGGTGGAGAACAGCAGATTCCACCCGTCCAGCAGGATGAACAGCAGGATTTTGAAAGGCGTGGAGATCATGGAGGGCGGCAGCATAATCATACCCATACTCATCAGCGTGGAGGATACGATCACGTCAATGAGCATAAAGGGAATATACACCAGAAATCCAATCCAGAACGCCGCCTTCAATTCCGTGGTCACAAAGGCCGGTGCAATCACCAGCAGCGGCAAATCCACCGCCTGCTCCAATTCCTCCGCTGTGGCGGGGGCTGTTTCGCCGGCCATGCGGCAGTACAGCTCCAGACTGCCAATCTCCGTATTGCGCAGCATGAAGCGCTTGAGAGGCACCTGCGCTCGCTGGAAAAACTCCTCCTGGCCGATCTCCTCGGCCACGTAGGGGTCGTAAGCCTCTGTTCGGATGTCATTTATGGCCGGCGTCATGGTAAAAAGGGTCAGGATCAGCGCCAGCCCCACCAGCACCGTGTTGGGCGGAGTCTGCTGGGTGCCCATGGCGGTACGCAGGAAGGAGAGGGACACCACGTATCTGGTGAAAGATGTCATCATTACCACCAGCGTGGGCAGCAAGGTGACAACCACCAGCAGCAATGATATGTCCAGCGCCTGTACGCTGTCGCCATTGACGTTGATAATCGCGTCAGTGGGCATGTATTCTCCCGCCTCCTCTCATTTCTTCTCTCGGAACTTCCCCATGATTTCCCGGAAATTCAGAGCGTTTCCCCCTGCTGTAGTACCGGAGGGGGGAACAGCCCATAGGGCCCCCTCCTCCTCTGTCAGTTCACACAGCAGGGAGAATCCGGAGGGAGAACTGCCAACTAAAAAATACCGCCCGCCCAGCTGCACCGCCAGCAGGGCCTGATCTCTCCCCACCGGCAGCCGTTCCAGAATCTTCATCTGCCGTCCTGCCGCCGGAATTCCCAGATGCCCGGACAGGCCCGTCCCCGCCCAGCGGGTAAACAGCCAGCAGGCCCCCAGAACCAGCAGCAGAACCAGCAGAATGCCCAGCAGGGAGAGCAAGTCCCAAGGCATCAGGGCTCGCCTACGATGGAGGTAACGGTCTTGAGTACGCGCTCAATCTTGAAGGGCTTGACGATGAAGTCCTTGGCGCCGGAACGGATGGCGTCGATGACCATTGTCTCCTGTCCCATGGCGGAGCACATAACCACATTGGCATTGCCGTCGGCGGCGCGGATGGCCTTCAGAGCCTCCAGACCATCCATGTTGGGCATGGTGATGTCCATCAGAACCAGATCCGGCTTGAGAGCGTTGAACTTCTCCACAGC
>OFFG01001824.1_pt1 | contig 11680 bp, 10 predicted proteins | sample 1521331 | NCBI WGS metagenome assembly OFFG01 (sample SAMEA3504129, study PRJEB24116) | mouse gut metagenome | biome: mouse gut; feature: mouse-associated habitat; material: faeces | place: Denmark | collected 2011 | reverse complement strand
CCATTAATATTCTTCAATATCAGAATACGGTTTATTTTTACGGGGAGGACGGGACGCCGGAAAAACTGGTGGTGCATGTAAACGACAGACCGAAAAATATGACCTTTATCTATGCCCTTACCGCCAGACAGAAGGAAAACATGCTGAAAATGGTGCAAAACGGAAAATTTGGAGACAGGTTTGGCATTCAATACAGGTGGGAGGTACAAAACGCCTATTATGAGGCCGGAACGCCGGGGATTTACTGGGTGCTTCTTATCATTTTGGGGATAATGGCTCTTGCCTGCACCAGAATCAGGCGATACTGCCTTCACCGGCTCCCTTCTTTCCAGGTGCATCTGGAGGTTACCCTGACGGCTGTATTTGTGGTGTTCGGCGCCTGTATTTATTTTGTTATCCAGCTGGTATATTTGACAAACGGCGGATATTTCCCGGAGATTTACGGAAAATATATGGGTTTTGTCCCACAGTCTTTTTATCCGCTGCTCACCAAAACCATTAACGCGGCTGTGATGTTTCTGTTTTTCGGCATCTGGTACTACCTGATAACCTCGTTTGGGGAGGTGTTTGATATAGGAGTAAGGGAATTTATACGGCAGAGAAGCCTTATCGTGATGTTTGTGCGCCGGGTAGTGGGAGGATGCAGGAAAAGAACCAGCCGTCTTAAGGAAGAGGTTCTCCATGTGGATTTGGGAGGAAAAACCGAAAAAACAATTATCAAGCTTCTTGCACTCAACTTCGTGGTTCTTGCCGCGGCATGCACCATGTGGGTGGGCGGTTATGCGGCGCTGATTATTTATACCTTTGCGGCTTATTTTGTGATTAAAAAGTATGTAAATAAAATCCAGGGACAGTACCGGAAGCTGTTTGTGGCCACACGCTCCATTGCGGAGGGCAATCTGCAGACAGAGCTCTCGGAGGACTGGGGAATCTTTGAATCCTACAAGGAGGAGCTTTCCAAAATTCAAAACGGCTTTAAGGCGGCGGTGGACAAGGAGGTAAGAAGCCAGAGGATGAAGACGGAGCTGATAACCAATGTTTCCCATGATTTGAAAACACCCCTTACGGCGATAACCACTTATATCGAGCTTTTAGAGGATGACAATCTTGCGCCGGAGGTTCGGAAGGAATACCTGGGAGTGCTGAAAAGGAAATCCGAGAGACTGAAGTTTCTGATAGAGGATTTATTTGAGGTCAGCAAGGCCAGCAGCGGAAACGTCACGCTGAATCTTGTGGAGGTGGATATCTGCAATCTGATGCGCCAGGTTTATCTGGAATACGAGGACAGGGTGGAGGAGGCGGATTTGATTTTCCGGTTCCGCATGCCGGAGGAAAAGGTGACGCTGCAGCTTGACAGCCAGAAAACCTACCGGATATTTGAGAATCTTTATGTGAATATCATCAAATACGCCATGCCCCACACCAGAGTCTATGTGAATGCGGATAAGACGGAAAAGGGAATCGTAATCGAGCTGAAAAATATGTCGGCAAACGAGCTGAATATCCAGCCTGAGGAGTTGACGGAGCGGTTTGTGAGAGGCGACAGCGCAAGAAATACGGAAGGGAGCGGGCTTGGGCTTGCCATTGCAAGAAGCTTTGTGGAGCTGCAGGGAGGGAAGCTCTCGGTGGAGATTGACGGGGATTTGTTTAAGGTGGTAATAGTCTTTCCGGCGTAGGTATGCGATACCTGTACCATAAAATAAGAGGGGAAACGTGCGCTGTCAGGCACACGATGACAAAATCCCGGGGGAAGTCATTTCCCCCGAGATTTTGAGTCAGATAGAAAATACAGTATTATTTAAGGCTTAATTGCATATTTTCTAACGACAGTCATGTCGGCATTTGTGATAAAACAGTTTTTTTCTTCATCTGTTAAATCGCATACCTTGCACCCTTTATTTCGGGCAAATGCGGTTAAGCCTCTGTAATCAATCTGAATATCAGGGATATCCGCTTTGAAATAGGGACCGGCTAAAACAGTGGAATTATATGATTTCATCTGTCCATTCATAATCGTAAACCTCCTTAATCCGTGCGCCGCCAGCTTCTGATATGAAAATCTGATAGGGATGAAGCATGCAAATCGGTTCGGCATCAAAGACTTTGCAATAATGTTCCATCAATTTCCGGTCAGCTGCAAAGCCGGAAATGGCGCCTTCAAAGCCGTAATTGAAGGAACACTGTGCAGCAATGGCGAATAAATGTCCGCCGACACCTTCATATTTCTTTTGCAATGTCATTTCCGGATTGTTTTCCGGTGCAGCACACATCCATGTGACAAATGCCGACGCCATACTTACATCGGGGCGAACTGCTAATAATCCCTGTATATTCACGCTTCCGTGAATAACCAGTGCATAGATTTCGTTTTCTTTGAGCAATTCATTCCAGTTTACATACCATCCGTTTTTTCTGTTATATTTCCGAAGAAAAGAACTTCTCCTTATACGTATGACTTCTGTGTCAACAATTTCTCCGGTTTCGGCATCCTTTAGACAAGGCGTCATAGTATCTATCCATGGGGTTAACATACTTTCACCGCTTTCAATGATTTCTTATAATTATTTTAACCGGGAAAGGATATTTTTTCAATGGAAATGGACTAGAAGTCCAATTATTATTTTAAAACGTGACATCGCTTTTTATTCGTGTTAACATTGGTACTGAAAATGTAACAGGAGAGCCATAAGCACATGGATAAATATCAGCTTTTAAAGCAATACTTCGGCTATGATTCCTTCCGGGAAGGACAGGAATATTTAATCGACAGCATTTTGGAGGGAAGGGACGTGCTGGGAATTATGCCTACCGGCGCGGGAAAGTCTATCTGCTACCAGCTACCGGCGCTATTAATGCGCGAAGCAGGTGCAGAGGACAGCGGAGAAATGAGCGAAGATGCGCCCTGCGGGCACGGGGCTGATGAAAAGCCGGGAAAGATGCGCAAAGGGGCGGTCACTCTGGTAATCTCCCCGCTTATTTCCCTTATGAAGGACCAGGTGGAAGGTTTAAATCAGGCGGGAATCCATGCGGCGTATTTAAACAGCTCCCTGACGCCGGGACAGTACAGGAAAGCCCTTTTTCTTGCGAAGGAAGGGCGGTATCCGATTATTTACGTGGCGCCGGAGCGGCTTGTTGCATCGGAATTTCTGGATTTTGCCCAAAATGCAAACATTGCAATGGTGGCGGTTGACGAGGCCCACTGTGTTTCTCAGTGGGGGCAGGATTTCCGCCCCGGCTATCTGAAAATCATAAATTTTATCGATACTCTGCCGGTGCGGCCGGTTGTGGCGGCCTTTACCGCCACGGCGACAAAGGAGGTAAAAGAGGATATTATCGACCTTCTGGCGCTTCAAAATCCGGCCATGATTACCACAGGTTTTGACCGGAAAAACCTGTATTTCGGCGTACAGTCGGTAAAGGACAGATACGGCGCGGTAAAAAATTATCTGGAATGCCACCCGGGGGATGCGGGAATCATTTACTGTCTGACGCGGAAAAACGTGGAGGAGGTCTGCGAGCGGCTGGCCGGGGAAGGCTTTCCGGTCACAAGGTATCACGCCGGGCTTTCCGACGAGGAGAGAAAAGGCAATCAGGAGGATTTTATTTACGATAAAAAGCCTGTCATGGTGGCTACCAATGCGTTCGGCATGGGAATTGACAAATCCAATGTGAGATTCGTGCTTCATTTCGGGATGCCGAAAAATCTGGAATCCTATTATCAGGAAGCCGGAAGGGCCGGGCGGGACGGGCAGCCGGCCGAGTGTATTTTGCTGTACAGCGGTAAGGACGTGACCACCAATCAGTTTTTTATCGAGAATAATCAGGATAATCAGGAGCTGGACGCAGGGCTGCGGCAGCTTGTGATGGAAAGGGACAGGGAAAGGCTGCGGAAAATGACCTTTTACTGTTTTACCAATGAATGCCTGCGGGATTACATACTAAGATATTTCGGGGAATACAGGGAAAATTATTGCGGGAACTGCTCCAACTGCCTCAGCCAGTTTGAAAACACGGATGTGACGGAAATTGCAAAGAGCCTTGTGGGGTGTGTGGAAAGCTGCCGCCAGAGATACGGAATCAATGTGATTCTGGACACGGTCCACGGGGCGAATACGGCGAAAATCCGAAGCTACCGCATGGATGAAAACCCTTTTTACGGCGGATGTGCAAAGGTGCCTTCTCCCAGGCTGCGGCAGGTGCTGAATCATTTGCTGATACATCATTATCTGGCCATGACCGACGACGAGTATGCGGTGGTAAAGCTGACGGAAAAATCGGAAGATATTTTAAGAGGCGGGGAAGCGGTGGTCATGAAGCTGGCAAAAGAGCAGCCTCATCCGGCCAAAGGGGAGAGCAGAAAGAGCGGGCGGAAAAAAATATCTTACGGCGCGTCCGGCACAGGCTCCGGGAGCGGAGAGCTTTCCCCGGCGCAGGAGGCCTTGTTTGAAAGGCTTCGCACCTTGCGGACGGAAATCGCCAGAGGGGAAAAGGTGCCGCCCTATATTATTTTTTCCGACAGGACGCTGGTACATATGTGTATGTTAAAGCCGGGAACAAAGGCGGAAATGCTGAAGGTTTCGGGTGTGGGCGAATATAAATATGAGAAGTACGGGGAGAGGTTTCTTGACTGTATACGGAAATCAGGGAGTGTGGAAGCATGAAGTTTTTGAAGATTTTAGGCGGTATTTTACTTGCTCTGATTATCGGGCTTGTGATTCTGGTGCTTGTCTGCGCCAACAATCCGGAGCTTACGGAAAAAATTGCGGAGTTTCTTTATCCTGACCGATACAAAATAGCGGGGACGGTGAGCGGAACGGGAGAAATCAAAGAGGACGCGGAAAACGCAGGGGACAGAGCCGGATGGACGGAAGGCAATGCCGGGGAAGCGGGAGGCGCTTCGGGAAATCCCGGAGACGGCCCGGCAGGAAATGGAGATTTTGACGCATCGGCTTTTTCCCAAAGCATACTTCCGGGCGAACCGAACCGGGGAAGCGGGGACGTGGCGGGGCAGGACGGGAGTTTTGCAGGCGATGCCGGAAAGGAAGGGCTTGCGGAAAATATCCGCCCGGAATACATAGCCCCCGACGAGGCGGAGCTTATGGTGCCGGAAAAGGTATCGGGGCGAAACGGTTATCAGCAGATTCAGGGCGAGGCGGAGCAGGTTGACGATGAGTCCGCAAAGGCGCTGGAAAGCAGTCTGGGGCCGGGGCAGACGGGCGACGGGCTTTCCTTTGACCCGCTTTTTTATCCCTATTATGAAATGCTGGACGAACAGGGAAAGCGCCTTTACCGGCAGATTTATGCGAACGCAAACGCTCTGACCGGCGCTTTCGCACCGGTGGAGGAAGTGGGCGCGGGCAAGCTTCGGACAGTTTTCGAGGCGGTCTACAACGACCATCCCGAGCTTTTCTGGATGGAAACCGCTTATTATGGAAAGTACAGAAGGGACGGGCGGTGCGTGGAAATCGATTTGCGGTTCAACCGCACGGCGCAGAACCTGGAGGCGTCAAAGGCTGTTTTTCAGGAAAATGCGGACAGCATAAAAAATCAGGCCTCCGCTCTTTCGAGCGATTATGAAAAGGAAAAACTGGTGCACGATATTCTGATTGACAGGATAACCTACAACCTCGGCGCGGAGATGAATCAGAGCGCTTACAGCGCGCTGGTAAACGGTCAGACGGTCTGCGCCGGATATGCAAGGGCTTTCCAGTATCTGCTGCAGCAGATGGAAATTCCCTGCTACTACTGCACCGGCTACGCCGGGGAAAACCATGCGTGGAATATTATCCGTCTGGAGGACGGCTTTTATAACGTGGATACTACATGGGACGATGTGGACGGCGGAAATTATGACTATTTCAACAAGACAGACAGCGATTATGCGGACACCCACGCGCGGAAGGAGCTGTCGGTTTATCTGCCGCCCTGCAACGGACAGAGGTACCGCAATCTGGAAGCAGAAGACGAAGCCGGTGAAAATCTGCGGGGCATTGAGGATATTGGTCTTCGGCCGGAGGATGTTTTACATACTCTTGCGGACTATTATGACGGCTGCTATGGCCGGATTGTGTCAAATGGGGCGGGCTCCTACAGCTTTTCGCTGGCAGTCGAGGGAGCTGATTTGCTTGAGGAGCTGTATCGGGCTTACCGGTCGGATGCCTATAAGCAGGGGTATATGGAGCGGGCAATGACGGACGCCGGCATTTCCTCCTGCGAAATGAGCCTTGAGACGGAGGGGCTTAAGGAGGACAGATATCTTATTGTGCATACCGTGAGCGCAAGGTAAAGAGCGTCGGCGGCACGGAAATCAATTTTTGGATTCCGGTGAAGGTATGCGTGTCAGAAAGGATGTCAGCCCGGAACATTTCTTCGTCGCCGCGCTTTCGCTCTATAAAAACGTAACGGATGCTAAGCTCGCGAGCTGCATAGCAGCTCGAAACCTCGCCAATCACATGCTTAAAAGCATGGACGTTTTTATAAGGGCTTAAGAAATATTCCAGATTGACAGCCTCTTTGGTAATATTCATTTCACCGGAATCTGAAAATTGATTTCTGTGAGTCAAAAAATAAAATTGTACAATCGTCCTGTCTGCACAAGATATGGTAGACGAAAAAATTTGTGAATACCAGTTTCCCCAAACCGATTGAAGACGGAAAAAAAATATGCTATATTTTCATTACTGACTTAAAAAGTCAATGAATCAAGTTAGATACAATACATAAAAACCGGAAAAAACGTAAACCAATGAAACAATAACAACGAGTTTGCGAAGAACAGCCTGACCAGGCGTCCCCCTTCGCCAAGGAGTCCCCCATGAACGAAAAATTTTTTGACCTGAAAAAAGAAAAGCAGGACCGCATGATTAACGCCGCGTTAAAGGTTTTTGCGGAAGGCGGATACGCCCACGCCAGCACCGACGATATTGTGAGAGAGGCGGGAATAAGCAAAGGGCTTTTATTCCACTATTTTGTCAGCAAGCTTGGACTCTACAGCTTCATATATGACTACAGCGTAAGATACCTTATGCTGGAGCTTTCCACAGGGGTGTCGCCGAAGGAAACCGATTATTTTGAGCTGCTTGTCCAGATAAAGCACTCCCATCTCCAGGCAATGAAAAGCTACCCCTGTATCCTGCGTTTTCTGAACAGATGCAGGGAGGAAAAGGTGGGGGAAGCGCTTGCGGAAATACAGGAGCGGCGGGAGATTCTGCCGGAAAGGTATGAGGAAATCATGGGGCGGGCCGGTCTGGAGCATTTCAGAAAGGGCGTGGACATAAAAATGATAACCAGAATGTTGGAATTCACCATGGATGGGCTTATGGAGGAGCATTTCAGAAACGGCTCCTTTCAGCCGGAAATGTATTTTGATGAAGTGCGCCGGTATCTGGATGAGATGAAGAAAATCTGCTATACATAGAGCAAAACGACCGGTCTGGTCAATTGAAAATAGTATTGTCGCGGAGGGAAGCCATGAAAGAAAAACTTTACACGATACCATTAAATGATGCGGTAAATGCGGGGGATGAATGTCCTTTTTGCTATATAGAGCGGGCGGTGGAGCAGGACGCCATCGATTTTGTGCTGGGAAGCGGTTCTTCCTATATGGAAAGCGACGTGCGGGAGGCCACCGACAAGGCGGGTTTTTGCAGAGCCCATTTCAAAAAGATGTTTGATTACGGAAACACGCTGGGCAACGGGTGGATTTTAAAGACCCATTATATGCAGATAAACAGGGAGATGAAAGAGGAATTCAAGAAGTTTGCGCCCTCCAAATCCACCCTTATGGGGAAATTCAAGAAAAATACCGAGAGGGTCAATCCCGTCGGCCTGTGGGTGCAGGAAAAGGAAAAGTCCTGCTATATCTGTAACCGCTTTGCGGATACCTACGAAAGATACCTTGACACATTTTTCCATATGTATAAGACGGACGGGGATTTCCGTAAGAGAATCCATGAGAGTAAGGGCTTTTGCCTGCATCATTTCGGGGATTTGTGCGAGGGGGCGGAAAACAGATTAAGCGATAAGGAAAAAAAGGAATTTTATCCGGCTATGTTTGAGCTGACGGAAAAGAATATGGCACGATTGCAGGAGGACGTAACCTGGCTGGTGGATAAATTTGATTACCGGAACAAGGACGCGGACTGGAAAAATTCAAAGGACGCTATCCAGAGAGGAATGCAGAAGCTAAAGGGAGGTTATCCGGCGGACCCAGTATATAAAATGAACAAATAGATATAGTTGACCAAACTGGTCATAAAATGGGACTGTTTCAAAACAGTCCCATTTGTGCAATAATAAGCCGACTGTGGCAATCAAAACAGTCCCATTGCTTTTCCGGCCCAGTAAATCAGCCCCAGCAGCCAGCTTGTAAAAATGCCGTAGAGAATCACCGGCCCGGCGATGGTAAAGATTTTGCATCCGATGCCAAAGACCTGTCCCTCCTGTTTAAATTCCACGGCGGGAGCCGCCACGGAGGTGGCAAATCCGGTGATGGGAACAAGAGCCCCCGCGCCGCCGAATTTCACAATGGAAGGATAGATGTTAAACCCGGTTAAAAGGACGCTGACAAGCACCAGGACAAGGGAGCAGAAGCTTCCGGCCATATCCTTATCCATGTTAAGGGAGTTTTTGGCAAAGTTCAGCAGAAGCTGCCCCAGTGTACATATGATGCCGCCAGTGATAAAGGCTTTTAACATCTGCAGGTACAGATTGTGGGTGGGGGTGATTTTTTTGACATATTCTTCGTAGTCTTTTTCCAGATTCAGTTGTTCTTCATTTTTTGGTTCGCTCATAAACAATCCTCCTATTCTTTGAGCAGACACATTCCATGCGGACAGAAATCCGTCGGTGTCTGCCGGGTGATAAGGAATCCTCCGCCCTGCGGGTTCCTCCTTACCGCATCTTCCGTGCAAGGTACGCACAGCTGCCGTTTCATAATTTCCGTTGTTATATTGTGGAAAATACACGTAATTGCGCACACCTCCCGCAATTCTGACTTTCCGGCGCATACACTTGATTTCCCTACGCATACACTTGATTCCACCAAAAACAGTTGTATTTAGTTTGCATAATATTGATAATTTTATGCATAAACATTGAAAAATACGAAAAAAATGCGGTAAAAGAATTGACAAATGTACCGTTTTATAGGTAGAATATTAACATTGTGGGGAATGACGGGGCCGGCAGTACGGGCTCACGTGTTCTTTCTTTAAAATTCAGGTAAGGAGTTGTAAAAATGTTAAAGTATATTGCGAAACGAATCGGTCTTGCGATTGTGACCATCTGGGTGGTTGCAACCATTACGTTTTTTCTGATGAATATGGTTCCGGGCGGGCCGTTCCTCTCGGAAAAGGCAATCAGCCCTCAGGCGACGGCGGCGCTGGAAGCCAAGTACGGACTTGATAAGCCCTTATCGCAGCAATATCTTACATATATGTGGGACGCTCTGCACGGCGATTTCGGCGACAGCTTAAAGCAGCGCGGGCGTACCGTTATGGGAATTATCAAGATGAAATTCCCGGTTTCCGCCAGAGTGGGAGGTCTTTCGGTGCTTGTGGCGCTGTGTCTGGGGATTCCGCTTGGCAGCATTGCGGCTTTAAAGAGAGGCAAGTTTGCGGACAGCCTTATCAGTGTGGTGGCCACCTGCGGAATTGCGGTTCCAAGCTTTGTAATCTGTACGGTACTCCTGTATTTTCTGGGCGTTAAGCTGATGATTCTGCCCACGCTGGGGCTTTCCTCGTGGAAGCATTACGTGATGCCGGTGATTGCCTTATCTTTCTATCCCACAGCCTACATTATGAGACTGATGCGCTCCTCCATGCTGGACGTTATGGGGCAGGATTATATGCGGACGGCGAAGGCAAAGGGCGTATCCGGATTTTTCATTCTTTTCAAGCATGCGCTTCGAAACGCAATCCTTCCGGTTGTAACCTATGTGGGCCCCATGCTTGCCTATACGGTGACGGGAAGCTTCGTTGTTGAAAAGATTTTTACCATTCCGGGACTGGGCGGCGAGTTTATCACCGCAATCAGCGGCCGTGACTATACGCTGATTATGGGAACAACGATTTTCCTTGCGACCCTCATAATCATTATGAACGTCGTTGTGGATATTATCTACAAGCTGGTAGACCCGAGAATCAATTTAAAATAAGGAGCAATACATATGAAACAGAATCCACTGAGTTTTCAGTTAAAACTTAATCCTGAGGATTTCTTGCCGGCAACCGAGGAGGAAAAGCAGAGCCAGATTATCATGCGGGAGAGCGTGAGCTTCTGGAAAGACGGTATGCGCCGTCTGGCAAAAAATAAAGTGGCTATGGTAAGCCTCGTGGTAATTATTATCGTTATGATATTTTCTTTCATTGTCCCGTCCTTCTATCCTTACAGCTATAAGGAGCAGGCAAAGGGAGCCAATAATCTGGCGCCCATGCAGTATTCTGAGGAGGAGCAGGCGAGAATTGACGCCGGTGAAAAGGTGTTCCCCCATATCTTCGGAACCGATAACCTGGGCAGGGATTACGCCATCAGAGTAATGATGGGAAGCCGGATTTCCCTTCTGGTAGGGCTTATTGCCACAGGCATTATCTTTATCATTGGTTCCGCCTATGGCTCCATTGCGGCTTTCTTCGGAGGCTGGGTCGATTTGGTTATGATGCGGATTGTGGACATTATTTACACCATACCGGATATTCTTCTGATTGTTCTTTTATCCTTTGCGCTGAACGCGCCTCTCGAAACCCTGAAAGATGTGCCGGGCTTTAGCTGGGTGGGGATTGTAGGAAAGAACCTCATCAGTATTTTTATTGTGTTTGCCCTTTTGTACTGGGTTGGAATGGCCAGAATGGTCAGAAGCCAGGTGCTGATGCTCAAGGAAAGCGAATATGTTACCGCGGCCAGGGCTCTTGGCGTGGGCAACGGCAAAATTATCAAAAAGCACCTGCTCACCAACTGTATCGGAACACTGATTGTAACCACGACACTTCAGATTCCGTCCTCCATCTTTACGGAGAGCTTCTTAAGCTTCCTCGGAATGGGTGTGGCGGTGCCCCTTCCTTCTCTTGGAAGCCTTGCAAGCAGCGCCATTAACGGTATGAATACCTATCCGTACCTGTTATTTATACCGGCTATTTTAATCAGTTTGATTATTTTGAGCTTTAACCTGTTTGGCGACGGTCTTCGGGACGCTTTCGACCCCAAGCTGAAAAACTAACGGAAAATGAAAACGGCACAGCAGCAGTGCGGAAATGAGGGATTTATGTCAGAATATCTTGTTGATATAAAAAATGAACGGCTTTCCTTTTTCACTCCTGCGGGAGAAGTGAAGGCATTAAACGATGTATCCATTCACTTAAGGGAAGGCGAAGTACTGGGAATCGTAGGCGAAAGCGGTTCCGGCAAGTCGGTTACGGCCTACAGCCTTATGGGGCTTACCGCTTATCCCGGCAGGCTGATTGGCGGCAGTCTTGAATTTAACGGCCATCAGATTGACCAGATGACGGACAAGGAAATGAGGAAAATCCGGGGAAATGAAATATCCATTATTTTCCAGGACCCCATGACCAGCTTAAATCCGGTCTATACCATTGGAAACCAGATTATGGAAGCGGTTCTGCTCCACACGGATAAAAAGAAAGCCGAGGCAAGGGAGAGGGCGAAGGAACTCCTTGAGCTGGTA
>OFFG01001821.1_pt1 | contig 11697 bp, 10 predicted proteins | sample 1521331 | NCBI WGS metagenome assembly OFFG01 (sample SAMEA3504129, study PRJEB24116) | mouse gut metagenome | biome: mouse gut; feature: mouse-associated habitat; material: faeces | place: Denmark | collected 2011 | reverse complement strand
AAAGCAAGAGCAAGTCATCAGCGAGTTGGTGCGCATTTGCAGAAAAAGGATCATATTAAGTGTATCCAGCCGGCTGGGGTATCTGCCTTACCTGTCCAACCCTATCCAGAAAAACCAGTTTATCCTGAATCAAGACTGTGATGATCCTTTTGTGAAATGGTGTATCAGCAACAAAGAGGATGCGATTAAAAACTTTCGATTGGATCGAACAGAAATTGAAAAGCTATGGGCAGATGGACTGATGGGCGGTAAGGAGGAGATCGCTGAGTACAAACGGGGCGGTGCTCCCTGGTGTATCACCTACACGTTTATGCCGGACGAACTGAAAGGGATATTGGAACGGCTTGGCGTGCGGGACATCAAACTGGCAGGTCCGGGCGCGTACGCTCGAACCATCCCCAATGAACTATTGGTCAAGATTATGAACGATCCAAAGCAGCGTTCTGATTTTCTTGATATTTGCTATCGGTTTGACTCCAATCCATTCGTATGCGGTATGGGAAAGGACAATCTGCTGGCAAAGGGTGAAATCAACCATCGTGATTCTGAGAACGGAAGGAGATTTCCATGATAAACGATCAAATACGGATTCCCATCAATGGAGTGCGGCAGTATATCTCCATCCGTTCCGAGCAGGAAAGGGCGCCGTTACTGCTCTACCTCCACGGCGGACCAGGGGATACCGCCCTTCCGCTGGTTCTGAAGTATAATCGTGAGCTAGAACGCTACTTTACAGTTGCAGTCTGGGAGCAGCGGGGGGCGGGAAAATCTTATTATCCTTTTCGGCCTGACGAGACAATCACCATTGCTACTTTTCTGCAGGACTTGTTGGAATTGACACAATATCTTCTGGATCATTTCCATCAGAAAAAACTTTATTTGGTCGGACACTCTTGGGGAAGCGTGTTGGGACTACGATTTATTCAACATAATCCAGAGTATGTTTATTCCTACATCGGCTGTGGTCAGGTGGTAAACATGAAAAAGTCTTGGCAGATGGCCAGAAACTTCGCTATAAAACAAGCGAATGGCAAGGAGAAGGAGAAGCTGAAACAAATCGATCCTGCGTTTACAGGGGAAAAGTGGATGGAGGATCTGTTGTTTCTTACTAAACAGATTACAAAGTTCGGCGGTTCCCTGTACGGCAAAACAAATCAAAACAGTCTCATACCGCCGTTTCTGCTCTCAAAATACTATAGTATTCCAGATCTAATCCGGCGTCAAAAGGGCTGTGTCCAATCCCTCCAGCGCCTTTGGGGAGAGTTGATGGAGGTGAACTTCGAGTCTGTTCTGAGTTACGAAGTTCCAGTGATTTTTGCTGAAGGACATCATGATTATCATGTGTCTTTCGATTTGGTAAAACACTATTACGATACTCTCCAGTCGGAAAAGCGTTTTATCTGGTTTGAACAGTCTGGCCACTTTCCACATTGGAGCGAGGCGAACAAATTTAACCGGCTGGTTACAGAACTTGTTAAGGGCAAGTTGGAGTCCTGAACAACTTTGAAATCTACCCAAATAAAATTTTTCATTATCACAAATCGTCTCATTGCATAGGAGGAAAGGGCCTGATATACTTGACCCGGAGGTGACAGCTATGGCAAACGAGAGCAAAAAGGATTTCAACGCGATGCTGCATGACAGCAAGGATATGCCGAAAATCCAGACGGTTACAGACCCGAAGACGATTGAAAAATACGGCGGCACACGAATGTATTTTGCGCCGCCGATTGACTATGATAAAATCATGCGGCGGGTTCCGTATGGTAAAGTGGTCACGGTAGGCGGCATCCGCGAGCACTTTGCGAAACGCAACGGCGCGGATTTTACAGAGCCGATTACCGCGGGGATTTTTGTGTCCATTGCGGCATGGGCCAGTTACCAGCGGAATCACGATCCAACACCCTATTGGCGGACGCTGAAGGCGAACGGCGAACTGAACGCGAAATTTCCGGGTGGCATTGAGGCGCAGAAAAGGCTGCTGGAGGAGGAAGGCCATACCGTCATACAGAAGGGAAGAACCACTATCAGGTACTTTGTGAAGGACTATGCGCAGGCGCTCTTTGTGTTGGAATAGCGTGCAAAGAAAGGGGGAACTGCCTGTTGCGTGAAAAATTGCTGATCGTGGACGATGAACCGGGGATTGTAGAAATGATGGCCAGCTATTTCGCACCGCAATACCAGGTCCTGACCGCCCACAGCGGTGCGGAAGCCCTGGAAAAAGCCGGGGCAGGACCGGATCTGATTCTGCTGGACATCAATATGCCGGGCATGGACGGCCTGACCGTCTGCCAGACCATACGGGATCACATCGCCTGCCCCATCCTCTTCCTGACCGCCCGCATTGAATCTGCGGACAAAATCGCCGGGTTCCAGGCGGGGGCGGACGACTACATTGTCAAGCCCTTTGAGATGAAGGAGCTCATTGCCCGCATCAACGCCGTGCTGCGGCGCACGGAGATCCCCGAGGACACCCGCAAGCGGCTGGTGTTTGACAAGCTGGAGATCAACCTGGACTCCTATGAGCTCACCGTGGACGGGAAGAAGGTGGACACGCCCCCCAAGGAGCTGGAGCTGCTCTACCATCTGGCCTCCACCCCCAACCGGGTGTACACCAGAAATCAGCTCCTGGACGAGGTCTGGGGGTTTGACTACTTCGGCGACAGCCGCACCGTGGATGTTCATATCAAGCGGCTGCGGGAGAAGGTGGAGAACGTGTCCCCCCAGTGGGCCCTGAAAACCGTCTGGGGCGTGGGGTATAAATTCGAGGTGGCGGGAAAATAGGCGCTCCGCCCAAAAGCGCCGCATCCCCCGGGGCCGCCGGCAGGCAGCCATCCGATCAGAAAGGAACCGCGATGAGCAGATTCAAAGGCATCTATTGGCGCACCTTTACGGTCACCGTGGGCATGGTGGCCCTGACCCTGGTGCTGCTGGGGGCCTCCTTCTTCGCCCTCACATACAGCTATATCATGAGTGAGAAGCGGGGCGAGCTGGAGGACAAGGTGGAGGCCATTGCGCAGCTGGCGGTGACTGCCTATGACGATCCCTCCCTCCTCCACTCCTGGGACCAGACCCGCCGGGAGATGAAGGACATCCTCACCGTGGCCGAGAAGATGAGCGGCACCGACTTCATCATCATCCTCCCCGGCCTGAATCAGTTCATCACCACAGATCAGACCCTGGAGACCCTGGAGCTCCCCCTGCCGGAGGAGATCAACGGCCGTCTGGTCCGCGGGGAGGTCTACGCCGGGGTCACGGACCTGGGCATCTACGAGAAGCCCCGCTTCGTGGTGGCCCTTCCCGCCCGCAAGGCCGAGAGCGGCTCCGTGGTGGGTCCCATCATGGCCATGGCCGAGCCCAACGCCATGACGGAGATGTGGGGCGCTTTCATGGGCATCTTCGGCATGACCGCCATCACCGTGCTCCTCATCGCCTTTGTGGCCTCCGCCACCACCGCCATGCAGCAGACCAAGCCCATCCGGGATATGGCCGCCGCGGCCCGGCGCTTCGCGGACGGCAACTTTGACGCCCGGGTCCACAACACGGGCCGGGACGACGAGACCGGCGAGCTCATCGACGCCTTCAACGCCATGGCGGACTCCCTGCAAAAGACCGAGCAGCAGCGCAGGGAGTTTATCGCCAACATCTCCCACGAGCTGAAGACCCCCATGACCACCATTGCCGGCTACGCCGACGGCATCCTGGACGGAGTCATCTCCCCGGAGGAGGAGCGGCAGTACCTCTCCATCATCTCCGCCGAGAGCCGGCGGCTGAGCCGTCTGGTGCGGCGGATGCTGGACGTGAGCCAGCTCCAGAGCCTGGACCTCATCAAGCAGAAGACGGCCTTCGACCTCTCCGAGTCCATGCGGCGGGTGCTGGTGAGCATGGAGAAAAAGATCACCGCCCGAGGGCTGGACGTGGACGTGGAGATTCCCGAGGATCCGGTGATCGTGCTGGGGGACAACGATCTGCTCACCCAGGTGGTCTACAACCTCCTGGAGAACGCGGCCAAGTTCGCCGTCCAGGGCAGCACCCTCTTCCTGGGCCTGGAGAAGCGGGGGGAAAAGGCCCTGGTTACGGTGCGCAACACCGGGCAGACCATTCCGCCGGAGGAGCTTCCGCTGCTGTTCGAGCGGTTCCACAAGTCCGACAAGTCCCGCAGCGAGGACAAGGACGGGGTGGGCCTGGGACTGTATATCGTGCGCACCATTCTGGAGCAGCACCGGGAGAAGATCACCGCCGCCAGCCAGGACGGGGTGACCACCTTCTCCTTTACCGTCCAGCTGGCCGAAGAAAAAGGGGGGACAAAGAGTGTGTGACAATCTGACTCGCCGGGAGGACCTGGAGGTGGTGCTCACCTACCGCCAGCAGGAAAATCTGGCCCAGCCGGTGATCCTGCGCTATGAGCGGGAACTGCCGCCCTGTATGCGGGATCCCTTTCAGGGGGAGCAGGCCCCGCCCCGGAGGGAGAGCCCGCCGGAGAGAGAGAGAAAGGGCCGGTGGGGGGTGCGCCTCTTTGTGGGCGTGTCCCTGCTGGTGGCCCTGGTATGCCTGGGCACGGGGATCTGGTATGTGAGCCAGTACGGCTGGGCCCTCCCCGAGGAAAGCCAGGAGCCGGACGACTACCGCTACGGCCCCCCGGAGGGGGACTACTACTACTTTGACCAGGAGACGACGAAAAAGGAGACCACGATCCGCCGCTATCCCACCGGCGGCCCCTACCGGCTCAGTCTGGTCCCCGCCGGAGACCTGCCGGCGCTGAGCCCGTCGGAGATCTACGAGCAGGTCACCCCCTCCACGGTGACCGTGCTGGGTCACCAGGGGAACTACCGGAGCGTGGGTACGGGCATCATCTTCAGCGAGGACGGCTACGTGCTCACCAACAGCCATGTCATTGAGGGGTGCAGCGCCTGTACGGTGTTGATTACGGACAGCTACGGCGTGGACACCAGCTATGACGCCCGTCTGGTGGGCTGCGACGAGGACGTGGATCTGGCGGTGCTGAAGGTCAGCGGAAAGGACCTGCCTGCGGCCCAATTCGGGGTCAGCGACGACCTCCAGGTGGGGGACCCGGCCTATGCCATCGGCAATCCCCTGGGGGTGGAGCTGCGCAACACCCTGACCAGCGGCATTGTCTCCGCCATCAACCGGGATGTGGACGTGGACGGGGTGACCATGACCCTCATCCAGACCACCGCCGCCCTCAACTCCGGCAACTCCGGCGGCCCCCTTATCAACCAGTACGGTCAGGTGGTGGGGGTGAACACCATCAAGATGATGAGCGAGTACGACACCATCGAGGGCCTGGGCTTCGCCGTGCCCTCCAGTCTGGCCCTGCGCTGGGTCAATGAGCTCATTGCCTTCGGCAAGCTCCAGCCGCAGCCTGTTCTGGGGGTGAGCATCTCCCGCATCCCCGAAACCCTGCCCGATGGCGCCAGCGCCCTCCGGGTGGAGGAGGTGTTTGAGGGGCTCACCGGAGATCTGGCCGGCCTGCGGGAGGGAGACTACGTGGTGGCCTTCAACAACCAGCGGGTCACCAGCACAGAGCAGATCCTCGCCATCCGCCGGGACCTCTCTGTGGGGGATCAGGTGCCCATCCGGGTGTACCGGAACGGGGAGTACCTGGATCTCATGATGGACATGATGGCGGAGCAGTAGGAGAAAGCCATGGGACCGGATATTCTGTTCTTTTTTGACAAGCGCCCCGGGGCGCTGCCCCTGTACGAGGCCCTGGAGGGGCGCATTCTCTCGGAGCTGGACGATGTGACGGTGAAGGTACAGAAGACCCAGATCACCTTCGCCAACCGCCGCCAGTTCGGCTGCGTCTCCTTCCTCCCTGCCCGGCGGGCCAAGGACCGGCCGGAGGACTACATCACCGTGACCCTGGGCCTGCACCGCCGCCTGGACTCCCCCCGGGTGGACAAGGTATCGGAGCCCTACCCCGGCCGCTGGACCCACCACCTGCTCATCGCCTCTCCGGCGGAGATCGACGATGAGCTTATGGACTGGGTCCGGGAGGCCGCCTCCTTTGCCGAGGGCAAGAGGTGAGATTTTTTTCTTCTTTTCTTTTGTGAACAAAAGAAAAAACTTTAGAGGGTGTCATGCGGACTGCCGGCAGTCTATCGAAACAGAACCGATAGACTGCCGGCAGTCAGTTGCTAACCGCTAAAGTTCTTTTTCGGTTCCTTTTTCTTTCAAGAAAAAGGAACAATTCTTTTTGCTTCGAAAGAGAAAGAAGTCAATTACAGCTTGCTCATGGCCGCCTTGTCGCCCACCAGGACAACATTGGGGTGCATCTGGAGGATGGAGGCGGGAACATGGGGGGTGACAGGGCCGGTGAAGGCGGCCTTCACAATGTCCGCCTTGTCCTCGCCGCTGACCACCACCAGGATCTGGCGGGCCTGCATGATGGACTTGATGCCCATGGTCATGGCCTGACGGGGCACGTCGTCCCGGGAGGCGAAGAAGCGGGCGTTAGCGTTGATGGTGCTCTCCTGGAGGTCCACCACATGGGTGTCCAGCTCAAAGGCGTCCGCAGGCTCGTTGAAGCCGATGTGGCCGTTGTGGCCCATGCCCAGCACCTGCACGTCAATGCCGCCCAGGTCCCGGATCACCTGCTCGTAACGCTGGCACTCCGCCGCCGGATCCGCCGCCAGACCGTTGGGCACGTTGGTGTTGGCGGAATCAATGTTGACGTGGTCAAAGAGGTTGGTCTGCATGAAGTAGCGGTAGCTCTGGTCGTGAGTGGGCGCGAGACCGGCGTACTCATCCAGGTTCACGCTCTTCACCTGGGAGAAGTCCAGATCCCCGGCCTTGTACCACTCGATGAGCTGCTTGTACATGCCGATGGGCGTGGAGCCCGTGGCCAGACCCAGCACGCAGGTGGGGTTCAGGTTCACCTGGGCGGCGATGATGTGGGCCGCCTTGCGGCTCATGGCCTGATAGTCCTCGGTGATGTAAATTCTCATAGCATATTTCCTCCTTTTGCTCTCTCAGGCGGCCCCGGAGTGCGGGGCCGCCTGTGGTTATAATGGATTCGTTGATGGAATTTCTTACCAGATCTGCACCCGAGCCTCCTGGGGCAGGTACATGCCGTCCCCGGGCTGGATGTCAAAGGCCTCGTAGAACGTATCCAGGCTCTGGAGGGCCCGGTTCCCCCGGAGCTTGTCGGGGGCGTGTACATCCATCAGGGCCGAATAGGAGCGCATCTCCCGGCTGCCGGTGCCGCGCCAGGTGCGGGCGGCAGTGCGGTAGAGGGTCTGGTAGTCGGGCTCCTCCTCCTGGCTCTCGATATCGGTGATGCAGGCCAGGGCCCCCAGGTCCGCCACGTTCTCGCTGATGGTCAGCGCACCGTTGCAGGCGATACCGGGAACCACCTCCACGCCGTCGTAGAAGTCGATGACCTGCTGGCACAGCGCCTGGAAGGCCGCGTAATCCTCCTCGGTCCACCAGCTGCTCTGGTTGCCCTGGGCGTCAAAGGTGGCGCCGTTGTTGTCAAAGGCATGGGTGATCTCGTGGGCGATCACGTAGCCGATGCCGCCCAGATTCTCCGTGCGGTCCGCCTCCACATCGTAGAGGGGGGCCTGGAGGATGCCGGCGGGGAAGTTGATGGAGTTGTTCTGGGGGGAGTAGTAGGCGTTGACCGTGTAGGCGCTCATGAGCCATTTGTTCCGCTCCACCGGCTCGTCCTGCTCCGCCGCCAGCTCGGCCATAGCGGCCTTGCCCATGGCGAGGACGTTCTCAAAGTAGCTGCCGCCCTCCTCCACGGAGCGGAACTCCACATCGTCGTAGAGATCGTCCCACTGGTCGGGGTAGCCCACGTTCACCGTGATGGCCTCCAGCTTCTCAATGGCCTTGGCCTTGGTGGCCTCGCTCATCCAGGTCAGGTTCTCGATCCGCTGGGCGTAGACCTCCAGCATCTCCTGGATCATCTCCTCCACGTCCGCCTTGGCCTCGCTGGAGAAGTACTCCTCCACATAGGCCCGGCCCAGGTAGTCGGGCAGACGGAGCTGCACCGCGTTGGAGGCCTGCTCCTCATCGCTGAGAGTGCCCTCCACGCCCATGAGGGCGGCGTTGTAGGCCTCGGAGGCCGTTGTGAACTCACGATTCAGGGTCTTTCCAAACTCGGAGAGGAACATCAGCCGCAGATAGAGCTTCAGCTCCTCCAGGTGCTCCTCAGTGAGGTATTCCGCGCTCTTCTCCAGCAGACCCTTGTCCATGACCAGATAGCTGTCTTTGCTGTGGAAGCCCTGGGCGGCAAGAATGGCGTCCAGATCCACGTTGGGGAACAGCTCCGCCAGCTCCTTGGCGGTCATGGTGTTGAAAATCTTGGAGATTTCGGCCTGCTCCTCCTGGGACATGCGGCTCTCCGCCAGGGCCTTGTCCATGGCCACGTAGGTCTCGGTCATGGCTGCGGCCTCCTCCTCAGAGGCGCCGCCCAGCTGGAAGAGGGTGTCCACATATACAGCAAAGACATCCTCCACGCCCGCCATGGCGTAGAACTCCTTGGTGAGGCTGGAGCCCAAGGCCCCGAAGAGCAGCACCTTCTCCGCGCTGTCCTCCACGCTCTGGGTGGGGGCAAAGTAGAGGAGACAGACGCCGGTCTCTGCGGCCAGCTGATTGCTGACCTCCATCAGGGCGTCCAGATCCTCCGCGCCGTCAACCATGTCCAGGTAGGGCTGGATGGGGGTGATGCCCGCCTCGTTCCGGGCGTCCCAGTCCAGAAAGTTCTCATAGAGGGTCTTGATCTTCTGCTCCGGGGAGCCGGCCGCCGGATTGCTGGCGACGATATCCTTGATGAGCTTGTCCAGCTGCTCGTCTGTGGCGTCCATGACCTCGTAGAGGGTGCCGGTCATGGCCCTGCCGGCAGGGATCTGGGTGCTCTCCAGCCACTCCTTGTTCACGCTGGCGTAGAAGTCATCCTTCAGATTGGAGCCCTCCAGGGCGTAGACGTGGCCGATCAGATTTTCCAGCTCCTGACGGCTCACCGTATCCTTGGGACCCAGGTTCCCCTCAGCATTGGGAGCGGCGACGCCCGCGTCCAGAACATTTTTCAGCTGGGTCTTGGCCCAGTTGGGCACGTCGTCAAAGGCGGAGGCGTCCACAGCCCAGCGGGCGCTGTCCCCCTTGGGGGCGGCCAGCTCGCCGAAGGCCCGCTGGAGCATGGCCAGGACCTCGATCCGGGTGACGGCCTCGTCCTCCCGGCCGCCCTGGAGGACCGGCTCCCGGGAGGAGCCGTAGTCATCTCCGGCGGAGACGAGCATGTCTGCGGCTTCGGCCCGGGTGAGCTCAGCATCCGAGGCAAAAGCCGCAGGCGCGGAGCCGGCCGCCATCACGCAGACCAGCGCCAGCGCCAGAATCTTACTGAGAATATTGTGTTTCATGGTGGGTATCCTCCTTGTTAAGTCGGGTCCGCAGCGCGGATTCCAATTAAGGATTTTACCACGGGCATCCCCGGCGCGCAACAGGATTCTTTTAAGGATTTCTTAAATTTACCGACAGGCTCTCTCTCTGTTCCACATAGGGCATGTTTGAAAATTGTCAACACGCCCTAGTCTGCGCAGCTGGGGCGGTCATCATACGTTTCTCTGTTCACAGAGAAAACGCGTCAAGAAGAAAAACTGAGGCATGCAGCCAATCCAGCGGACCGCCGGCAGCTGCTCTCAGACTGCCGGCGGCCCCAGGAATCAGCCGCTAAAGCGCTCTCTGTACGCTTTATTCTTTACAAAAACGCCTCTTTTGCTTTTTTTGGAGAAAAAGAGGGACTCAGCAGTACTTGGCAATGGCGTCCGCGATCATCTGGGCGGCCTGGGCGGTTACGGCCCGGTCGCTCTCCATCAGGTTCAGCAGGGGTGCGCGCACGCCGCCCACGTCGGGACCGCCCTGGAGGCGGATGATCTCCTTGATGACCGCGTACATGTTGCCCTGGGCGGAGCACATCTTGTAGATAATGCGGCAGCACTCGTTCTGGATCTCCCGGCCCTTCTCCAGCTGGCCGGTCTGGAAGCACTTGACGATCTCCATGTACAGCTCCGGCATGGCGGCGTAGGTGCCGCCGATGCCGCCGATAGCCCCGGCCGCCAGGCCGGAGACGAACTGCTCGTCGGGGCCGTTGAACACGATGGCCCCCTCGTCCTTCCACATCTGGATGTCCTGCACCGGCATGGAGGAGTTTTTCACGCCGATGACCCGGGGGTTCTTCAGCATCTCCCGCAGCAGGGGGAGGGACAGGGCCACCCCCGCCAGCTGGGGGATGTTGTAGATGATGAAATCGGTGTTGGGGGCGGCGGCGGAGATGTCGTTCCAGTACTTGGCGATGCCCTTGGGGGGCAGGTGGAAGTAGATGGGGGGGATGGAGGCGATGGCGTCCACCCCCAGGCTCTCGGCGTGGGCGGCCAGCTCCCGGCTGTCGGCGGTGTTGTTGCAGGCAACATGGGCGATCACGGTCAGCTTGCCGCCCACCTCTGCCATGACGGCCTCCAGGGTCTGCTTGCGCTCGGCCACGCTCTGATAAATGCACTCCCCGGAGGAGCCGCCCACGTACAGACCCTTGACGCCCTTGTCCAGCAGGTATCTGGCCAGCGCCCGGACAGCTTGGGCGTCCACTCTGCCGTCCTTGTCATAGCAGGCGTAAAAGGCGGGAAAAATACCCTGGTATTTGGAAATATCTTTCATGTTTTCGCTCCTTAATCGTCTAAAATTCGCACCTTAAAGACCACCTTGGACACCCTTTCCGGCCGCTCCAGCTCCATCTTGATCCGGTGGGCGTCGTTGGGAAAGACCACCAGAAAATTCCCAGGGTCCAGAGCCAGCCGGTAGTGGGCCGGCCCCCGGTAGGCGTAGAAGTCGTTGGCCTCCACCCGGTCAAATTCGGTCAGCTCCCCCGGCGGGGCGATCTCCACTCCCTCGGAGCCCTCCACCATAATGTGGATGTCCAGATACTTTTTATGCGCCTCGAAGAAGCTCTCCTCCTCCGGGACAGTTTCGTAGGTGAAGCGGGTGGCGTACACGTCGTCCCCCTTGAGCTGCACTTTCTCGTACCCCACGCTGTCCAGAAACTCCGGGGTGATGTGCTCCAGCGCCAGGTTCAGGTTGGGGTGGATGCCCAGATAAGTCCGGGCATCGTCATTCTTCGCGTATATCATGTCCTTACCCCTTTACCGCGCCCATGGTGATGCCCTGGGTGAAGTACTTCTGGAAGATCAGGAACACGATGATGATAGGAGCCGCCGCCAGGGTGGCGCCAGCCATCAACAGGCCGTTGTCCACGGAGGTCTCCGCCTGGAGGGTAGCGATGCCCAAGGGGATGGTGAAGTTGCTGCCGCTGGCCAGCATGACCAACTGCATAAAGTAGTCGTTCCAGCAGTTGATGAAGGTGAAGATGGCCAGCGCGCCGATGCCCGGTTTAATCATGGGCATGACCACTGTGGAGAAGGTATTCCACTCGCTGGAGCCGTCGATTCTGGCGGCCTCCAAAATCTCTCCGGGAATGCTCTCCGAGAACTGCTTCATGAGGAACACACCGAAGGGCCAGCCCACGGTGGGGAAGATCACCGCCCAGAGGCTGTCGTACAGGCGCAGGGCGGACATCTCTTTCAGCAGGGGGATCAGGATAACCTGCTTGGGCAGGGCCATGGCGCAGACGATGAGGGAGAACAGGATGGCCCGGCCGTTGAAGCGCTTCTTCGCCAGGGCGTA
>OFFG01001801.1_pt1 | contig 11864 bp, 12 predicted proteins | sample 1521331 | NCBI WGS metagenome assembly OFFG01 (sample SAMEA3504129, study PRJEB24116) | mouse gut metagenome | biome: mouse gut; feature: mouse-associated habitat; material: faeces | place: Denmark | collected 2011 | reverse complement strand
CCTTGAAGGCCAGGGAGCCGCTTTTGGCGATGGTGCCCAGGTTCTGCTCCAGCTCGGCGGCGGTCATGCCGATGCCGTTGTCGGAGACGGTGAGGGTGCGGGCGGTTTTGTCCGGGGTGACGGTGATGCGCAGGTCGGAACGCTTCACCTTCACCGAGTCGTCGGTGAGGGAGAGGTAGGCCAGCTTGTCGATGGCGTCGCTGGCGTTGGAGATGATCTCCCGGAGGAAGATCTCCTTGTGGGTGTAGATGGAGTTGACCATCAGGTCCATCAGCCGCTTGGATTCCGCTTTGAACTGCTTCTTTGCCATAATTCGCGCACCTCATTATATTAAAATTTAAAAAAACAAGGTTTTAGCACTCTGAAAGAAAGAGTGCTAACGGTATGATAATACACCGGTTTGGATTTTGCAAGGGGTATCGCAGAAAATTCACAAATTTCCCGGAATATCCGGGGGTCCGCTGGACAAAATATGGCTGGATGAAAGAATCAGGTCGGGAAGAAGGAAAAGGATGAAAGTTTTGGTTGCCTTTACTTACACGTGGTGTTATAATGTGTTGATGGGAAATGGGCTCCCCGGCGAGGGCTGTGGTTGAGCGGTTTCCCCTTTGTGAAGATTTTTAGAGGGAACCACCCCTCTTTACCCATTAAACCGGTATTGCCGGGAGTCAGAGGTGCTGATTTGAAAAAGTATGTGATTCACGGCGGGCGTCCGCTGTATGGCAAGGTTGAGATCAGCGGCGCCAAGAACGCCGCCGTCGGTATTATCCCCGCGGCCCTTTTGGTGGAGGGGCCCTGCCGCATTGAAAATATTCCCGCCATCAGCGATGTGGATCTGCTGCTGGACATCCTCCGGGACCTGGGGGCCCGGGTGAGGCTCATCAACCGCACCACCGTGGAGGTGGACTGCACCGCCGCCCGGTGCCAGGCCGTCCCCTATGACGCGGGGCGCAAGCTCCGGGCCAGCTATTACCTGATGGGGGCGATGCTGGGCCGGTTCGGCCGGGCCGAGGTGCCCCTGCCCGGCGGGTGCGACTTCGGCAGCAGGCCCATCGACCAGCACCTCAAGGGCTTTGCCGCCCTGGGGGCGGAGGTCACGGTGGAAAAGGGCTATATGTGCGCCGGGGCCGACGGCGGGCGGATGAAGGGCAGCCAGATCTACCTGGACGTGGCCAGCGTGGGGGCCACCATGAACCTGATGCTGGCCGCCGTGCTGGCAAAGGGCACCACCGTCATCGAAAATACCGCCAGGGAGCCCCATATCGTGGATTTGGCCAATTTCCTCAACTCCATGGGGGCGGATATCACCGGCGCGGGCACCGATATGATTAAAATCCGGGGTGTGGACAAGCTGCGGGGCGGGGAGTACTCCATCATCCCCGACCAGATCGAGGCGGGCACCTATATGGCCGCCGTCACCGCCGCCGGGGGCGAGGTGCGGGTGTGCGGGATCATCCCCAAGCACATGGAGTGCATCACCGCCAAGCTGGTGGAGATGGGGGCCGAGGTGGAGGAGGAGGGGGATTCCCTCATCGTCCGGCGGCATGGGCCGCTCCAGCGCACCAACATCAAGACCATGTTCTACCCCGGCTTCCCCACCGATATGCACCCCCAGATCGCCGCGGTGCTGTGCCTGGCCCGGGGCACCAGCGTGATCACCGAGGGGGTGTGGGACAACCGCTACCGCTATACCGAGGAGTTCCGGCGGCTGGGGGCCAGGATCCAGGTGGACGGGAAGATTGCCATTATCGAGGGCGTGGAGAAGCTGACGGGCGCGCCGATGGAGGCCTGCGACCTGCGGGCGGGGGCGGCCATGATCATCGCGGGGCTGGCTGCTCAGGGCACCAGCGAGATCTCCAATGTGAAGCATATTGAGCGGGGCTATGAGGATATTATTGGGAAGCTGTCCGGGATTGGGGCCGATATCCGGGCGGTGGAGGTGCCCGATCCGGAGCAGAAGGCCGCGCCGGCGGCGGGATAGCGCGGAGCAGATTTTTGTGAATTTCGCCGGAAAGGGCGTGTGCCCGTTCCGGCTTGTTTGTGGAAAAGAGAGAGCTTGGGGGGATGGGTATGCTCAGGGCGGCGACGCTGGCAAGCGGGTCGGCGGGGAACTGCGCGGTGGTCAGCGACGGGCGGGTACATATTCTGATTGACGCGGGCATTTCCACCCGGCGGATCGCCCAGGGGCTGAAAGGGCTGGGGCTGGAGCTGCGGCATATCACCGGGGTGCTCATCACCCATGAGCACTCCGACCATGTGGCGGCCCTGCCGGTGCTGGCGGAACTGTGCCTGCCCCTGGTAAAGACGGGGGGCCAATTCCTGGCCATGAAGTCTGTGGACAGCAATGAGGAGCTAAACGCCTCCGAGAGGGCGGCGGGCGTGCTGGGAGGGCGGCTGGAAAAGCCCCTGGACTATGTAATTTCCGGCACAAATATCCCCCGCCGGCTGGTAATTCTTACAAAAATAGAGGAAACACCAAAAAAATATCCCAGAACGTTTGCAAAGATCAAGAAGAATCCGCTATAATAGAAGGTGCGAAATCAGCGTTTGGAAGGGAGGCGCGTTCCATGGCGGGCCAGTGCGTTGCCGTGGTCTCCGGCAAGGGGGGCACGGGCAAGACCTCCTTCACCGCCGGGGTGGGCTCCGCCCTGGCGCAGCTGGGACAGAAGGTGCTGTGCGTGGACTGCGACGTGGCCCTGCGGAACCTGGACCTGGCCCTGGGGCTGACGGACAAGGCCATTATGGACTTCACCGACGTGGCCCAACAGCGCTGCGCGCTGGAGGTGGCGGCGGTGGAGCACCCGGACCTTCCGGGCCTCTTCCTGCTGACGGCCCCCACCCGAAGCCGGGGCCGCCCGGTGACGGAGGAGCAGATGTCCCTTCTGCTGGAGGCCGCCCGGCAGCGATTTGACTACTGCTTTTTAGACGCTCCGGCGGGCTTAGACAGCGGCTTTCAGCTGGCCACCTGCGGGGCGGACCGCTGCGTGGTGGTGGCCACGGCGGACGCCTCCTCCCTGCGGGACGCCCAGCACACGGTGATGGAGCTGCACCGCTTCCCCACCGGGCGGCTGCACCTGACGGTGAACCGGGTGCGAAGGAAGATGCTGCGCAGCATGCACGCCACCATCGACGACGCCATTGACCGGGCGGGCCTTCCTCTCATCGGGGTCATCCCGGAGGACGACGCCCTCCCGTTGTTCCTGAACCAGGGCCTGCCCCTGCTGCCCGCCGGCGGGCAGGGCGCCTCCGCCGCATACCGGAATATCGCAAAACGCATCCAGGGAGAAAAAGTCCCCCTGGCGCGAATCAGATAAACGAAAGGAGCCAGACAGATGAACATTGCGCTGATGTCCCACGACAACAAGAAGGAGCTGATGGTCCAATTCTGCACGGCCTACGCCGGCGTCCTCTCCCGCCACAACCTCTGCGCCACCAGCACCACGGGCCAGATGGTGGCCGACGCCACAGGCCTCCATGTCCACCGATTCCTCACCTGCCAGCACGGCGGCAGCCAGCAGATCGGCGCACGCATCGCCTATAATGAGATGGATATGGTCCTCTTCTTTGTGGACCCCAACGACTCCTCCATGGAGAAGGAGCTGCTGTATATCTCCCGGCTGTGCGATCAGAACAACATCCCCTTTGCCTCCAACGTGGCCACGGCGGAGATGCTGGTGCTGGGTATGGACCGGGGCGATCTGGATTGGCGGATGATCGTCAACGCCAAGCATAAGATCAGCCGGTAAAATCCTCCCTTTTTCCATTGACTTTTTCCATAACATGGGCTTATAATGACATCTATGGCACACCGCAAGGATGGCGACGCAGTACCCCCGCCCACCCCACAGAGAGGGCCTCCCCCGGCTGAAAGGGGCCCGGGACCCAGGACGGGGGGAACGACAGCGCCGGAGCGGGGACGGAGACGTCCGCGGTCAGTCCCGCCGCAGCCGGAGGGGACGAAAAGGGCGCACATGCGCCGAATGTGGGTGGCACCACGAAGTATGACGGTTCGTCATGCTCTCGTCCCGCTAAGACAGGGGACGGGAGCATTGTTTTATCAGCAGACGCCCAGGTGATTCAGATATATATTTACGATAAAGGAGAACACAGCTATGAAGGTTCAGCCCAGGACCCTCTCCGGGTTCATGGAACTCCTCCCCCAGCAGCAGGTCATGATGGAGCGCATCATGGAGACCCTGCGCTCCACCTATGCCCTCTACGGCTTCACCCCCCTGGATACGCCCATCATCGAGGCCAGCGAGGTGCTCCTGGCCAAGGGCGGCGGGGAGACGGAGAAGCAGATTTACCGCTTCACCAAGGGGGACAGCGACCTCTCCCTCCGCTTTGACCTCACCGTGCCCCTGGCCAAGTACGTGTCCATTCACTACAGCGAGCTGGCCTTCCCCTTCCGCCGCTATCAGATCGGCAAGGTCTACCGGGGTGAGCGGGCCCAGCGGGGCCGGTTCCGGGAGTTTTATCAGGCGGATATCGACGTAATCGGGGACGGAAAGTTGGACATTGCCAACGATGCGGAAATGCCCGCCATTATCTACCAGCTGTTCAACCGGCTGGGCCTGAAGAAATTCCAGATCCACGTGAACAACCGGAAGATCCTGGGGGGCTTCTACGCCATCCTGGATCTCACCGAACAGGCCGGGGACATCATGCGCACCGTGGACAAGCTGCCCAAGATCGGCCAGGATAAGGTCTCCTCCCTGCTCACCGGCGAGCTGGGCATCAGCCAGGACAAGGCCGGGGAGATCCTGCGGTTCATCGCCATCCAGGGCTCCAACCAGGAGGTACTCTCAGCCCTGGAGGCCTACCGGGGCAGAAATGACCTCTTTGACCAGGGCCTGGAGGAGCTGACCACGGTGGTGAAGTGCCTCTCCGCCTTCGGTGTGCCGGAGGAGAACTTCGCCGTGGATCTGACCATCGCCCGAGGCTTGGACTACTACACCGGCACGGTCTACGAGACCTTCATGCTGGATCACCCGGAGATTGGCTCCATCTGCTCCGGGGGGCGGTACGACAACTTAGCGGAATATTATACGGATAAACTACTGCCTGGAGTTGGCATCTCCATCGGCCTGACCCGGCTGTTCTACGTCCTCCAGGAGCAGAAGATGCTCAACCAGGACCTCAACACCGCCCCGGCGGACCTGCTGCTGCTGCCCATGACCGACGATCTCTCCCAGGCCATCGCCCTGGCAACCCGGTTCCGGCAGGCGGGGCTGCGGGTGCAGCTGTACACTGAGCAGAAGAAGTTCAAGGGCAAGATGAGCTACGCGGACAAGACCGGCGTGCCCTTTGTGGTGTTCCTGGGAGAGGACGAGATCCGGGAGGGCGTGGTGGCCTGCAAGGACATGGCCTCCGGGGAGCAGACCAAGCTGGACTTCCAGGGGACCCTGGAGAGGGTACAGGCGGAGCTGAACCGGCGCAATCAGGGCAGCGTGATCAAGTCATAACCCCCTGACCTGCCGGGAGAAAGAGAGGGGAGCATGAGAACAAGAAAGCGCCTCATTCTGTGTATTGGAGCGCTGCTCCTGGCGGCGGCTATGTGCATATGGTACGGGCGGCCCATGACCCTGGAGGAGATCTGTCCCGGCGTGAAGCTGGACCAGTGTACCAAAATCAACGCTGTTTATTCCACGTACAGCGACAAGGGCCTGAATCAGCAGACCACTCTGCTGCCGGAGGACGAGGCCTTTCCCCGGTTGCTGGAGCTCCTCCAGGAGCGGCAGTTCTGCCGGTCTCCCCTGTGGTGGATACCCAGAGGAACCAGAACCCACAGGGTAAGCTGTGAGGATTTCAAGTGGGATCTCTCCCTGTTCTTTGAGAACGTCCCCCTGCCGGACGGCGGTGCCGGAACCGGATATATGCTGCACCTCAATAACTTCTTTGGGGACCTGGACCTGCGCTTCGATGGAGAGACCTGGCCAATCCGCACAGCGGACCAGGAACAATGGCTGAGCGATGTGATGGCCCGGATCATGGGCCACAATTAGAAGGAATATTCCACTAATATTATACAATCTGTTTAGAAAGAGGAATGATGTATGACACAGAATCGGACCCATACCTGCAACGAGCTCCGCATGGAGCACGTGGGGCAGAAGGTAAAGCTCTCCGGCTGGATGGAGAATGTGCGGGAGGTGGGGCAGAATTTCGCCTTTGTGATCCTCCGGGACTTCTACGGCACTACCCAGGTGGTCATTGAGACCGAGGAGATGATGGAGATCATCCACGGCCTGAACAAGGAGAGCGTGATCTCCGTGGAGGGCACGGTCCGGGAGCGGAGCAGCAAGAACAAGAACCTGCCCACCGGCGAAATAGAGGTGCTGCCGGAGCGGATCGAGGTGCTGGGCAAATGCCGGTACAACGAGCTCCCCTTCCAGATCGGCCGCAGCCGGGAGGCCGACGAGACCCTGCGGCTGAAGCACCGCTATCTGGATCTCCGCAACCCGGAGGTGAAGAGCAACATTGTTCTGCGCTGCAATGTGGTCTCCGCCATCCGGCAGGCCATGACGGACCACGGCTTTCTGGAGATCACCACCCCTATCCTCACCGCCTCCTCCCCCGAGGGGGCCCGGGACTACCTGGTGCCGGCCCGGAAGCATCCGGGCAAGTTCTACGCCCTGCCCCAGGCCCCTCAGCAGTTCAAGCAGCTGCTGATGGCCTCCGGCTTTGACAAGTACTTCCAGATCGCCCCCTGCTTCCGGGACGAGGACGCCCGGGGGGACCGCTCCCCCGGCGAGTTCTATCAGCTGGACATGGAGATGAGCTTTGCCACCCAGGACGATGTGTTCGGGGTGCTGGAGGACGTCTTCCCCCCCATCTTCGCCAAGTACGGCAAGTACAACGTGGCCTCCACCGCCCCCTTCCGCCGCATCGGCTACCGGGAGGCCATGGAGACCTACGGCTCCGACAAGCCGGACCTCCGCATTGACCTGACGGTCCAGGACGCCACGGAGCTGCTGGCGGACTGCGGCTTCGAGCCCTTTGCCGGAAACACAGTGAAGGCCATTGTGGTCACCGACTTCACCGCAGCCAGAAAGCAGATCGACAAGCTGTGCGCGGACGTGGAGGTCCAGGCGGGGAACAAGGCCTACTGGTTCCGGCTGGACGAGAAGAGCGAGCTGGTGGGCGGCATCAGCAAGTTTGTGGCGGAGAGAAAGGACCAGGTTGTGGAGAAGCTGGGCCTGACGCCCGGGTGCTTCGTAGGCCTCACCGCCGGGAAGAAGGGCGCGGCCCAGAAGACCGCCGGCGTGCTCCGGTCCAAGCTGGGGGCCCTGTGCCCCAACCACATGGACAGGGAGCGGTACGAGTTCTGCTGGATCGTGGACTTCCCCATGTATGAGATCGGCGAGGAGAGCGGGGAGCTGGAGTTCTGCCACAACCCCTTCTCCATGCCCAACGGCGGCGCGGCCATTCTTGAAAGGGCCATTGCCGGGGAGGTGGATCCGCTGACCATCACCGCCTTCCAGTATGATCTGGTGTGCAACGGCGTGGAGCTCAGCTCCGGCGCGGTGCGCAACCACGATCCGGAGATCATGATTAAGGCCTTCCAGCTGGTGCGCCTGGGTGAGGACGACGTGAAGAGCAAGTTCCCCGCCATGTACAACGCCTTCTGCTACGGCGCACCCCCCCACGCCGGCATTGCCCCGGGCATTGACCGCATGGTCATGCTCCTGGCCGGCGAGGAGTCCATCCGGGAGATCATCCCCTTCCCCATGAACAAGAACGCCCAGGATATCATGATGGGCGCGCCCTCCGAGGTGGAGCAGCGGCAGCTGGATGAGCTGCACATTGCCGTGACCGCGGCGGAGGACCAGTAAGGTTATCATTCTTTTCTTTTGAAAAAGAAAAGAATCAAAAGAAAACTTTAACCGTGCTCCATCAGACTGCGGATATGCTTTCGATCAGCCTGCCGGCGGTAGGTGGACCACGTCTAAAAGTTCTTTTTGCATACTTTTTCTTTCAAGAAAAAGTATGAGAGGAAAACGTATGAAAAAATGGGCTTTCTTATTTCTCTGCGCCCTTCTGCTGCTGACGGGGTGCGGCAAGGAACAAATCGGAGTTTCTGTGGTGACCTATGGGGAGACTCCGCCTGGGGATACCCGCCCCGCTCCCCCGCCGGAGCCGGAACCCCCTCCGGAACCGGAGCCGCCCCCTGAGCCCGAGCCCCCGCCGGACCCCAGACAGGAGACCGTGGAGGCCCTTCTGGCGGAGATGACCCTGGAGGAGAAGGTGGGGCAGATGTTCTTTGTCCGGTGCCCGGACGTGGGGGCGGCGGAGAGGATCAGCGAGTACCATCTGGGGGGCTGTCTCCTCTTCACCAGGGATTTCAAGGACAGCGCCGGGGAGTGGCTCAGCGAGCGTGATTTCACACAGAAGATTCTGGGCTATCAGGAAATCTCCTCCCTCCCCCTGCTCATCGGCGTAGACGAGGAGGGGGGCACCGTGGCCCGGGCCAGCCGGAACCCCAACCTTTTTACAGAAAAATTCAAGTCGCCCCAGAAGGTATTTTCCGCTGGCGGCATGGAGGCAATCGCGCTGGATGCCGTCGATAAAAACAGGGACCTGCTCCTCTATGGCATCAACGTCAACTTCGCCCCTGTGGCGGATGTGTCCACCGATCCGGCGGACTTCATGTATGACCGAACCTTCGGCCAGGACGCCCAGGCCACGGCGGAGTACGTGGAGACCGTGGTAACGGCGGCCGGGGGCGTGTCCGTCGGCAATGGGGACGGGGTCTATAAAATCGGCGCTGTGCTCAAGCACTTCCCCGGCTACGGAGATAACCAGGACACCCACACCGGCGTGGCCATCGACGAGCGGCCCTATGAGCGGTTTCTGGAGGAGGACTTCCTCCCCTTCCAGGCCGGCATTGAGGCCGGAGCCGGGGCGGTGCTTATGAGCCACAATGTGGTGGTGTCCATGGACCCGGACCTGCCCGCCTCCCTGTCCCCGGAGGTCCACCGGATCCTCCGGGAGGAGCTGGACTTCCAGGGGGTGATCCTCACCGACGACATGGCTATGGACGCGGTGGAGAGCTATGCCCGGGATGGGTCCGCCGCCGTACTGGCCGTGCTGGCGGGAAACGACATGATCGTCACCAGCGACTTTGCCCGCCAGATCCCCCAGGTAGTGGAGGCCATAAACGGCGGAACCATTGACAAGACCCTGATTGACCGGGCTGTGGAGCGTGTGCTGGGCTGGAAATACGATCTGGGGTTATTGGGAGGCGTAGTATGACAGAGAAATTATACTATAAGGACTCGTTTTTGACAGAATTTACCGGGACCGTCCTCTCCTGCCAAGAGGACAAGGGGGGCTGGGCGGTGACCCTGGACCGGACTGCCTTCTACCCCGAGGGGGGCGGCCAGCCGGCGGACCAGGGCGTCCTGGGCGGCTCTGCCGTTACGGATGTCCGGGAGCGGGACGGGGAGATCGTCCATATCTGCGCCGGTCCCCTCCCCGTGGGGGAGAGCGTGTCCGGACAGGTGGACTTTGCCAGGCGGTTCGACTTCATGCAGCAGCACAGCGGCGAGCACATCGTCAGCGGCATCCTGTGCGGCCTGTTCCACTGCGCCAACGTGGGCTTCCACATCGGCCATGAGCTGGTGACCATCGACTTTGACGCCCAGCTGGCGCCGGAGGACGTGGAGGAGGTGGAGCGCCGGGCCAATCAGTACATCTGGGAGGACCGCGCCGTGGACATCTCCCTCCCCTCCCCTGCGGAGCTGGAGAAGCTGGCGTACCGGAGCAAGAAGGCCCTCACCGGACAGGTGCGGATTGTCTCCTGGCCTGGGGCGGACTGCTGCGCCTGCTGCGGCACCCACCTCCGGTCCAGCGGACAGGTGGGTCTGGTGAAGCTGATCTCCTGTCAGAAGTTCCGGGAGGGCGTGCGCATTGAGATGGCCGCCGGCGGCCGGGCCCTCCGTTGGGCCAACGCCGTGGCTGGACAGAATAGCAGGGTCTCTCAGCTTCTCTCCGCCAAGCCCGATGCCACGGCCCAGGCGGTGGAGCGGCTCCAGGGGGGGCTGTACGCCCTCCGGGGCCGGGTGGCGGCCCTGGAGGAGGCGGATTTTGCCCGGAAAGCGGACCAGCACAGGGACGCCGGGGATGTGCTGCTTCTAGAGGGCCCCATGGCGTCGGAGTCGGTGCGGAAGCTCTGCGGCGCGGTTCAGGCCGCCTGCGGCGGCCGGTGCGCCGTGTTCGCCGGCGCGGAGGAGAGCTGGCAGTACGCCATCAGCCAGCCCGGCGGGGACCTGCGGGAGCTGACCAAGGCGCTTAACGCCCGGCTCCAGGGCCGGGGCGGCGGCAAGCCGGCCTTTGTCCAGGGCAGCGTCCAGACCGGAGAGGAAGCAATCCGGGCCTTCTTTCAGTAGTGTTGTCAGGAAGAGAGATATGAGATATTTACTACAGGCGGTCATTATTGCCGCCGTCACCTTTGCCGCAGAGATCATCAAGTACTTTGTGCCCCTGCCGGTGCCGGCCAGCATCTACGGTCTGCTGCTCCTCTTCGCCCTGCTGAAAAGCGGGATCCTGAAGCTGGAACAGATCGAGGACGTGGGGAACCTTCTGCTGGAGCTGATGCCCCTGCTGCTGGTACCCGCCTCGGTCAGCGTCCTCACCGCCCTGGACACCATTCAGAGGATGCTCCTGCCGGTGCTGGTGATGGGCTTCCTCGGCACCATAGCGGTGATGGCGGTCACGGGCCTGCTGTCCCAGTGGATGATCCGGAGAAAGGGGGAAAAGAGCCATGAGTGATCTCTTCGCCTCCTCCGCCTTCTTTGGCCTGCTGCTGTCCGCCGGATCTTTTGAGCTGGCCCGGGCCGTCAACCGGAGGATGGGGCGGGAGGTGTGCAGCCCCCTGCTGTTCGCCACCCTGCTCTGCTGCGCCGTGCTGCTGCTGTCGGGCACGGACTACGAGATCTACTACGAGAGCGGGGGAAAGATGCTGGAGTACCTGCTGACCCCGGCCACCATCTGTCTGGCCATCCCCCTGTACCGGCAGTTTGCGCTGATGCGGAAGCACGCCGGCGCGGTGCTGGCCGGATGTCTGGCCGGCGTGGCCGCCCACATGGCCGGGTGCGCGGCCATGCTGGTCCTGTTCCGGATGGAGGGGCCGGAGTATATCACCCTGCTGCCCAAGTCCATCACCACCGCCATCGGCAAGGGGCTCAGCCAGGAGCTGGGGGGCTATCCCGCCATCACCATGGTCACCATCATGCTTACGGGCCTCTTCGGCGCGGTGGCCGCGCCCGCCCTCCTCCGCCTCTTCCGGATCACCGAGCCTATGGCCCAGGGTCTGGCCATTGGCGCCTCCTCCCACGCCGCCGGCACCTCCCGGGCCGTGGAGCTGGGGGATATCCAGGGAGCGGCCAGCAGTCTGGCCATTGTGGTTACGGGCCTGCTCACCGTGGCGGCCGCGCCCCTGTTCGCGAAATTAGGGGGCTGAGAAAGAAAGGTTAGAACCTGTGTAGTTCATCAAACCTGCGGAAATAAGGAGGAATTGCTATGAAACAGTATGAAAACATGATGGAGGGCATTGTGGAGGAGGAGATGGAGGCGCTGCGGGACAGCCTCGGGTGCTGCATGTGCGAACAGTGCCGGAGCGATATCGCCGCCCATGCCCTCAACCATCTGCCGCCCCGCTATGTGGTCTCTCGGGCCGGCGGAGCGATCAGCAAGGCGGACAGCCTGCGCATCCAGCATCACACAGATGTGCGCACGGCGATTATGCTGGCCGCCCAGGTGGTCAAGGAATTTCCCAGGCACTGAGATATCTGTTTCCCCCTCATCGGGCAAAAGGTCCCTCCGGCACAGCCGGAGGGGCAAAGCTCACCTGAATATATCCG
>OFFG01001800.1_pt1 | contig 11870 bp, 8 predicted proteins | sample 1521331 | NCBI WGS metagenome assembly OFFG01 (sample SAMEA3504129, study PRJEB24116) | mouse gut metagenome | biome: mouse gut; feature: mouse-associated habitat; material: faeces | place: Denmark | collected 2011 | reverse complement strand
GAAAAGAAAAGCTGCCGCGGGCTTTTCCACCCCATAGGTCAAAACGGCGGCAACCGCCAGCGAAACCACGATAATCAGTATCTGGTATTTCCACATCCACAGCCTGTCCCCCAGCATATTGGGCGGCGTGTCTCCCTCCCAGAACGGGATTCGGTATCCCTTGCATTTCACCGCCAGATATTGATGCCATATGTATAAATTATACGATATTGCCGCAATGAACCTCATTATCCTGCCCGAAAAGATTCTCACTGCCCATCTCCCGGCAAAGAAAAGCCCCATGAGAATGCCGCAAAATGTCAGGGACAGCTCAAATCTCTGCCCAAGCTGTACCAGGAGTCGGTCCTCCCCTCCCAGCAGCCCCATCATCCCGTGCAGATGCCGGACCGCGCACAGAAAGAGCACGGTCGCCGCTAACCTGGTATATCGGTTTTCCCCCTGCTGCTTTTTCAAGGTAATATAAAGCATGCACAGCAGCATTCCGTTGGCATAGCATCCCGCGAAGGTAAACATATGATTCTCCATTGCCCTTATCATATCCGCCTTATAGATAAGGATGCCATTGGCGGAGGCAAGCCCGCAGCCCCACAATGCGGTACAGGTAAGCACGGGCTGTCTGCGGAACAGCCTTGCAATCCACGGAAGCAGGATGTAATACAGGACCTCTATCTGCACCGTCCACAGTGCGCCGCTGAAATTCGTCCCCAGGCAGGTATCCGGAAAAAAGGGGGCAATACAGAAAATATGGGCAAACAGATCCTTCCAGAAAAAGCCGTCGGCAGACATTCCCTCCGCAAACAGAACCGCTGCCATCACCCCCAGGCTCAGGTAATAAGAGGGCAGTATCCTGGCCGCCCGCTTCAGATAGAATGTCCGGGTGTCCGGCCAGGGTTCCTCCAGCAGGATGGATCTTGCATAGGGGTAGAAATTACAGAAGGCGCTCAGCAGAATCAGCATATCCACAAACTGATACCCGTGCCGCACAAACCGTTCCAGCCCGAAGCCTTCCAAACCGAACCAGGCACTTAAGCTGCCGCGGAAGCCGGCCGAAGGCGTCAGCCAGCTCTGCTGCCAGAAATGAAACCATACTACAAATCCCACCGCCAATGCCCTTACGCCGTCCAGCACATCAATATGCCTGTTGATTTCCGCCTTCATCGCTCCCCGTCGTCCTTTCCGCAGCACCACTGATACCCGTTCACCGTCCGGGCGTCAGGAAATCTCCAGATAATACTCTTTCCCTCTGTCATATGCCGCCTTCTGCCTGCAGAAATACAGGTATTCATTCACATTTGTATAAATCCCTGCCAGGGCGGCAGTCCTTTTTTCCATTCGATGGCGGCTTAAGCTGATTTCTTCCCCCAGGCCGGACAACAGCTCAGACAGATAAGCCATCCCGAACTGCGCCGTCAGATCAGCGTTTTTCTGTATACTTTTAAGCGTGCTGTCGTGAACCGTATCAAAGCCGCTCTGGAACAAATCCTCCAACAGGGAAGCGGCTTCCGCGGCCAGCTCCTCTATCGCCTCATATTTGGTCTTTCGCCCCGTAAAGGCATTCCCCGGACCGTCCTCTTCGGCTTCCCGGCCTGCCTCCATGCCGGATTCCGAATCTTCTCCCTCTTCAAGCCCCTCTGCTTCGGTATGCGCAGCCGCGTCTCCCTGCCCGGGATTGCGGGGTTCCTCCCGGGCATCCACACCCGTAACGTCCCCGCTCCCGAAAGCTTCCTCTATCTCTATCAAATCCACCGGATACATACGCACCCGCCCGTCCTTCAGATAGATCTTCCCTATGAAGCACGGCAGCTTCCTCTCGGAAATTCTCTCCAGATACCGTATGGTGCCGGATTCCTGTTTCGAATAAGCCACCTCCACCAGAAGCTCCCGCCCCGCTTGATCATACAGGGGCAAAGTCAATTGCTGCCCCGTCTGGGAAAACTCTGCCTTCGCACAGTCAGACGGCCGGACAAATACCAGCTCCACACCTTTCCCGGTGCCGCCGTTTTCCGGGCCTCCGTCTCCCTGCGCACTCCCGGCATCCCCCTGCTCCGCCAGCCATGCCCTCTGCTGTCTCCAGATCTGCTCTGAAAAAAGTTTGTCGAAATCCCGATAATACCAGCCTTTTATATCAGAAATTTCAAGTCCCTGCTCCCCTGTGACTTCCCCCTTCGTCTCCTGGCTGGAGGAGAGACGGTTTCTCTCGTCACATTTTGCCCCCGTCAGGTGAATCCTTACCTTCAGCAGGTTCTCAAAAGTAAGGTTCAGCCCCCAGGGCGCCTGCCCCTTCTCCGTATAGCCCCGCTTCTTGTGGGAATCATAAAACACCGGCCTTGCATTGGTGTAGGTGTACCACTTTTTGGTATGTTCCTCCAGAAAATAAATGGTTTCCCCCTCATATCCGTTCCGGCTCTCAAAATGCTCCATGGCAATCCCGATCAAATCCAGATTTCCCACCGGAAGATAGTCCGCCCGGAACTCCCCTGCCAGTCCGGCCACCCCGGCCGTATCCTCCGCCTTCAGCAGCATTTCCACCCGCCTGTAAAGCCTCGTTATCTGCTCCGTCAAGTCCTCCGTTTTAAAAGCGGCTTTCCTTGCAAAATACCTGTCATAGGTATCGGAAAGGGCGCGGAAATAGCCCTCAAACTTCGCCAGCCCCTCGTTATGGCTGATGATGGCAAGGCGCTCCAGATAATCCAGCACATCCGACGAGGTCCGGGAAAGCCCTGTGGCAAAAAGCTCCTCCAGAAACACCTTCATCTGTCCGGCCGCTTCCTTCACCCTCGCCATATCATATTCCTGGGTCTCCATAATCTCCCCAAGCAGCACTTTCTTTGTAAGGACGCCGGATTCCAATTGACACCAGAGTATGGCCGCGGCCTTATGTACGCACATTTCCTTTTTATGGCAGCTGCAGGTAGAATATTCCAGGGGAGACAGCAGCTTTACCGTATGCTCCTGCCGCGGCAGCTGCACCGTAACCACTGAGGAAGACCTGACGGCGGGCTGAATGCCGGCAGCGGCCTGGTTTACAAAGGACTGGAACTGGCGGGTTCCAAGTACTTTTTTAAGCCTTTCAAACGGATAAGCATTTATTTCTTTCCACACTGCCGTATTTTCTGCGATGCCGGAGCCATTTTCCGGGGATTTCTTCTGCGCTTCCGCTCCTGCGGCATACTCCCGGCTTTCCTGCACGCTCCCTGCAGAGATTCCGGCTTCCCGCTTCAAGGCTGTACCTGTGTCCCCGCCGGCTTCCCCGCCCTGGGCCTGCGGCACTTCACCGCGCAAGGCTGTATCTGTGTCCCCGCCGGCTTCCCCGCCCTGGGCCTGCGGCACTTCATCACCTGCAGCCCCGTCCCGCGTCGCCTCTTTCGACAGGCAGCTTTCCTTTAAGACCAGTATCGCCTGCACCACATGGCGGCACATGCTCCTGGATGGGCAGCTGCATTTGCTTTCCGCCAGCGGATACCGCACGGTGACGGTTTCCTCCCCCACCTTTACGGACGCCTCTTCCCCCATGCTCTGAACCGCTGCCGCGACTTCCCCCTTATCCTTATAAGCCCGTTTGACGATTCCCTTATTGCTGAGGCCCACAAGATAATCGTCATCCACCTCGGCCAGTCTGTCTTTCCAATCGCTCATACCGTCTCCCTTTACGCTCCTCCGATATCCTATTCGGGATGTGGCCGCCGTGAAGTCTCCCCATCCCTTTTTCTCAACCTAATATCCTGTCGATACGCTCTCTTTCCTCCCCGCTGAAATGCAGATTGGAAAGCATCCCCACATTGTCCAGTATCTGGGAAGCTTTGGACGCGCCGATGAGAACGCTCGTGATATCCCCGTCCCGGAGAATCCATGCCAATGCCATCTGTGCCAGGCTCTGGCCCCGCTCTCCGGCAATTTCGCCCAATGCCCGTACCTTTTGTATAGTCTCCTGCCGGACGGCATCCTCCTTCAGAAATCTTCCGTCCGTGCGGATACGGCTGTCCTCCGGAATTCCGTTTAGGTATCTGTCCGTTAAAAGCCCCTGTGCCAGCGGGCAGAAGGTGATAATACCGATGCCGTTTTTTGCGGCGTAATCCTTCAGGCCATCCGCCTCAATCCCGCGGTCCAACATGGAATACCGCCTCTGGTTGATGATAAAAGGCGTCCCCATCTTCCGAAACAGCGCCGCAATGGCAGCCGTCTGCTCCTTATTATAATTGGAAATACCCACATAAAGCGCCTTACCGCTCCTGACGATGCTGTCCAGCGCCCCGGCAGTCTCCTCCAGCGGCGTACCCGGGTCCGGCCTGTGATGATAATAGATATCCACATAATCCAGCCCCATCCTGCGCAGGCTCTGGTCCAGGCTTGCCACCAGATATTTCCTGCTTCCCCAGTCCCCGTAAGGACCGGGCCACATATCATACCCCGCCTTGGTGGAGATCACCAGCTCGTCCCGGTATGCGCCCAGGCCCTTCTTCAGAATGCACCCGAAATTCTCCTCCGCGGCGCCGGGTACCGGTCCGTAATTGTTGGCCAGGTCAAAATGGGTGATTCCGTTGTCGAACGCGGTCCGGCACATGTCCGTCATGGTGTCAAAATTGCCGTTGGATCCGAAATTGTGCCACAGCCCCAGAGACACCGCCGGAAGCTTCAGGCCGCTGGCTCCGCATCTGTTGTACTGCATCCTGTCATAACGTGTTTCATTCGCAATATACATGTTTCCTCCTAATTTATTCTCGTGAACGCATTTAATTGCCGCTTTCAGTTCCGGATTGCCGACGCGTTCACTCGTTATACTGTGCAGACGGCAATTAATTACGTTTTTGGGTATAGTCGCTGCGCGACAGCACGAAAGGGTAAGTCGATTCCTATCCCTTTCCGGTAAGGACACCGATTCCCAGATTGGCAATCCCGCACAGCAGCATCACCAGAATCGGATTCCACTTCCATTTCCTCAGGATAAAGAGCGCGGCCGCAAACAGTCCAAGCCCCACCCAGTTCATATTTGCCGGCTGCAGAGGCGCTTCCCCCACCACCGCGCGCAGGAGAGAAATCCCTGCGCCGGCTATCAATGCCACCACCGCAGGTCGCAGGCCTGCCAGGATATTTTGCAGCACGGATACGTTTTTATATTTGCGGTAGATAAAAGCCAGGAGCGACACAATAATGCAGGACGGAAATATACATCCGAAGGTAGCGGCAAATGCCCCGGGGACACCCGCAATCCGAATCCCCACAAAGGTTGCGGAATTTACCGCAATGGGTCCCGGCGTCATCTCCGCAATCGTAATCAAATCCGTGAATTCACCCATACTCAGCCACCCGTGGCCGGATACCACCTCGCTCTGAATCAGCGGCATCGCGGCGTATCCGCCCCCGACGCTGAACATGCCTATCTTTAAGAAGCTGAAAAACAATTTCAGATAAATCATTCCACTCCCGTCTCCTCCCTCTCTTTCATTCCCGAAACGCAGAATTCCCGTTCCGGCTGCACCAAGCTCCGTCCGCCTTCTCCTTCCGGCATGCTGCTCCCGGGTCCGAATATCCGTCTCCTACGAAGAAGCCCGCCTGTTCCAAAACGCCCGCAGCACGCCCAGCACTGCAGCCGCCAGTATAATCAGAATGACATTCACCTGAAATACCGCAGTTGCCACGAAAGCCGCCGCCATCACAACGCATAAAAACAGGCTGCGTTCCTTTACAACCTTCCCGCCAAGCCCCCAGACCACATCCAGTATCACCGCTACTACCCCCGCCTGCATGCCCTTCAGCAGAAGCGCCATATAAAGGTTCTCGGCAAATGCCTGATAGAAAAAGGATATCACCGTCAATATCAGCATGGGCGGCACTATGGTACCAATGACTGCCGTCAGCATACCCGCAAAACCTGCCACACGCCATCCCACCAGAATCGCCGCATTGACTGCGATTGCCCCCGGCGAGGACTGCGCCAGCGCTGCCAGATCCAGCATTTCATTCTCGTCTATCCAATGCAGCTCATCCACAAACTTCTTTTTCATAAATGTAATGATGACGAAGCCGCCCCCGAATGTAAACGAGCTGATATACAGCGTGCTTAGAAACAACTGCATCAATGTTTTTCCCTTCGTATTGTCCTGCATTGTCCCTCCCCGCAGATCATTGAATCCGCATCTACGCGATAATCTTCCCCATCCACCCTGCCAGCTCCTCCGGCGTCATGGCTCCGACGAAAGCCCCCATGTCCGCCAGCACTGCCGCCGCGTTCCTGTCATAGTTAGGATTGGCGTCCATGTCCAGGGCCGTGAGTACCACCAGCTTCGCCCCGCTCTCTATAATGCCCTTGGCCGTGCTGTAAAGCCGCTGATAGCCGCCGCCCTCATAGAGATCCGTCACAAGCACCACCATAGTCCTGAACGGAAAATCGATCAAACCTTCACAGTAGTTCAATGCCCCCGCAATGTTGGTGCCGCCGCCCAGCTGGACGCTCATCAGCGCCTCCACCGGGTCCTCCACATAGCCGCTCAAGTCCACCACATTGGTATCGAAAATCACCAGCTTGGTATCCAGCATGGGAAGCTTGGCGAAAATCCCCGCCATTATGGCGCTGTGGATCACGGAATCCAGCATGGAACCGCTTTCGTCCACACAGATAATGACCCTCCACTGGTTATATTTCTTCATCCGCGAATTAAAATAAACGTTTTTCAGTACAAGCTGTCTGTTTTCCGTATCATAATTTTTCAGGTTCATGCGGATGGTCTTCTTCATGTCCAGGTTCCGCGCCGACTTCACCGGGCTGCTGGCATTGCGGTTAATCTGCCCGAAAAAGGACACCCGGATCTCCTGTTCCAGCTTTCTGGCAATCTCCTCCGCCACCTTCCTCACGATTTCCCTGGCCATCCGGAGTACGTCGCCCTTCATCATGTGCTTCAGCTCCAGTATGGTCTTCAACAGCTCCTTATTTGGTTCCAGCTTCTGCAGCACCTCCGGATCCGTGAGCAGCTCGGTCATGCCGTACTTCTCCAGGGCGTGGCGCTCCAGCACCTCCACCGTCCGCTTCGGAAACAGACGCTTCACCTGGTGCAGCCAGCTCGGCACGGTGAGTTTGGAACCCTCGCTGCCTCCCTGCCTGTCCTTGCGTATCTCCTGCTCCTCCCCGTATTCCCTGGAATAGAGATAGTCCAGCACATTCTCCATATCCATGTAATTCAGCCCGCCGCCGGAAAACGAAATCTGTTCAGAAGCGTATTTCCCCAGAACCAGCCTCCAGCGGTTCAAAATTTCCTGTTCATCTGCCATCTTGTTTACCCTCTCCCGGAATCCTTCCTGCAATCATTTCCCGAAACCCGCATCGTCCTGCCCTTTCCGCACATTACGGCTCCGGGTTATTGCCCCATCCTCTCCCTCACACAGGCATCTGTCTCTTTCCCATAAGCGTACCAATCCGGATAGATTTCTTTCCGCTCCATGATATCCTGCCTGCCTTTTCCGTGGAGTCCCGCTGCCATAGCTGCAATCCTGTCCGTTTCCCTGGGCGTAAAATAGGTAAATGCCATACGCAATTCCGGCAGGAGTTCCATGAATTCTTCCTCCGTCACCTGCCCGTAAAATCCGTCCAGCATTTGAATAAAATCATTCCCGATAAACACCAGGTCCCTGGCCGTGAAGAACAGCCCCCGGAAAAACTGCGCCGTGGAGAAAAGCTGCTCCCTGGTACCGCTCAGGTATCCTCTGCAGGCAGCCTCCACCTCCGCCGCCGTGTCCCTGCCGCTTCCGTACAGGATCCCATGGATGCACCCGTTTAAGCCCGCATGGATTTCCCCGTCCCGGATCATCTTCGCCAGCACATCATAAAACTCCTCCCGTTCCCGGGCAAAATCCTCTCCCGTCCGTCCGGTGATCTGGTACAGCAGCTTCAGTGCGTTCATGCAGGGGTTCAAATCTTCATCCTTAATCTTCGTCATGGCCGGGAGGAGGGAAATCATCTTGCCGCACCCGATATGTATCAGGCTGCCGAACTCCATTTGGGAACCGTACAGCCCGCCCAGTTCCTCCATCATCAGGAGCGATTTCAGCGCCTCCGCCAGTGAATGGAAATCCGTGTCACCCAGCATCAGTTCATGTACCCTGTCGAAAACCGGCTGTATCTGCTCCTTCAGCCCCATCTCAAACACTTCCGTCAGAAGGACGGCGCTTTCCTTCGCCCCCAGCTCCTTCTTCAGGGCTTCCTTCACCAGGCTCACCGCCGCCTCCTCGATGGTGGCACCGTAGACAGACACCTCGATAAGGGAGGAATTCACCTGTATACTCCATTTATATTTCCAGATTTCCCGCATCAGGTTCCTGTCACGTTTCAGCTGGAGATTTGGTCCCTTCACCTTCCGCGCAAAAGCCGTTTTCAGATAAACCATACGGTTTAAAAACATACTGTAGAGCCTGTGCCTGGGATTGGAAAAAATAGACAGGGTAGCCTCCGCCTCTAAGGTGGAACCGGACTTAATCCCGAATTTCCGACACTGCTCCTCAAAATCATGAATAATGGGCGGTACGTCCGCCTGACGGCACAACGCCCCCACCGCGTTCCCCGTCATGGCCTTCCGAAGGAAACGCATGGGCGCATCGGTGGCAATGTTATATTCCCCCTTCACGAAGGCAGACAGCACCGCATCCAGAAGCTCGTAAGCGCCCGGCTGCCTTTTGCCCCGCAGCTGCGCCAGCCCCTCCGCCATGGCGCAGGCACAGATTTCATCGTAGGTGGACAGGTATCCCTCCTTGCGCCTGGTCTCCTTCCCGGCCGTGACGATCATATCCAGCACAGCTCCGCCGTAAGGCGTCTGTGTCTCCTGCAGGCCCTCCCAGATTTTCTGATAAAACCCGGTGAAGGGCATGCCGCTGGCGTATCCGTTGAGGGCATCGGCGGCTTCCATGGAATAGGGCATGAGGTACACGCCCTGGTCCTTTTCCGGCACCATCTCCGCCTTTCCTTTCGCGGGTCCTGCGGCTTTCTCTCCGCTTTTTCCTCCGGCACGTTCCGCTTTGGCCTTCACACCTGCCGCTTCCGCTTTTCCCTCAGATGCGCTTCCTTCCCTGCCGGTCCGCTCCGCTTTGGCCTTCGCACCTGCCGCTTCCGCTTTTCCCTCAGATGTGCTTCCTTCTCCGCCGGCACGTTCCGCTTTGGCCTTCGCACCTGCTGCTTCCGCCCTTCCCTCAGATGCGCTTCCTTCCCCGCCGGCACGCATTTCCGCGGCTTCCCTGCCCGGGCCGGCCGCCTCATACCGCGCCGACAGGGCTGCAATGACTACGCTTTCGTCTTCTTCACATAACAGCGCCTTCAGCCCCGGTGTATGAAACCCGCCCGTAACCACCAGCACCGTTCCCTCCGCTTCCGCCAGCTTTTCCCCATACTCCCGAATCCGCCGCGCCATAAACCGTTCCCTGGCAAGGCACCCGTCTTCCTCCATGGACTCCCGCGGGGTGTTCTCCCGGGCCAGGGCGCAGTAAATCAGGAGGCTTCCGAACCATTTTTCATCCGGCTCCTCAATCCCGTTTAACTCAAAATATTTCTCCCAGAACTCGTCAAAACTGCGCAGCCCCGTCTTCTCACAGAGCTGCTTTAAATATTCGTTCCGTGACAGCAGATAATCGTCATTGTAATTGCTTTTTTCCTCTTCCTCCTTCAGCAGCCCACTGCCGTCCCGGGAAGCCGCCAGGATATCCCCGTAAGGCAAATCGATAAAGGCCGTCTCGATTCCCAGCCGCTTTCCCGCCCGGAAAGCCGCCAGTTCCGGTGAGTAGTCCAGAAAAGGGTAGTAGCACTTGTAATGTTCCTTCTCCTCGGAAATCCGCCCGGACTGGTCATGGTAAGAATAATAAATGGCAAAAGGCGCCTTTGTGTCCTCATGCACCATCACCGGAATCAGGGAATTGGCATTGTCCGGACCCTCCACCAGGATGACGGACGGGCGCAGCGTCTCAATCGCCCGGTTCACATGAAAAGCGCAGGCCGGGCTGTGATGCCGGACAGGAAGCAGGACTATCTCAGCCATTTTCTGGCTTCGTAATATTCTTTCCATAATCCACCCTCTTTGCCGCTTTTATCCCGTATCACGGTGTTGAAATATCCCTTTACCTTTTCCAAATCGTCCTTATTTTCCTTGGAAACCGCACCCACCAGTGTCTGCACCAGGCTGTCCATGCTGAGCGTGCCGTCCCCGTAATAGTACCCCGTAATCATGGCCTGGTAGTACACGGACACAGCCTCCGCCGTACTCATCACGGAGGAGGGCTTATCGATACGGTGCCCATAGGAGGAAACGCCCTCCCGAAGCTCATGATAGGTCGATGCCAGAATCTCGGCCACATCTTCGTCCGCCTGTACGGAAATATTGCTCTCCTGGGCCAGCTTATTCACTTCGTTGATTATAATCCGCTTCTCCATGGCTGCCTCACGGACCGGCATCACCGTCTCGAAATTAAAACGCCGTTTCAGCGCGCTGCTCATCTCGTTGACACCCTTATCCCTGGTGTTGGCCGTACCGATGACATTGAAACCCGGTTTCGCAAAAAGAAAGCCCGCATCCCCCAGTTCCGGTACGTTCAGCACTTTGTCGCTGAGTACGCTGATCAGGCTGTCCTGTATCTCTGCCGGCGTCCTGGTAATCTCCTCGAACCTGGTAAGGATTCCCTTTTCCATGCCCACATATAAGGGAGAGGGCACCAATGCCTCGCGGCTGGGTCCCTTTGCCAGAAGCAGCGCATAGTTCCAGGAATACTTGATCATATCCTCCGTGGTTCCCGCCGTCCCCTGTATGGTATTGGTGCTGACGCCGCTGACGGCGGCGGTCAGAAGCTCCGAGAGCATGGTCTTGGCCGTCCCCGGCTCTCCCACCAGCATCAGTCCCCGGTTGCCCGCCAATGTCACGATACAGCGCTCCACCAGGGCGTCATTGCCGAAATACTTCTTCTCGATGATGTACTCCTTCCCCTCATGCCGGATGGGCCTGGGACTTCCCAGGATGAAAGTCCGCACCGCTTTGGGCGACATCTGCCAGTTTTCCGGACGGTTGCCCGTATCGTTGGCCTTCAGAGCCTCCAGCTCCTCCCTGTACCGGATTTCCACCGGGGGTTTGATGAATTTCTGTTCCATAAATGTACCTCCTAAATTAAGTCACCGTGGAGCGGCTCCAAAGGACATGGCCCCTTCGCAAACGGCTCTGAAACACGAAAAGGAGACTGCAACACCGTAATGCCGCGCGCCTCCCTGAATGACTGTTTTTATGGTTGTCCGCCACCCTCAGGATTTCAATGTCAGACACACCGGCAGGATACCGCCTGCTTACTTATTACATTATACTGAAGGTCCGAAAAAATAGCAATTCATTTTGACAAAAAATTATTTTTATTCCCAGCCCGAATGCCCGAAACCACCTTGACGTAAGCAGTCACATTGTATATAATTTTGTACAATAGAACTTAAGAAGATTACACGGCAGTACCGGGATGTTACCGGAGCTGAAGCAGCGGGAAACAAAAATTTCCAGAAAAAGATTCCCAGGGGAGGCATATATGGACGAATACAGGACAAAAGCATACGCCAAGATCAATCTGGGCCTGGACGTAGTGAAGCGGCTGCCCAACGGTTATCACCAGGTCAAAATGATCATGCAGAATATCGGCATTTATGATGAACTCACTTTTGAAAAAGCGGAACATGACATCACCATCCGTACCGATTCCGAAGAACTCCCCACTGACAAAAACAATCTGATTTATAAAGCGGCAAACTATATGTTTTGCAAATATGCAGTCACGTCAGGCCTCCGCGTCCGTCTGATCAAGAACATCCCCATAGCCGCCGGCCTGGCAGGCGGAAGCACAGACGCCGCGGCCACGATAAAAAGCATCAA
>OFFG01001791.1_pt1 | contig 11917 bp, 9 predicted proteins | sample 1521331 | NCBI WGS metagenome assembly OFFG01 (sample SAMEA3504129, study PRJEB24116) | mouse gut metagenome | biome: mouse gut; feature: mouse-associated habitat; material: faeces | place: Denmark | collected 2011 | reverse complement strand
TCTAATATAGCAAGAGACGCCCGGAACTGTTTTCCCATTGCATGCCCCAAGGTATCTTTATCCTTATAGAAACAAATCGGCACGTGATAGTAATCACACATATTCTTAAATTTCTTCTTCGTATTGTCAGACGCGTCATCTGCCACAATGACCAATGCTGCCCTTTTAGATTTTACTTCTTTCTCCGTACTAAACTCTCCGCTGACTGTTTTGCCCGCCTTTGTAGCCAGGCCAATGAGCGACAGCGCTTTACTCTGTCCCAATCAACCCCATCTCCTTCTCTAACGCTTCATATACTTCCTCCGGGATAGCCTGTTTAAAAGAGCGTTCTAACCCCTTGCTCTTGACCGCCTTCCCCAAACATTCCTTCGAAGGACAGATGTATGCTCCCCTTCCGTTCTTCTTCCCGGTGGCATCCAGAAGAAATTCACCTTCCTTTGTCCGAATGACACGTATCATCTCTTTTTTATTCTTCATCTCCTGGCAGCCTACACACCGCCGCACAGGTATTTTTTTATTTGCGCCCACGCGATCACCTATTCCTCGTCTATTTCTTCAAAGACTATCTCTTCGTCAGCCGATCCTTCCTCATAGCTTTCTTCCTGATAAGATTCTCCGTCATAGCCTTCTTCATGATAAGATCCTCCGTCATAACCCTCTTCCTGATAAGATCCTTCGTCATAACCTTCTTCCTGATAGGATTCTTTGTCATACGTCTCATCATAGTTCTCATCATATTCCTCATAAGGCGCTTCATATTCCTCTTCATACACACCTTCGCTCAATTCCAGATAGTTCTCCGGCAGATCTCCGGATTCTATCGCCTGTGTCTCGCTCTTGATATCGATCTTATAACCGGTCAGCCTTGCCGCCAGTCTGGCATTCTGGCCTTCTTTACCGATGGCGAGAGACAGCTGATAATCCGGAACGATCACACCTGCCGTCTTATCGTCCGGATCAGCCATGACAGAGATTACCTTCGCAGGACTCAGTGCATTCTCGATCAGGATCGCCGGATTATCACTCCAATTGATGATATCAATCTTCTCCCCGCGCAGTTCGTCCACGATCGCGTTCACTCTCGAGCCATTCAGCCCGACGCACGCGCCTACCGGATCGACATCCGGATCATTGGACCACACAGCGATCTTCGTCCTGCTTCCCGCTTCTCTTGCAATACTCTTGATCTCAACAACTCCGTCTTTTACTTCCGTCACTTCTGCTTCAAAAAGTCTCTTCACCAGTTCCGGATGCGTACGGGATACCAGGATCTTCGGACCCTTCGTCGTATTCTTTACCTCTACAATATAGAGTTTGATCCGCTCCGTAGGCTTAAATACTTCGCCTTTGACCTGCTCGTTCTCCGTGAGCATCGCGTCTGCCTTCCCAAGATTGATGCTGACGTTCCTTCCAATATAACGCTGGACGATTCCGGTGACGATATCCTTCTCCTTCTCGAAATATTGGTCATAGACTACCTTACGCTCTTCTTCGCGGATTTTCTGAAGGATCAGGTTCTTGGCATTCTGAGTCGCAATTCGCCCAAAGGACTTAGACTCAATCGGAATCTGGACAATATCCCCCAGTTCATACTTGCCGTCGATATTCCTTGCATCTTCAAGGCTGATTTCCTCTAACTTATCCTCAACGTCTTCCACCACGGTCTTCTCTGCGAACAGCCTGTAATCGCAGGTCGTCCTGTCCATGATCACCCTGATATTGTCGGCTTTCCCAAAATGGTTCTTACAGGCATTCAGCAAAGAATTCTCAATGGCATCCAACAACGTCTCTTTGCTGATCTCCTTCTCCTTCTCTAATATATTCAACGCTTCTAACAATTCCGTATTCATCGTATTATCCTCCTATCTAAAATCAAATGCGGGACGTCCGGCGCAGTCTCTAAAAATCAAATGCAAGGCGTATCAGGGCAATATCACTCTTCTCAAATATCCTCACATTCCCTCCGTCTTCTTCAATCGTCACCGTCTTCTCATCGTATTCCTTCAAAATCCCGGTAAATTCCTTCTGCTTTTCTATCATGCGGTAAGTCCGGACTTCCACTTCCTCTCCCAGGCTTCTCCTGAAATCCTTCTCCTTCCTGAGGGGCCTTCCAAGTCCCGGAGAGCTGACCTCCAGAATGTACGCGTCATCTATATAATCCTTCTCATCCAGGATATCCGAAAGCCTGCGGCTCACTGCTTCGCAATCGTCAATGCAGATCCCCCCTGGCTTATCAATATATGCCCGGAGATACCACGTACTTCCTTCCTTCACATACTCCACATCCACGAGTTCAAATCCATACTCCTCTACAATCGGGTTCAGGATCTCTTCTGTCTTCTGTTCATAGCTCTCTCTCTTCGTCAACGGCATTTTCCTCCTTACCAACAAAGAAGAGTGAACTTACGTCCACTCTTCTGCCGATTTCCTTATGTAACTGTATCAAGTATAGCACCATATCCCAGTAAAATCAAGGCTTTTTTCAAAATAATTCCTGTTCGCCAGTCCATTAACCATGCACCTGCAAAAGCTTCGCCTTCAACTCCTGCTCTAACCGTACCATCTCCTGCTCTGCCTCCGCACGTTTCTGCCTGCCCTCTCTCTGAATCTGCATCACCTCATCCAGCGTAGAAATCAGCGTCTCGTTGGTATGCCTAAGCGTCTCAATCTCGACGATCCCCCGTTCCGACTCCTTCGCCGTCTCCGTGACAGCCAGTTTCAGCTTGTCCGCATTCTTCCGCAACAATTCATTGGTCATATCCGTCACTTCCCGCTGTGCTCTCGCAGCCTCGCTGGAGTGGCTGAGGCCGATGGCGATGACCATCTGGCTTTTCCAGAGAGGGATGGTGTTGACGAGGGTGGACTGGATTTTTTCTGACATGGCGGTATCATTGCTCTGGATCAGCCGGATCTGCGGCGCCATCTGCATGGAAATCGTCCTTGTCAGTTCCAGATCGTATATTTTTTTCTCGAAGCGCTCGCACATTGAAGCGAAATCGTTGGCCGCCTGCGTGTCTTCCGGGAGACCGCTTTGTTCCGCCTTTTTTAAGAGAGCGGGGAGATCCGTGCTGCGAGCCTGTTCCAGCTTCTTTTTTCCAGCAAGGATATACATGGACAGTTCCCTGAAATAATTGAGGTTGAGGTCGTACATCTTGTCCAGCATGGCGGCGTCTTTTAAAAGTGTGATCTGATGGTTTTCCATGACCTTGCAGATTTTATTGACATTTGCCTCCGCCCTGTCATATTTTATTTTGAGATTTTCCAGCTTTGTGGTGCTTTTTTTGAAAAATCCCAGAAAGCCTTTTTCCTCCTCCTCCTCAAACCCTTTCAGCTCCGCAACCACGCCTGCGAGCATCTGTCCGATCTCGCCCATATCTTTGGTGCGCACGTTGTTTAAGGCGCTTTCTGAGAAGTCAGCGATCTTCTTCTGGCTGCCGGCGCCATACTGCATTACCAGCTGAGTGATATCAATCTGCGCGGCAAAATCATCCACCATTTTCTGTTCTTCGGGGGTCAGTGTGACCTCGGGTACCTTTGGCTGCGCGTCGGCTGCGGCCTGTGCGCCGGGCTGCGCGGGGGCATTTTCCTCCATCTCCGGAAAGGGATCCAGGGTCAGGGTCGGTTTCGGCGCTGCCTGTAACATTTCATCCAGTTCACTGCTCATTGTTTTTCCTCCATTGAATCTCTATCTGTCTGTTTTCCCGTGATTGTCTGACTGAATCTCATTTATGTGCGGCCTTTCAGGATTCGCGGCTCATGGCTGCAAATTCCATTTCCCGCGTCAGGCCTTCCTTCGCAAGCATGGTCTTTAAAACCTGCGCGTCCGTGGTCGCGTCGAATACAGCGTCGTGGAACAGGTTGTTTAAAAGCTCCGTGAAAGCTCTGTTAATTGTATCCAGCGTATTTTCGATCTCTGCCTTTGCCGCCGTGATCTCGTCGCCCGGAGCACTGACCTGGTCAAATTCCGCGTAGGCCTCGACCAGTTTTAAGGTGGTGGGCAGGTAATAGTCCATCAGCTTGTGCATCCGGTGCATCTGTTCCGGGTGCTCGCAGATACTGTCAAAGATGTCTTTTAACAGATTTTCAAGCCGGAACAGCCGTTTGGAAATGTCCTCGCTGGAGATACGGTCATTCAGATCGCGAAGCCTGCGGATACATTCCATTCCCTCGGAGACCATGGTGTTCATCTCGGCCTCCTGTGTGCCGGACATTTCCGGCACCGCCTGTCCTTTCACATTCTGTTCCGTGCCTTGTGCCCGTTGCGCGTCTGTTCTTTCCGGCGTTCTCTCTTTTCCTTCCCGCTGTCTGCGGCTGTTCTCAGCCTCAAGGTACTGACGGAAGACCACGTCGTTTAACATAAAGCAGGTCTTCTGCCCGTCCAGGTGTCCTTCCGGAAAAAAGCCGTCATCCAGCATTTTTTCGATATCCCTGGCGACATATGCATCTTCTTTTCCTGTGTTTTTCGCGATCATTTCGATTTCGCAGTACATTTTATAATCGCAGAGGCGGACATAGCGGATGGCGCGTCTTAAGCGCCGCTTCTGGCCGATTCCGAGGCGGACCATGCCAAAGAAGAATGCGAGAAAAATCAGGTTTACAATCCATCCGGCCAGGGTGGTTTCACCTGAGGAAAGGACGATGAGCCGGATAAAGGTCACAAGACCCGTGATACCCAGACCAATCCCGCCAAATACCTGATACAGAACGCTGGAGACGCTGCCGACTTTCTTCATTTTTATAAGGGAAAGATCTGCGGTTCCCGCCTGCTGAAGCTGTGCGTGGCGCAGCTGCGCCTGCTGAAGCTGTGCCTGGCGGAGCTGTTGCTGCTGAAGCTGCTGCTGCCGGAACTGAAGCTGTTGCTGCTGCGAAATCTGCTGTTTCTGCAGACGTTCCTGCCGAAGTCTGGCGTGCTGTTCCTGCTGTCTTTTCAACTGCCATCCGAGCTGCTGGCGGAGCTGTTCTTTCTGGCTGTGTATCTGTGCCTGCCATCCTCTCTGCTGTGTGGCTGTGCTGCCGGGTGCCTGTGTCTGTGTGCCATACTGCGCAGGGCCTGCCTGCGGCGCATTGCGCTGCGCGCTGACGTCCCGGTTCTGCCATACGGTCTGCTGCCGGTACTGCCGCCATTCCCCGCCGGGGGTCTGTCCTCCCGGGTCCGGCGCCGCGCCGGTCTGCTGTGTGCTGTTCTGCCATCCTGTGTCCTGCTGTCCGTACTGCGGGGGGACGTCGTTTCCGCCGTCCTGCACCTTTTGTCCGCTTCCGGGGGAGATATGTATCCCGACTTCCTTTAAAGTGTTCGTCACGGTCTGGGATACCAGGGAATTGAGCCGCCGGAAATCCCCGCTCTGCAGAGCTTCGGTCAGCGCGCCTTTGATCTGTTCCCCCGTGCTGTTCTGGTTCTGATGATCACTCATATGATTAAACCCTCTTTATCTGGATAACTTTGTCAGACTATTTATGGTTTTTATTATCACACATCAGGCAATGTTCCGCAATAGTTTCTTTCTTTAGGTTTTCTTAAAAAAGTCGACAGATTTACTGTTACAGGCTGCCGCGTTTTATGAGGGTAGTTGCGATTTCAATTTTCAGCGGGCATTCATTCCGGCCTGTGATCCTTTCGTGGAGCCGCCGCACAGCCAGAATTCCCATGTACTGTTTCGGCACGCGGATGGTGGAGAGTGAGGGCTCTGTGAAGGTACAAAGTGGCAGGTCATCAAATCCGATCAGTGCCACATCCTGTGGAATGCGCAGGCCGGATTCGCGGAATGCGCGCATTGCGCCGGCGGCGATCAGGTCATTGTCGGCAAAGTAGCTGCGCGCGGGAGACTCTCCGGCTGCCAGCAGTTCTGTCATGTCAGAATATGCGCCCTCCGCGGAAGGGGCGAGATGGTGTACGGGAGAACGGGAAGGAGACATGCCGCTTTCCCGTATTGCTTTGTAAAAGCCGTTCGCGCGCTCTTTGAAATTGCTGACAGGGTAGGAGGAATGGAGATAGCCGGGCTGTGACCGGTATCTGCGGATCAGGAAACTGGTGGCGGTGAAAGCACCCTGGACATTGTTAATCAGGACACTGTCGATGTTTATCGTCTCAAAATAATTGTCCAGCAGAATCAGGGGGATCGTACTTCCCAGAAAAGGGGACAGATCCGGTTGCGACATTTCGGTTCCGAGCAGTATAATGCCTTTCGTGCCGGTGCGCTGCCAGTCTGCCAGCTGCGCTTCCACGTCGTCTCCCTCGTACAGATAATGGATATTCAGAAAACAGGAAAACTGTCTGCACGCAGCGTCGATCCCCTCGGCGAGCTGGGCAAAAAAAGGAGTGTCGGTGACCACAGCTCCGTGTTTCCGGTAAATGACAAAGCAGACAGAGCCGGATGGTGTGGTGGGTTCTGCTGCGCTGCGGAGGCGGGAAAAGTCATATCCGCAGGCTTTTGCGGCTTCAATTCCCCGCCTGCGGGTGGCAGTGCTGACGCCAGGCCGGTGGTTCAGGGCCAGGGAGATGGCGGATTCGGATAAATTCAGTTTCCTGGCGAGTTCTTTTGCGGTGACGGACATAAGCGGTTCTCCTCCTATATATAAGTGCAGGGTTTCAGTATCCGGCAGCTGGCTGGGACTCAATATTCTCAGTTTAAGCTGTATAATGGCCGGGCATTGGTGTGATGTTTTCTCCCCAGACCCTCAGGTGTCCGCGCGAAAGCCTGTCAGCCGGCCCGTAATTTGCAGCTGTTCGATTTATGCAGGCCGGACTGTCCCGGTACATGTCCGTTTGATACCCCGGAATATGTGGAATGTGTCCGCAAAATCGGCTTAAAAGCTTTTACAGAGCGCTATGAAGCCTTTTGCAGAAATATTTATCAGCCCTTCAGGCCGGAAGAACTGTTTAATGTCTCTAAGGAACCTGCTGCTGTATTCCCAAAAGAGAGATCCTGATAAACTCCTGATCCGGCAGAGCATACAGCAGCTCAACCCTGCCTGGAACAAAGCGAATAATCATTCCGTTTATTATTTACGGCTTTCTGACTGGCTGATGAGGCGGTTTTTGAATTGTGCCATCAAATTACCTCACAAATTTTCTTCAAAAAGCGCCTGACTTTTTATTAGCAGGCTTTTATAACAGGCTTATTTTATAAAATTTCGTTAATTTAGTCAAGAAACAGATAAACTTTACAAAAGAATGTATTTTAATTGAGTTTTTTGTATGTATAATTAATAGGGAAAACATCCGGAATGCATGGGGAGCACAGAGCAGAATTCCCGGGAATGGACAGGGGAAGTGAGGAAAGTTTCCGCATAAGTTCCGGAAAAACGGGTACGGCAGTCTGGTTTCTGCTAAGATACAGACAGAATAGCGCAGAACGGGATATGGGTGCGCACCGCATCTGCAGACTCCGCATACCAAAAGAAAGCGGTGCAGAAATGAGGGGAAAGATGACAAAGGTACAGAAGTGGGATTTTATGGAAGTAGCCGTAAAGGGGGAAGCGGTGGAAAACCCGTTTGCCGGTCCGGTGGTGACGGGAACTTTTACGGGCGATCATGAGGAGATCACCGTGGAAGGTTTTTTTGACGGGGATGATTGCTACAGGGTGCGTTTTATGCCTTCTTACGAAGGACATTACCGCTATCGGATCACTGGAAATGTTCTTTCCGGGGAAGTCAGCGGGGAATTCGATGTGATGCCCGCGGCAGAGGGGAATCACGGGAGGGTACAGGTTGTGGACGGCCGGTATCTCGGCTATGAGGACGGCACGCCGTATTATTCCGTCGGGACCACCTGTTACGCGTGGGTGCATCAGAGTGAGGAGCTGCAGAATCAGACATTAGAGACCCTCGCGGCCGCGCCGTTTAACAAGATACGTTTTTGTATTTATCCGAAATATTATGAATTTAACCGCAGCGAGCCGCTGACATATCCTTATGAGCGCGGGAATGGAGAGGGTTTTGACCGGGCGCTGGCGGAAAAGACAGAGCGTGAGCGGAAAAACTATCCGGGGACGGAGCCGGCGGAGATGGATTATGGTTTTAATTATTACAGGCTGAACACGGAGCATTTTAAGCGCATCGACCGGCGGATCGCTCAGCTCCGCGATCTGGGGATTGAGGCGGATCTGATTCTGATGCATCCTTACGACAGGTGGGGAATGAATGTCATGAAAGCGGAATGCTGCGATCTTTACATCCGCTATCTGGCGGCGCGCTACGGCGCGTACCGCAATGTGTGGTGGTCGCTGGCCAACGAATACGACCTGATTTTGTCTAAAACCACGGATGACTGGGAGAGGTATGCGTCGATTCTCTGCGATAAGGATCCGTATGATCATCTGCGCTCCATCCACAACTGCATGAAATTGTACGATTATTCACAGGACTGGATCACACATGTTTCCATCCAGCGCCAGGATTTCTGCAAAACGACGGAATATACGGACGAATATCTGGATAAGTACGGGAAGCCTGTGGTGTGGGATGAGATCTGTTATGAGGGAAATATCCATACGGGCTGGGGTAATATCACGGCGCAGGAGCTGGTGCGCCGGTTCTGGGAAGCTTTTCTGCGCGGCGGACACGCAGGGCACGGGGAGACTTACCTGGACGAAAAAGATATTTTATGGTGGTCGCACGGAGGCGTGCTGAAAGGACAGAGCGTGGAACGCCTTCGTTTCCTGCGGAAGATCTGTGAGGAAACGCCCGGAAATTATTTAAAACGCACGGCCGGGATGTTTGATGAAACCGTCGCGGTTTCCGGGGAGGAAGAGGGATACCGGACGATGTGGGAAATGGGGACCTGCGACTATGAGATCCATTATCTGGGCATCACACAGCCTGCGTACAGAATGCTGTATCTGCCGGAAGATCTTCTGTATGATGTGGAAGTGATTGATACCTGGAATATGACGGTTACGCCTGCGGGAAGACACAGCGGGAGTGCGCGGATTGAACTGCCCGGGAGGCAGTATATGGCGATCCGGATCCGGCGGGCACAGGAAAAAGACAGACAGTCCACAGGCCCGGAAGAGAGTTAGAATTTAATTTGTTTTCAGCCGTTGATTGTTTCCGGATGGTATGCTAAAATAGAGACCAGCAGCAATTATACACAGACATTACAGGTGAATCATGATACGGACAGATACCGCGGTGATCGGAGGCGGTGCCGCCGGGCTAATGGCGGCTATCACAGCGGCGGGCAGCGGTGCGTCCACTCTGGTTATTGAGCACATGGACCGGGTGGCCAGAAAGCTTCCTTCCACTGGAAATGGAAAATGCAATTATACAAATGCGCTGCAGGGTGTTTCCTTTTACAGAGGGGAAGACCCTGCATTTGTGATGCCCGTCTTTGCGCAGTTCGGCCTGCCGGAAACGCTCGCATTTTTTCAGGAGCTGGGAATCCGGCCGAAAGAGCGGAACGGATATTATTACCCGTCCAGCGGACAGGCATCTTCCATACCGGAAGTGCTCTGCATGGAAGCGCGGTACCGGAAAGTATCCATCGTTACTTCGTGTGTGATACGGCACATCCGGAAGCGGCGGGGCGGATTTGAGATTCTGACGGACGGTGCGGCGTATTTTGCAAAAACGGTGATTTTTGCCACGGGGCTTCTGGCAGCGCCGAAGACAGGAAGTGACGGGAGCGCGTTTCCGCTGATTACCTCGCTGGGGCACCATTTTGTGGAGGTGGTTCCGGCGCTGGTCCAGCTGGAGGCAGGGCAGAAGATTTTAAAGGAGATTATGCAGGCATATGAAAGTAAAGAGTTTGGGGGAATGGTTGATGGACGCCGGGAAAATATCGTTGACGTTGTCAGCAGTGTCCTTGCCAGGGGAGGAATGAAGGTAAACGGGGAGTTTCAGATGGTGGGGAAGGTGGCAGTGTACCCCATGGATTATTTTTGCTGTTTCAACTTTGAGACCCAGGGCTTTGAGATAACGGACAATACTGTTTCAATCCACCATTATTTTGCAAGCTGGACATCCTGGCACAGCAAGCTCCACTTTAAAATAATTAAGGTGGTGGCGGCGGTCCTGGGAAAAGAGAGATATCTGTCCCTAAAAAGAAGAATAAAGGGGACAGGAACAAGTAAATGACAGGAAGGGCTTCCAAAATGAAACAGGGTATGAAAAGTTCAATTCCAGTAAGCGAATTGTGTTATTATATATTTTTCTGCATTTTATTTCTAGCCAAAATGACAGGCTTTTATGATGGGCAGGGTGTATTTAAGGCCTGTCTTGTTTTGGCGGCATTTTTTGCCTTTGTGAAAATCGTGTTAACCAGTTATGACCTGCGGGAATTTATTGCAATGGCTGCCCTAGCCATGCTGGGTCTTTTGGTCTATAGAAATTCAGGGGAAAAAAGCGCGCTGGTATTTTTGGTCACAATGATGGGATTTAAAAATATTCCGGTTCACAGGATGATGAAAATCGGGCTGGCAGTGGGGGCTTTGGGATTTGGGGCGATGGTGCTGAAGTCTATGCTGGGAATTGGCAGTGAGATTGTGCTGGCACATCACAAATTCGGGATGGATATCCTTCGGAAAGGGAGCGGGTATTCCCATCCTAATGTTCTGCATGTTTCTTATGCGGTATTAGTAGTGCTTATTTTATTTGGTATTGAAAATAACAGGGACAGGATGAAAGCGTATGTATGGACCATGCTGGGGAATTTTGTGGTGTTTTTATATTCTGTGAGTTATACCGGGTTTATGCTGGTTACCCTTTTTATCGCTTTTAATCTGTATTTTACATATAGGAAAAAGTTCTGCAGGGCAGAAAAAGTGTTAATCCAGTGTTTGTTTCCGGCATGTGTTTTGTTTTCATTATTTGCGCCCCTTATTGTGGAGCCGGACACGCCTTTATTTGATTTCCTAAATAAAGTGCTGAACCGGAGATTTTATGCGTCGCGGTTATATTTACAGGAAAATCCCCTTACTCTTTTGGGGAATAGGATTTATGCCAGCCACACGTACGCCCTTGACAGCTCCTATGTAACTTTATTGCTCTATGGCGGTATCATACTGTTTGTGCTTGTATGTGCAGGTTATCTTTATGCCATTTATGCCAGTATGAAAAAGCAGGATGCCAGGGGGCTGAGCATTTTGCTGTCTTTTGCTATTGCAGGGGTAATAGAACCGTTCCTCTTTAACCTGTCCTTTAAGAACCTGTCCCTGCTTATTATTGCGGGCTATCTTTTTTCCCTTTGCAGAAACGGAAGGAAGGTTTTGCTGTGCGGATTTTTGGACAGGGAAATCGGGATTTCTTTGCCGGAGGTGTTTGGGAGAGGGGGAAGAAATGCAGGATTAAAGGGAGAAATAAAGGCAGTTTTTCTGTCGCTGGCATTAGGGATGGCTGCAGGGGGAGCCTTTTATTTTTTGGGCGGCCTGCCTGAGACTGCCTATGTAGGAGAAAAGTATTGCGATATTGAGGGAGAGAAGACTTTTATTCCGTATTCGGAGGCAGTGAAGGATGTGGATGCCGTATTTTATGGTTATACAGCCGGGGAGGAAGGTATGTATAAGTTTGGCGGCGAGACAATTGCTTTTGACAGATTAAGGGATACGGTAAGGGTGATTTTTGTGGTAACGCTGGCAGGATACCTGGTTTGGGGGTATTGGGGCAGCCTGAAGCGGGATAGGGGAAAAGAGTAAATGGATAAGATATAATAAATCAGTAGAAACGGATGTTATTGGTAAGCATAAGATTTGGTTGTGCTGTGCCGGGGATTAGATTATAATTACGGGGGAAGAGATGGGCAAGGAAAGACATTTTTATGTTACAGGTTATGTGGGGGAAGGTGCCAGCCGTATGCTCATGGACCTGCAGGACATGGAAAGCGTTGAACTGATAGAAAAATTGATTGATAACAGGGCCATGCGCTTTTTATATTTCCGGTTAAAGCGGGCGGCAGGCAGGTTGGCTTTCTGGCCTCTTTTG
>OFFG01001788.1_pt1 | contig 11940 bp, 8 predicted proteins | sample 1521331 | NCBI WGS metagenome assembly OFFG01 (sample SAMEA3504129, study PRJEB24116) | mouse gut metagenome | biome: mouse gut; feature: mouse-associated habitat; material: faeces | place: Denmark | collected 2011 | reverse complement strand
AAAGACAGGACGGCCTCTTATTACTACAGAATGCTGGGGGATTGTAGATTATAAAGACTGGCCTTTGCTGAATTGGGATTGGGTGAAAGAACTTTGTGCTTTAGGAACAGTAGCGGCTGCTCAAACGGGGATGTGGGCAGGAATAGCTACAAGTAATTTTTGCGGACCGCAGTTTGCCGGTATGTGGAGAGATGTAAAATGGCATCAGGAATTGACCGCAATAATCAGGTCGGCTGTGTTGGATGAATCTATTGTCATGAATAATGAAATAGCTGCTAAATTATTGAGACGGCTTTAAGTTCCAGTTATCAAAAAGTCTCATGTTAAAATTTATATAAGCGAGAACATATTGTTCCCGCCAGGGGAATTACATTAAAAAAATAGTGATTAATCAATTAAATCAATTCTTTTATGGAAAAGAAAAATAGAAGTTTTTATCTGGTTTTCATTTCCGTTTTCCTGCTTTTAGGAAACCTGCTGGCAGAAGCTCAAACGGGAAGGACTATTTCCGGAATTGTTGTATCGGAGGTCGGTAATGAACCTCTGATAGGTGTAAACGTTGTTCAGAAAGGGACTACAAACGGTGCTGTTACGGACCTGGACGGACGATTTACCTTGACTGTTCCGGACGGAAGTGTTTTACAAATTACGTATATCGGTTATCAGGAACAGTTATTGACCGTCAAGCCAAACATTGCAATCTATCAGGTTACTTTAAAAGAAGATTCGCAGGCTTTGGATGAAGTTGTTGTGGTGGGCTATGGCATTCAGAAGAAAAAACTGGTAACAGGTGCGACTGTACAGGTGAAGGGAGACGATATTCAGAAGCTGAACACGGTGAGCGCTTTGGGAGCTTTGCAAAGTCAGACTCCTGGGGTGAACATTACCCAATCATCCGGTATGCCGGGCGAAGGTTTCAATGTGACGATACGTGGTTTGGGTACAACCGGTTCTTCGGGACCTTTATACATTATAGACGGGGTTACCGGTGCGGATATCAATAATCTGAATCCTGCCGATATCGAATCTATTGATGTGCTGAAAGATGCGGCATCAGCTGCTATCTACGGATCACGTGCTGCGAATGGTGTTGTATTGGTGACGACAAAACAGGGGCGTGCCGGAAAAGCAACCATATCTTATGACGGATATTTTGGTGTGCAGAATGTATATAAAATGGTTCCGACACTGAATGCATAGGAATATGCGATGATACAGAATGAAGGTCGTTTAATGGATGGCCTGCCTGCTTATGATTTTAGTTCGATGGTACCCAACTGGGAAAGTTATGCCAATGGAACGAACAAAGGAACGAACTGGTTGGATGAAATGAGGAACGAGAATGCCCCGGTTCAGAATCATGCTCTGAATATTACGGGAGGAAGCGAACAGTCCGTTTATTCTATCGGTATTTCCTATACTTCGCAGGAAGGTATTCTGGGTAAACCTGTACAACCCAAGTATGATCGTTATACATTTCGTCTGAATACCGAGCATACCTTATTAAAAAATAAGGACTTTGATATCATTAAGTTTGGAGAGAACCTGACATATTCTTATACTGAAAAATCGGGAATCTCTATCGGCAACCAGTATCAGAATGATATCAACGGTGCGTTGAAGGCCAATCCGTTCCTTCCTATGTATGACGAAGACGGGAATTATCATTATGCACTGGATTGGGATCCTACTGGTGAAAACCCGGTTGCCCTGATGGATTATGCACATGGTCAGAACCTGACAAAGAAACATAACATTAAAGCGAATGCCTATGTGACTTTACAGCCGATCAAAAACCTGAAGATCAGGAGCAGCTTCGGTTTGACAATGGAAGCTAATTCCTATCGCAGTTTTAAACCGGTTTATGAGTTGGCTTCGAATGTGTATAATAAAGAGAATGAGGTGACTCAACGTATATTTATCAATTCCGGATGGCTTTGGGAAAATACGGTAAGTTATGATTTCAAAATCAATAATAATCATAATTTCAGCGCCTTGATCGGTCAGTCTATGGAACGGAGTGGTTTAGGTGACAATTTATCGGCCAGCAATGTCAACTCGATTTTCGATGACTTCGATCATGCCTATCTGGATAATACAACTGTTATCTATGCCGATAAAACAACAGTCGGTGGTTCTCCTTATATGAAGAACGGGATCTTACAGAAAAGAGGGATCGCTTCTTTCTTCGGCCGTATCAATTATGATTATAAGGAAACTTATTTGTTGACCCTGGTCATGCGTGCCGATGGTTCATCGAATTTTGCTAAAGGAAATCGCTGGGGTTATTTCCCTTCAGTTTCTGCCGGTTGGGTGATGAGTAACGAAGCATTTATGGAGCCGACGAGAAATTATCTCGATTTCCTTAAAATCCGTGCCAGCTGGGGACAAAACGGTAATCAGGATATCGATCCGTTCCAGTATCTGGCAACGATCTCGTCCCTGAAGTCCAATTATTTCTTCGGACCGGACAAGCAAACTATTTCTTCCGGGGCTTATCCCGATATTTTACCTAATAAGGATGTAACGTGGGAAACTTCCGAACAGCTGGATTTAGGTCTGGATGCCCGTTTCCTGGGTAGCCGTCTGGGACTTTCATTCGACTATTATATAAAGACAACCAAAGATTGGTTGGTACAGGCTCCTATTCTGGATTCCTACGGTACGAACGCTCCTTATATCAATGGCGGTGATGTTCGGAATAAAGGTATTGAACTGGCTTTGAACTGGGATGACCATGTTGGAGATTTTACTTACGGGGTAAACCTGAATTTGTCGCATAATAAGAATGAAGTAACCCGTATTGCCAACTCCGAAGGAATTATTCACGGAAGTCCGAATATTCTGAGTGAAGGTACAACGGAAATGTACCGGGCACAGGAAGGATACCCGATCGGTTATTTCTATGGGTATAAAACGTTGGGTGTTTTCCAGAGTGAAAAGCAGATTGCAGAATATACCGGAGCAAAGCTGTCAGGTACAGCCCCCGGTGACTTGATTTTTGCAGATACGAACAAGGACGGTGTGATTGATGATAAAGATAAATGTATGATCGGTAACCCGCATCCGGATGTTACAATGGGATTGACACTGAACTTCGGATATAAAGGATTTGACCTGGGGATAACGACAAATGCTGTATTCGGTAACCAGATCGCCAAGTCGTACCGGTCGTTTACAGACCAGCCGAAAGAAAACTATACAACAGACATTTTGGGCCGTTGGCATGGTGAAGGCACTTCCAACCGCTTGCCTCGTGTTGCATCCGGAACGAATGTAAACTGGCTGTACATATCGGATATATTCATTGAAGATGGGGATTATTTCCGTATCCAGAATGTGACTTTAGGATATGACTTTAAGAAACTATTCCCCCGTATGCCGTTAGGTCAGGCCCGGTTGTATGTGACAGCTCAGAATCTGGCAACCTTTACCAAATATTCAGGAATGGATCCGGAAATCGGATATGGTGCTGATAAGAGTTGGGTGTCCGGTATCGATGTCGGCTTTTATCCAAGTCCGAGAACATATATGAGAGGTATCGTTGTTTGGAAAGTAAATCAAGCCAATATAAGACAACGAAATAAAATATTCACTCTATTTACTCCTCTCAAATATGAAAAAGATAGCATTTCTTTCATTACTCGTATTCCTGTTTACAGGTTGCGACGGTTTTCTGGATTCAGAAAATCTGGTGAAAAAGGACACGTCGAGTTTTCCGGAAACATCGCAGGATGCATTGGATGCGTTAACCGGAGTGTATTCCATATTACCATCAGTGAATGTAAACCAATGCACTTTCCTGGTATCCGAATTGCTTTCGGATGACCGTCTGGGAGGTGGAGCTGCCGTAGATAGAAGCTGGGCTGCAATGGATCAGCTTAAAAAGATAAATGACGATATGTTTCCGGATTTCTGGAAAAAAATGTATCAGGGGATTTTCCGTTCCAATATGCTGCTGGAAACTCTCGATGTGGTAAAGACATGGGAAAAACCGGAGTTGAAAGATCAGATAGCGGCTGAAGCCCGGTTTCTGCGCGCTTACTTCTATTTTGAATTATGCCGTATGTTTGGAACGGTACCTTTGGTTCTGACGACAGAAGCTGTGAATAATCCGCGGGCCGAAGCCAGGGAGTTATATGCTCAGATGGCGGATGATTTGAAATATGCCATTCAGACGTTGCCGGATAAAAAATATGAAGTAAAAGACAGCCAGTTGGGACATGCAACGAAATGGGCTGCCGAATCATTGATGGCACGTGTCTATTTATTTTATACCGGATATTATAAGCAGGACGCCCTGCCATTGACTGAAGGCGGTTCTGTGACAAAACAGGAAGTGATCAACTGGTTGGATGACTGTATTAATAATAGTGGTCATGGGCTGGTTTCCAATTTTGGTAATTTATGGCCTTACGCAAATTCCGCTACGGCTCCTGATTATAAGTTTGCTACAGATAATAACCTGAGTTGGGTGGGAGATGACCAGAATAACGAAACGATCTTTTCCATTAAATATTCTGCAATGGGAAATCATTCTACCAGTATTTATTATGGAAACCAACCGGTACTTTATTTCTCCATTCGTGAACAACCGAATTATGAGAATATATTTCCGTTCGGACAAGGTTGGGGAGCAGGACCTGTCAGTACTAATCTGATAAGCGACTGGGAGATAAGCGAACCGAATGACTTCAGGCGTGCCGCTTCTATCCTGGACGTAAACGATCCGGATGAGAATATAAAAAGTTATACCTGGGGAGCCAGTATGCAGATACAGGAAACAGGTTATTGGCAGAAGAAGTATATCGCAATAAACGCACATCAGGCAAAGTCGGACGGAACGACAGCTTGTGTAAATTACAGTTGCATATTGTATGGACGAACTCCTGACTTCCAGATCGATAACACACAGGATCAGGTGATCATCCGCTTTGCAGATGTATTGCTGATGATGGCAGAGCTGAAACAGGATGTCAGTTATTTGAACCGGGTACGTGAACGTGCCGGTTTAACTCCTCTGGCTGCTTATACGGATAGGGCATTGCAGAATGAACGACGTTGGGAACTAGCCTTTGAAGGTTCCCGTTATTATGATTTGCTTCGTTGGGGCATTGCAGGTGAATCCCTTGAAAAACAGAACGGTGTAAAAGTTAAGAATAATGGAGTAGATGATGTGATGAATATGGGTAATCTGACACAACGTATTCAGGAAACGGGAGGATTTATGCCTATACCCAAAACACAGATTGATTTATCGGCCGGCGTACTTGAACAAACTCCGGGATGGGGTAATGATGCATTGTATTAATCAAACAGTTAAATGAAATTATATGAAAAAGATAATAATCGCTCTTTTTTCGCTACTGGCAATGTTTCAGTTGTCTTGTAATCCGATAGAGGAGGAGCATAAACAAGGTAGTGTGATCGCGGAAAGCGAGTTGAAGTTGGATGTATATCCGCTGACAGAGGGAGGAAATAAGATTGTTATGATCAATAATACTCCGATGGTCGGATCTCATTGGAATTATGGTTCAGGCATCTCTGTGCGTCAGCAGGATACGGTTCTGGTCCCGTTTTTAGGTGAGAAAGAGATTGTTTTCACCGGAATATGTGCTGGAGGAACCATTTCTACGACTCGTAAGGTGACTATTGACAATATTCTTTATCCGATAGAAGATGAATGGGCCATTTTTGCAGGAACGGATAAAAATGGTAAAGACTGGATGTGGGATTATACAAGTCCGGACGATGTCGTTTGGGGAAATGGCGGCTATCCCGGAAATACCGCTCCGGCCTGGGCAACGATCAAGGCGGGAGATATGGATGATCAAGATCCGGAAGTCGGGAAAGACGGCGTTATGCATTTCGACCTGAACGGTGCCGCCAATTTTACGAAGATAAGTCAGACCGGAAAAGTTGTGGAGAAGGGTAGTTTTAAGTTTGATATGACTAAACAGAAGGTGATGGCTGACGGAACTCCCTGGTCTATCGGTACATTGACAATTGTGGACGGAACGATCCTGAAAGGAGTTTCTCCGAACGAAGGAGGGAAAACGGTTCATGAATTTGACATTCTGAAGTTGACCGAAGATAAATTGGTCTTGGCGCATGTCTTGTCTAATGGCTGGGAAGCGTGGTTCTGGTGTTTTAAAGTGAAAAAATAAGAAGGAAAGGTGTGATAGATCATGAAAAAGATAGTTCTGCTTTGTATTTTATTCTGTCATTGCGTTTTAGCTTCGGCCCAATATGAACGGGCTGCGCAATGGGAAGAAAAGATTCAGGAGTTAAGGGATAAAAACAGTAAGGAAGGAATCCAACAAGGTTGTGTTTTATTTATAGGTAGCTCTACGTTTACACGATGGGGAGATACACAGAAGTATTTTCCAAACTCGGTGGTAGTGAACAGGGCATTCGGTGGTTCCATGATGTGCGATCAGATCTATTTTTTCGATGAAGTTGTCAAGCCTTTTAATCCTCGCCAGGTCGTTATCTATGAAGGCGATAATGATTTGAATGAGACGGAGACTACTCCTGAACAGTTTATGGAAGATGTCATTTGTATGAGCCGTCTCATTCATTATCATTATCCGGAATGCCGTATTCTGCTTGTTTCCATCAAGCCTTGTCCGGCGCGGGTGAACTCTTTTGAGAAATATAAGAAAGCCAATCGACTGATGGAAGAATATGCTGCATTGTATGATTATATGGATTATGTAAGTGTCTGGGAGAAATTTGTCGATGAGAATGATTGCCCTATTATGGAATACTTCAAAGAAGACCATATTCATATCACTCCTGAAGCATATCTTCTTTTTAAAGAAGTGATGGAAGATAAATTGTTGAAAAAGTAGGTAAAACTATGACAAAGATATATTGGTTAAGTTTGCTGGCATTCCTGTTGATCGGAGCGTCAGTACAGGGGCAGAGTAACTTGAATTTCGGACGGACCGTCAGGCAACAGGCTGATGAACTTCCCCATTCAAAAGCCGGAAAGATTATAACGGAAAGGAAAGCCTACCAAGCCGTATCCGGACAGTTACAAAAGGATGAAGAAGGTAATTTCCTGCTTTCCGGCGGTTGGGAGATGATCGAAGGATATAAGCTGGCAGGAAAAGGTATATCTTTGTGGGATACCCGGACAAATGCCGATGAATGGTATAATGCGGTTGTGCCGGGAACAGTCCTTACCACACTGGTCGAACAGTCAGTATATCCGGATCCTTATTATGGCCTGAATAACTTACTGATACCGGATACGCTTTGCCGTATGGACTGGTGGTACCGTATCTCATTCGAGATACCTCAGACGATGAAGGATACGGACTATCAGATATTACTGAACGGTATCAACTATAAGGCGGATATCTGGTTGAACGGTATCCGCCTGGGTACAATGAACGGAGCCTTTAAAAGAGGCTTGTATACTGTGGCCGGTTTATTGGATAAACAGGGAATGAATACATTAGCCGTTCATATTTTTCCACCCAATAATCCGGGTATTCCGTTTGAAGAGAATAAGGAATGGTTTGGCGGTAATGGTGGTGCCCTTTGTCTGGACGGACCGACTTTTATCTCTTCGGAAGGATGGGACTGGATACCTGGTATCCGGGATAGGAATATAGGTATCTGGCAGGATGTCAGACTGGTTCCGGTAGGTGATGTCCTGATGGAAGATCCTCAGGTCATCACAGATCTACCATTGCCGGATACGACTTATGCCGCTATTAAAATTAAAACGCGGTTGGTGAATACAACCCCGGAGACACAAACGGTTTCCGTGAATGGAAAGATAGGAGATATCTCTTTTTCACAGGAAGTAATACTGAAACCTTCCGAACAAAAAAATATAAGTTTCACACCGGAGCAATTCGGACAACTCCGTATCCATAACCCTGCTTTATGGTGGCCGAACGGTTATGGGGCACAGGCTTTGTATAAATTATCCCTGACTGTGACTCAGGAGGATCAGGTAAAGCAAAAGAAAGAGATCCGTTTTGGTATCCGGGAACTTTCTTATGAACTGATGGCACAGACTGCCGAAAAGGAAAATATACGTTTTCAGTATAGCCCTACGGATGTAGAGGAAGGAAGATCTTTGTTTGATTATAAGAAACGTGTACCGGTGGAGAGTCCGGCTTTTTCTTCGATAATCATTCCTTCGTTAACTGACGGAGCAATACAATACCTCCGGAAGGAGACCACTCAGCCGGAAAATCCTTTCCTGACTATTTGTGTAAACGGAAAGCGTATCTTCTGCCGCGGGGGAAATTGGGGAATGGATGATGGTATGAAACGGGTAACCCGTGAACGGTTGGAACCTTATTTCCGTTTGCATAAGGAAGCCAATTTTACCATGGTGAGAAACTGGACCGGAGAATCTACGGAAGAATTGTTTTATACTCTTTGTGATGAATACGGTTTGCTCGTTTGGAATGACTTTTCCATTTCGACTCAGGGATACAACCTGGAACCGTTGGATGATGAATTATTCCTTGCCAATGCCCGGGATATTGTCCTTCGTTTCCGTAATCACCCCTCTATTGCCATCTGGTGTCCGCGTAATGAAGGATATGCTCCGGAAATATTGGAAGACGGTTTTCAGAAGATAATCAGTGCAGTGGATGGTACCCGGCATTATCACGGGAACTCCAGGGATTTGAATCTTTGTTCAAGCGGTCCGTGGCACTACATTGATAATCAGTTGGAGTATCTGACCGGAAAAGCGGATGGTTTCAGTACGGAGTTGGGAGCACCGTCCGTACCGACCGTCGAAACTCTTCGCAAATTTATACCGGAAGAAGATCTATGGCCTATCGGTGATGTTTGGTATTACCATGATTTACACTATGAAAGTTTCGATTGGAAAAACTATATCCGTGATGTGGAAAAGTTAGGACAGGCTCCGTCACGTAATGCGGATGAATTCTGTTCACGTGCCCAGTTCATTAATTATAATCTGTATCGCAATATGTTTGAAGCCTGGAATCAGAAAATGTGGAACTATGCCAGTGGTCTGTTGTTATGGATGAGCCATCCGGCATGGCCAAGCATGATCTGGCAGACTTATTCATATGATTATGAGACGCACGGTTCTTTTTATGGAGCGAAGAAAGCCTGCGAACCGATACATGTCCAATGGAATTCAGTAAACAAAAAACTACAGGTCGTTAATACGACACTTGAAAATATACCGGATGCAAAAGTCTTTTTCAGGGTGTACGATCTGAAAGGAAAGCAATTGTATGAGAAAAAGATCTCTGTGGAGTTAGAAGCAAACAAGCTGACAGACTGTATGGAAATTGCTTTGCCTCCGGAAATCAGAGACGTTTCGCTCGTCCGGACCCAATTATCTGACCGGCGGGGAAAGATCGTCTCGGAGAATGATTATTGGATCAACCCTTCCGAACCAACCGATTTCTCTGTTTTACAGGAAGGAGGAAAATCTGAACTCCGCATAAAATGGAATACACCGAAGAAAAAGGATAATAAGATATTGATCCGGGCAGAGATAAAAAACAACTCGCAAAAGATCGCTACCGGTATCAAAGTGAATGTGCGAGACAAGGAATCGGGAAAGTCGCTATTGCCGGTATATGTTTCTGATGGTTACTTTAACCTGCTACCGGATGAACATAAACAGGTCAGTATAGAGATTCCCGAAAATCTGGCCGGCAAGGAGTATTACGTATCGGCTGATGAATGGGTCAGATAATGAAGAAAATCAATGTGATAAAATAATGATTATGAGAACAAACAAGGTTTTTATACCCGAAGTCTTTTTTACCAATGATTGTCTTACAGGAGAAGATGTTGTGAAATCAACTCGTGTATTGGGTGATCTGGACGGGGTATTCCAGGATAAAGAGGCATATGGGAAGATGAATAAAGAACAGGTCGTTTATCATGTCAGCAGTTACCTCCCGGTTTTGGAGAGTACCCCCGGTGGCCTGTTCATGGGGATTACGACATTTTATTCCGGTAAGGTCGGGCAGGAGTATTTTATGACGAAAGGACATTTCCATTCCAACAGCGATCGGGCAGAGTTTTATTGGGGGGTGGAAGGTGAAGGTTGCCTGATTCTGATGGATGAGCAAAGGAATGTATGGGCTGAACGGATGCTTCCGGGAAGTCTTCATTACATCCCGGGAAAAGTAGCACACCGGGTAGCCAATACCGGGTATCAGAAATTGGTATTTTCCGCCTGTTGGCCTTCTGATGCCGGACATGATTATGCAACAATTGCCGATACAGGGTTTGCCCGGCGTCTGGTGGATGTAAACGGAGTTCCTACTTTAGTTTAAAGGATATGATTAAATATACTATTGGAATAGATTTGGGAGGTACCTTTATAAAGATCGGCTTGATCCGCTCCGGTAAAATTCTGCATTTTACTGTTTTACCGGCAGACTCGGAAAAAGGACTTCGGATCAATCTACCTAAAATAAAGGATGCAATCAATAATTTACTGCATAACAATGAAGTGCATATTTCTGAGTTGGCGGGAATCAGTCTGGCATTTCCCGGTATCGTGGATGTAAAACATTGCCAGGTGCTTGCCACAAACGAAAAATATGATGATGCGTGTGAGTTGAATTTACAACATTGGTGTGAGTTGAATTGGGGAGTCCCTTTTTATATGGACAATGACACCCGGATGGCGACAGTTGGAGAATGGGAATGCGGAGCGGCTCGAGGATTGGATAATGTTGTCATGATGACGATCGGAACCGGGATAGGCACCGGAGTCATTCTGGATGGGCGTGTCCTGTATGGTGAACATTATCAGGCAGGTTCGTTAGGCGGCCATTTTGTTGTCGATTATAAAGGACGAAAATGCAGTTGTGGAAATGTCGGATGCGTAGAAGCGCTTTCTTCATCCTTTTTTCTTTCTTCTATTATAAAGGATAATACAAAATTGACGGCTTCGTTCAGGGACAAGGCTGACTGTTATGACTTTGAAGAAATATTTAGTCTGGCATCCCGGGGAGATATCGATGCTTTGCTTGTGAGAAACGAATGTATGGATGTATGGAGTGCTGCAATTGTGACCTATATACATGCTTATGATCCACAGGTTATTGTACTGGGAGGGGGAATTATGAAAAGTAAAGATGTCATATTGCCTTATATTCGTGAACGGGTGGAACGGCTGGCCTGGTGTCCCACGGAAAAGGTGAAGATTGTAGCATCGGAATTAGGAGATAATGCAGCAGTGTTGGCGGCAGAATATAGTTTTACCAGTAAAAGAAGAAAGAATGAAATCTTATCAGCCTGATCGTTCCTGTTACGATTTTACATTTGACCCGGGACTCGATATAAAATTAACCGGAGATCCGATAGGCTTTTCTTATGGTCCCGGAATTTTCGGACCAGAGGTAGAAACACGCAGGTTAAAGGATATTTCCGGGAGTTTGATGAACCCTGATTGTGATGGTCCTGATATAGTCTATTCGATAGCGATGGATGTCGGTAAAGCCGTGCATCGGGAATTACTGAAATCTATGCATCTGCTATACGGAGTTGTGACATATGCAGCCGGTAAGCTGGGAACGGAACCTATCCGTAGCCAGGGGCATATTCATAAAGTATCCCCTTTCAGTAACTGGTCTACTCCGGAAGTTTATGAGATATGGTCCGGTGAGGCAATTATTTATATGCAGGAATATGCCGGAGACAGTCCCGGACGCTGTTTCGCCGTTTATGCCGGACCGGGAGATGTAGTAGTAGTTCCTCCTTACTGGGTACATGCTACTATCAGTGCAAATCCGGACAGGCCGTTGACCTTTGGTGCCTGGTGTGACCGAGAATATGGGTTTGTGTATGATGATGTTAGAAAACATAAAGGTATAGCTTGGTATCCGGTGTTCGACGGATCGGATGAGATTCAGTGGCAGGTTAATCCTTGCTATCTGAAATCGGAATTGATATGCAAATCTC
>OFFG01001781.1_pt1 | contig 11961 bp, 12 predicted proteins | sample 1521331 | NCBI WGS metagenome assembly OFFG01 (sample SAMEA3504129, study PRJEB24116) | mouse gut metagenome | biome: mouse gut; feature: mouse-associated habitat; material: faeces | place: Denmark | collected 2011 | reverse complement strand
TCTTCTTGTTCTTGACCGTGTTGTAGTTTCTCTGCTTGCACTCGTTGCAGCGCAGCGTGATCTTTACGCGCATCTTGTCGGCACCTCCCTTTTCATATATCCAGGCGTCCTCCGCCTGTGACGATTGCCTCCCTGCTCCGGAAACAGCCTGTCCCTCCCCGCGTGGAAGCGAAAACGCGCAAAAAGAAACACCTATTTCCACAGGTAAACCTTACTATAGCACATTCTGGCCGGTTGGTCAACTGGTTTTTGAAATTTTTTCTCGTCGGCAAGTTTTAATATGTAACTGGACAGTCGGACTGCGATAGTCCGGCTGTTTTTCATGGAGGTTTAGGTCACATCAAAAAGCCACAAACGCGCGGCGCGGATACTGGAAAAATGGGCGCGAAGCTGAGGCCCGCTGGATCGGCGGGGAACCAAGAAGCCTAGGTCCACCAGACGCAGGAAGAACGTGACGCGTAGACCGTGCGACGAAAAGGCTTTCCTGCAATGCGAACGAAAAGGGGCGGGACCCCAGAAAGGAGGCCCTATATGGGCGAGAAGGAATTCCAGGTAAGCACAGCATATTCCGGCTACGTGTTTCTAGGCTGGGCGAAAGGGCAGTTTGAACCGGAGAAAGGCCGCAAGATGCCGTATTATAACATGTTCGTACTCTCTCCGGTCAGCTCTTTCCAGTCGGAGGACTACGAGGCATATGGCCTGAAAGCGGAAAAGAAAAAATGCCTCTCGGAAAAGGTCTGGGAAGGCCTGGAACCGGGGGACAAGGTCCGGCTGTTCTTCGACGACAAAGGCCGGATCATCGAAGCCGCACTGGACGAGTGAGCGGCGGCGTTCAGCCTCTGGAATGTCGGGAGACGTGCCGTGGTTGTGAAAACTGAGATTTTGGGAATCCGGGAGGCAGCGCGCCTCCCGGACCCCCGAAAGTAATCACGGGGGTACTCATGACAAGGGGTGGACAAGATGAAATGTCAAGTGCTGGTGGATTGGCTGACCTTCTCAGTGAAGGAGCAGGACCCGGCCAAAGTGATCCGGGAGTATCTGGGCCTGGACCCGGAGCTCTTCCAGGACGCCGGGTATGGCCTGCTGGGTTATAACCGGGTGTTGCGGTTTTCGGATATCTGCGTCTGTTACGAGCCCAGGGAGAATGATTTCTTCCGGGACATGGGCGTGTGCGTCTCTATGTCCGGTAACGGCTGTCGGGCGTTTGAGACCATGAGCAAGCTCACCCAGGCGGGGCAGGACAGCGTTTTTCCCACGCTGTTCCAGCTGTTGGCGGCAGATGAGACAGCCAACGTCTCCCGGATTGACATCGCCTGTGACGACCGGAAGGGCTTCCTGAATATGGAGGAGATCGTGGAGAAGGTCCAGGCCAACGAGATCAACAGCCGCATGACCAAGCGATCGGTGATCGTCTCCTTCGACGGCACCCAGCGGAGCGGTTCCACGATCTACCTTGGTGCGCCCTCGTCCGACTTCCGGGTCAGAATCTATGACAAAGCTCTGGAGGAGGGCGTGGACGGCCACTGGATACGGGTGGAACTGGTAATGCGCCACAAAAATGCCGCCGCCTTTGTGGCGCAGATGAACAGCGCTCCCTCTGTGGGCAAATTGGCTGCGCAGGTGGTCAATGACAAGTTTTCCTTCATCGAGCGGGACGATTCCAATATCACCCGCTGCACCGTCTGCGGCTGGTGGCAGAGCTTCGTGGATGAGCTGGAGAGTGTGCGGCTGGTGGCCCGGTGCGTGATCCAGCACAGCGTGGAGCGGATCGAGAACTGGATAGAGAGCCAAGTGGGTCCGTCCTTGGCGGTGATCCTCAACACGCTGGGATGGCCCCACCTGTTCGAGCTGGCCCGCGCTGCTGCGGGCCGGTTGTCAGCGCGGCAGTTGTCGCTGATCTCAGATTACAACGCATTGCAGACCGCCCGATTGCAGGCGGCAGTTTTATAAAGGAGAGTTTATCATGCCTGATTTGTACCTGGAGCCCTATGACGGGCCGAGCGCGGACGAGTTTCTGGACCCAGACCGCCCGTACCAGGAGCTGTCTGAGGAAGAGGAAGAAGCGCTTATCGAGAAGATGGCTATCGGCGCTGACAATTGGCTCATGGACTGCGAGGGCTGTACTTCGGTCCTGCGCTATCGTGACAAGTACTGTCAGCGGGGAATGTAACACAGACTTTCGCCGCTGCCGCGTGGATCAGCGCGACCTGGTCGCCGCTTTTGTGTTACGGATTGGAGGCTCGTTTTGCTATACATATGTTTTTTCCTGCGCTGTGCCGGTCTAGGTGGTTTGGCGGCTTTTTTACCATCTGTGGTATACGAGCTTTTTAAATCCCGCAATGGCCGCATTGATTCCCAGTAGCAGGCCCAAGACTTCTAAGCCGTGAAGGTCTGCGTTAGATAGACCGTTTAGAAGATCGAGAAAAGCTTCGACTGCTTGGGTAATATCGTTCAATAAATTTTTCGTGGAGAATATATGTTTACCTTTCACAATGTAATACTTTTGGTGCTGTTCCTGTCAGGTTTTGGGGTAGGTTGCTGGTCTATGCAGGCTTGTGTGCGAGGATTTTTCCGCTGGTTCCGCGCCCGACGATCCGGCTCCGGCGATTAGCTGTTCCTTTTGTAGATTTGAATCCCGAGGCTGAACAAGGCCATGTAAGTAGGGATAGATAAGACCCAGTATTTGAACGACAACAGCATTTTTATCAATGTCTAAAGGCTTTCTCCTAATGCTATAGTAGTATTACTTAAAATCGCTCAATCCGAAGTAAGTTGTTCACGGAAGAAGAAAGCAGCAAAAATAGCCTGATCGAGGGAGTCGAGTTTTGGAAGGATTCGACGCAGGGTGCGTTTTAGCCAAGCCCAAAAGTGCTCAATGGGATTCAGCTCTGGAGAATATGGAGGAAGGAAGATGAGATAGCATCCAGACTTTTGGGCAAAACAATATAACTGTTCCTTGCGATGGAAAGAAGCATTGTCCATCACAATCACAGTTCCTTTTGGAAGCGCTGGAAGCAGGTGCTCTTGAAACCAGTTCTCAAACAATTCGTGGTTCATCGTTCCGGTATACTGACAGGGAGCTATGATTTCGTTTCCCATTTGAGCCGCCACAATGCTTGTACGCTTATACTTGCGTCCTTTGATGCGATCGCGAACCAACTGCCCTCTGGGGCCATAGCCATACTCCCGGTATAAATAGCAATCAATACCTGTTTCATCTACATATGCTATGTTTTCCGGAGGAATATCAGCTATTTCATACTTGTACTCAGCTACTTTGTCGTAACTTTGTTCTTCGTATGTCGTGGCTTTTTTTTCGCGTTATCTTCAACCGCTTCAATGCTTTTTGAACCGCTGACTGGCAACAGTTAAATTCCTTGGCGATTTCTGTCTGATACGCATCTGGATGTTCCGCCACATATGCTCTTAGCTTATCGGGCTCTATCTTCTTACTGCCGCGGACCGGTACTTTTGGCTTTAAATCTCCCTTCTCTTTTAATTGCTTTTCCCATTTTCGGATCGTTGAGACTGCTACCTTGAAGGTCTTGCTTGTTTCTTCCAATGTGTGTCCTTCCTCACGATATTCTATTGTGCGTTCTCTGTATTTTACTGGATAACTCATGCCTTTATTATATCATTATATCAAATGCTTTTCAAGTGATATTACTATAAAAGAACAGCGAGGATATTTTGAAGTGCCATTTTTTGAAACATTTCCTTTCTTTACAGATCCATTTTTTACTTTATTCCTCATAAGTTGCGGCTGTTTGGTCCGAATCGGCGTTTTGGTTGCGGACTGGTTTGTCAGCAACGTGACTTGGTTATGGCGTCACCGGGAGAAACGGTGATTAGTCCTCCCGCTTCTCGCTCTTTTCGATAGCCGCCGTCACCGCCTGCTGGGCCTCCAGCTCTTTCCGAAGCTTCTGGACCTCTGCCTTTAGCGCCTGGTTCTCCTTTTCCAGGGCACTAGCTCCAGAGGTTTTGCCGCGCAAAAGGTAAATTGCCAATAAAATGCCGGTGATGATGAGTATTAGTTGATGGGCGTTTGTTCCATTGTTTGTGTCACCTGCCCACATTGAAATGAAAAACATATACCAAGTAAGAATTCCTAAAATCCAAAGTAGTATTTTTCCTGTTTTTTTCATGTTGATTTCTCCTTTGTAGGTGGTGTAATGAATGTTTAGAGGTTTACAGCGGATTTTTGTTTTTGTTGTTGCTAGTTTGATTTTTGCAAGTAGTTTATCGCTACCGGCTTATGCGAATGGTCATGGACTTGATTGGCATGAAGGGGGAGTCATTGGAAAAGTTACCGAGTGGATTGGTGGGACAACTCTTTATGACAAAATGTGGGGTACCGACCATTCATGGCAATACGCCGCCAGCAAACCCCAAAAGTACTATACCACTCCCACCAGCAGTGTGCAAGACAAAAAGGGTAACGTCACCAACTACTATCGCGGCGGCGATACAACGGACATCAGCATTATCGACAGCTACAACAAAACCTTCAACACGATCCATAACACGACCAACAATACGAACAACTACAAGGCCAATGTCCGGTTGGAAGACTTTTTGAACAACTACACCACCAACAATATCACCAGCACCACCAATAACAAATACACCTACAGCGCAGACTTCAAATCCTGGTACTACGACAACACAACGAATAATTACAACTATACCACCTTCGAGAAAAACGACTATACCCAGAACAATTTGTATTACAACCAGGACAACAGCCGCTATTATATCTCCATCGACAATAGCACGGATGAATACTATCTGGTAGACGTCCAGTATTCGCCTACCTTCGTCACGGTCAACTACACCTATAACACCACGAACAACAAGTATGACAGCGAAGTCGGAGACGTCACCAACGTCTATTACTACGAGCTCAAAGACGGCCGCAACAGCGCCGATCTGACAGCGGCTGAGATCGCCGGACTGGACGTGGGGTATGACGTGGCGAATTACGAGCTGGTCACAGACGACCCTAACACCCTGAGCCTCCAGCATTTCGACGGTGATTACACGGACAGTTCCAGCTTCAACCGCACCTTCTACTCCGAGAACCGCTCCACCAACTACGTGGACAGTGGAGCATTCGGCAAGGCGGTGGCTTTGCCCAACGGTTCCGCCGCTGGCGTGACGATTCCCGGCCTGTCCGGGTATAATGATCTCTCCTTCGATTTCCGGGTCCACTACAGCGATATTGCAAGCCTTGGTGTTTACTTTGGAAATACGAATATTTTTCAGAGAATCCCTGGAACTAGGAAATGGACAGGTCAAGATATCTATTCAGACCATGGACAGGCGATAACATCCACAACAGCATATGGAAATAAGAGTCTGATTTCTTTGACTAAGACGTTTAGTGCCGAAAAATATTATGATTATTCTGAAATAAGTCCATATTTATCGCCGGATTGTGTACCAACACCTTTTTCGTCTTCTCATAAATCTCAGATGGATGTCCCAGCTCGATACGATTCCCCAAATTATGTTGATGAATCGTCTGCGCGGTATGGGTGGGTCAATACATCTGGTGTGCCTTCATTATATTCGTCCACTGCATTTAGAGGGTATTATATTACACGCTGGATTTCAGAAGGATTTGGTCGTAATACATATTCTCACTATGGAACAATTCGCCACTACACCGAAAAAGAATACCGCTGGACCCCGTCCCAATATGTCCACGCGAATTTCTCCTACGACAGCTACCGCAGCCAGTGGGTGTCCATGCGGATCACCCTCTCCGGCAACAACATCTATTATTTCGTGAATGGTGACCTGGTAGGCTCCGGCTCCTTCACCCGGCCCGCGGCGGATAAGTTCTACATCAAATCCTCCGGCACCGTCTACCTGGACGAACTCCGGGTGACCACCGGCTCCCTGTCCTCCACCGGGGTCTACACCCCCTCCAGCGCTCCCTATGACACCAACAAGGTCCTTGCCCTGCCGGACAAGCTCACCGCCAATACAATCTATGTCCAGCACACCATGCCCGTTGTGGACCACCGCATTGGCGGCGTGCGTCCTTCCAACCCGTCAGCCGGTTTTTTCTACATTCCCCTCCACGAAGACCACACCGGCGGCCAGCCCCAGCTTTACGACGGCGGCAACTGGGTCAATGTCACCGCCATGGTTTATGATGGTAAAACCCTGAAGGATGCGAAAGGCTTCCAGTTCTCCCCTGTCGGTTCTTCTCCGGATGTCGACGTGGACGCGAAGCCGGAACGCCCGCCCAAACCGGATAAACCCGTTGATCCGGAGACCTGTACCCATGAATGGGAAAAGACCAGCGGCACAGACCCCACCTGTACCGCCCCCGGTACAATTGAAAATACCTGTTTAAAATGCGGGAAGACCAAAACGGAGTCCGCCGCGAAGCTTACCCACGTCTGGGAGATCAAGCAGACGGTTCAAACGACCTATGACGATGAAGGCAATATCCTGACGCAGGGCTTCACCATTTACCGCTGTTCCCTCTGCGGAGAGGAGTACAAGGATACTAACGGCTCTGGCCCGCCCGGCAGTTCCTCTCCCAGCAATCCGGATGACCCCGAAGAAGGCTTCTTAGGCTGGCTCATGCGTAAGATCGGCGAAGTCCTCGGCGCTATCGGCGGCGGTATCCTTGATTTTCTGCAAGCCACCCTTGGCAAGATTCTGGATGGCATTATCAATCTTGTCACTATGGCCTTTGAAAAGCTCTCCCAGCTTGTGGACCTCTTCGGCTCCTTCGGCGACGCGCTGGGCGTTCTCTGGACCTGGCTGCCCCCTGAGATCATGCTTGTCCTGGCCGCCGGCGTCACCGTGTTCGTCTTTATATCCCTGCTCAAGCTGTTTATGAAGTAAGGGAGGTTTCCAATGTTTGATACTACCGCCAGCCTCGGCAAAGCTCTGATAGACGGTCTTTGGTCCCTGTTCGGTATCTATGTTCCCGGGTTTAGCTTCACTTTCGGTCAGATGTGGCTGGGCGTGCTGCTGGCCTCTATTTCCATTCTGGTTGTCCGTATGATCTTCGGTTTTGGCGGTTCAAGCGGCGTTTCGCCCCGGACCGGCTCTACCAATCACCCCAAGATTTCCAAGGAACGGAGGCATGATGAATTTTGAAAAAGTGTATTGCGGCTGTCCTCTGTGTCCTCTGTACTCTGTCGGCGGCGGCGTTCGCTGCGGAAAGCGAGCCGGACTATATCGCCGAATATGAGGCGCTCTGCGGCAAGCAGCCTGTCGTGGACGATTATTTCAGCGGCGAAGAATTTCAAACGGCCTATGACAGTTGGCTCACAGGCCTTGAAGCTTATGTAAATGTACGCCATGGCGAGTGGATCCGGCAGAAGGCGGAAGCGGCGGCCCGCATGGATGCAGAGGAGCAAACCGCTCCCGTTGAAACTACACCCACAAAACCAACTGAAAGTGCAGGTTTAAAAAATGAGATTTCTGCTTCTTCTCCGACAACATCCACAGATACCGGCGTTCCTGATAAGTATCCTGTTGGGAGCCGGATCGATCCTGCTGGGAATGTATATTCCCCGGATGGCGAGCTTCTTTCCCCGGGCGCTGCATCGGCTTACGCACCGGCTTCGAGTCCGGGTGAAGATGACGCGCTTCTATCTGGCCAATTGGTTGATCCGGACGGCGTTTCGCCTGTATCGGATGTTGACACGCTGGCTGTGATCGCTGGTCTGGTGTCTGATATGGCGGCAGATGAACCCGTCCTTATGATAGAGGACCTGCGGCCTGCGAATCCTCCCGCGGAAGTCCTGACCGGCATGAAAGCGCTGGTAACGTCCATCTTCGGAGAATATACCCCGGTTACTACAACATCGGTTGTCACCCAGACTGTGGGCAACGACATCCATCAATATCTTGTGGAAGCGGTGGCCCCCGGTGCGGCCGGTGTGGATTATGAATGGTTGTCCAGTGTGTTTCTCTTTGGCCTCCTGCTGTTTTGCCTGATGAAGCTGTTGGGAGGTATTCTGAAATGATGGACGCGATGATTGCTTACTCCGCCGGTATGATGGACGCTGTCGCCAGATTTCTGAACGCTGAACCCATTATCTACCTGTTCGGTCTTGTCTGCCTCACTTTCATAGTGAAGGCGGTCAAAGATATTATCAAATGAGAAAGGAGATCCATCATGGAAACTACTGCTGCTCTGACCATGGCAACCGTCCTGTCCACCATTACGGAGGTCTTTCCCGCCGCTGTCGGCTGGGTTGGTACTGTTTCTGAGACGGTCGTCAGCAACCCCCTGCTGCTGGTTGGTGTCGTGATCGGCTTTATCGGAACCGGCATTAGCCTCTTCAGCCGTCTGCTGAGAGTGTAGCCCTGTTGGGGGCGGAGGCGCGCGAACACAGTGCGCGCCCCCGCCCCGCGCTTTTGTAAGTAACACGTCAGTGATTTATAATATATCTTTTGATTTTTTGAAAGGAGTCTGAATGTGCGTTTTCAAAAGTCTTTTTTTTACAATGTTATGCTGTTGTTTGGTTTTTGTTTGACATTGAATATTTTGACTGCTCCGGCAGGCGCTTCTCATTTTGGCTATTCTGTGGGTGATACCTTTCGTGGGTTCTGTACTACCTGTAACCAGGAACAGAATGGTGTAATTGATAGTTTTTCTATTCCAGCTTTGTGTGATCTTGGTTCTTCTTGTTATTGGATATGTTCGGTTTGTTCTACATATATTGGCTCCGAAGTTGGTCCCTGGGAACATGCTTGGGAGTTGGTAAATACCCGGCCTCCTACGTGTACTCAAAAAGGTCAGACCCGTTTTTCCTGTAATGCCTGTCGTTTGGGGGATGATAAATTGATAGACATTCCTGCTACCGGGCATTCCTGGGTTGAGACGGGTCGTTTGGAACCTGCTTGTGGGATCACTGGGCGAATTGATAAGAAATGCTCTGTTTGTAGTGAAACCGCTGCGGAGTATATTTCTTCGCTCACTCATGATATGAACGAAATCAGGCGTACTCATGCCACCTGTACCACTCCTGGTATGATTTATAAAGAATGTTCCCGATGTGATTGGACCGAGACAAAAGAGATTCCTGCTTTGGGTGGCGGCCATGCCTGGACGGAAGCCTCCCGCATTCCCGCCACCTGTACCGCCGCCGGTTCCGTCTCCTATGACTGCTCTGTCTGCCCTGAAAAGAAGACGGATTCGATTCCTGCTCCGGGCCACGCATGGACTGAAACCAGCCGCACCCCGGCCACCTGTACTGCCGCCGGTTCCATCGGCTACACCTGTTCCCGCTGCTCTCAGATCAAATCGGAGACAATCCCCCAGCTTGCGGAGGATCACACCTGGACGGAAGCTTCCCGCATTCCCGCCACCTGCACCGCTGCCGGTTCCGTCTCCTGTGACTGCTCTGTCTGCCATGAAAAGAAGGTGGATTCGCTTCCCGCTCTGGGTCACGCATGGGAAGAAACCGGCCGTACTCCCGCCACCTGCACTGCTCCCGGCTCTGTTAACCGTACCTGCACCCGCTGCGGCTTTACTGCTTCGGAAAAGCTTCCGGCGTTGGGCTCGGCCCATACGTGGACGGAGACAGACCGTGTAGAGCCAACGGAAGGGGTCCCCGGCTTAATTGCGTATACTTGCCCAGTCTGCGGAGAGGTAAAAAACGAAACCATCCCCGCTTTATACCCCAGCGGCTCCATGAAAGAGTTCCTGACAATCATCTCCAGCGTTATGGCGGTCATTATGAGTTGGATTGCCATTGTCGCAGATAAGGCAGCTCAGAATCCCATTCTCCTGATGGTGGTCATTATCAGCTTTTTGAGTACGGGCGTTATCCTGTTCCGCCGGTTGCTGAAGCTTTAGGAGGCTGCTCATGTTTTTGATCATTATTGCGCTGATGTTTTATCTCCCCTTCTTCCTGTGCTCCTTCCTCTGCCCCCGCCACCCCCACGTGCTCAACGTCTATTTCGGCGTTCCCGGTTCCGGCAAGACCACCTTCGCCGCCTATCTGACCCGGTGGGCCCTGCATGAAAACGCCCTTATCCGTTTTTGCCGGAAGAATCAGAATTTTCTCACCCGGCCCATTCTCAACAGTAAGTATCTGAAACGCCGGATAGATGTTTACAGCAACGTTCCCATTACCGGCGCATACCAGCTGGACGCAAAAGCGGATATTGGCAACTATATGATTGAGAATGCCAAGGTCATCATAGACGAGGCCGGTATTGAATATAACAATCGCAACTATAAGGCTTTTCTCCCGGAATCCATCTACTTTTACAAATATCACCGTCACTACAAAGTATCCGTGGATGTCTTTTCCCAGTCCTACGAGGATATGGACGTAACCCTGCGCCGCCTCGCCCAGAATTTTTATGTGGTCCGCCGCTCCTTGGTTCCCTTCTGCATCGTAGCACGCCGGATCAGGCGCAGGGTGGGCGTGGATGAGCAGACAAAGCAGATCACGGACCTATATGCCATGGGTCTGCCGGTCCTGGATACGAAACGCATTTTCTCTCCGCCGCTCTGGAAGCTGTTTAACAGCTACAGCAGGAAAGAGCTGCCGCAGAAGCAGTGGGAAAAGTGGTAGCTGTAACACACTTTTACTGAGCCTGGTTGTTGATCCGGCACAGCTGCGGCGCTTGTCCGTGTTACAATTCGGCCGGTGACTTCCAACCCAATATTTTTCGGGGATAGTGGAATAGCCATTCCCGGCATTCCGCTATTTCCTTTTTTGTCACTTTGGAGAAATCAGTCCCCTTGGGAAACCACCTCCGAATCATCCGGTTCATATTTTCATCGCTGCCTTTTTCCCATGCGGAATAGCTGTGACAGTAGTAGACGTCAAACCGCCTGCCGCCGTGGATGGACTTAACCAGATCTTGATATTCTAGAAATTCAGAGCCGTTGTCTGTGGTGATGGTTTTAAATGTTTCCCGAAATTTCTTTTTCCCCAGCTTCTGCTCCAGCGCGTCAAACACCTTTCGGACGGAAGCCGCCCGCTTATCCGGCAGCTTGAAGATCATCGGCTCCCGCTTTTTCCGCTCTATCATGGTCAGCAGGACCGGTCTGCTCTTTGCTTTGCCCACCACCAGATCAATTTCCCAGTGCCCGTTTTCCTCTCGCTGACTGGCTGGTTCCGGCCGGTCTGTGATGCTGGGCAAAGCCGGATGGGCGATTCGCCGTTCCCGGCTGCTGCTCTGCGTCTTTTTCTTTCCCTTTTCCCAGAGGTCTTTGTCTGTCAGGCGGAGGAACACCCGGTTGGTTATGTAGCGGTAGAGCGTAGAGGTGCACACGGAGGTCTGATATCCTTCTTTCCTGGCGGCGGCCAGCGCTGCCGCAGGGGAGTATCGTTTTCGCCGGTCTGTTTTGCCGTCCTTCTGGATGCCCAGCATCTTTTTTTCCAGAAAATCAGCGTATGCCCGGTCATTTCCGATCTTCAGCGGACGGCCCTTGGCAGTCTGATTATATGTATGAATTTGCTGCCCTTTTTCTGCGGAATAACGTTTTTCATCCCAATAATTACAGGTGTGAATATATGCGCCCCGCTCTATTTCGTTGTAAATTGTCTGGCGGCAGAAACCCAGCTGCTTTGCTATGTTTGAAACTGGAATTTTGGCTTTCAGAAGGGCCTCCATCTGATATCTTTCATCTCTGGTCATATAGTGCTGTTTTTTCGTCATAGCCCACCAATTCCTCCGTTGGTTCAAAGTTTCTGACCTGAAACAGTGGTCCGCCCACGGTTTAACCGTGGGCGGCTTTATTGTAACACATTTTTTGTTTGACCTGGCTGCCGGTCCGGCGCGGCTGCGCGGGGGACTGTGTTACACATCCCATTTTCCCAATGCCCGGTTGACGTTTGTTTCCAGCTCTCTGACCTTCGGCATCAGGCTGTTGATGGTCATACGGAGTTCTCCGGCCTGGGCGGTCATTTCTTGTAGCTGCTTCCGCTTTTCCTTGATGCGGCTTTCTATCCGCTTCAGCTC
>OFFG01001778.1_pt1 | contig 11976 bp, 8 predicted proteins | sample 1521331 | NCBI WGS metagenome assembly OFFG01 (sample SAMEA3504129, study PRJEB24116) | mouse gut metagenome | biome: mouse gut; feature: mouse-associated habitat; material: faeces | place: Denmark | collected 2011 | reverse complement strand
AAAGAGATCTGTAAGCGTCTGATGATTGATACCAAGACCATGAAGGAGAGGGGAATTCTTTCCGCAATTTCCTCTGCCAAAAATGAGCTGATAACGCCGGAGGAATATGCCCGCAGTGCCATAGGGGATTACAGGAAGCAGAAGATTTCCCAGGCATACCAGGAATACCAGGAGGCTCTCCGGAAAAACAATGCCATGGATTTTGATGACCTGATCATGAAAACAGTGGAGCTTTTCAGTACGGACGGGGAAGTTCTCGGGGGATACCAAAAACGCTTTAAGTACATTATGGTGGATGAGTACCAGGATACCAACACGGCTCAGTTTGAGCTGATCCGCCTGCTGGCGGACGCCCATCATAATCTCTGCGTGGTGGGGGATGATGACCAGTCCATCTATAAATTCCGGGGGGCGAATATCCGGAACATACTGGACTTTGAATCTGTTTACCCGGAGGCGGAAGTGATCCGCCTGGAGCAGAACTACCGGTCCACCCAGACAGTGCTGGATGCCGCCAATGGGGTAATCCGTAATAATAAAGGAAGGAAAAGCAAAACCCTCTGGACGGACCAGGGAAAAGGGAACAGCATTCACTTCCGCCAGTTTGAAAACGCTTATGAGGAAGCGGAATTTATTGCCGGTGATGTGGCGCATAAGGTAAGGGGCGGTACAGTCTCATATGGGGGATGTGCAGTACTTTTCCGTACCAATGCCCAGGCGCGGCTCCTGGAAGAACGTTTTGTGGTGGAGGGCATTCCTTATGATGTGGTAGGCGGCACCAATTTTTACGCCCGGAAGGAAATCAAGGATCTGCTTGCCTACCTGAAGACCATAGACAACGGGCGGGACGACCTGGCGGTAAAGCGGATTATAAACGTGCCCAAAAGAGGAATCGGCGCGGCCACCATCGGCAAAGTGCAGGAGTATGCGGATATCCATGGAATCAGCTTCTATGACGCCCTGCGGGTGGCGGATGAGATTTCAGGTATCGGGAAAAGTGTGGCAAAGCTAAAGCCCTTTGTGACCATGATCCAGTCCTTTAGAAGCAAGCTGGAATTTTATGGGCTGGAGGAACTGATTAAGGATATTATCGAAACCACAGGCTATGTGACGGAATTGGAAGCTTCCGATGAGGAGGACGCGGAAAACAGGATTGAAAATATTGACGAGCTGATCAGCAAGATTGTGGCCTTTGAACAAATCCACGACCAGCCTACCCTGGGGGAATTTCTGGAAGAGGTTGCGTTGGTGGCGGACATTGATAAACTGGAAAAGGGCGGCGATAAAGTGCTTCTTATGACCCTTCACAGTGCCAAGGGGCTGGAATTTCCCCATGTGTACCTGGCGGGCATGGAGGACGGGGTTTTTCCCAGCTATATGTCCATTGCCTCAGACGACCCGGGGGATATTGAGGAAGAGCGCCGCCTTGCCTATGTAGGCATTACCAGGGCGAAGGAGGACTTGACCATTTGCTGTGCAAAGATGCGGATGGTCAGAGGGGAGACCCAGGCCAACGCTGTCAGCCGTTTTGTAAAGGAGATTCCGGCGGAACTGATGGATCACCGCCCGGCGGCATCCAGATACGCGCCGCCCCAGCAGGAGTCTTCTGCCGGGTATGGCTTTGCCAGGGAACTGCCTTACCAGAATAAGACTGCAGCCGCCAGGCCTAAAGCCGTTTTGGCCAAAGGCACAGCGGCGGAAAACAAACCCTTTATTGCAGGAGGGCGGGCAGGCGATTTCCATATGCCTGGGATTTCCAAGGGAGTGGGCGCTGTCACAGGCGGAAAGCCGGATTATGATGTGGGCGACCGGATAAAACATATAAAATATGGGGAGGGGACGGTCACAGATTTGGAGCCAGGCCCCAGGGATTATAAAGTAACAGTGGACTTTGACGTTGCCGGGCAGAAAATCATGTACGCCGCATTTGCCAAGCTGGTTAAGGTATAATATTTCCAAATTTTAAAAATTTTGTAAAATCGTTTTAAATAAGGATATTTTTCATGCAAAGAGTTGACTTTTTTGTTAGATACTTTATACTTTATGAAGTTAAGATTATAATTTTATATGTGAATTCGAGAAGAAGGATCTTTTATGATACGGGCAATAGTTGTTGATGATTCAACATTTATGCGTAATTCACTTACGCGCATGCTGACTTCTGACCCTGAAATCGAGGTCATAGGTCATGCCGGAGACGGGTTTGAAGCTTTAGAGAAAATCAAAGAGCTGAACCCGGACATTATTACTCTTGATTTGGAAATGCCTCGTATGGGCGGTTTGGAAATGCTCGAAAAACTCATGAGCACCAACCCGAAGCCCGTACTTGTCATCAGCTCCTTAACCTATGAGGGCGCGGAGGCGACATTAAAAGCGCTGGAACTTGGTGCTCTTGATTATATGCCTAAATATGTCGAAGGCACAACGGTTTTTGCTGTTGCACAAAAAGAATTGACAGAAAAAGTCAACGCTCTCGTAAAAAGCCCCAGTTACCGTATTCTTTTTGCAAAAATGCGGATGAGAGCAGCAAAAACGAATGCCGCAAAAGCAGATTCTTCTGCATCGGCTTCTTCCTCAGCTTCCCCTATTGCTGCTGCTCAGCCCAGTGCCGCCAGCAGTGCAAAACTGAGCTCCCTGTCTATAAAAGCTGTTCCGGGACAAGGACAAGCTACCTATGTTCGTCCCCATGAACCCCTGCCTACCGGTCGTCCAAACCGTGATATTGTCGCTATCAGCGTTTCCACCGGCGGACCGCCGGCTGTACAAAAAGTTTTGACTTCATTGCCGGAAAATTTCCCTGCCTGTATTTTGATTGCACAGCATATGCCTGCCGCTTTTACCGGTGCATTTGCCAAACGTCTGGACAGCCTGAGCAAAATTACGGTCAAAGAAGCAAAAGACGGAGATCCTATTATTCCCGGTGTTGCCTATGTCTGCCCCGGTGCACAGCATATCAGTGTAACGATTAAAGGGGCTTTGCCCCAAATTAAAGTTTCTCCTGAACCTACAACGGAAATATATAAGCCTTGTGCCAATATTTTGAACCAGTCTGTTTCCATTATGGGAAATAAGGTTGTCGGACTGACCATGACAGGCATGGGAAGCGACGGCTGTGAAGGAACCAAAGCCCTTCGGGCTAAAGGCGGATATATTTTAGCCCAAAGTGAAGATACGTGCGTTGTTTATGGTATGCCAAGAGCCGTTGTAGAAGCAAAAGTTGCACACGATATTGTCGATTTGGACGATATTCCCGATGCATTAATCAGAGCCCTTTATAAATAGAGTTCTTAGTTGGAGAGAAAATAATGACTGACGATCAAAACGTATCTGTTGAAACGAAAATGCCGGAACAGGAAATTTTGCAGGGACTTACTTCTAAGGATTCCATGGTTGTACGTCAAGCTGCTTTTGAAGCCGGCAACCAAGGCTTAAAATCTGCGTTGCCCTTACTTGTAAAACAGTTTGAAAGCCAAAGCATGGGTATTATCGAAGCTGTTGAAGTTGCTGTTCGGAAAATCCGAGGGGAAGAAGCCGTGCGGCTTGTTATTCCCTTTTTGCGGAATGAAGATGCAACAGTCAGAAATATCGCCATGGATATTTTGCGTGAAATTGCGGAAGATGACGTGCAGTCTATGATTGACCTTGTTTATGATGAAGATCCGGATATTCGGATTTTTGCAACAGATATTTTGGGATCCATCAAGAACGCGAGCGTTGTGCAGGTTCTTTCAGAAGCGTTGGTTCATGATCCGGAAGTCAATGTGCGCTATCAGGTTGCAATCAGCCTCGGTGAAATTAAAGATCCAAAATGCGTAGAAGTGTTAAAACAGGCTATTTCTGATGAAGAATGGGTGCAGTATGCTGCCATCGGGGCTCTTGCGAAAATCAGAGATGCTCAAAGTGTGGACGTCTTATTGCAGGCACTTGATACGGTTTCTCCTCTGGTTGTTTCCATTATTATTGAAGCACTCGGCGATATCGGCAGTGTAAAAGCCGTGCCCAGACTCTTGGAATATTTGGCTAAATGGGACGGACCTATCCGCATCAAAGCCCTCAAAGCCATTATCCAGATTTTAGGACCCAATGCCTTGAGCTTCTTAGGGGCACAACAGCTGACTTCCTTCCAGGAATACATGATTGAAGCATTGAAAGAAAAAGATGAAGAGACTCTTATGGTTATTCTCTCCGGTCTTTCTTCTGTCGGTATGGATCCTGCTGTGACAAAAGCCATTCTGGAACTGGGCAAACGCATTGATGCTAATGTTCAGCTTGAATTATTACAAAAAATTATCGATACATTAAAACTCATTGGTTACAATGAAGAGTTGGAAAATGCCCTTTTGAGTGACAATGAAATTGTCCGCAGGATTGCCATTGAAACCTGCGGCGGTTTGGCAGGCAAAGGCGGACGTTTCGTGCTCAAGCGTCATTTTGAACAGATGAATTCGGAAGATAAAAAACATGCCATTAATTTAATGGCAACAAATTCTGACGAACACGATATTCCTTTCTTTGTCAACCAGCTGGAAAACAGTCAGGAGCCGGAAGTTATTTGTGCAGCGCTGCGTTTCCTTGGTGTAAAACAAAAACATATGGAATTGGCGCCCACCATGATTAAATTTTTGGAAAGTGAAAACCAAAATATTCATGATGCCGCCTTGGAAGCATGCCTTGCCCTTGAAGATGAGCAAACCGTTTTGAAAATTACTTCCTATAAGGATAGTGAACGGGCAGATCTCAGAAAAATGGCTGTTTATACCATGGGCTATATTAATGCTGAATTTTTCTTTGAAGATTTGGCAAAAGCTATGGATGACAGCGATCCTTCGGTTCGCAAGACTGCTATTGAAGCTATTGGATACGGTTTGCCGCAATCTGAAACAAAAAATAAAATGCTTATGTTTGCAATGCAGGACGAAGACAAAGATGTCCGCCTCAATACCGTTGGAATCATGAGCGAACAGATGAACGAAGAACTTATCCCGACCCTTGTTTCCGCTCTGTCTGATACCGATGACTGGGTAAAAATGAGAGCATTGGAAGTTCTCGGACTGTACAAAATTGACAGTGTTGTCCAAACCATTATTGATATGATTCCAACATCAGAAAAACTGGTAAAATTAAAAATCATTGAAACCTTGGCTCTTATTGGCGGTGATCAGGCGTTTCAAGCCTTATTGGGACTTGTTGCTTCTGATGATAGTGATATCCAGCATGCTGCGCAGGTCGCAATGGAGTCTTTTACTCGCGAGTTAGGGGAAAACGATGAGTAATTTAAATGATCCAAATAAAAAAAGTTTTTCATCCATGTTCGGTGGTAAAACTGCAACAACACAAAGCAGCGAAGCAGACAGAGCATCTTTTTTCAAAAGCTTTGTCAAGGATGACAAAGAGGATAAAAATGCAAAGCCGGCAAGCCCTTTTGCTGCACAGACAAAACCTGCCGAACAGCAAAGAGTAACGTTTGCAAATATGACCGGAAAAGCAGCGGATACCGGCAGTCAGAGCAAACCTGCTTTTGGCAGCACTCAGGCAAATCCTTCCGCTTCTTCTGCCTCTGCAGCTCCGATTAAAAAGCCGGGCAGTACTATTCCTTTTGATATAAGTAAGTTAACCCTTGAAGAAAAACTTGCTGTCATGGAAAAACTCCATGCAGATATTGCAAGCCAGACAAAGGGCAATAGCCGTCTGATTCAGGCAACGCAAACTCGGTTGGCTGCAACAACAGCCCAAACCTCACCATCGCAGGCAAGACCGACTGCCTCACAGCTTTTTAAATCCTCACAGCCCCAAACAAGTACTTCTGCTTCTTTATTTGCAAAAAGGCAGACTGCTGACGATTCTGCAACTCTTGCCAATAATGCCAATGCTATTCGTTCTCCTTTAGCCCGCCGTGCTTCAGGGGATGACGCAGGCGGAAATGAAATCAAAATCACCAATGACGAATTTATCATTCTGCGTGATTTCCTCTATGACCAATGCGGTATTTTTGTTGGTGAAAACAGAAAATACCTCATGGAAAACCGGCTGAATACGCGTCTTCGTGAACTTGGTCTGCACAGCTTCAGCGAATATCATAATTATTTGCGGTATGATAAAAATAAAAAGGCAGAGCTCAATGAGTTGTTCATCAATATGACGACCAACGAAACAAGTTTCTTCAGAAACAATATCCAGCTTGATATTTTTAGGGATAAAGTTTTGGCAAAACTTATTCAGGAACAACGGGCAAAAGGCGAAAAGAAAATCAATATCTGGTCAGCCGGCTGTTCCTCAGGGGAAGAACCATATACCATTGCCATTATTCTTCTTGACCTCTTGAAAGGAGAAATCAATGACTGGAATATTAAAATTACAGCCAACGACCTTTCCCTTGCCATGCTGAATATTGCCCGCAAAGGTGTTTACAGTGAATATGCTTTGCGGACAACACCCCCTGAAATTATTGAAAAATATTTTACCAAAGAAGGTAAAATGTATAAGATTTGTCCTGCTGCACAAAAACTTGTCCAGTTTGGACAAATCAACCTTGCAAAATCCGATGAACTTGCACGGGTTGAACGTTCCCACATCGTATTTTGCCGAAATGTTATCATTTATTTTGATGATGCAATGAAAAAGCATGTTATTAACGCCTTTTATGATAATTTATTGCCCGGCGGCTACTTGCTTATCGGTCACTCCGAATCCCTGCATAACATCAGTAGAACCTTTAAGCCGGAACATCATCCGGGGGCTATTATTTATCGTAAGCAAAGTTAAAAAATTTCATGCATATCAGAAAAAGTGCAATTAAAATTTTGGGTTAAAGCTAAAGATTTTTTATGCATAACCGTATAATACAGTATACATGTTCTGGTATGCGTGGAGATAGAAAAAATAATCTTTCAAAGCGTAGGTATGTATGAGCAATAAAACTATCTTGGTTGTCGATGACTCCAAAACAATTCGGAACTTAGTGGCATTTATTCTCAAAGCAGAAGGAATGCAGGTTGAAACAGCTGAAAATGGGATTGATGGTTTGGAAAAGCTTTACTCAATGCCTCAGATTGATCTTATTTTGACAGATATCAACATGCCAAGAATGGATGGTTTTTCTTTCATTGCCGCCGTGCGTGAGCAAGACGGATATAAAGATATTCCGATTATCATTCTTTCCACGGAAGGTGGTGAAGATGATATCCAAAGAGGAATCAGCCTTGGTGCAAATCTTTATATGGTAAAACCCGCCCAGCCGGAACGTATGGTTCGTAATATCAAAATGTTATTAGGATAATAAAGGCATTTACCCTATAAGGTGGTAGGTATGAGTCAAGAATATTTGGACCCTGAGCTTATTTCTGATTTTATTATTGAATCTCGTGAACATCTTGAAACGATTGAGCCTAACTTGTTAGAGCTTGAAAAATCTCCGGAAAACCTTGTTCTGCTTAATGATATTTTCCGCCCCATGCACTCCCTGAAAGGTGCATCCGGCTTTTTGGGTTTAAATCGTATTAATAAACTTGCTCACAGGGCTGAAAACGTACTTGATGAACTGAGAAAAGGCACAATGTCTGTCGATTCTACGATTATGGATATTATTTTGGCAACGACAGATGCTTTTAATAACATGCTGAATAACCTTGAAAGTACGAACAGCGAAGGTGATGTTCCTACTGAACACCTTATTGATTTATTAGACAGAATTTTGGCAGGTGAACGTTTTTCCAGTATGGAAGAAGCGTTAAACGGCGGGGGAACAGCTCCGGCTCAGGAAACTGCAGCCGAACCTGTTATTGAAGCTCAAGTTGTGGAAGAACAGCCTGCTGTTGAAGCACCTGCCGCAGAACCTGCTTTGGAACAGGCTGCTGAAGCACCTCAGGAACAAATTGAAGCTCCCGTGGCAGAAGCTCCCGCTGCAGAACAAGCACCCGAACCTGCTGCAGGAAATCCTGTTCCGGCTGCTTCCGGCAGAAAACGTAAAGTGCTTCCTTCCAGTGAATGGATTTTAAGCTTGCCGAAAAAAGCTCCTTTGCCCCTTTCTGCCTTTGGAGAAGAACATTTACGCGATTTTATTGATGAAGCACTGGATAATATTTCCGGGCTTTATGACGGCTTGATTGAACTGGAAAAAATTTCCAATGAACACGAAGATACCCACGAATTAGTCAATACCTTATTTAGAAATTTCCATAACTTAAAAGGGAACAGCGGACTTATCGGCTACCATGATCTCAATGCGCTGACGCATGAAGCTGAAACATTACTGAACAGAGCAAGACAGGGTGAACTTGTCATCACCAATGATCTTATCGATTTATTGCTTGTTGTTGTTGATGTTATGGAAGCTTTAACCAGAAGCATTAATGTTTCCGGCAACAGCGCAGATATTTTTGATACATCAGAACTTCTTGCACAATTGCAAGATGCGGTTGCAGGTAATCCTCCTTGTCTGCCTCCTTCTATTTTCCTGCCTGATGATGAACAAGGTGCCGAAGAATCCCCTCAGGAAACAGCTCAAAATACACAAGACACCGCCCAACAGGCAGGCGCTCCGGAATTACAGGAAGTCTCAGGAGCAGGCATCAAAGAAATGCCCCTTACTTCCATTGGCGCAGGACTTCTTGACAGCGATGATGATTTAGCCCTCTTCCAATCTACAGTAAAACAGCAATACGCTGTTATCCAATATGCTTTGAAAGAATTGGAAAAAGACCCGACACTCAAAGCCCAGCAGGACGCACTCTTCAGAGGTTATACCGCAATTCAAAATGCTTCCAGCTTTATGGAATTTGCAGAGCTGAAAGAATATGCCCAAAGAACGGCAAATATTGTGGATCAGGGCAGAACAAGCGATGTTGGTTTTGAATGTTTGATTCCGCTCTTGGATCAGGAAACGGATATTATTGTTGAAATGGCAAATAATGCCATTGAACAGGCTCTTATTGCGAAAAACCCAGAGCTTGCACAGCAAAAAGAAGAAGCCGCAAAGCCGGCTGCGGCAGAAGCTCCTAAGCAGGAAGCTCCAAAACAGGAAGAACCAAAGGCGGCTCCGGCAGCCCCGTCAGCTCCTGCAGAAGTAAAAGCCCCAGAGGCTCCAAAACAGGAAGCACTAAAACCAGCCCCTGCCCCTGCTGCACCAAAAGCAACCCCTGCAGCTCCTGCAGCCCCCACTCCGGCAGCTCCTAAAGCAGCTCCGGCTCCTGCGGCACAACCTGCTGCTGCGCCGAAAGCTGATGCTTCTCATCCAAATGGTGCAAAACCGGGTGAACCTGCAAAGCATGATAAAGCAACAACATCCAGTATTCGTGTTGACTACGAAAAATTAGACCACTTGATGAACCTGATTGGTGAGTTACTGATTAACCGTAACCGTTATGCCATGATTACCAAAAATCTTGAGTCTAATGCGAATGAAATAGATATAGTCAGCGTAGCGCAAGACTTATCAGAAACAACCTATGCCATGAGCCGTGTTTCTGATGATTTGCAGGACACACTCATGAAAGTGAGAATGCTGCCCGTTTCTTCTGTCTTTACGCGCTTCCCGCGTCTTGTTCGTGACCTTTCAAGAAAAGTGAATAAAGATATTGAACTTATTTTTGAAGGTGAAGAAACAGAACTGGATAAGAGCATTATTGAAGCAATCAACGACCCGCTCATGCACCTTATCCGTAACAGTGTTGACCACGGTATTGAAGATGCTGAAAAACGTATTGCCCACGGCAAATCCGCAACCGGTCACGTAACGCTCCGTGCGTATCATAAGGGTAACTCCGTTGTTATTGAAATTGAAGATGACGGACAGGGTATTGATCCTGATAAAATGCGCGAAGTTGCTGTCCGTAAAGGCATTATCAGCGCTGATGACGCAAAAGCCCTTACCGACAGAGAAGCTATAGAGCTTATCTTTGCTCCCGGTTTCTCTTCCGCAGAAGTTGTCACCGATATTTCCGGACGTGGTGTCGGTATGGACGTTGTTCGCACAAATATCAAGAATTTAAAAGGGAATGTGACTGTGCATACGGTCAAAAACCAAGGTACACGCTTTACCCTTTCCCTGCCGCTGACCTTGGCAATTATTGAAGCCCTTATGATTAAAATGGGTGATCAAACCTATGCTATTCCGCTGGATGCTGTTGCAACAACAACAAAATTGGAAAGCAATATCCTGACAAGCATTAACGGCAGAAACGCGGTTACGCTCCGTGGTGAAGTTTTAGGTATTGTGGATTTGGGTGAACTTTTAGACTTGCCGGAAACCGTCAATAACGATATTATTTCCGTGGTTATTTTACAGGATAACGACAGACGCATTGGTCTTGTTGTTAATCAGCTCCTTGACAGACAAGAAATTGTTATTAAGCCCCTTGGTATGTATTTGAATAATATTCAAGGCTTATCAGGAGCAAGTATTATGGGTGACGGCAGCGTGGTCTTAATTCTTGACCCACATGAAATTTATACAATGGCTTCGCCAAAAGCTATTGCAAATCAATAACTCATAAGAAAAAGGAACATATGTTCCTTTTTTTATTGGAAGATTTATGGCAATAAATTATTTTGATATTTTTGTAATTATTGCAATGGCATTCTTTTTTATAAAAGGCGCCTACAATGGCTTTTTTCAAGAAATTTCGGGTATTATCGCTATTGTTTTAAGTATTTTTCTTTTGCGCATGTACGGAAGCGGTGTTGCAGATTTCATAGGAAGATACAGTTCCAGTTCCCTCAATTACCCCTTTGCCATTGCCATTATTGTGGTGGGCAGTTTTATTCTGGTTTCGCTTGTCACCGGAATATTGAATAAAATTATGCAAATCACCTTTACAGGGTGGATAAACCGCATATTGGGAGCAATTTTCGGACTGATAAAAGGCTTGCTGCTGACAGGAATTGTCGCAGTGATTTTATCATGGTTTCTCAAAAACGACCCTTTGATCACAAGCTCAGAAACAATCCCGTATTTGCTTGATGTCATGAAACAAGTTGTTGATTTTGTACTGGGAAATTATCAGGTTTTACAGGTGGAAATATGGAAATAAATAAACTGACGCAAGCTATCCTTGCCATGAATGATGTCATAGAAAAAATTTTGGCTGAAGACGGCGGTTGTCCTTGGGATAAAGAGCAAACGCCTGTATCGCTTTCAGAATACTCCATTGAAGAACTCTTTGAATTTGTGGACGCTGTGCGCAAAAATAATCTTGCAGATGCCTGTGATGAAATGGGTGATGTGATTTTTGGCATTATGCTTATCGCTCAAAAATATGCACAGCAAAAAGCCTTTGATTTTGCAGATGCCCTCATGCGAAGCGTTGAAAAAATGCAGCGCAGACACCCTCATGTTTTTGCAAAACAAGAGAATCAGGATACTTCCCAAAAAGCCCTTCATGAAACATGGGAAAAAATCAAAAATCAGGAAAAAGCGGAAAAAGGAGATACTGAAGGAGCTCTTTCCTCTATTCCCTCCGCTTTGCCGGCACTAAGCCGTGCCTACCGTATCCATGCAAAGGCAGCAAAAGCAGGTTTCACATGGGATGATGATGAAGATGTGGAAAAACAGGTGGAGGCAGAATGGCTTGAACTTTTGGACGCTAAAGCTGAACCGGAGGACAATCCAAAACGGGCTGAACATATTGAACATGAACTGGGGGATATGATTTTCAGTCTGGTAGAACTGGGACGGCGCCTTGGGGTAAAAGCAAATATTGCTGCGGATATGACCTGCAACCGCTTTGTTAACCGTTTTGAATCCATGGAAAAATTGGCAAGAGAAAGAAACCTTGCTTTTGAAAGTTTGACTCTTGATGAGAAAGATGAACTTTGGAACGAAGTCAAAGAAAACGAATAAGAGAACTTTTTATACATTATACACCGTTAAAAGCCCATGTTATGTGGGCTTTTTTTATATTTTTGCTTTGTTTTAGAGCAATTCATGTTAACATCAAGAATATTAATTCCCTGTTATGGACAACGTCCATAACAGGGCTT
>OFFG01001773.1_pt1 | contig 11989 bp, 15 predicted proteins | sample 1521331 | NCBI WGS metagenome assembly OFFG01 (sample SAMEA3504129, study PRJEB24116) | mouse gut metagenome | biome: mouse gut; feature: mouse-associated habitat; material: faeces | place: Denmark | collected 2011 | reverse complement strand
TGAGAAAGATTCTCTTGTGTAATGGCTGAGGCTATTGTATTATAAATGGTAGAAAAGTGCAAGCCATTTTTCTGAATCTTTGTGAAAGTTAACGACAAAGTCAGAGCAATCCCGCCCGCGGTATGCGGGGAGCACGTCTCGGTACAGCAAAGAGGAAGAGGAAGCACGGGACATCCCCCGGCCCTTGGGCGCGGGGAGACAGAAATGGAGGAGATTACTTATGGAAAACGTAAAGGTCATCATCTGGGGTTTAGGCGCGATGGGCGGCGGCATGGCTGACATGCTGCTCAAGAAGCAGGGTGTGGACATTGTGGGCGTGGCTGGCCGGAACAAGAAGATCGGCACCAGCATGTACGACTACATCAAGACCCCCCGGGGCGACCGTCCCGACGTCATCATCGGGGCTCCCGAGGACGTGATCAAGCCCGGCGCCGCCGATGTGGTGCTGCTGTGCACCGACTCCTTTACCAAGGAGGCCTTCCCCCGGCTGCGCTACCGCACCCGGGACATCTGCATGCTCACCCGGGAGAAGTGCTCCTGCGGCCGCACCCACGTGAAGATGTGCAAGCCCATGGGCCGGTCCGATGACATGCTCATCATCCGGGGGGTCAACGTGTTCCCGTCCCAGATCGAGACCGTCCTGCTCAACCACGGCTACCCCGCCAACTACCAGATCATCGTGGACCGGGTGAAGTCCACCGACACCCTGGACGTCCAGGTGGAGATGACCCCCGAGATGTTCACCGACAACATGGGCGAGATCGCCAAGCGGCAGAAGGAGCTGGTGGACGGCCTGCGGTCCATGCTGGGCCTGGCCGCCAAGGTCACTCTGGTTGCCCCCAAGACCATCGTGCGCAGCGAGGGCAAGGCGGTCCGGGTCATCGACAAGCGGAAAATCTAATTTTTATGATTCTTTTCTCCCCCTTTGGGCGGAAAAAGTCATATGTTATTGTATTTGGAGGAAAAGCTATGAGCATCAAGCAGATTTCCGTCTTTCTGGAGAATAAGCCCGGCGCGCTCTGCACCATGACGGGGGTACTGGCCCAGTGCGGGATCGACATGCGGGCCTTCTCTCTGGCCGAGACCAGCGATTTCGGCATCGCCCGCATCATCGTGAACGATGTGTATAAGACCGCCACGGTCCTGAAGGACGCGGGCTACGTCCACAACGTCACCCCCGTGCTGGGGGTGGCCATCCCCGACGTACCCGGCGGGCTGAACAAGGTCCTGCAGGTCCTGGCCGACGCCCAGGTGAACGTGGAGTACATGTACGCCTTCCTGGGCGGTAAGGACACGGACCACGCCTATATGATCTTCCGGGTGGCGGACGCCGCCGCCGCCGCTTCCGCCCTGGCCAAGCGGGACATCCAGGTAGTGGAGCAGGAGGAGATTGACAAGCTGTAAAAATTCCCCTTGTACTAAAGCTGTATACCGCCCCGGATTGTAAACCTCCGGCGGAAAATTTGAGTTTTGAGCGGAGCGGTGTCGCTCCGCTTTTTAATCGGATACACTCATGGCTGTGTAAATTAAAGTTTACATGAAAAGCGGCCCTTGCAACATGTAGTTGCAAGGATGTAAACTGCTTGCGGTTTACGTGTAATGACTTTTTCGTGTAGAATTGGAGGCAATAGCAGATGGAACTTAAGCAGATGGAACTTAAAGAGAAGCTGGTTGACCTAAGAAAGGAGAAGGGCCTGTCCCAAGCTGAGTTAGCTGAAGCAATAAATGTATCCCGGCAAGCTATATCCAGGTGGGAGGTAGGATCAGCAATACCATCGGCAGACAACCTCATGTGGCTTAGTAAGTTCTATGAGGTATCAATGGACGAATTAATGGATATTTCTTGCGATGGTGGGCAGGAGAAGAGTCAAGAAAAACCGGCTGTCAAATCGAAAACAGGAGTGTCCCCCAAATTTTTGATGTTCTTGTGTGTGCTGGCTGTAATTATTGCTGTTGCAGTATGGGCTGTTCTTTACATGTTCCAAGGAACAGAAAATGAGAAAATTGGATTACGGGAACTTGAGAGTAAGGAATATTCGTCCAGCGAATTGATAGATATGGATATAAAGCTTGTAAACCCTTAATTTCTAAAGAAAGAGGAGTGGACAATGAAAAAGACTGTAAGAATATTAAGAATATTGGGAATGTTGGCTATTCTCTGGGGATGTTTTTCTAATGCAGCATTTGCTGCTGGTGTAAATATGATTTCTGATGAAAGTGTCGCCAGGTTGGAAAAAGTAGAGATTACATCTGAAACCAGTGTCAAATTAGCAGAAGATGAAGCTCCTTTTTTTACCAAGGAAAGTGAAAATGTAAGTCTCACGGATTTGGATAGTAGAGTGCTGAATGATACACAACTTATTGTCAATGACATTTTAAAGGGTTCAAGGGCTACAGGCTCCATTACATGGGATATTCCGGCAGGAGCTACTGGAAAAGGAAAAACGTCCTTTCCTTTGGAAGCGGGTGAAGGTGTAACTATTAACTGTTCGTATTCGCCCAGATCGGCCAGTGTGGATTTTGGGTTAATTGCGCCAAATGGCCGGTATTACTATATGGCTGGTAAAGATGGAAGTATTAATCGGGAAATTATAGTGGATGAACGTGGAGAGTATTATTTAGCAATCTGTAATAATTCTGATAATCTTGTAAGCGTTTATGGGTTTGTTAATTATTAAACATCAATTACAGTAGATAAGATGTTTATTATGAAGGGAGGAGAGAAATATGTAAAAGTATAATAAAAAATTGGAGTAAGCTCTACACACGATTAAATTAAGTAGTAGGAGGAACAATTATGAAAAAATTACTGGGGTTAACTATTGTTGCAACAATGCTCTTAACTTGTACAGCGAATGCATTTGCTACACCGAGGGCATCAGATATTGCAATTGAAGGTGAAAATTCTGGTAAGGAATTTTTCATTGCAGACAATGCGGCTCTTTTGTCTTCATGTAATGTAGAGGGTGAAAGGACGCAAGGCACAGATGAGGCTAGTATGCCAGACAAACAAAGAGACACCGTCAAAGAATATATATGTGAGACTGTTGCTATAGACGAGAATACATATGAAATTGTTAAGCCAGATGGGGAAGTAGTTGCTATATGTTCCATGCTTCAAGACGAGGATGCTGTAAATTTAGCTGCAGAGAATCCGAGCTGGAGCATTGATTGGACAGCAGCGGCTGGTCACAGAGTTTATGGTTCAAACCGTTTTAATGTATTTGATGGGTTTACGTTTTTTTATAACTTGAAACTATCACCAGCTGGTGATTCGTATATTGGGTACTATGCAGTAAATGAAAATACATATTATTGGGTACATTCAGCAAGTGATTCAATCACAGCTTTTATCACATTCTTGAATAATAATTATGTATCGTTTGCAGTAAAGAACAATTCTGATCATACAATTAACTATTCTGGATCGTATGAGACTATGATCTTTGAAACATAAAATGGTGAAGATTTGATAAAGAGCCAGGGCTGTAATAAACGGGCCTGGCTCTTTATATAACGGTTTACCCGTTTATATAATGAACGGGTAAACCGCTATACCTTTAATCGCCGCTCCAACAACTTTCCGATGTAACCTCTTGTCTGGCTTTCTCCCATCAGCTTCCTTGTCCAACATGTTTGACAATCCTGCAGCCTCCGTTTTCGTCCTTTGGAAAAAGGATGGACGCGAGGGGCACTTCGTAAGGAAGTGCCCCTCGTAACTTTTGTTAAGTCAGCCGAATGTGATTGGATTGCAGGAAATTTAACATATCGGAGGACTATATCATGAAAAAGTCACTATTTGAACAGATGGGTGGAACCTATCATCAGGAAGGAGATTATTTTCTCCCAAACCTCGCTGTGCCAGAAAGTGTTCCTGTGGGTGTCTGGGGCCAGCGTAGGCGGCGGTATCTGCGAGAACACAGGAAAGCTCTTTACAACGCCTTACTACTCAGTGGGAAGCTGGATAGCCACCTGGCTGACATCAATCAGCAGGCGGAAGATATGTTTTCTCAGCTTGTAAAACAGATGGCAGAGCAAGAGGGAATTACCGAACAACTCAAAGCTAAGAATCAGATGGAGTGGGTTGGGCAGATGAACAATATCCGAAATCGAGTAGAGGAAATTATCTGTAACGAACTGATTTTTGCCTAACACAGAGAAAGCTTGGGGACATGACCTTGTTAATGTTCCCAGGCTTTCTGCTTATTTTGAAAAGATTAGCGGGGTATTATCAGCATTAACTGCAAGAAAATCAACTGATTGGAAAGGTCAGAAATTAACAAATCCATTTGCCAATAGACGCAAAGTTATGATATAATCGTTCGGAGGTGAGGAATGTGGCTAAAAATACTTTAGATGAAACAAAAGAGATAAAGATATTACTTTCCCAAATACGCGCATTAAGTGATACGATACAAGAAATCCTTAACAATGACCATGTACCTGATTTTGCCCGATATGTGTCGTATAGGGATATGGCTTCCATGTATAATGACCTTGCAGAACGCGTAAGAGATGTTATGAAAGTAAATGCCATGTTCTATACATTCAATGTTGATAAAATGCCTGGTTGGGGAGACACAGTTTGGCCTTCACAAAAGAAAATTATTGAGCAAGTATTAGTTAGTACTAAAATGTTATATTCTTGCTTGTCCAGCAATGCTGATTTTGCCGATGATGAATTTGATAACCTGGAAAATTTTATAAAATCTCGACTAAGAACCGTGATTTTTAGTCGGCCAGAAAAGGAAATTGAAGTACAAAATGCAATTGAGTCACTTTTAGCTGGTCGTGGTCTGAATAAAGGCGTAGATTATGATAGGGAAACAGGAAAATTTGAATTTTCTGGGAAAGAGTATATTCCTGACTTTGTTATCCCGAAATTACAACTATGTATTGAAGTAAAGCTTCTTAAAGAAAACAGAAAATCAAAAGTTATTGAAGAAATAAGTGCCGACGTTACAGCTTATGGGAAACAATACATTCGACAACTTTTTGTTATATATGACTTGGGATATATTCAAAATGAGGCTGAGTTTATTCGAGACATCGAAAATGCAGGAAATATTAAAGTGATTATCATTAAGCATTAGTTACTAAAAAGCGCCAGATTGAGTTGAAGAAATGATTTTTCAACGTTGATTTACGATTGAAAGCAGTCACATAAAATGCGAGTGGTATTTCCAAACGGAAGTGCCACTCGCATTTTACAATATATTGTTGCCAGCAATTGAAATATCAATTACATTTCAAACAAGGCAGAAAATATTTTAATAACTTATTGACAAGTTAAAAAATTTATGATACTCTTTTCCGAAGAGGTGAAGAATATGAGAAAGCCAGTCCAGCATTGTCCATCTTGTGGTGATAGATTGAAAATTTCTGCGTTAGCCTGCCCATCATGCGGCATTGAGGTACGGGGTCAATTTGATCTTGAAACGAACCCATATTCTGCTTTATCAGACCAACAGAATGACTTTTTATTGCTGTTTTTGAAGTGTAGAGGGAATATGAAACAGCTTCAAGAAGAACTTCAGCTTTCTTATCCGGCAGCGAAAAAGCAGTTAAATGAAGTGCTGGACGTTTTGGGCTTATCTACCGATACCCAGGTGAAAGCAAAAGATAGAGATATTATTGACGCAGCATCTTGGGAGGTTGACGAAAGTAGTATGAAAGCATCTGATATTATCAAGAGAAAGCTAAAAGAGTGTGGGGGCAGAGCTGTAGTTACCTCATATTCAGGCAAAGAGTACGAAGTATGGGCAGAAACGGATGGAAATACCTTTGGCTGCGATGCGCTTCATGGAATTTCCCATTCTTTTGAAATCTTTGATGTTGTTGTAGACTTTTTAAGAAACAATGGTGGAAAGGCGAAAAAAGGTACTGGCCGCGCCCCCCTTGGATCAGAAAAATGTGGTTTAGATACGATTTCCGGTGTAATTTTACATGAATACTTCGGTGTGGCGTTAGGTGGCAGCGGTTTTGACCCCTCATTTGTGGTGGCAGCTATATTGGAATGGGCTGGAATCGCTATAAATGGCAGAGGGTGGCTTCTACTCCGGGGTTGAGTTCCGTATTTCAACGTGGCAATATTTGAGCGGGGGGGATTTCTAATGGCGGTTTGTCCTAAATGCGGGGGAGCCAATATAAAATTTCATAGAGAGCCAGTAGGAACATCCTATAACAGCTATTATAGGCGAACAGGAGTTAAAAGCAGCTGGATTTTCCCTGCTGGCATAAGAAATGGACACCGAAAAATTGCTTATAGAACAGTTGGCCTTTGCAGTGATTGTGGACATACCTGGGGAATTGAAAGTGATGTTCAGCACTCAGGCTGGTGGTATCTGTTTCTCCTTCTTATTTGGCCTATCGCGCTTTCTGTGTGGTTTTGGAAAACCAACGCATTTCAACTTGATAAAAAGTGGCGAGCAGTTATACTGTCTATAGCATGGCTTATCCTTATTTCTGGTGTGCTAATCAGTGAAAGTAAAATGGTTGGCACAGAATCAAGCTCTATTTGGGCATCATCGTATGCCGAATTGAATGATTTTGAATATTACATTGACGGAAACGAGATATACATTAAGGATTATAGGGGAAACCGTAAGAAAGTTCGCATCAATTCATCATACAACGTAGATGGAACAATCATGAATGTCGTTTCTTTTGATGGAACCTTTGCTCTTGACAGTGTAACAAGTGTAATTATTCCGAATGGAACCCGGTATATGTCCAACAACATTTTTAATAGCTGCGGGATTGAATATGTGTATCTACCTGCTTCGTTGGAGGAATTCAAAGGATGGTCTTACTTCCACAATGTTGAAAAGATATATTATGGCGGAACAGAAGAACAGTGGAGCAACTTTTGCACCGTTGACAGATCAAGGTTAGATGTCGTCCAAATTATATGTAACGCAGACCCCAATGGCCTGAAATGAATTTGGGAATCATAAGGATTTTTGAAAGCAGTGAACAGCTATTGACAAACATCAGTTCTATATGCTAAACTTTACACCAAGTGAATAACACATATTAAGCACATCCCTTTTGGCGCTTGTAAAATACAAGGCCGGTACATCAAACTCGCTTCAGCGGAACGCAAAATTTCCGCTGAGGCTGGTTTTGATGTACCGGCTCCTTTTTTGCCCTGACAACTGAATGACTGCTGATGAGAAAACCTGCTGAAAGAAGAAACAGGGCTGTCATTTGGGAAGAACGGCGGAGCCGTTCAAATGCGCCGAAGGGAGAGTGGTATTGTCTTAACAAGCAACGTATTGGGGGGCACAAATCCCCCAATACCGCTTGTCAGGGAGTTCCCTGAAACCCCAAAATCAGAAAGGATGAGCGACCTATGAGAACAAGGGATCAAAAAGCCCGAATCCATTTTACGGAAGAAGAACTGCGGGATTTAGACCGCAAGGCGGCAGCGGCCGGACTTGACCGCTCCAAGTATGTACGTAAGGTAGTTCTGGCAGCGGAGGTCAAACCTGGCCCCCAGGTAGATGTCCCGGCCCTGATCGCTGTGACACACCAGGCTGGGCTGAGAGTAGCAGACGTGCTTGTCAGAGCCAACAGCGGTATGCTGGATGTTCCCGCCCTCCGCAGGGCATTAGCGGAGGTTGAGGGAGCTACACAGACTGTCCGCAGGGCCTTTGAGGAGGGGAATGCTGATGCTATGCACGATTGAACTGACAGGACGGCAGGCTGAGATTTTTGAGGAAGTGATGGAGCGGATAGATGAAACAGCGGTCTATCTTGTCAGCCTGTCCCACGAGGAACGCTTGGACTGGCTGAAAGAGCATCAGTACAGCCGCCCCATAAGTTTTGAGCGGGAGATTGGCGGGACGGTCTACACTGTCAATGCCCATTTTAGCGGGGACACGGCTGAAACCGCCGAGGAAAGAGTTAATCGCATTCTCGCTCGAAATATCACACGTTAAAGTGTTGAAGTTTTGCGCCGGATGTGGTATGATAATGCTACCTTGCAATTCATATCACATCCGGCTGCGGAAAGGAGTACATTTTGAAGAAAAAGCAGCCAAATGAACAGCGAATCACAGCATTATACGCCAGATTGTCCCGTGATGACGAGAAAGACGGCATCTCAGGCAGCATCCAAAATCAAAGGGCTATTTTGGAGAAATTCGCCGCAGACAATCATCTGCCAAATCCCCGGTTCATGTTTGACGACGGATACTCGGGAGTTACGTTCACCCGTCCAGCTTTCATGGAAATCATGGAACTGGCTGAACAGGGGCTTGTGGCAAATTTGGTGGTCAAAGACCATTCCCGGCTGGGCCGGAATCGCCTTGTGGTGGGCCAGCTTCTGGAGGAAGATTTTGTCCGGCTGAACGTGCGGTACATCGCCATCATGGACAACATTGACACCGCCAACGGCGTGAGTGACATCGTGCCAATGCAAGACCTCTTTAATGAGTGGCACGCAAAAAATACGAGCGACAAGGTGCGCCGTGTCATGCAGAGCCGTGGCAATGCTGGAATACCGTTGACCACCAATCCGCCCTTTGGGTACAGGAAAGACCCAGAGGACAAGAACAAGTGGCTGATAGATGAGTTTGCGGCGGGAGTAGTACATCAGATATTTCAGTTGTCCATTAGTGGCCTGGGGCCCACTCAAATCGCCAAGAAACTGCGTTCTGACGGCGTGATGACCCCCAGCGAGTATCTGCACAGCATTGGAGTGAGCTGCCCCACAAAGCCCCCGGCATATCCGCACAACTGGTGTTCTGCTACCGTAGCGGATATTCTGGATCGACAGGAGTACACCGGGGACACAGTGAACTTCCGTTCTTTCAGTCAGTCTTTCAAACAGAAGAAGCGTCTGGACAGGCCCCAGGAGGAATGGAAGGTATTTCCCGATACCCACCCTGCTATCATTGACCGGGAGACCTTTACCCTCGTTCAAAATCTCCGACAGCACCGCCGCAGGCCAGACCGCACCGGTATCGTGAGTATGTTCTCTGGGCTTTTGTACTGCGCCGACTGCGGCGAAAAATTGTATTACAGCAGCACCAACAGCTACAAGCGGGAGCAAGCCTATTTTTTCTGTTCCAGCTATCGCAAAAATTCCAGCGTATGTTCCGCTCACTATATCCGGGAACACACCGTGGAGCAGTTGGTACTGGAGGGATTACAGCGTCTTTTGTGGTACGTCCAAGCCTTTGAGCAGAAGTTTGCACAAGAGCAGGTGGAGCGGTTTGGTCTGCAAGCGAAAAAGGCGCTGACCGCCAAGCGCCGGGAGTTGGACAAAGCCAAACAGCGAGTGGTGGAGATCGACCAGCTTATTCAGAAAAGTTACGAGGACATGAGCAAGGGCCTGCTGTCCGAGGAACGCTTTGCCACGCTGACGGTATCTTTGGAAAACGAACAGCGGCAGTTGAAAGCGGCGATCCCGGAAATGGAAACCAGTTTGGATGCCACCACAGATAAAGCGGCTGATTTGCAGCGATTTATTGAACGGGCCAGACAGGTGACTCGGCTGACAGAATTGACGCCTGAAATCGTTCACGAGTTCATTGACAAAATTGTGGTATCCAAGCCAGACAAGGTAGACGGCAAGCGGCACCAGAGGGTGGACATCTACTACAACACCATTGGCCTGTGGGTAGCGCCGGAGCCGGAGGAACTGGAGCAGGAGTACCTGGACTACTACAAAGCCATGTTGAAGCGCAAGAAAAAGACGGCGTAGCCGTAACTACGCCATCTCAATCAAATAGTTTTTACTTGCGGACTCGCCTTGCGGGGAGGACTTCTTTACGGAGTTCTCCCCGCGGCGGCGATTTTGTTGTAGAATAGGGGGACGAACATCCGGAGAGGGGGCGGCGCGGTTTGGCTGACACATTTTTTCCCGGTCAGGCGCTGGCCATGACGGTCCAGACGGCGGACCGGCTTTTCAAGCTGGACAGCGGCGACGCCGCCCTGCTCTACCTCTACCTGCTGCGCCACGGCGGGACGGCCGGCCTGAAATGGCCCGACGCCCGGCTCCGGGAGGCGTTGGAGGGGCTGCGGTCCCTGGGTCTGGCTCCCGGCGAGGCCCCCCCGCCCCAGAGCCTCCCGCTCCCGAGCCGCCGCCCGAATACTCCACCGAGGACATCACCCAGGCTCTGGCGGATGAGAGCTCCACCTTCCCCGCTCTGGCGGGCGAGGTGGAGCGCCGGCTGGGCAAGCGCCTGTCTCCTCCAACATGTATTGTACTCCCGCACTGTAGGAGTACAATACATTGCCTATGTGCAGCGGTGGAGTATTAGTGCTCTGAAAGTGGCTTGCAACCGGCGTTTGACAGGTTATAGTATTAGTCCTTTTTTTCTTCAATGATGTATCCACAATAAGGGCACACATAGATTGTCCCGCTAATCCAAGGAAGAAATTTTTTGCAGTTTGGGCAAGTCCAATATATGAAACTTAAAAGGAAGTAAGCCACAATAGCGGATATGCCTAAGATACCGAAAGCAAGTATATTTGTGACACTAATAAGCAGTACACTAAAAATCACAATACTTCCAATAATAAGCAAGGCAGTTTGTCTAAATCTGTTTGGATTTTTCATTGCTGCGCTTTCCTCCGGTCTGGTTAGACGATGTCAGCCGTTGTTGTTGGGCATAGCATGCCGAATGTTCTAATAGTTTTTACTGTGCCGTCAGCGTCATGATAAAATGTTGCGCTTTTTACTTGTGATTTTTTGTCAAACTGATAAGATGTAAAGTATCTTGCTAGTATATTTGCCGTATTGTATCCGTCACCGCTTGAATTAAGGGAATAGGTGGAATAAAGAACGTCTTTCGTGCCGCTTATTTCCATATTTAGACCGGTTTCAGTGCCACCAGAATAGTCGGTATCAAATATTATGCTACCAAATCCTGTCTGAACATAACTGCTTGAAGCAAAAGGTGTCCAGTAACCATTTAGCAGAACTTGATAAAAGCTTACTTGCTCTAAAGCGGCACATGAATAATTTGCTGTAATTCCATACACTGTAGTAGTAGGAGCAAAGCCGAAAATGACCGACTTTAATGCATCGTAAGCTGTAATGCCAATGCCAACAGCTTCGTGTGCAGCACCGGCAGCGAGAGAACCCATTACCTTCAAAAGTTCATAGCTACCAGCAGAAACAGATGAAGAAATAGATTTTTTATTTATAGAATCCGAATGGAATAGGTTGGAATCAACGGTAGGGTGAGCGATGATTTCTTTAACTTGATAGGTTTTTCCACTGACTACAACAGAATATTGTATTGTATCATAAGTGACATTTGGAGAACCTAAGGCGATAGCAGCATTATCTGAAAATGCAGCTAATTCCGTTGTCGTGCTTTTATATGCACCAGCATTTTCTAACGCTTGTTGAAATTGATTTTCTCTACTTGTATCACCAGCAAGTATAGCCCAATTTCTTTCATGGACAAGAGACTTGATGTCATCCACGGTTGTCGAGCTTATTGTACCATTTTGGTTGATAATATGTTCATCTATTAATGATTGGTTTGTTGGGTCAAAATCAGCAGAGGCTGCAAAAGCGGAAGCAGACATAGCAAACACCATAGCTAAAGTGAGAATAATCGATCAAAACTTTTTCATTTTAAGACCTCCTTTATTACTGTAATGGGTAAGAAAACTGTGTGGAGATTTTCTTACCCATTGGAACCATCCCTTTCTGTACAAGCTCAAAAAATTATACCACACATTGTGTTGACTCGCAAGATGAGTTTGTAAAATTTATAGAAATTTATAGAAATTAAATCGTAAAATTTATAGAAATCAGACATTGAAAGTTGTTCGTAGGCTGCAAGGACAGCTCCCCTCTGGAGCAAGGAAGATAACTACCAGTAGTAGGTATGTAGCCGGTAGTGCCAGCAGTCTCTGCGGCCAACATCGGCAGGAGCCGGATAGGGCTGACGTCACCTTATTTCATAGCGGTTTACCCGTTTATATAATGAACGGGTAAACCGCTATACCTTTAATCGCCGCT
>OFFG01001758.1_pt1 | contig 12046 bp, 11 predicted proteins | sample 1521331 | NCBI WGS metagenome assembly OFFG01 (sample SAMEA3504129, study PRJEB24116) | mouse gut metagenome | biome: mouse gut; feature: mouse-associated habitat; material: faeces | place: Denmark | collected 2011 | reverse complement strand
TGCCATACTGGAAGGGCTGTACATTATCCGCCGGGAAGAGGAGGAAAGCGAGAAGCTTGCACAGGCAAGGCTTGCGCGCGCAAAGGCCGAAGGTAAGAGAGGCGCCCGCAAAAATGCGGCGCGCAAAAGAAAGCCGGGGAGCGGCGGCAGGCGGATAAGGGAAGATGAAATTATGGCGGAGTATGAAGAATATGTAACGGAGGATACCGCCGGTCCCGAAGGAGAAGCGATTGAAGATGAAGAATACTGACAAAGGGCGTAAATCCGCAAAGGACACGCCTGTTAAGAAGAAGAAAAACAGGGAAATTATGATAGTTACCTGGCTGTTTACGCTGCTATTTCTGGGACTTTCCGGTTATATTATCCATTATTCGGCAACCCACAGGCAGGAATTAATCAATAACAGCTATAACGGGAGACAGCAGATGCTGATTGCCCAGAACAGACGGGGTAAAATCCTTTCCTCCGACGGCAGCGTTTTGGCTCAGACAGTGACGGATGATGAGGGGAAGGAAAAGAGGGAATATCCCTATCAGAATCTTTTTTCCCATGTGGTGGGATACGCCACCAACGGAAGAATGGGCGTGGAGGCGCAGGCCAATTACTATCTGATTAATTCCAACGCCCCCCTTGCGGAAAAGGCCAGACTGGATTTGAGCGCGGAAAAGTATCCCGGGGACGATGTGTATACCACGCTGGACGTCAATTTACAGGAGGTTGCCTCCAATGCCCTTGGCATTTATCAGGGGGCAATCATTGTGACGGAGCCCGGCACAGGCAGGGTGCTGGCCATGGTGTCAAAGCCTGACTTTAACCCTGAGGAAATTTCAGAAATCTGGGATGATTTGGTGGCCGATAAGGACAGCAGTATTTTGCTTAACCGGGTGACCCAGGGGCTTTATCCCCCCGGCTCCACCTTTAAAATTATTACGGCCCTTGAATATATCAGGGAAAATCCGGATTCCTGGCAGAATTACAGCTACAACTGCACCGGCGCCCTCACAAGAGGGCAGGACAGGATTCAGTGCTATCACGGGTCGGTTCACGGAGGTGTGGATTTCAAGCGTTCCTTTGCAAAATCCTGCAATACCTCTTTTGCCAATATCGGCCTTTCGCTGGATAAGAACGCTTTTCATGATACCCTAGAGGACCTTTTATTCGGCATGGAGCTTCCAACTGCCTTAAACCATAATATCAGCAGAGTGGACGTTACGGAAAATATGGCGGATGCGGATATGATGCAGGTTTCCATCGGGCAGGGAACCACCTCGATTACGCCCCTTCTGCTGAATATGATTACCTGCGCCATCGCAGGCGACGGCGTCCTTATGGAGCCTTATGTGGTGGATTATGTGGAAAGCAGCGGTAAAAACCGTATCAAAACCTACAGCCCCGTTTCATACGGCCAGCTGATAAAGCCCGAGGAGGCACAGGCTCTCAAGGGACTGATGTCGGATGTGGTACAGGAGGGGACTGCGTCAAGGTTAAAGGGCCTGTCCTACACGGCAGCCGGCAAAACCGGCTCGGCGGAATACGGAACCGTAAAGGGCGACAGCCACGCATGGTTCACCGGCTTTGCGCCGGTGGAAAACCCGGAAGTCTGCGTAACCATTATCATTGAGGGTGCGGGAGCCGGCGGCGACTATGCGGTTCCCATTGCCAAAAGAATCTTTGATGCGTATTTCGGAGTCTGAAAAGAAATCTGCAGTCTGTCATGACGGGAGAGAAAACAGATGAAATTTTATAAACATCTTTATATTGGCGATAATGTTACTAATCCGGCAAAAATCAAGCGAAAGCTGAAATTCCACGCCGGCACTATGGTTTATGTGATTGCCATTGCAAAAGGGGACGACCAGCTTGAAATATATCACAGCGCGTATCTGAAGCAGAAATATTTCAGATACCATCCTCCGGTTATTGTGGGAATCGCATCAGACTATGACGAGGCTGTGGATATTGTCGTGAAGATTACGCAGGAATGTCTCGATGCAACGGGGGATTGTCGCTTAAAGGAGTATTTAAAACAGAGGGGAAAGGTATGATTTCGGCATTGCTTGCAATATTAAAATTTCTGGGTATTCTGCTCCTTTTTTGTCTGGGACTGATACTGGCGATTCTGCTTCTGGTGTTGTTTGTGCCCGTCCGGTATAAGCTTACCGCCCGCCGGAAACCGGAGGAGGATGGTACGCCCATAACCGCGGAGGTTAAAATTACATGGCTTTTGCACATACTAAACGTCGCGTTTTCCTACCCGAAGGCGGCATATGTAAGGGTGCGTCTGTTTTGCTTTACCGTTTTTTCCACGAAGAAATCCGCAGAGGACGATTCGGATTCTGACAGTAGTTCGGAGGTGAAAGAGAGGGCGAAGAAAAAAAAGGCCGGAAAAAAGAAGTGGAAAAAGCAGAAATCAGAAAGTCAGGAAAACGCCAGAGAAGATGAAACAGAAGCGGAAATATCGACTGCCGGCGGGAACGGGGAAAACCCGCAGCAGGCAGATTCCGCAAAGTCCATGGATTCTGCAAAATCTATGGATTCTTCAGAATCTATGGATTCTTCAGAATCCATGTCATCCGCAGCAGAACCGGACGCGTCCCCCGCAGCCCCCGGCAAAGAGCCGGACGAAGATGACAGGGAAGATGCGAAAAAATCCGTCATTGACAAATTTGTAGAATTTTTCAGAAAACTTTTTGAGCTCCTTACAAATATCAGGTACACAATTACAGGAATTTATGATAAAATAAAACAAGTTGTAAATAATATCCAGTATTATATTCAAATTATTAAAAGCGATACCTTTGGCAGGGCATGGGGCGTATGCTCGAAACAGGCGCTTTCCCTGTTAAAAAGTATCGGGCCGAGGAAGGTTTCGGGAACCCTTCTCATAGGAACCGGAGACCCGGCAAGCACCGGAGAAGTGATGGCGGCATACGGAATATTATATCCTTTGATTGGCGACCGCATAGCGCTCACTCCTGATTTCGAACAGAAGATTGTGGAGGGGGAACTTCTTATCAAAGGGAAAATAACTGTTTTTAAAGCGTTAAAGACGGCATGGATAATTTATTTTAACAAAGATTTGCGTCGTTTGATTAAACTATTTAAAAGGGAGGCAGCTTAAATGGCAGAGAATAATTTTTCGGGAGTAATTGATTCCCTGATGAAGGGAATGAACGCGGTTTTGTCCACCAAGACGGTAGTGGGAGAGGCCACAAAAATCGGGGATACCATTATTTTACCCCTCGTGGACGTCAACTTCGGCGTGGGAGCCGGGGCAAACGCCGGGGATAAGAAGAACGGAGGCGGAGGAGGCTTTTTCGGAAAGCTTACGCCAAGCGCGGTTCTGGTAATCAAGAACGGAAGCACCAAACTTGTGAATATCAAAAATCAGGATACCATTACAAAGGTTCTGGATATGGTTCCCGATATCGTGGATAAGTTTACGGCGCCCAAGGAGGAGATGATTGACGACGACGAGGCTGTGGATATTGCTTTTCCCGAGGAAAAAACCGAATAGGAATATTTTTCAGATAAGCGCATAAGATAAGATAAAGAAGCATAAGCAGGTGGAGCCCTTGAAAAAATTGATTGGATTTGTCGCATTTTGGATTGCGGTGGGGATGCTGCTTATGCTTTTTCTTGCCCACCATTACCTGATTGCGCTTATTATCATCGCGCTTCTTTTACTGGTGGGGTATAATTGCTGTATGTAACAAACGCAGCCGCGCTTCGCGAGGCAGCTTATTGTTAAAAAGAACCGGTCTTTCGACCAGTTCTCATTAATTACGTTAAGCTCTTTCAACTTTTCCGGACCTTAAGCAGCGTGTACAAACATGCATCCTTTTGGAAGCTCCGTTAACGATACATTTCACTCGTTTGATGTTTGAATGCCAGATTCTATTGGTCTTTCTATTAGAATGGCTTACATTGTGCCCAAAATGAGCGCCCTTACCGCAAATATCACATTTAGCCATGTCGCACCTCCTAACACCTCAAAAATAACGTACACAACGATTGTATAATAGCAGATATTAAATTAGATTGCAAGCGAAAATTTAAGAATTTGAAACTTAAATGAAAATATTGTTTCCTTTTTTTTGTTTTACGGTTATAATAATTCATATATGTTCAAAAAATAAGGAGGCAGCCTATGAAAAATTCTTCCATGAAGGAAACTTTTATGAATACTCATATGGGGAATATTGTGATTGACAACGAAGTGATAGCTCAGTATGCAGGCAGCATTGCCATGGAATGCTTTGGCGTGGTGGGCATGGCCGGTATCAATGTAAGGGACGGTCTTGTCAAACTGCTCAAAATGGAAAGCATGACCAGAGGAATCAATGTGTCCATCAAAAACAACAAGCTGACGATTAATTTTCATGTAATTGTTTCCTACGGCGTAAGCATACTTGCGGTTACTGACAATCTAATCAGTAATGTAAAATACAAGGTAGAGGAATTCACAGGAATCGAAGTTGAGAAAATAAACATCTTTGTAGAAGGTGTTAGAGTGATTGATTAAGGAGGACTTGCTGTGACTAATACAATCGACGCTAAGATACTTGCAAAGATGTTCTTAGCCGGAGCCAAAAATCTGGAATCCAAAAAAGAATGGATTAATGATTTAAATGTTTTTCCTGTGCCGGACGGCGACACAGGCACCAACATGACCCTGACAATTATGTCTGCCGCAAAGGATGTGGCGGCCATGGAAAATATTGATATGACATCCCTGTGCAAGGCGATTTCATCCGGCTCCCTACGGGGCGCCAGAGGAAATTCAGGCGTTATTTTATCCCAGCTGTTCCGCGGCTTTACCAAGTCGGTGAGAAACAGCGACAATCTGGACATTCCGATGTTCGCCGACGCTTTTGAAAAAGCGGTGGAAACCGCCTACAAAGCGGTTATGAAGCCCAAGGAGGGGACAATCCTCACAGTTGCCAGGGGAGGCGCCGTGCGGGCAAGACAGCTGGCAGACGAGGGCTGTACGGATTTTGCAGTCTTCTTTGATGAAATCATCAGGTATTCGGACGAGGTTCTGGAAAAGACTCCCGAAATGCTGCCTGTGCTCAAGCAGGCAGGCGTGGTGGATTCCGGCGGGCAGGGGCTGATGCAGGTCTTAAAAGGCGCTTACGACGCATTTCTCGGCAAGGAAATCGACTTTACCGTTGAAGATACGGCGTCCGCGTCGTCTTCCACTTCCAGAGCCGGCAGCGGCGCTGCGGCTGACGTGGATATCAAATATGGCTATTGTACGGAATTTATCATTATGCTGAGCCGGAATTTCAATATCAAAAACGAAATGGATTTTAAGGATTATCTGGAATCCATTGGCGATTCCATCGTGGTGGTTGCGGATGACGACGTGGTGAAGGTGCACGTACATACCAACGACCCCGGACTTGCCATCCAGAGGGCGCTTAAGTATGGCGCGTTATCCAATTTAAAAATCGACAATATGCGTCTCGAACACGAGGAGAAGCTTTTTAAGGCCGGACAGGCCAAAGAGCCTGCGCAGGCGGAAGAACCCATGCCCCATAAGGAGGTTGGATTCATTGCGGTTTCCGTGGGAGCCGGTATCAATGAAATCTTTACCGGACTGGGAATTGACTACGTGATTGAGGGCGGCCAGACCATGAATCCCAGCACCGAGGATATCTTAAACGCGGTGGATAAGGTGAATGCGGACACGGTTTTCATTCTCCCCAACAATAAGAATATTATCCTGGCGGCCAACCAGGCGCAGATGCTGGTGAAGGACAAGAAAATCGTGGTAGTTCCCACTAAGACGGTGCCGCAGGGAATTACTGCCATCATCAATTACGTACCCGACATGACGGTGGAAGAAAATGAAGAAACCATGAAATCGGAAATCGGAAATGTGAGAACCGGGGAAGTTACCTACGCGGTCAGGGATACGGTGATTGACGATAAGGAAATCAGACAGGGCGATTTCATGGGTATCGGGGACGACGGTATCCTCTCGGTAGGTACGGACGTTGCGGATGTGGCCTTCAATATGGTAAAGGAAATGATGACCGATGAGCTGGAGTTAATCAGCATTTATTACGGCGAGGATGTCGCGGAGGATGCGGCAAATGCCCTTAAGGCAAAGGTTGAGGAGGCGTACCCGTCATGCGACGTTGAACTGCAGTTTGGCGGACAGCCGATTTACTATTATATTATTTCAGCGGAATAGTTACAGGTAAAGTCTTTGAGTACAAAAAGGGCGGAGAGACCGTCCTTTTTGTGTGGAATGAAATGTAGAAAATAAAGCCATGTGTTGTGGCTATGAGGAATATCTGATGAGTTGTCCCGAAAACATCACCAGCCTGAAAGGAATCGGAGAAAAAACTGCAAAGCTCTTTCACCGGCTTGGCATATACGACACCGGAGAGCTTCTTTCCTATTATCCGAGAAGCTATGAAACCTTTGAGCCTCCCGTAAAGCTTTCAGACGCGCCCGCGGAAAAAACGGTTACCTTAGAGCTGTTTCTTCTCGGGGACTTCAAATGGAAAAAGGTGAATAACCGTTCCATCGGCACCGGGCTTTGCAGCGACGGGGAAAACAAGGTTTCCATCACTTATTTTAACGCCCCCTATCTGAAAAAGAAGCTCTGCGCCGGAAGCGCTTATCTGTTCCGCGGGAAATTAAAGCCGGAAGGTTCAAAATACCGTATGGACCAGCCAAAGCTTTATACCCGGGAGGAATACCGGGAGGTCTGCGGGAGGATGCTTCCCTGTTATGGCCTTACGGCGGGCCTTACCAATAAAACGGTTATGAAGGCGGCAGAAAAGGCCCTTGAGAGATTTTCTGAGGAAGAATATCTGCCGGAGGAAATCATCAGGGAATACGGGCTGGTTTCAAGGCTTCATGCAATTTCTCAGGTTCATTTTCCAAAGGATTATGAAAGCCTTTTAAGCGCCCGCAGGCGGCTGGTGTTCGATGAATTTTTCCTGTTTCTTTTAGCCGTCAGGAAAATGAAGGAATATAACGAGGAGCTTTCCACCGGCTATCCTATGATGGAAACCGCTTGGACGGGACGCTTTCTGGAGGCCCTTCCCTATCGTCTGACAGGAGCACAGCAGCGGGTGTGGAAGGAAATCGAGACGGACCTTGTAAGCGGGAAGTGTATGAACCGTCTGGTTCAGGGGGACGTAGGCTCCGGGAAGACCATCCTTGCCTTTCTGGCCCTTCTTCTGACTGTCAGCAACGGCTATCAGGGAGCGCTTATGGCGCCTACCGAAATTCTGGCAGCCCAGCATTTTGAGCAGCTTGCCATGCTGACGAACCGGTATCAGCTCCCTTTTAAGCCGGTTCTTCTTACAGGTTCCCTGGGAACGGCGGCAAAAAGAGAGGTTTACCGGAAAATAGAATCGGGAGAGGCAAATGTGGTTATCGGAACCCACGCCCTGATACAGGAAAAGGTAAATTACAGCAAGCTGGCTCTGGTCATCACAGACGAGCAGCACCGTTTCGGCGTCCGCCAGAGAGAAATCCTAAGCGAAAAGGGCGGGCGGGCAAACGTGCTGGTGATGAGCGCCACCCCCATTCCCAGAACCCTTGCCATTATTTTATACGGAGATATGCATCTGTCCGTGGTGGACGAGCTGCCGGCGGGACGAATCCCCATCAAAAACTGTGTGGTGGGCACCTCCTACCGGAAGAAAGCCTATGAGTTTATTGCAAAAGAGGTGGCAAAGGGAAATCAGGCCTATGTCATCTGCCCCATGGTGGAGGCGGACGAAAATTCGGACTCTTCCCTTGAAAACGTGACGGATTACGGGGAAAAGCTAAAGGAGCAGCTTCCAAAGTCCGTCCATGTGGAAATTCTTCACGGAAAGATGAAAGCGGCGGACAAAAAGAGGATTATGGAGGCCTTTGCGGCGGGAGATATCCATGTGCTGGTGTCAACCACGGTGATTGAGGTGGGCATCAACGTGCCGGACGCCACAGTGATGATGATTGAAAACGCGGAGCGGTTCGGGCTTGCCCAGCTCCATCAGCTCCGGGGGCGCATCGGGAGAGGAAAGGAGCAGTCCTATTGTATTTTCCTGAATGCCTCCGACAGGGAACAGTCCATGGACAGGCTGAAAATTTTAAATGAATCCAACGATGGTTTTTACATTGCGGAGGAGGATTTAAAGATGCGGGGGCCGGGGGATTTGTTTGGCATCCGCCAGAGCGGGGAGATGGAATTCAAGATTGCCGATATCTATCAGGATGCAGAGCTTTTAAAGAAAATCAGCGTCACCGTAGACCGGATTCTTATGGAGGACGCGCAGCTTACAGAGGAAAGACATGCGTCCCTTTACCGGTACTTAAATGAAAATGCTGGAAATTTTATTGACTTTAGAACAATCTGACAGTAAGATGTATTTGCGTAGAAAGAAAGGATTGAGAAGACGTGAGTAAGAAAATAGCAATCGTGACAGATTCAAACAGCGGTATTACACAGGCGGAGGCGGCAGAGCTTGGCGTGGCGGTTCTGCCTATGCCCTTTATGATTAACGAGGAGACTTTTTTCGAGGACATTACCCTTGGTCAGGAGGAATTTTATGAGAGGCTTGAATCAGGGGCTGATGTGGTGACCAGCCAGCCAAGCCCCGAGGCGGTAATGGATTTGTGGAAGGAGACCCTCAAAGAGTATGACGAGATTGTGCATATTCCCATGAGCAGCGGTCTGTCAGGCTCCTGCCAGAGCGCGGTCATGCTGGCGGAGGATTTCGACGGAAAAGTGCAGGTGGTGAATAACCAGCGGATTTCCGTAACCCAGCGTCAGTCAGTGATGGACGCAAAGCTTCTGGCCGAAAGAGGCATGGACGCAGCCGAAATCAGAGAGTTTCTTGAAAACGATAAATTTAATTCCAGCATTTATATCATGCTGGACACCTTATACTATCTGAAAAAGGGCGGAAGAATCACTCCGGCGGCCGCGGCAATCGGAACCATTTTGAGATTAAAGCCCGTGCTTACCATCCAGGGGGATAAGCTGGACGCCTATGCCAAGGCGAGAACCGCAAATCAGGGCAAATCCATCATGACCAGCGCTATCAGAAACGATATGGAGAGCCGCTTTGGCGGAGCTGCGCCTGATAATATCTGGCTGGAGGTTGCCTATACGAAGGACCGGCAGGCGGCGGAGCAGTTTGCGCAGGAGCTTCTTAAAGAATTTCCGGGTTTTGATATCGTGATTAATCCTCTTTCTTTAAGCGTGGCCTGTCATATCGGCCCGGGCTCTCTGGCTGTGGCATGCTGTAAGAAAATCAGATAAATTTGTAAGAAAGAGGTTTGTATTAATGGCAAAAACGGAAGTTTACGACGCTTCCAGTATCATTGTTTTGGAAGGTCTTGAAGCGGTAAGAAAAAGACCGGGAATGTATATCGGCAGCGTTTCCACCAGAGGATTAAACCACCTTGTCTACGAAATTGTGGATAATGCGGTGGACGAGCACCTGGCAGGCTATTGCAGCCATATTTACGTGACCCTCGAGGCGGACGGTTCCGCCACGGTGGAGGACAACGGCCGGGGGATTCCCGTGGGGAAACATGAAAAGGGAATCAGCGCGGAGCGTCTGGTGTTTACCACGCTTCACGCAGGCGGCAAATTCGACGATTCGGCTTATAAGACCAGCGGCGGCCTGCACGGGGTGGGTTCCTCCGTTGTAAACGCGCTTTCCACGAGATTGACTGTGCAGGTCAAGAACGGCGGGCGTATTTATGAAGACAGCTACGAGAGAGGAAATCCGGTAACAGAGCTTGTGGACGGGCTGCTTCCGGTGGTGGGCAGAACAAAAGAGAGCGGGACGAAGATAAACTTCCTTCCTGACGATACGATTTTTGACAGGACGCGGTTCAAGGAGGACGATATCAAGAGCCGGATGCACGAGACGGCCTACCTGAACCCTGAACTTACTATTGTCTTTGAAGATAAAAGAAAAGAGCAGCCCGAACATATCGAATACCATGAGCCTGACGGGATTATCGGCTTTATCCGGGATATGAATAAATCAAAGGAAAACATCTGCGACGTAATTTATTTCAAGGGGGAAAGCGAAGGAATCTCCGTGGAGGGGGCCCTGCAGTACATCAATGAATTTCACGAAAATGTGATGGGCTTTTGCAACAATATCTACAATTCGGAGGGCGGCACCCATTTAACCGGGTTTAAGACGGCTTTTACCAACATTATCAATACTTATGCGAGAGATTTAAACATTTTAAAGGAAAAGGACGCCAATTTTACCGGCACGGACGTGCGAAACGGAATGACGGCGGTAATTTCCCTAAAGCACCCCGACCCCAGATTTGAAGGCCAGACCAAGACGAAGCTGGACAATCAGGACGCGGCAAAGGTGGTATCCAAAATTGCGTCTGACGAACTTGTCCGCTATTTTGACAGGAATCTGGATACCCTCAAAAATGTCATTGGCTGTGCGGAAAAGGCGGCGAAAATCCGTAAGAGCGAGGAGCGGGCAAAGACCAATATGCTCACGAAGCAGAAATTCTCCTTTGATTCCAACGGAAAGCTGGCCAACTGCGAGTCAAAGGACGCCGGAAAATGCGAAATCTTTATCGTGGAGGGAGATTCCGCGGGAGGCAGCGCCAAGATGGCAAGAAACCGCGCCTATCAGGCGATTCTTCCTATCCGGGGCAAAATCCTGAACGTAGAGAAGGCAAGCATCGACAAGGTTCTGGCAAACGCGGAAATCAAGACCATGATTTACGCTTTCGGCTGCGGCTTTTCCGAAGGCTACGGCAACGATTTCGACATCTCAAAGCTGCGATACGATAAAATTATCATCATGGCGGATGCGGACGTGGACGGCGCCCATATATCAACACTGCTTCTCACGCTGTTTTACCGCTTTATGCCCGAGCTTATCTATGAGGGGCACGTGTATCTTGCCATGCCGCCTCTCTATAAGGCAATGCCCTCTAAGGGGGAGGAGGAATACCTCTACGACGACAAGGCTCTGGAAAAGTACCGGAAACGCCACAAGGGGCCTTTTACGCTGCAAAGATACAAAGGACTCGGGGAGATGGACGCCTCCCAGCTCTGGGAGACCACCCTGAATCCCGAGACAAGAATTTTAAAACAGGTTGCCATTGAGGACGCCCGCATGGCCTCGGAGGTGACGGAAATGCTGATGGGAACGGATGTGCCCCCGCGGAAAGCGTTTATTTACGAGCACGCCACGGATGCGGAGCTGGATATATAAATATACTTCTGCGCGCAAGGCTGAAAATAGCACAGCGCCTGGCGCGCAGACTAAAAACAGGGGAAAATAATGGAAGAAACAATTATTAAAGCCGAGTATTCCGAGGTGATGCAGAAATCCTATATCGACTATGCCATGAGCGTTATCATCGCAAGAGCGCTGCCGGACGCCAGGGACGGCTTAAAGCCGGTGCAGCGCCGTGTCCTTTATGACATGCATGAGCTGGGAATCCGGTACGACCGGCCGTATCGAAAAAGCGCCCGTATTGTGGGAGACACCATGGGTAAATACCACCCCCACGGCGACAGCTCCATCTACGACGCGCTGGTGGGGGTGACGCTGGAGGAGACCGCTCTCAAGCGCATGGCGGAGGGGATGAACATCGCCATGGTCTATCCGGAGGACGGCTCCAGCTGCGTGCCCGACGGCAGCGCCCTGGTGAAAGGCGCGCCCCATGAGGACAACGCCAAGCTGTTTCTGGACTTCACCGTCAGCCGGGAGGTTCAGAGTCTGCTGGCGGGAGAGTTCTGCCGCCGTTCCGTCCGGGGGGATCTGGAGATGGAGCGGTCCATGGTCCCTCTGGAGGAGATCCCCATGGCGGACTACGACGTGGCCGGGGCCAGCGGCCGCCGGGACGCGGTGCTGATGAGCTGGGCCTTCTACCTGGGAGAGGAGGGAGAGGCATGAGACGGCCCCCCTCCTTCCGCCGGCGGCTCTTCGCGGGCTTTCTGGCGGCCTCGCTGATCCCCACGCTGGCCTGCTCGGCCATGATGCTCCAGGTCTTCCGCCTGCGGATGGCGGGGGAGGCGGAGCGGGAGATG
>OFFG01001753.1_pt1 | contig 12072 bp, 9 predicted proteins | sample 1521331 | NCBI WGS metagenome assembly OFFG01 (sample SAMEA3504129, study PRJEB24116) | mouse gut metagenome | biome: mouse gut; feature: mouse-associated habitat; material: faeces | place: Denmark | collected 2011 | reverse complement strand
AAGGAGAACAGATTGAAGGCAGTAAAACGGAAGACAGTACGATCAAAGAAGGAACGGTTACCTATGATATCCGTTTTTATGCAGTGGTCCCACGGACAGCAGAAACTATAAAATTGATCCTAAATGTATTTGGATTTGTGCAGATCCGCCGAAGTATCGTGAAAATACGATTACAAGATATGCGGTCCAGGAAGAAAATGTAGTGGGGGATGTCGGCGGCGTGGGGATTAATGTTAAAATTTCCGCCGGAACCTTCCATCTGCTTCCCGGAATTGGCGGGGAGGTTAAGCTTTATACCTACACCAGCGTCAGAGAAGATGCCTTTAACCTGTTTGGCTTTCTGACAAGGGATGAACTGGAGCTGTTTAAGAAGCTGATTACGGTTAACGGAATCGGGCCAAAGGGCGGCCTCTCCATTCTATCAGTTATGAGCGCGGACGAGCTGCGGTTTGCCATTGTGTCCGGGGACGGCGCGGCGATTGCGAAAGCCCCCGGCATCGGGAAAAAGACGGCGGAGAGAGTGATTTTGGACCTTCGGGATAAGGTTTCCCTTGAAGATACTCTGATTCATAAGGAGATGCAGGTATCTGCCCCGGGCGGACAGGATAATCATGCGGTAAACGAGGCGGTGGAAGCGCTGACGGCGCTCGGCTATTCCGCAACGGACGCTTTGCAGGCGGTTAAGAAGGTTCCGGCGGACGATAATATGGATGTGGAGACGCTGCTTAAGCTTGCGCTGAAGAATATGTTTTAAACAGGAAGGCAAAATTGGGAAAAAAGAAGGAAACTATTTTAAAAAGATACGGGATTCGGTCCAGATTTTTTATACTGTTCGCAGTACTTGTGATTATTCCGTTTCTGGCCATAGCGGCCCTTGCCAGCACAGTATTCCGCAATAATGTAGTGGATAATTACGGCTCCAACATGGCCGATACCATGGTGGCTGTCTCCAAGCAGGTAAAAACCCTGATGAAAAAATACGAGGAGGCAACCATGAATCTGTACTATGGAGGCGCGGTTAATGTGCTGCCGGAAAAGCCGGAAGACGATTTGATAGTCGGCAGTCTGGAATCTATCTGCTTTTCAAACAGCGACGTCCTGTCGGCTTATCTGGTGTGCAACAATCAGGTTTACAGCTCGGGATTATCCAACAGCGTGGATATCAGAGAGCTGGTGGCGCAGCACGAGGAGGAAATTGTCCGTTCCGGCGGAAAGCCCCGGTGGTTTCGGGCGGACGCTCTGTATGGGCAGTCAGGCAACCAGCGTTATCTTCTGATGCGTTCCTTAAACAGCGAGAAGGCTTCGAATGTGGGAACCTTATGTCTGGTGCTCAGTGAAAAGCTTTTTTCCAGACCCTTAAGCGGGCTCAGTACCAAAGGGGTGGAGCGGTATGTTCTTGACAGCGAGGGAAAGATTTTTTACAGCATGGGACGGGAAGACATCGGCAGGGAGTTTTCCGCTGAAAATTTTGTGCTGGGGGAAAAAACAACATATGGCAGCTGCAGATTTGAGGGAGAGGAAGTCATCTTTGCGTCCTGTACCCTGGATTCTCCCAGACTGTATTTTGTGAGTATCTGCCCTGTCGCGGATATTCTGGAGCCGGTGGCAAGGCTTCGTGTGGCGGCTGTGTTTATCTGCCTGATTTATCTGGCATTTATCTTCTCCATATTGTTTTTGCTGAATCATTATATTTTCCACCCGATTTCTGTCCTGAGCCAGAAAATGGACGTTTTTGCGCAGGGAGATTTAAATACCAAGGTGGAGCTGCATTCCATGGGTGAAATTCAGAGCCTGAGCCAGCACTTTAACCAGATGACGGAAAAGATTAACCTTCTGGTGATGAGCAATGAGAAAAATCTGAAAGAAAAAAACGAGCTGGAGATGAAGGCGCTGACAGCGCAGATTAAGCCTCATTTTATTTATAACGCCCTTAATACCATCAAATGGATGGCCGTCCTTAACAAACAGGATAATATTCAGAAAATGGTGGAAGCTCTGGTTGGCATATTAATGAATGCCGCCCGCATTGAGGACGAGGATTACAGCCTGAAAGAGGAAATTACGCTGATTGAAAATTATGCGCGGATACAGAAAGCGCGGTTCATGAACTTCGATATGGATATTACTTTAGAGCTGGAGCCCGGGCAGTATAAAATCCGCAAGTTTCTGCTGCAGCCGGTGGTGGAGAACGCCATTACCCACGGATTTGCCAGAGGAAAATACCGCGGCCAGATACGGATGCATATCTGGGAGGACGGCAGGCTTCGGATTAAAGTGGAGGACAATGGCGTCGGCTTCGATGTGGAGAGCTGGCGAAGCGGCGACGAACGGCAGGAAAGCCATACCAATATCGGCCTTCGGAACATCGAACAGATGATTCATCTGGAATACGGGGACGAATACGGGCTGGAAATTATAAGTGAGCTGGGCAAGGGGACGACGGTGGAATATCTGCTCCCCCTGATTGAGAGGTAAGTGTTGTGATAGAAATTATAATTGTAGATGACGAGATGCTTTCCAGAATCGGTATACAGTCCCTTCTTGACGGCGTCAGAGATATTCATGTGGCGCAGACCTTCGACAATGCCAGGGAGGCTCTCACGTATCTGGAGCGGAAACCGGCGGACATCCTTCTGACAGACCTGGAGATGACGGGAATGCACGGGATGGACTTGATTCGGGAGGTCAAAAAGCGCTACGAGGAGATGGGGATTCTGATACTGAGCTGCCACAATGATTTCAGCTATGCCAGAGAGGCGCTTATGCTGGATGCGGACGGTTATCTCCTTAAGCATGAGTTGAATACGGAGCTTCTGGAGGAAGAAATCCGAAAAATATATCATAAAAAGGCAAAAAAACGTTTAGGAGACGGCCCTGCGCCGAATCCGGGCGTTGCCGCGCACAATCCCGATTTGCTTTACCGGGTGGGCGTTCTGCGGTTCTGGCGGGAGCCTGCGCCGGAGGTCAGAAGGGCGGAAAGCGAAATGGACAGGACAATGGCTGTACATTTTCTGGACGAGCTGCTTTCCAGATATGACATGGGAACCCTGTTCGCTCCCTCAAAGGGCGATATGTTTATCGTTTTTCAGATGAAACAGAGCCTGCCCCAAAGCGAAAGGCAGAATTATCTGACGGCCGCCGCCGCCCGGCTGAAAACGGATATCGAGCGTGTCATGAGCTTTAAAATTGTTCTGGGAATCAGCCGGGAATTTGCGGATACAAAGGAGATTCCGGTCATGTACAGGGAAGCTTCCCGGGCGGCGGATGATTTCTTCCGTTCTCCCGGCAGTTATCTGTTCTTTTATCAGGAAAAACCGGCCGATGAGATAGAACGGGCGATGGATTACATTGAAGAACGCCTGGAGCAGAACCTTACGCTTGCCGAAATCGCCGGAAACAGCAATATGAGCGTACCCAATTTCTGTAAAAAATTCAAGGCAAGGACAGGAAAAACGCTGGTGCAGTACGTAAACGATCGCAAAGTGGAGAGTGTAAAAGGATATCTTTGCGACAATACCCTGTCCCTGTCTGAAATCGCGGAAAAAACAGGCTTTTCCAATGAAAATTATATGGTGCGGGTGTTTAAAAAGGTGACAGGCATGACTGTTACGGATTATCGCAGACAGTGATAAGAAATGGAACCGCCGTATAAGATTTTGAATGTGAAAAGAAAACGGATAGATTTGTGAAGAAAACGGAGAAGTTTGTTGATTGTTTTTACGTCAGCAAACTTTTATATTGTATCTATAAACTTTTCACAGGAGGTAAAATGTATGAAAAAGAACATGAAAAAATTAGTTGCTTTTATCGGCACCTTTGCGCTTGCAATGTCGGTTACGGCCTGCGGCGGAAGCGGCGGAGGAGAGTCCAAGTCTTCCGGCCAGGATACGGCAGCGGCGGATAATACCGCGGCGGCAGCGGACGAGGCGGCTCCGATTGAGGAAGCAGCCGAAGCGGAAAGCGGCGGAGGAGAGATTTCCGGGACCCTCACCGTATGGGAGCATGACTATCATTTTGAGGCATGCCTTAAGGACGTAATTGCCGGATTTGAAAAACAGTATCCCGATGTGACGGTTGAGTATGAAATCAAAGACGACAATTACGACAGTATTCTCTCCACAGCAATGCAGTCGGGCGACGGGCCGGATTTGTTCTGGACAAATGGCAGCGTAACCGCAACCATGGGAAATTTTGTCAGCAACGGCGTATGTGTGGACCTGACGGATAAGGTTGATTATTCCCTGATGCCGGAGGCGGCTATGGGGCTGACAATGATTGACGGAAAATCTTACTCCGTGCCATGGCTTACCATGGATACCCGTACCGTATACTACAACATCGATATGTTTGAGGAAAACGGCTGGTCTGTGCCGAAAACCTTCTCGGAGTTTGAGGAGCTTCTTGCCACAGTAAAGGCGGCCGGGATTACCCCCATTTCTCTTTGCCCCAACAGCCCCTGGACACTTTTATTTGCCTTTGAGCCGATTCTTTCAGGCTATGACCCGGAATACACAACAGGCCTTTCGGATTATTCCGTTCCCGCGGCAGGAGATGTGGTTAAGGGCTGCTTAAACAAGATGCTGGAATGGGCGGACAAGGGATATTTCGGCGACAACTGGCTTGGCGTGGCGGATGAGAATGCCCAGTATCTGGCCTTTACTACCGGAAACACCGCCATGGAAATCGGCGGCTCATGGGAAGCTTCCACCTTTGCCGCAAACAATCCCGATTTGAATTTCGGCGCATTTGCAGTTCCCGCGGAGGATGGAACCACAGGTCTTGTGGGAACTCCTGCCAACGGCTTTTCCGTAAATGCCGCTACTGAAAATATGGACGCGGCGCTGGCATTTGCTAATTACTGCGCAACGCTGGAAGCCCAGACCATCTGGGTACAGTCTCAGGGCGCGGTATCTGCTTCCGATAAGATTGAAGCTTCCACGGATATTGCAAAGATGATTTCCGAGGGCGGCAAGGGAAATATTTATACCAGCTGGCAGAGCGTTTTGAATTACCATTCCGAGGGCGGAGAAGCGAATACTATCTGGGGTGAAGATTTCTCAAAGGTATTCACCGGCGGAATGACGGTAGATGATTTCGCAGATGAAATCAGCGCGGCGATGGATTAAAATCCCGGTTTGAATGTTAATGTTTCAGCTTTATAAATGAATTGGATAATAGTCAGGCGCGGGATACGGGTTCCGGCTTGGCTATTATTCATATGGGAACAGTATAAGGCGCATGATTTTGCAAAGACGATTACCGTTTCCGGAAAGGATGGGAAAATGAAAAAAAAGAAACATATTTTATTTATTGCCCCCGGGTTTATTCTGTACACAATATTTATTATATTCCCGATTTTTTACGTGCTTTATCTGAGCGTTTTCGAGTGGTCGGGACTGGGGCCTATGAAGTTCGTCGGTCTGGAAAATTTCAAGACCCTGTTTTTTAACGAGCGGATGGCCCCTACCATGTTCAACGCATTAAAAAACAATCTGAAATACCTGCTTTGCGTCTGGCTCATCATCACTCCTTTTCAGTATCTGATAGCCTATCTGATGTACATTAAAATACCGGCGCACAAATATATCAAGTTTATGATATTTATGCCCTACGTTATCAGCTCCACCATTGTAAGCTTTTTTGCGACCCTGCTGTTCAATCCCAATATCGGCTTCCTCAACAAATTGTTTGAGTGGATGGGGCATCCGGAATGGCAGAGCGCGTGGTTCGGAGACCCGAACAGAGCATTCAAGCTGATGATTGTACTGATTATCTGGCAGGGGGCGGGGACAGGTATTATGATTTTTTATTCCAACCTGATGGATATTTCCCGGGATGTCATGGAGTCCTGCCGGATTGACGGCTGCAACGAATGGCAGAGGTTTCTCTATATCCTTCTGCCTTTATCCCTTCCTTCCTGCGCGTCCATCATTACCATGAGCACCATCTGGGCGCTGGCAATTTTTGACATGCCCTTCATTTTGGGCGGGGCCAACGGAGGCGTAAACGGATGTCTGGACTTCGCCAATCTGGTATTTTACAGATATACCTTTGGAACCGGTTTAAACGGAAAATCCAATCTGGGCTTTGGCGCTTCCATCTGTGTGCTAATGTTTGTTGTGATGTTGTTTGTGACGTTTTTACAGAATAAATTTTTATCAAAGTTTGAATACGAAAATTAAGGAGTATATCTATGAAAAGAAAACAGAATGGGGAAATCCTCTCGCCGGCGTCAAAAACCGCCAGAATGGTCTGGGCAATTATACTGATTATTTATACTTCTATCACTGTCTTTGTGATTGGAATGACGATTCTGGATTCTCTCAAGACCAAAGGGGATTTGGTGAACAATTTCGTCGGCCTGCCCAAAGCCATTTCCTTCGAGAGCTATAAAACAATCCTTCTGGAGGACAATTTTTTACAGTACTTTAAAAACAGCTTCATTCTGACCTTCTGCGGTACGACAGGAGCTATCTTTCTTGCGGCTCTGACCGCCTACGGGATTGCGAGATATGAATTTAAGGGAAAATCCTTCCTTACGGCTTATTTTCTTATTGGAATGATGGTGCCGGTTCAGGTAAGTATTCTGCCGCTGTTTCTCATCTTAAAAAAGATTGGCCTGATTAACAGGCTTTTGGGCATGATTCTTGTGTATATGGCCGGTATTTCCATGGCGTGCTTCATTTTCCAGAAGTTTTTTAAAACCATTTCAGTGGAGCTGGAGGAATCGGCTAGGCTTGACGGAGCAGGGGATTTCCGTATCTTTTTCCGCATCATCATGCCGGTCAGCAAGCCCGTTATCGTGACCATGGCTCTGATTACGGCAATTCAGGAATGGAATGATTTTTATATGCCGATGGTCTTACTTGGGAGCAAAAAAACAAGAACCCTGACCCTGTCCGTTTATCAGTACATGGGACAGTTTATGAAGTATATGGGCGAGTCCATGGCGGCGGTTATTATTACCCTGATACCGATTATTGTTTTATATTTTGTGTTTTCCTCTCAGATAGTGGAAGGGCTGACAGGAGGTGCGGTAAAAGGATAGACATACGAAAGAAAAATGTTGCTTAAAGTACGGGGAAACACTATAATAGCCACAGGGAATCTTTACGATAAGCATCAATCCAGATAAGAGGAAACCATGGCTAAAAGAATGATAGAAACCAACGTGCAGGAAGAAGATATTAAAATTGAAGGCTCCCTGCGCCCGCAAAAATTAACCGACTACATCGGTCAGGCAAAAATTAAGGAAAAGCTCAATATTTACATCAAGGCGGCAAAGCAGCGGGAGGATTCCCTTGACCACGTGTTGTTTTACGGCCCGCCCGGTCTTGGCAAGACGACCCTTGCCGGTATAATTGCAAATGAAATGGGCGTGAATATGAAGGTTACCAGCGGCCCGGCAATTGAAAAGCCGGGAGAGATGGCGGCGATTTTAAACAATCTCCAGGAGGGGGACGTTCTGTTTGTGGATGAAATCCACAGGCTCAACCGGCAGGTGGAGGAGGTGCTGTATCCTGCCATGGAGGACTTTGCCATAGACATTATGATTGGAAAGGGGCCCACAGCCCGCTCCATCCGCCTTGATTTGCCCCATTTTACTCTGGTTGGGGCCACCACAAGAGCCGGTCTTTTAACCGCCCCTCTGCGGGACAGGTTCGGAATCATCGACAGGCTTGAGTTTTATTCCATAGAAGAATTGCAGACGATTATCATGCATTCTTCCCGAGTCTTAAACGCAGAGGTGGAACCGGCGGGGGCAATGGAAATGGCAAGAAGAAGCCGGGGAACGCCAAGGCTTGCCAACAGGATTTTAAAGCGGGTGCGCGATTACGCTCAAGTAAAGCATGACGGCGTCATCACGGAAGAAGTGGCAATGACGGCACTTAACCTGATGGACGTGGACAGGATGGGCCTCGACCATATTGACAGAAATATTCTCATCACCATGATAGAAAAATTCGACGGCGGCCCCGTGGGGCTCGATACTCTTGCGGCGGCAATCGGGGAGGATTCGGGAACTATTGAGGACGTATATGAACCCTACCTTTTAAAAAACGGTTTTATCAACCGGACGCCCCGGGGCAGGACAGTGACAGATTTTGCATATCGCCATTTAGGGCTTGAAATTCCCGGATAATCTGTTTATAATAAATGCTGTATAGGCAGAAGACAAAGTGATACGTTTGGTATACAAGAGGGGTGGGCGCATGTCGGCAAAAACAGATACGGAAGTAATTATCGGAGGTAAGGTCTTTACCTTAAGCGGATACGAAAGCGAGGAGTATCTGCAGAAAGTGGCGTCCTACATTAACAATAAAATGTCGGAATACGCAAAGGTGGAATCCTACAAAAGACAGCCCCTGGATATGCAGAACGTTCTTCTTCAGCTCAACATCGCCGACGATTACTTTAAGGCCAAACGGCAAATCAGCCTGCTCGAGGAGGAGATTCAGGGCAAGGAAAAGGAGCTTTATAACTTAAAGCACGAACTGATTGCCACCCAGATTAAGTTGGAAAACACCGAGAAAAACGTCAAATCCCTTCAAGGCGAGCTGAACGAAAGCGCAAAGAAGATTATAAGGCTTGAAACGGAATTGAAAAACTGACTGGCTGTCATCTTATTGTAACAAACGCTGCCGCGCTTCGCGGGCCAGCTTATTGTAAAAATACTGCTGCATTGACGATTGATATGTGGGAATCGAAGGTGTGGCAGTTTTTTTGATATTTATTAAGGAAAAAGGAATTCTCATGAAAAAACCGGAATTACTGGCTCCGGCCGGAAATTATGAAGCTCTGCTGGGCGCCATAAACGCCGGCGCGGACGCCGTTTATCTTGGCGGAGAGCTTTACGGGGCCAGAGCATACGCAGACAACTTCACACAGGATGAAATACTTTCGGGGCTCCGCATGGCGCATCTTTTTGGCAGAAGGATTTATCTTACCGTCAACACGCTCGTAAAGGAAAAAGAGCTGGACGGGCTGTATGATTTTCTTCTCCCCTTTTATGAGGAAGGGCTGGACGGCGTTATTGTGCAGGATTTGGGCGTTCTGCGCTATATCAGGACACGCTTTCCGGGGCTTCCCATCCATGCAAGCACTCAAATGACGCTTACAGGACGCTATGGCGCACAGCTCATGAAAGACGAAGGCGTTTCAAGAATCGTGCCTGCCAGAGAGCTTTCTCTGGAGGAAATCAGGAAAATCAAACAGGAAACGGACCTGGAGATTGAGGCGTTCATCCACGGCGCCATGTGTTACTGTTATTCGGGACAATGCCTTTTCAGCAGTATTCTCGGAGGACGCAGCGGCAACAGGGGAAGGTGCGCACAGCCCTGCCGTCTGCCTTATAAGACAGGGGGCGGAGAGGAATGTTATCCCTTAAGTATGCGGGATATGCGCACCATAGATATTCTTCCGCAGCTGATAGACGCCGGGATTGATTCTTTTAAAATAGAAGGGCGGATGAAAAAGCCGGCCTATGCGGCAGGCGTGACTGCCGTCTACAGAAAATATATTGATTTATATGTAAAGGACAGAGAAAACTACCGGGTTGACAAAAAGGATTTGGAGGTTCTAAACGCTCTTTATATCAGGAGCGAAACCAGCGACGGATATTATATGCGCAGAAACGGAAAGGAAATGATAAGCCTTTCTTCACCGGCCTACTGCGCGACGGATGAAAAGCTGCTTACCGATATCGAAAACAGATTCCTTAACGGCAAAATGACAATCCCGGCGAAGGCTGAAATATTCCTGACGGCAGGCAAAGAAGCCCTCCTTAGGCTGACGGCTTCTTTACCGGAGGGGGAAAAGACCGCTCCCGCACGGCAGGTATACACAGCAGAGGGAAAAGCGGCGGCAGATTGCGCGCCCAGGCCTTCGGGGAAAGCAATCACTGTCACCGTAAAGGGCGATGTGGTTCAGCAGGCTGTGAAACAGCCTCTGTCAGCCGATAAAATCAGAGAGCAGATTCAAAAAAGCGGCAACAGCTTTGTACGTATAGAAGCAGTAGATGTACGTCTTGGCGAACCCGTATTTCTTCCCGTCAAAGCCCTGAACGAACTGCGCCGCAGATGTGTGGAGGCTTTGGAAACGGCCGTTATCAGGGAAAACGGTTTTAAGGAAAAACGCTGTCGCGGCAGCTTTCCCGGAAAATCCAGGACTCATACTGACCAGACTCCGCCATCCCGGCTGTATGTACCGCAGCTACAGGTATCTGTGCAGACCGCAGCCCAGATGGAAGCTGCTCTTAAAGCTTCCGTATCCCGCATTTATCTGGATTACGGCCTGCTTACAGAACCGGCGTTTGGGGCAAAGCTTTCTGAGCTGACGCAGGCTCGCCCCCGGCCGGAAATTTACGCTGCCACCCCTTACATCACAAGGGACGATAATCTCCGTTATCTGGAAATCCTGGCGGAATCCTTTGAGGAGGGGCGGATTGACGGCGTCCTTGTGAGGAATCTGGAAAGCTATGGCTTTTTATCCGGGCGGATTCCCGCCGGAAAGCTGGTAATCGATGCAGGGCTTTATGCGTGGAACCGGGAAGCGCTGCTTTTCTGGAAAGAAAGAGCCGGGGAATTTTATCTTCCCATAGAAGGAACGCGGCAGGAATGGAAGGAGCTTCTTCGCGCCGTGCCGGAGCTGACAATGAAAGCCTCCGCAGTCGTCTATGGCTTACTGCCAATGATGGTTACGGCAGGGTGCCTTAAAAAGACGTCGGGCAAATGTGACAAAAGACCGGAAATCCTGACATTAACAGACAGGTATGAAAAACAATTTCCTGTTTATACAGACTGCCGGAGCTGTTATAATGTAATTTATAACAGCGTGCCGCTTTCTCTCCACGGAATGTTTTCCGCAAAGGCTTCCGGGACGAAAAGCCAAAAGCCTTCCGCAGGGAATCGGACTGCCGGGACAAAGGCTTCCGGGGACGTATTCTTTCGGGGAAATTACCGGCTGGACTTTACTTTGGAAAGCAAAGAGGAGACTTCCAAAATCATTAAATATTTTCAGGAGCTGCCCGCGCAGTACAGGGAGCCTGTTTACAGGGAATATACCACAGGACATTATAAAAGAGGAGTTGAATAGATGGAAATTTATATCAGCGAATTTTCCAAATATGTAATTGCATTGCTGATAGCTTTATATACTTTTGAGTGTTTTGCCGTATTTCGATATGAAAATGAGGAGGACCGGCAGGGAATTTATTTCAGACAGAGCTTTTGGATGTTTACCCTGCACTTTTCCTGTTTTGTCGTGATTTGTTTTGAAAAAAAAGATATTTCCTACCTGTTTTTTTACGCCTTTGCGCAGATTGTTCTCTATGCGGTAAATGTTTTGTACCGGATGATTTATCCAAGGTCAAACAGGCTTGTGGTCAACAATATGTGTATGCTGCTTGGCATTGGTTTCGTCATTCTGGCAAGGCTCGATATCGGGAAGGCGGTAAGGCAGCTTATTATCGTAACCGTATCGCTGGCAGTTGCCCTTTTGATTCCGTTTTTTGTCCATAAATTTAAGTTTTTAAAGAATCTCAAGTGGATTTACGCCCTGGTGGGAATCGCGGCGCTTTCCGTTGTGATGATTTTGGGACAGACCACTTACGGGAGCAAGCTTTCCTACTCCATAGCCGGACTTAAATTTCAGCCTTCCGAGTTTGTCAAAATCCTGTTTGTTTTCTTCATTGCCAGCGCCTTGTACGAGGCTTCGGGCTTTTTCGAGGTGTTTACCACCGCGGTGGTGGCGGCGGCCCATGTGATTGCGCTGGTGATTTCAAAGGATTTGGGAAGCGCGCTGATTTTCTTTTTTGTGTATGTGCTGACAGTGTTTGTTGCCACCGGAAACTATTTGTATCTCCTTTCGGGAATTGCGGGGGGCTGTGGGGCCTCCTATATTGCATGGCAGGTTTTTACCCATGTTCAGGTGAGAGTGCAGGCGTGGAAAGACCCGTGGAGCGTGATTGACGCGGAGGGGTATCAGATTACCCAGTCGCTGTTTGCAATCTCCAGCGGAAGCTGGTTCGGGCTGGGGCTTTTTAAGGGAACCCCGCAGTCGATTCCTTTTGTG
>OFFG01001748.1_pt1 | contig 12101 bp, 5 predicted proteins | sample 1521331 | NCBI WGS metagenome assembly OFFG01 (sample SAMEA3504129, study PRJEB24116) | mouse gut metagenome | biome: mouse gut; feature: mouse-associated habitat; material: faeces | place: Denmark | collected 2011 | reverse complement strand
AATATTGTTAAGGTGTTAGAGAAATATTATTTAAGTCGTAGTGATATTGAAGAAAACTGGATAGAGTTTTTAGATTATAAAGAAGATTTGGATATTTGTAGAGACTGTAAATCATTAAAAAAATGTCCTAAAATATCTAAGGGAATGATTCGCCAGTTTAATTATCAAAATGGTGAGATCAGTCTATCGCTAACGCCTTGTCAATATGGGCGGACACATTTTAACAATCAAAATATTTTAAACAGTATTTTACTTAAAAATGTTAATAATCGTATTTTACTTACTAAACCAAGTGATTTAACATTTAAGCAGGATCCTGAAAGTAATGGTACAGTAATAATCAAAATGATGAGTGATTATATTAAAAATCCTACTCATAGAGGATTTTATCTTTATGGTAGTGGTGGTACAGGTAAAAGTACTATTATGGGATTTTTAATTCGATGCTTAGTTATTAAAGGCTTTAAATGTGGTTTTATTCATTTTCCAACTTTTTTAATGGATTTAAAAAATTCGTTTGGAAATGAAGGAATTAATAGTTCAGTTGAATTAATGAAAAATTTGGATTATTTAGTTATTGATGATGTGGGTGGAGAAAGTGTAACACCCTGGTCAAGAGATGAGGTACTTTCTGCTGTTTTAGCTTATCGTTTACAAAACGATAAAGCTACTTTCTTTACTAGTGAGTATTCTTTGGAAAAACTGAAGAGGCTTTATACATTAAAATCTAGTGATAAAGAAAGGGTTGAAAGATTGATTTCAAGAATGAAAGCGGTTAGTATTCCATTAGAGTTAAAAGGTAAGGATTTACGATAAAAAAATATTAATGTTTTAATACAAAATATTAAAGATTTGATGGAAACATCAATCTTTTTGTGTTAAAATGTCTTGGAAATAAAAATGTGGTTATAAGGAGGAAAAAGAATGGTTAAATGTATTGGTGTATTAACATCTGGTGGAGATGCTCCTGGAATGAATGCCGCTGTTCGAGCTGTAGCTAGAACATGTTTGAATAAAGGTATAGAAGTATATGGAGTTCGCTTAGGTTATAAAGGATTATATGAAGGTGATTTCATTAAGTTTGACCGTCATAGTACACGTAATATTATTAACTTAGGAGGAACATTCCTAAAATCAGCTCGTTTTCCTGAGTTTAAGGATCCTGAAATTAGAAAAAGTGCAATTGAACAAATGAAAAAAGTAGGAATGGAAGCATTGGTTGTTATTGGTGGAGATGGTAGTTATACTGGTGCTTTAAAGCTTACTGAAATGGGTGTCAATTGTATTGGGATTCCAGGAACAATAGATAATGATATTCCAAATACAGATTATACGGTTGGTTTTGATACAGCGCTAAATACAGTTGTTGATGCTTTAGACCGTTTAAGAGATACATCAAGTTCACATCAACGTTGTACTATTCTTGAAGTAATGGGACGCCGTTGTGGTGATTTAGCTATTAATGCGGGAATAGCTGCAGGGGCTGAAATGATTATTACAAGTGAGATTGGTTTTGATGAAGAAAAAGTAATTGAAAGATTAAAAGCATCAAAAGAATCTGATAAAAAACATGCAATTGTAGTTATTACTGAACATATTACAGATGTTCATGAATTAGCTAAAAAGGTTGAAGCTGCAACAGGATTTGAAACTCGTGCAAATGTTTTAGGGCATATGCAAAGAGGAGGACGTCCTTCGGCTCGTGATCGTGTACTTGCTTCTCGTATGGGGGTATATGCAGTTGAATTATTAGAAGCTGGTAAAGGTGGTCTTTGTGTAAGTGAGGTAAATGGTGAAATTAAAGGATTAGATATTATTGAAACATTATCTCAAAAACGTAAAACAGATTTTGGTATTTACGAAGATGCAATGAAACTTCGTTAATATAAATATATGTAAAGGTGAGGATGAATAGGGTATGGTATTTGAATTAAAAGAAAGAAAAAAGAAAACTCGTGTTGTTTGTACAATTGGTCCTGCAAGTGAAAATGAAAAAATGTTAAGAAAATTAATCCTTGCAGGTATGAATGTAATGAGACTTAATTTTTCACATGGTGACTTTGAAGAACATGGGGGAAGAATTGTCACAGTTCGCAAATTAAGTAAAGAATTAAGTAAAAATATTGCAATTTTATTAGATACAAAAGGACCAGAAATTAGAACTGGTGATTTTGTAGGTGGTAAAACAGAGTTTAAAAAAGGGCAGGTTGTTACAATTTGTCAAGAAGATATTGAAGGTACTAGTGATCGCTTTACTATTACATACAAAGAATTATATAGAGATGTTAAACCAGGTGGTTTTATTTTAGTTAATGATGGTCAAGTTGAATTATTAGTCGATCATGTTGAAGGAACTGATATTGTTTGTGTATGTGCTAATAATGGAATAGTTAAAAATAAGCGTGGTATTAATGTGCCAGGAATTAAATTAGGATTTGATTATTTATCACCAAAAGATACTGCTGATATTACTTTTGGTTGTGAACAAGGGGTTAACTTTATTGCTGCTTCTTTTGTTAGACGTGCTCAAGATGTTTTAGACGTAAAGAAATTATTAATTGAAAATGGTCATCCAGAAATTCAAATTATCGCTAAGATTGAAAATAGCGAAGGTGTTGAAAATATGGATGAAATCTTAAAAGTGGCAGATGGAATCATGGTAGCTCGTGGAGATTTAGGTGTTGAAGTACCAGCTGAAGATGTACCTTTAATTCAAAAAGAATTAATCAAAAAATGTCGTGCGACTGGTAAGGTAGTTATTACTGCAACACAAATGTTGGATAGTATGCAAGAAAATCCTAGACCAACTCGTGCTGAAGTAAGCGATGTTGCTAATGCTATTTATGATGGAACTGATGCAATCATGTTATCTGGTGAGTCTGCTCAAGGTAAATATCCTGAAGAAGCAGTTATGACAATGACTAAGATTGCTTTGAAAACAGAAGAAACATTAGACTATAGTTCTTTATTAAGAAAAGCAATTAGAACTGCTCCAGAAGATCCTTCAGAAGCAATTTGTATGTCAGTTGCTGAAATTGCATCTAAATTTAAGGTATCTGCAATCGTAGTGTATACAGAAAGTGGTTCAACTGCTAAACGTGTATCTCGTTATCGTCCAGAATCTATGATAATTGCTGCTACACCATATGAACCTGTAACTCGTTCTTTAGCATTAAATTGGGGTGTGAAAGGTGTTGTTTGTAAACAAATGACAGATCGTGCTTCTCAGTTAGAATATGCACAAATTTTAGCTAAAGAAAATGGTGTTGAACCAGGAGAACAAATTTTAATTACTGCTGGTACACCAGGTGTTGGAGGAACTACTAGCTATTTAGAATTAGTCACTGTAAAATAGTAGAAAAGGCTTGTTATAAGCCTTTTTTATTTTAAATAATTTAAAATATTATTTATAAAAAATAAATTCTTCTCCCTAGATAATAAAATATTGTATTACATTTTTATAGCTTTATTAATACAATATGTAATATAAGGGAAAAGGAGGATAAAGAAATGAAGAAAATTATGCCTTCCATATTAGTTAGTGCAATGACTGTTAGTTGTCTTGCGGCATCAGGACAAATTTTGGTTAGTGCAGCTAGCCCATATGAAGGAGAAGCGTGGTATGATGAATTAGAAATAGTAGAAGAAAATCGTGAGTATGCTCGTTCTAATTTTATTCCATATCACGACGCCAAAGTTGGAATGGATAATGAAAAGTCAACATTATCAAAAGATCCTTCAAAATCTAATTATTATTCATCATTGAATGGTGAGTGGGATTTTAAATTTGCTCAAAATCCAGCTGATCGTTTAACTGATCCAGATGATGATACTATTAATTGGAGTAGTGAAGGATGGGACAAAATTAATGTGCCAAGTAATATTCAAACAATTAGAAATGAAGATGGTAGTTTTAAATATGAACCACCAATTTATTCTAATACAAGATATCCTTGGCAAAATTTTGAAAGCGTTGAATTGAATGCTAGTAATGCTCATGCCCCTACTGTAAATAACAGCGTAGGTCATTATCAGCGTAAATTCAAAATAAGTGACAATTGGGATGGACGTCAAGTATTTGTATCATTCCAAGGTGTTGAATCTGCTTTTTATCTTTATGTAAATGGACAAAAAGTAGGATATGGTGAAGATAGTTATACTGCTGATGATTACAATATTACCCCTTATTTAAACACAAATGCTGATGGCAGTATCGCTGGTCAAGAAAATACTATCTCTTTACAGGTTTATCGTTGGTCAACAGGGAGTTATTTAGAAAATCAAGATTTTATTCGCATGAGCGGTATTTTTAGAGATGTATATTTATATTCTAAAGATACAGTAGAATTAAGAGATTTCTTTATTAAACCTGAATTAGATGAAAATAATCAGGATGCAACATTGACTATTGATGCATCGGTTAGAAATCTTGCTAATGCAGCAGGTGGGAATTATACAGTTGAAGCTCAATTATATTCTAATGAAAGTGATGAAGCAATTTTAACTAATCCAATTAAAATGGAATATAATTTAGATCCTGCTAAAGAAACTTTAGAAGAGTTAATTGATGATTTAGGTGTTGAAAAAACTGGTGAAGCAAGAGTTATAAATCCTAAAAAATGGTTTGCAGATTCACCAAATCTCTATCGTGTAGTTTTGCAATTAAAAGATTCTAATGGTGAAGTAATTGAAACTGCAGTTCAAAGAATTGGATTTAGAAAAATTGAAAATGTTGTTATTAATGACTCAGGTCAACAACAAATGCAGATTAATGGCGAAAAAATTATGTTCCGTGGAACAAATCGTCATGAAACTTCATTAGATAAAGGTCGTGCAATTGGTAAAGAAGAAATTGTAACAGATCTAAGAATGATGAAAGAACATAATGTAAATGCTATTCGTACATCACATTACCCAAATAATGTATTAACTTATGAGTTAGCTGATGAATTTGGTATTTATATATGTGATGAAGCGAATATTGAAACACATGTAGGTGCGACATCTTCAAACTTACCAAATACTGGAGTTTGGAATAATGCCGTTATGAGTCGTACTAAAAATATGGTTGAACGTGATAAAAATCATGCTTCTATTGTAATATGGTCATTAGGTAATGAAGCTACGTATACTAATTATGCTCTTACAGATGATTTCCCTTTCTGGAATTCAACAAGATGGATATTACAAAGAGATCCTAGTCGTATTCGTAAATATGAACGTCAAAATCGTTATGGAGCTACTCGTGAAGAATCAATGGTAGATATTTATAGTTCACAATATTGGGGAGTATCTAGTATTGTCGGACATGTTACTAATAAAGGTAACAAATTACCATATATTCAATCAGAATATGCTCATTCAATGGGTAATGCACTAGGTAATTTAAAAGAGTATTGGGATGTATTCCGTACATATGATAATGCTCAAGGTGGTTTTATTTGGGATTGGGTCGATCAATCTGTTGAAACAAAAGTAATTAATACTGAAAGTTATACGATAACTGATGCTAAAACTAATACAGTTGGTACAGTTGTTGGTTCATTAACTGAAGGTAGAAATGGAACAAAAGCAGTAAATGGTTATGTTACACTTCCAGCTAAAACAGAATTAACTGCTAATTCAAGTACTGGACTTACTTTAGATGCCTGGGTGAAATATAATGGTGGTGCAAGTGGAGATCAAGCTATCTTATCTAAAGGTGATAGTGGTGGTTATAACTTAAAAATCGATAGAAATGGAAAGCTTGAATTCTTTGTAAATGGATGGTCTGCAGGAACTTTAACAACTGAACTTCCTACTGATTTCTCTGATGGAAATTGGAAACATTTAACTGCTACTTGTGATACTAGTGGAAATTATAAATTATATTATAATGGCGAATTAATAGCAGAGTTAGCAAATAAAGCTACTGCCCCATTTGATACAAACTCACTTAGTATTGGTGTTGGATACGATCCAGAAAATTCTGGTCGTTCATGGAATGGAGCAATTGATAGTGTTAAGGTATTAAACAAAGCTTTAACTGCTGAAGAAATTGCAGCTTTAGATAGCATGAGTGAAACAGATGAAAGTGTTGTTTATGCAATGGATTTTGCAAATGACAAAATTTCTACTATTGGAACTAATTATGAAGATGAATCATATTGGGGATATGGTGGAGATTGGAATGATCAACGTGTTAATGATGGCAATTTCTGTGCTAATGGTATTGTAAATGCAGATCGTACTGCTGGCGGTAAGGTTAAAGATGCAAAGAAAATTTTCCAAGAAATTAACTTCTATAATGATGGTAAAGCAACTGATGGTACAGTACGTATCGTTAATGAATTCTTAAATACTAACTTAAATAACTATAATGTTTCTTGGCGATTTAAAGAAAACAATAAAGTCTTAAAAGAGGGTATTTTAACTGATGAACAAAAGAATCTAGCTCCTTTATCAGAAAAAGAAATTACTGTAGAATTACCAGATGTACAAAAAACTGAAGGTAAAGACTATTTCTTAGAATTTGATGTTACTTTAAAAGAAGATCAAATATGGGCTGGTGACTATAGTGGTCATGCAGGTGATACTATTGCATATGAACAAATTAATTTAGCTTATGTTACAACAATCACTCAACCTGCAATTGATGGTGATAATGAATTTAATAAAGTTGAAGAAACAGATGAAGTATTAAACATTACTGGTAATGTTAATGGTAATGACTTTGCATTATCATTAGATAAAACAACTGGTTATATTTCAGATTATACTTTTGCTGGAAAGACTTTAATGAATGAAGGACCTACTCCTAATTATTTCCGTGCTAAAATTGATAACGATCCTGCTGATGATCCAAATTTAGCTAATACAAAAGATCGTTTTAATGTGTCTGATGTAAAAGTAACTAAGAATAATAATAACTTAGTTCAAGTTGAAGTAACTGGAACTCTTGAGGGAAATAATTCCCCTAATACTATTAGTTATCAAATTTATGGTAATGGTGAAGTTGTAGTAACTAATACTGTTACACCATCTACTACTATTACTAATAATTTAACACGAATTGGTATGAAATTTAATGTACCAACTGAATTTAGTAATTATAAATATTATGGTCGTGGACCTTTCGAAAATTATAGTGATAGAAATACTGCAGCGTTAATTGATGTATATGAAACAACAGTTGATGCAATTGATGGTGAAAACAAATATGTTAAACCACAAGAAAATGGAAATAGAACTGATGTTCGTTGGGCAGCTGTAACTAATGATGCTGGTATTGGTTTCATGGTTGCTGCTCAAGAAGATATGAATAGTTCTGTATCACGTTATGAAGATGAAGATATGAATGGAAAACGTCATATGTATCAAGTTCCAAAATCTGATCATATTGTATTTAATGTTGATCAAGTACAGCGTGGATTAGGTGGTGCAGCTTGTGGACCAGCACCTTTAGATCAATACACTCTTAAAAAAGGACAAACTTATTCACACACATTTAGAATTGTTCCTATTAATACAAATGATACTGATACATTGATGGAAAAAAGTAATAAAAACACACAATCAAGTTTACCAGTTAAATCTATTTTAGTTAATGGAGAAGAAATTAGTGGATTTGAGGTAAATAAAGATTCATATGAATTTAAATTATTAAAAGGTTCATATGATAAACTTCCTGTAGTATCTGTAGTTACTACAGATAATAAAGTTGTAGTTGAAGAGTTTGAACAACCAGATAGTTTACCAGCTGTTGTGGTTATTAAAGCAACTTCTAGCTATGGTATTACAAAAACTTATACTATTACATTTAGAGAAGTGGATGAAATGTATGTTTCAGATATGGATTGGACACTTGATGAAGGTGGTTATTTTGCAAACAGTAGAGATGTATGTGATGCTAATCCAATTTCATTATATGTAGATGGAGTTGTAACAAACTTCGCTAAAGGAGTTGGGGTTCATGCACCAAGTAGAGTTGGAGTTAATATAGCTGGTAAAGGTTATACTAATTTAAAAGGAATTATTGGTATTAACTCTAATCAAACTAGTACTGCAGAAGATCGTGCTGATGTAATCTTTAAGGTAATTGCAGATGGAGAGGAAATTTATAATTCTGGTCAAATGAAAGCATTACGGTCAAAAGAAATTGATATCGATGTTACTGGTAAAGAAAATATTATCTTAAATGTTGATACTAATGGTGCTGATTACAATGATCATGCTTCATGGGCAGAACTTAGATTTACAGTAGAAAGTACTGAAGTTGTAGATAAAACTGGATTACAAGAAAAATATAATGAATATGTAGTTTATAATGAAAATGATTATACCCCAGAATCTTGGACAGTATTCAAAGCTGCTCTAGATAATGCTGAAGCTGTTTTAGCTAATGAACAAGCTACTAAAATAGAAGTTGATAATGCTAAAATAGAATTAGAGAGAGCTGCTGGATTATTGGAAGAAGTAGTTGTTTTAGACTTTAGTAAATTAGAAGAACAAATTATCTTAGCTGATGTAATTAATCAAAATTTATCTAATTACCAAGATGGAGTAGAAAAAACTGCGTTTATAGATGCTTATAATGAAGCTAAAGCTATTTTATCTACTGCTAAAACTCAAGAAGTAATTGATAATGCTGCAACAGCACTAAAAGAAGCTATTGGTAATTTAAAAGAAGTAGTTATTTTAGATAAAGAAGCACTTAATGAAGCAATTGTTAATGCAAGCGGAATTAATTTAGATTTATATAAAGATGGAGCTGCAAAAGATACTTTTGTAACAGCATTAGCAAATGCATCTGACTTATTAAATACTGCTACTACTCAACAACAAATTGATAATGCATTAAAAGCTCTTAATGATGCAATCAATGCACTTGAAAGAATTGATGTTGAAGATCAGGCTAATAAACTAGCTTTGCAAATAGCAGTTGAAGTAGCTGATAAGGTTACTGATAAAGACTTGGAAAATGTTGTGCCTGCGGTTGTTAATGAATTTAAAGCATCATTAGCTAATGCTAAAGCAGTTTTAGATGATGCTAACGCAACTCAAGAACAAGCTGATACAGCATTTGATCGTCTAGCAAATGCAATGCATATGTTGGAATTCTTCAAAGGAAATAAAACTGATTTAGATAAATTAGTAACTCAAATAGAAGGTTTAAATCGAGCTGATTACAGTGAGGTATCATGGAATGCAATGCTTCCAGTATTAGATGAAGCAAAAGATGTATTAGCTAATGAAAATGCAATGCAGGAAGAAGTAAATGAAGCATATACAGAATTAGTTAAAGCATTCCTGGAATTAAGATTGAAACCAAATAAAGATTTATTACAGGAATTAATCAATAAGGCAAATGGATTAAATGCAGCAAACTATACAGCAAAAAGCTGGCAGGCACTACAAAAAGAAGTAGAAAAAGCAAGTGAAGTACTGACAGATCCAAAAGCAGACTATGCAACAGTAGAAAGAGCAATAGAGAGCTTAAAAGGAAGTATAGAAGCATTAGAAGAAAAGACACCAGAAGTATTAGATGGAAAAGAAAATGCCATCAAGACAGGAGATTCAAGTAATATGAGTCAATTAGGTGTTGTAATGTTATTAGCAGGAGCAGCGGTAGTAACATTAAGAAGAAAGAAAATTGAAGAATAGTGATTAAAAGAACTGTTAGTAGAGAACCTACAACAGTTCTTTTTTACTTGATTTAGAAAAAGAATAATTATTATAATATTTCTTATAAGTGCTGCTTCTTGACTCTTACAAAGGGGAGTGGTAGGATTACGAAAAAGGAATTGTTTCCAAGGAGGAAGTATGCTTAAGAGAAGGTTGATGATTATAGGTTTTGTTTTAGGATGTTTAATTTTTAGTGGATGTAGTGATGGGGTAGTTACGAGTAAGTCTGTTAGTGAAAGTATATTTGCGATGGACACCTATATGACGGTTACAGCATATGGTAATGAGGCTCAAAATGCGGTAACAGAGGCAATAGCGGAGATTGAGCGTTTAGATGAGTTATTATCTGTAGAAAATAAACAAAGTGAGATTTTTTTATTAAACCAAAATGGTGGTGGTAAATTATCTAAGGATACTAAATATCTATTAGAGCAATCCTTAAAGTTGTGGACAGAGACAGATGGTAAATTCGATATTACTATCTATCCAATTATGAAAGCCTGGGGATTTATTGATAAAAATTATGTTATACCAGATAGTAATACATTAAATCAGTTATTATCATTAGTTAATTCTTCTACAATAAAGATAAATGAGCAAAAATCAACTGTTACTTTTGAAAATCCTGGAACGAAGATTGATTTAGGAGGAATTGCAAAAGGGTATACTTCGTCTAAGATTATGGATATTTTTCGTAAACACAATATTTCAAAAGGGTTAGTTAATCTAGGAGGAAATGTTCAGGTTTTAGGAAAAAAAAGTAATAATAAGATGTGGCAAGTTGCAATTAAAGATCCTGATAGTACTGATTATTTAGGAGTATTACAAGCTGAAGACTGTGCTGTAATTACATCTGGAGGATATGAGCGTTATTTTGAGCAAGATGGATTTATATACCATCATATTATTGATCCATTAACAGGTTATCCAGCGGATACTGATTTAAAATCAGTTACAATCATAAGTGGAGATGGTACTTTAGCGGATGGTTTATCAACGGCATTATTTATAATGGGCAAAGATAAGGCAGTTGATTATTGGAAAAAGAATAGCAAAAAGTTTAATATGATTTTATTAGATGTAAAAGGAAATTTATATACTACAGAAGGAATTGTAGATCAATTTATAAGTGAACATAATATTGAAATCATTAAGATATGAAATGAAGATAGATATTTTTATTATTGTACTAATAAATGTGAACGTTTTTTAAATAGAAACATTGTTAGTAATTGTTTTCAATGATATTAGAGTTATGCAAAAGCTATAAATAGTGTGTAAGTGAGAAGATAGACATTAATTATATTAAGTTTTTGGATGTTGATTTATAATTATGTATAATGAAAAAAGAAATTTAATGTTGTAAAGATATATAATATTGCATGTATCTTTATGCTTATATAGTTAGTAGATTTGTTTTAGCTGGATTAATGGAATAAATGCTTTTTGGATTATGAAAAATGTAGTAATTTTTATATCATTGTGATAAAATCGTTTCATAAATAATCAGCAAAATATTTATGGAGGTATGTTATGTATAAAATTTTACTTTGTTGTACATCAGGTTTAACTACAAGTATGCTTGTAGATGCGATGAAAAAAGAAGCTGCTAAGCAAACTTTAGATGTTATGGTTTGGGCAGTAGCGATTAGTGCAATTGAATTATCTTGGGCTGATGCTGATTGTATTTTGGTTGCATCACAAAATACAAGTGACCTTGAAAAGGTAAAATCTATTGTTAAAACATCTATTCCAGTTGAGGAAATTAATGATATAGATTTTTCAAAAATGGATGGGAAAGCTGTTTTAAATCGTGCAATTGAATTGATAGTCAGTTAAGTTATTCTATTTGAATAGCTTTTTTTATGAAATAATACCTGTTAATAGTGTAATTAATAGTTAGGAGTGGATATTTTTCAACAAATAATATACAATAGTCGTGGTGATATTATGGCTAAGCAAATTCCTTTACAACAATTAAGAATAAATGAAAATAGAATTAAGTTATTAAATAATATGGGAATCTATTGTTTGAAAGATTTGATTCTTCATTTTCCATATCGTTATGATTGTATAGAAGCAACATCTTTAATAAATAATGAAAAAGTTATTATTGAAGGTGTTTTAATTGATGAACCTAAAGTTTTTTTTAAAGGACGTTTATCGAGATTGACATTTCAGATTTTATATCAGCAAGAAATATATAAAGTAATAATTTTTAATCGTCATTTTTTGAAGAAAAATATGGTTAAAGGAATGCTTCTAACTATAATTGGTAAATATAATAATGCTAATAACAGTATTACAGCAAGTGATATTAGATTAAAAGCACTTAAAGAGATAACTGGTATTACTCCTATTTATTCTTTAAAAGAGGGAATAACTCAAAAGTCTTTTCAAAATTATGTTATGAAAGCTTTGAAATTTTATCAAGGTCA
>OFFG01001746.1_pt1 | contig 12104 bp, 12 predicted proteins | sample 1521331 | NCBI WGS metagenome assembly OFFG01 (sample SAMEA3504129, study PRJEB24116) | mouse gut metagenome | biome: mouse gut; feature: mouse-associated habitat; material: faeces | place: Denmark | collected 2011 | reverse complement strand
GCGGCTACAGCGATTCCCGTCTGGGCAATGTGGACGACCCTGTTGGACTGGCGGAGGCATTGGGAGCGGGAAGCGTGGAGATTACATTTTCTGTGAGGGATGATGGATGAAGCGGATTCATATTAAGACCGTGCTGCTGTCTATTCTTATTATCATAGCGGCCATCCTGCTTCTGTTCACCTACCTGCTCTGGCCTGTTATTCGCTCCGCTGCCAGTGTGAAGCAGCTGGAGGATGATTTGTATTCCGAGGAATCCCACCGGCGCTATGAGATACTGACAGAACCCCTTCGCCCTCCCATGTCTATGGACGAGGTGCGGCACGCGATGGACAGCGTCAGCAAGCGCAATTTCGATTCGGTCTTTGCTTCCACAGAATGGAGTATCGTGTTTGACCAGAGCGGCGGTGAAACCAAATATTACCACCGGGAGAACTATGGGAAAGCCTATTCCTTTCAGGTAGGGCAAGCGGCGTGGTTCTTATCAGGGGCCTGTTTTTATAGGACACATTTTCAAGCCCGGTCGAAACAGATTTTGAAATTTCTTTGAACTTTAGCTTCCCTTTATATTCCTGTGCTACAATCTCTCAAAACGGGCGGAGCATGGGAGTGCAGGCCAAGTATGTTGGAATCTTGTGCATTCAAATCCATAGTAAATAGGCATGATTTTATACTCAACATAAGTATTTACTATTTTTCCGTGATTTACTTATCATCTACCCGTAAAATCCCAATAAGAAAGAGTGATTGCTATGAGACGACTATTTTACGGATTTGCTGTCGTGATTTGCCTGATTGCAGGGCTTTCTAGCTGCGACACATCCATGTATCCTGAGAACTCAGCGTCAGATAGTTCTGTGCCGGGCAGTGATACCACTTCCACAGCGCAAGCCACAGAAATATCCCAGATCGCTATGTTGGAATCCGGTTTTTCCTCCGCCAGCTTCTCCGGCGATGATGGCTTTGAGACGTTCCTGGCCCAGGACGGCGCTGATTCTGACGCTGCGGTCACCCGCTTCCTGGCTGGGCAGCTGTCGGCTAACATTCAACTGACAGCGGGTGCGCCCGGGTGCAGCACCCTGGTGGTCCCCGGCGCCAACGGCGGAGCTCTGTTCGGCAGAAACTTCGATTGGCAGAACTGCGACGCCCTGGTGCTCACCTCTAAACCAACAGCAGGCTATGTCTCCATCTCCACAGTCAACCTAGGTAGTGTTCACATAAGCACATCGACAATGAGAGCAAAAAAGACAAAAGCCAAAAAGATAATATCCAGTTTGTCATAGCGGGTAAAAATGCGACGAAATCGCTTGATACGGCGAAAAAGTCTCTCAACTTGGTTGCGCTGTTTGTACAGCTCTTTATCATAGTCCCAAGGATCTTTGCGATTGCTTTTTGGCGGAACAACAGGGATATAGCCAAGTTCCACTGCCAAAGCTCTTGTCTCATCCCCTTCGTAGGCCCGATCCATCAGAAGGTAAACCGGGTGATCCGCCGGACCGAGCTGCTGCAAAAGAGTACGGCCTTCAGGGCCATCTCCACGGTTTCCGGCAGACAGCGAAAAGATTACCCCATCTCGATCAGATGCGGCGACCATATGAAGTTTGGTGTTCCACCCACCACGTGTTCTTCCGACGGCTTGCGCTCCGTTTTTTTCAGTGCACCCATTCCGTCAGGATGAACCTTGATGCAGGTGGAATCCAAACTGACCACGTTTACTTGGATTTTGATGATTCCCAGTTGCTGCAAACGCAAAAATGCTTTTTCCAAAACTCCCTTTTTCGCCCAGCGGTTTATCCGGACATAGATCACGTGCCAATCTCCGTATTCTTTGGGCAGGCCCCTCCATTTGCACCCATTTTCCATTACGTACAGCGCCGCATTCAATACATCCAGATTGCTGATTTTTGCTGGTTTCCGCTGTTTCGGAAAGCACTCTGCGATTTGTTCGTATTGCTCTTTCTTCAGTTCCATTCCCTTATTATAACATATCTTTATTTGTGTGAACAGACCCTAACAAGCGAATGTCTGGATAATGGGGCTATGGAAGGGGGATTTTGAAATCTGAGATGTACACTTGTATCATTTTGGCAAGTGTAATCAGCTTTGTGATGCGATTGCTTCACACATCCATCTTTACAACTGTGAACGATATCAAAAGAGACTTAGCTTTATAGTGCCTATGGAATTTTTGGCTGTTGGCGGCAAATAAGGACAGAGACCATCTTTTGATAGTCTCTGCCTTTCTCTATTTTGTCTACTTGACAGGGAGCACTTTAACAATGGAAGTGCCGCTGGAGGTGCCAATACGGTCCGCACCGGCGGCGACCATAGCGGAGAGGTCCTCCATGGTTTTAATGCCGCCGGAGGCCTTGACCTTCATTGCGCCCATGACGGCGGTCTTCAGGAGACTGACATCATGGGTGGTGGCACCTCCAGTGGAAAAGCCAGTGGAGGTTTTAACAAAATCCGCCTCTGTGGAGAGAAGAATGCGGCAGACCTGCTGCTTTTCCTCATCGGTAAGAAGGCAAGTTTCGATGATCACCTTGACCAGAATATTCTGGTAAGACTTGGCAGCAGATACAACGGCACACACCTCGTCTTGGACCGCTTGGTAATCATGCTCCTTGACCTTTCCAATATTGATTACCATATCGATCTCTGCGGCGCCGTTTTCAATGGCGTTCCTGCATTCAAACACCTTGACTTCGGTGGTGGAGGCACCTAGAGGGAATCCGACGACGGTGCAGACCGCCACGCCAGACCCCTGAAGAAGAGAGCTTGCCAAGGCGACACGGCAGGGATTGACGCACACGGAGGCAAAATGATGCTCCCGTGCCTCTGAGCACAAAACGGCAATCTGCTGCTCTGTGGTATCCGGCTTTAATGCAGTGTGGTCAATGAGTGCCGCCGTAGCTGTTTTGCTTAACATAATAATCGAACTCCTCATAAATAGTTTTATCGTACTGTAGATGATACCGAATAAATGATTGGCGTAAAAAACATTTGTTAAGATAAGTATAACAAAATATAGATGAATGTCAATAGAAAAAGAAAAAATTATAAAACCTCACAGTTCACACTTTACATTTTATCAAAAAAATGATAGATTAAAGTGAGATTATGATGAAAGTGTGGGAGAATTATGGAGAATGGGAGTATCGGAAACAATAAGGCGCCGAGCAAGGCGGCCAGCAGGAAGGGCAAGCGGCAGCAGGACCTGATCAATATCATCGAGACGCAGGGGATGCTTCCGGTCCGTTCCATTGCCGCGATGCTCAATGTGTCTGAAATGACCGTACGCCGCGACTTGGAGAAGTTGAGAAATGACGGCGGGGCGGCGGGAGAACAGAGCGGTCAGTACAATCTTCTGGAAGCGATTGAGCACTCCAATCACCAGAAAGAGGAAATTGGAAAATATGCCGCGTCGCTGATTGAACCCAACGATGTGATCATTATTGATACCGGTAGCACGACTGCCCGTATCCTGCCCTATCTGCCTGAAAACATGAATTTGACGATTTTAAGTTATAATGCTAATGTTTTGATAGAATTAAGGCACAAGCCAGGGATACAGCTGCTGTTTTGTGGAGGGAACTACCATTTGAATACAGAGATGTTTGAAAGCGAAGAGGGGATTGCGTTTATTCGCCGGATCCGGGCGAACAAAGCCTTTCTTTCGGCGGCGGGCATCCACAGAGAATTGGGGATCACCTGTGCCAATACTTATGAGGTGGCGACCAAACAAGCGGCAATTTCCTCTTCCTCACAGAAGATTTTGGTGTCGGACTCCTCAAAGTTTGGGCGGCTGCGCTCGGCCTATTTTTGCGATTTAGATGAAATAGATACCATTATAACGGACCATTCGCTCCAAAAATATTGGAGGGACGAATTGAGGCAGAGAAATATCGAGCTACACGAAGTGTAAGGATCTTTTTCAGTGCGCCGACGGCCCCGGCCTCCTAAAAAAGGGAGGGTGGGGCCAGTTTTTATCTTAAAGTAAATGTTAGCCAATTCACAACAGTTAAATGAAAATTTTTAACATTTGTTGTTGACAGCAAACATAATGTGTGTTATAATCTAGCAAACTAGTCACCGAAGCTGTTGTTTTGATTGCGAAATCCGTCCAAAGGAAAACAAATCTGAACATCGTAAAGAAAACGGAGATTTGGAGGAAGAATATGGGGAATCGGGAAATCCTGCGTGCTGAAAACCTAACAAAAATATACCCAGGAGGTGTGCTTGCCAATTATGATGTTAATTTCAGCATCAACGAGGGAGAGATCCACGCCTTGGTGGGCGAAAATGGGGCCGGGAAGTCCACGCTGATGAAGTGTTTGTTTGGGATCGAGGAGATCACGGACGGGAAGATATTTCTAAACGGAGAGGAACTGCACCTGAGGGGGAGTCAGGATGCCATTCGGCATGGGATCGGCATGGTACAGCAGAATATGATGCTGGTGCCGTCTCTCACCGTTGCGGAAAACCTTGTGCTGGGAATGGAGCCGCGCAAGGGGGTGCTGATTGACAAAAAACGGTGTATCGAGGACGCTAAGATAATTTCCGAAAAGTACAACCTGAAAATTGATGCGGAAAAACGGGTCCGAGATATCTCGGTCGGAATGAAGCAGAAACTGGAGATTTTAAAGACGATGTACCGTGGGGCGAAAATTATCATTCTGGACGAGCCTACCGCCGTTCTGGCCCCTCAGGAGACCCGGGACCTGTTTCAGCAGTTGTTGAAGCTGAAGGAGGGGGGCTACACGATTATCTTCATCTCTCACAAGCTTAACGAGGTCAAATACCTATGTGACCGGCTCACAGTACTCAAGGCCGGCCGTACCATGGGGACCTACAATGTGGCTGAGGTAACGGAGGAGGATATTTCCCGAAAGATGGTGGGGCGGGATGTCAGTATTTCCTACGAGAAGACCCCGGGCAAATTCGGCGCCCCCTTGCTCAGGGCAGACGGAGTGCAGTACAAGGACAAGTTCGGCGTAGAAATTCTGAAAAACATCTCTTTCTCACTGCGCAGCGGAGAGATCCTCGGTGTGGCCGGGATTGAAGGTAACGGGCAGATGGAGATGATGAATATTATCACCGGAAATCTGAGACCCAGCTGCGGGACAGTCCACTACAGGGACATGGATTTGACCAGAGCCAGCATTCGGAAGATACGGGACGAGGGGATTGCCCATATCTCGGAGGATCGCTTCTACAACGGAAGCGCACCGGAGTTGAGCCTGCGCAACAATTTGATAGCGATAGGTCTGAGGCGCTTTACCAACCGGCTTGGCATGCTGGACGGCCAGCAAATCAAACAGTACTGCGAGGCGTGCGTGAAGGAGTATCAAATTGTAACACACAGCCTGGATGTTCCTATCAAGAGCCTGTCGGGAGGCAATATCCAAAAAGCCATTGTGGCCCGGGAGTTTACAAACGACCCTGAGATCATCGTTTTAAACCAGCCGACCCGGGGTGTTGATATTGGAGCCATGGAATTTATTCACAAGAAGATATTGGAGATGCGGGAGCGGCAGAAATCCATCATTTTGCTCAGTTCGGACCTGACAGAGCTGAAGGCCCTGAGTGACCGGATCATTGTTGTGTACCAGGGCAGGGTAGTCGGCGTTATCGACCATGTTCAGGGTGCGACTGAGGAGGAGTTGGGGCTGTATATGCTGGGGCTGAAGCAGGACCCGGAGGAAAAGCTGGCCACCGCGTAACCGGTGAACGGCCCGGTCAGGGCGGTATTGACGGTTGTGCATACAGGTTCTACAGGAAGGAGAGGAGCTCTGACGTGACTGGAATAAAAAAGCTGAATTGGTATGGGATCATCCGGATTACTGCAGCCAGCGCATTGGCCTTTTTGATCGCAGCGGTCATCATTGTGGCTGTGGCTGGAGAAAACGCGGACGTGGCTATAAAGAATTTCTTTTTGGGTGCAGTCAGCAACAAACGCAATTTTTCAAAGGTGATTGAGGATTTGGTTCCCCTTGTGTTTTCGGGTCTGGCGATCAACGTAATGTTCAAAAGCGGACTGTTTTCGCTGGCGGCTGACAGCTCGTTTTACATGGCTGGCGTGACGGCCGCGGCCATTGCTATCGCCGTACCGCTGCCGCCAGGTATACACCAGTTTGTGATCCTTCTTGCCGGAACGCTGGTTGGCGGGCTGCTGGCCCTGATTCCGGCTCTGCTGAAAAAATTTACCGGGGCCAACGAACTGGTCACCTCTATGATGCTTGGCTATATTACCTTCAACGCAGGCTACTGGATTATTCGGCAGTTCTTTGTGGACAAGCAGAATGGCGTGTTTTCCGTTCAGTTTTTGCCCACCGCCACCTTGGGGAAAATGTTCAAGGGGACAAATATCCACTACGGCCTGGTGATTATGGCGGCGGCGGTGGTTATTATGTGGCTTGTGGTCAACCGCTCCAGATACGGCCGGGAGCTGGAGATTACCGGCTCCAACCAGCCCTTTGCCAGATATGCAGGAATCGAGGTGACGTGGGTCATTCTGCTGTCCCAACTGATTGGTGGATGCCTTGGGGGTCTGGGCGGCGCGGTGACCATGATTGGAACGTTCCGCACCTTCCAGTGGATGACGGCGCAAAACTATGTGTGGGACGGTATCCTCATCAATCTGCTGGCCGGACATAAGCCCCAGCTGATCCCGTTGGCCGCGTTTTTTATGGCCTATATCCGGGTGGGAGCGAACGTTATGTCCCGCGTGGGAGACGTCAGCGCCGAACTGGTAGCCATTATTCAGGCAATTATTATCCTGCTGATTGCGTCTGAGCGGTTCTTGTATCAGATGAAGAAAAGGAAAGAGGAGCAGGAAGCATTGCTCAACCAGACGGCCGCCGGCGGACCGGCAGCTGCGGTATAGATCGGGAGGTATAGCATGGGCTTTTTTGCAAGTGAAAATTTCTGGTTTATGGTGCTGCGCTGCCTGACTCCTATCCTCTTCGCCACACTGGCGACGCTGGTGGCCAATACTTCCGGGTTCTACTTTCTGGGGATTGAGGGCTGTATGACGGTGGCCGCGCTGTTCGGCGTACTGGGCAGCGGCTTCACAGGCAGCTTGATAGTCGGAATGCTGTGCGGCCTTGCCTCCGGAGTGCTCTACAGCCTGCTGCTGGGATATTTTGTGATGCAGCTGAAGGCAAACACCATTATCACCGGGATTGCCCTGAATCTGGCAGCGGCCGGCGGCTCAGAGTTTCTGCTATATACGTTGACAGGAGACAAAAATGCCAGCAACTCACTCAACTCCGCCGCCTTCCCCACGCTGAGCATCCCTGTTTTGCGGGACATCCCCGTGGTGGGAAACGTACTTTCCGGACATAATATCCTTACCTATGCGTCCTTGGCAGCGGCGATCCTGCTATTTATCATGCTGAGATACACATCCTTCGGCATTAAGGTCCGGTCGGTGGGGGAGATGCCGGCCGCCGCAGAGTCGGTGGGCATCAAGGTGAACCGGGTCCGGTATCAGGCACTGCTGATTAGCGGCGTGCTGGCGGCTTTTGGCGGCATGTACCTGTCTATGGGCTACATTAACAGGTTCACAACCGGCATGGTTGCTGGGCGGGGTTATATCTCTCTGGCAACGCAGGCCATGGCCGGTGGGAACTCCCTGATTGGTATCGTCTCCTCGTTCCTATACGCATTCGGCAACTCCATTGCGATCCAACTCCAGAATCTGGGCCTGGACCCCTACCTGATCACGATTATCCCCTACTTCTTTATCATCGTATTCTATGTTGTTTTCAGCTTGCTCCAGCTGCGTCGGGAGCAGATGAAATTGGCGGTGTAAGTACGTCGGTTGGCGTGTAAACCATAATTCTTAGGAGGGTACAACATGAAAAAGAATCTTAGAAAAATCACTGCGATGCTTAGCGCCCTACTGCTGACGGTCAGCTTGGCTTCTTGTTCCGGCTCCGGAAGTGGAAGTGGAACGGTGAGCGATGGCTCCGGCAGCGGTTCCCAGACCGGTTCTCAGACCCAAACGAAGGAAAAGTTGAAGCTGGTTCTGACGGTGACCCGAATCAATGATATGTCTTTCTTCCAGTCCGCATATGACGGCAGTCAGCGCATCAAAAGCGAGCTGTCCGACTACTACGATGTAGAGGTGGTGGAGATGGGTAACGATTCCACCGCGTGGGAGAGCGCCATTTACGATGTGTGTGAAAGCGGAGCGGATATCGTTGTAGGTGTCAGCTTTCGGACGGTAGAGAACTTTAAGAAGATTCCCCCTGAGTATCCCAACATCAAATTCATCCTAATGGACGAAGCGGTGGACTTCTCCACACTGGATTTGCCCAACCTGCTCTGTGTCACCTTCAAGTCCAACGAGTCCGGCTTCCTGGCGGGTGCCGTGGCCGGATGCTACACCTCCATGGACAAGGCCAATCCGGAAAAACTTGTGGGCTTTGTGGGTGGCAGCGAGGCCGTTACGGTCACCAATTTCTTAGTGGGCTATGCCGAGGGAGTGCACTATGTCGATCCTGATGTCAATGTGCTGACCGCTTATGTGGGCGACTATGTAGATACAGCCAAAGCCAAGGACCTTGCTAACGCCCAGATTGCGGAGGGCGTGGATATTATTTTCCAAGTGGCTGGAGGCGCGGGCAACGGCGTGATCGAAGCAGCCTCTGAGTCTGAGGGCACTCTGGCCATCGGCGTAGACTCTGACCAGTACCAGGTGATGGCTGGTACCAGCCTGCAGGACTGCATCTCCACTTCCAGTCTGAAGCGGGTGGACAATGCCCTGTTCAAGATTGCTGAGCAGTATGCCAAGAATCCTGACAGTGTCCCCTTTGGCTCTGTGGTCACCTTTGGTCTGGAGGACGACGCTGTGGGTATTGTGTACAACGATAACCTGACGGCCTGTATCGGTGAGGAGAATGTGGCGAAGGTCAAGGAGTTGGAGGAGAAAATCCGTTCCGGAGAGATCGTTGTAAGCGAGTCTGCTGTCCTGACCGCCGACCAGATCGCCGATATTGTGGCCGGCAAGTGAAATTGGGGAATTGAAATGGAAACTTATCATAACGAGGCAAAGATTGGCGAAATTGCCAAGACCGTACTAATGCCCGGCGATCCGCTGCGGGCGAAATATATGGCGGAAACCTATCTGGAACGGCCGATCCTGTTCAACACTGTACGCGGGATGCTGGGGTATACCGGCTCCTATAAGGGAAAGCCTGTCTCCGTCATGGGAAGCGGAATGGGGATTCCTTCCATAGGGATATATTCCCATGAGCTGTATAGCCATTATAATGTGGACAACATCATCCGTATCGGGACGGCTGGAGCCTATGACGAGACGCTGGATATCTACGATCTGCTAATGATTCAGGACGCATTCAGCGATTCCACATATGCCCGCTGCCAAAGTGGCTTTGCCGGAAATATTATTCCGGCCAGCCAGGGGCTGTGCCGGAAGCTGCGGGCCAGTGCGGAGTCTTTGAATGTACCCATGAAGGAAGGGCGCATTCACTCCAGTGATGTGATCTACTATAACCGGTCCAAAGACGAGGTCCCATACTGGATTCAAGTCAGAGATCAGTATGGCTGCTTGGCAGTGGATATGGAGAGCTTTGCGCTGTTTCACAACGCTGCAGTGTTTGGAAGGCAGGCTGCTTGTCTGCTGACAATTTCCGATCAGAAGGTGACGATGAAACACGCGACCCCCGAGGAGCGGGAAAAAAGTTTTACCGCTATGATGGAGGTAGCCCTGAACATCCTCTGACGCCGAGACACAGAGTAAAATACATAAAACGCCAGATTGCCGGGACCTGTGTAAGGTCCCGGCGTTTTTATGACGGAGGTCGGAAAGGAGTAATAAAATTGAACGACCCTACCCTGATCTGAACAGGCTGTTGTCAGTTGTTCGGATTAGGTAGGGTTGTTTTTTACCCCCAAAGCCTTGACATATCAAGGCTTTGGGGGAGGTCTATTTACCTATAATCTGTCACTGCTTGATTACAAACAGTTCAAAATCCGAACGCACAACGTGTAATGAAAGGGATTCGGCCCCCCTACTGACATCACTTGTATTTTGTGGCTCAAGGCTTTCTCTTCCGCCTGACATGGAGTTTGGCTTCTCAATCACGTCAGCCTGCTGGGATCATTTTGAAGCGCTACCCTTCAACTGAAACCTTCCCACCAGACTCTTCATAAGCTGTGACTGACTGGACAGCTCTTCGCTTGCCGCCGCACTTTCCTCTGCGGTTGCCGAGTTTGTCTGTACAACATTGGAGATCTGGTCAATTCCCACAGTGAGCTGAGCGATGGAATCCGCCTGATCGCTGCTGGCCGCCGAAATCTGTTCGATAATGCCGGCCATTTCGTTCACGTCATTGACTGCTTGAATCAAAGACTGCGCCGTATCGTCCGCAATCTGCGTTCCGTTTTCGATTGCCTGCAAAGAATTTTCAATCAAAACAGCGATGTTTTCAGAGGCCTCTGTGCTTTTGTTTGCCAGATTGCGGACTTCATCGGCTACTACGGCAAACCCTTTTCCAGCGGCGCCTGCGCGGGCGGCTTCTACGGCGGCGTTCAGGGCGAGAATATTGGTTTGGAACGCAATATCTTCAATGATCTTCATGATTTTGCTGATCTCACTGGAGCAGCTGCTGATATCCCCCATTGCATGTGTCATTTGCTGCATTTTTTCTTTGCTCACATTCATCTTTACGCTGACACTGTCTGCCGCTTTACTGGCCTGCCGCGCACTGTCTGCGTTCTGACTTACTTTGTTGGAGATTTCATCAATTGTGGCAGCAAGTTCCTGCACAGAACTGGCCTGCTCAGTCGCCCCCTGGGCAAGCGCCTGGGCGCCATTTGACACTTGGTCCGCTCCGCCCGCGACCTGAGCGGAACTTTGGCTGATTTGCAGCATTGTGTCATTGAGCCTATCCGCAATGCCCCGGAACGAGACAAGCAGAGGGTAAAAGCCGCCTGTATACGCTGCCTCACAGGTCGAATCCACCGTAAAATCTCCCTCGGCCATTTTAGCGAGGAATTGATTCTCATCCGCAATAATAAGCTGAAGCTTATGGATCAATCTGCCTACCTGAGCGGCGAGAACACCCAGTTCATCCCTAGAGGTATAGGAAATCTTTACATCCAAATCCCCTTCCGCCATTTTTATGGCGGCATTCTCGATTTCAGAGATGGGGGTTTTAATCAGGCGTATAATGACAAAGGAGAAAAAGACGCCCACAAGGATGATGGCAATGACGATCCCCGCCATGGTCAGGGTGGCGGACCGATAGAGGGAGGCGCTCTCCGCCGCGGCTTCATCGCTGCCCTTGGTATTATAGGTGATAATCTCGTCAAAGGCGCTGTTCAGGGCCTGGAACAGGGTCTCACAGTCCCCGTCCAGGATGGCGCGGGCGCTCTCGGTGCGTCCCTGCCTGGCAAGGGCGGTCAGTTCTTCATCCGCCGCCTTATATTGTGTCCAGAGATTGTTGGCGGCAGTATAGAAACTTTGCTCCTCCGCGTCAATCATGTCCCCGTAGGAGGCCAGGAGGGCATCCATATTCTGGATGCTTTCCTGGAGATATTTCAGGCTGATCTCCGCTTTGGCGTCAGAGCCTGCGGTAAGATACCCCAGCTCGTTCAGCCGGGTATTGGAAATGGCGGTGCTCAATTCTCTGGCTACATCAATACTGGGGAGCCAGCTGGTTGCAATGTCGCTGGTCACATCGTTCATCCGGCCCATGAGGAAAAAGGACATCCCGCTGATGATCAGCATCCCAAGCAGGGCGACTCCGATGAGAATGTAGAGCTTCAGTCTGATTTTTAAGTTTTTGATGCAGTGAATCATAGTCGCAATCTCCTTCTGTCGTTCCTTGTCCGCAGCTGCCCGCCGAAAAAAAGCGATGTGCAGCAGGCGCTGTCCAGAAAATATATCGGAAAATTTTTGCTGATTGATAAGGGCGCGGAGAGGAATTATTATGGATGGATTTTGACTTCGCGCCGCAATTCCGTCCCTGCACGCATTGCCCGGGAGGCGTTAGTTATGGCGTCCGCTATTGACACCGGGCGGAACAAAATAGTATAATACTGCAAAAGGGTAAAATCGCCGCAGGCGCTTGGAC
>OFFG01001737.1_pt1 | contig 12169 bp, 10 predicted proteins | sample 1521331 | NCBI WGS metagenome assembly OFFG01 (sample SAMEA3504129, study PRJEB24116) | mouse gut metagenome | biome: mouse gut; feature: mouse-associated habitat; material: faeces | place: Denmark | collected 2011 | reverse complement strand
AAATGTCCGGAATGTGGAAAAAAACTGCCGCTTTGGGCAGTTATGCCGCATTTCTGCCCCGGATGCGGGAGGAATCTGCGAGATGCAAAAGTGTGAAGAATGAAACGGGCGGCGGTTCTGTGTGATGCTGACAGAGCCGCCGTCTGTTATGATTTTACGGGTTAGATTTTTGCTACTTTTTCCTCAATATCCGTCTTCATTGCCTTGATTTTTTCTTCAGCGGCGGCAAGGCTGTCCGCTTTTACGCCGAAATAGAATTTCAGCTTCGGCTCTGTGCCGGAGGGGCGAATGCAAATCCATGCGCCGTCATCAAGGATATACTGCAAAACATCAGAAACCGGAAGGGGGCTGGCGATTTCTGTCCCTGCTGCGATATCGCGGAAAATCTGCGTTTTATAATCCCTTGCGGAAGCAACCTTCACTCCGGCGAATGCTTCCGGCGTATTTTCGCGGAAACCCTTCATGATTGCCGCGATGCGCGCAACGCCGTCCAGACCTTTCAGCGTCAGGGACATTACGTCCTCGCGGTAGCAGCCATATTTCTCATAGAGGGCAAGCAGGGCGTCATAAAGCGTCATGCCTTTTTCCTTGTAATATGCCGCCATTTCGCAGATGAGCAGGCTGGCAACGACTGCGTCCTTATCCCGCGCGTATGTTCCGGCAAGACAGCCGTAGCTTTCTTCAAAGCCAAACAGGTAGGTGTGACTGCCGGTTTCCTCGAAGCCCTTTATTTTTTCGCCAATGAACTTGAAGCCTGTCAGTACGTCCATTTTTTCCACGCCGTACGCTTCACAGATAGGCGTGATGAGCTCCGTTGTTACGATGGTTTTTACGACTGCGCCGTTCGCGGGCAGTCTGCCCTGCTCATGCTTTCTGGCAAGGATATATTCCGTCAGGAGCGCGCCGACCATGTTGCCCGTCAGTACGACGAATTCGCCCTTATCGTTGCGCACAACTGCGCCTACGCGGTCACAGTCGGGGTCTGTGCCGATTATGACGTCAGCATGTTTTTCCTCCGCCAGCTTTTCCGCCAGTACGAATACTTTTGCGTCCTCGGGATTCGGGTAGCCGACTGTTGTAAATTCAGGGTCGGGCATTTCCTGTTCCGGAACAACGAAAACATTTTGGAAACCCGCTTCTGCCAGCACGCGGCGCACAGGCAGATTGCCGGAGCCATGCAGGGGCGTATAAACAATGTTCAGCTTGTCCGCCATGCGGGCAATCATTTCGGGGCAAAGCACCTGTGCCAGCACGTTTTTGTCAAACGCCCTGTCGACTTCTTCGCCAATAACACGGTACAGCCCCTTTTCCATGGCTTCTTTCTTTTCCATGCGGAGAATCTGGCCGTAATCCGTTACGGCGTTGACCTCGGCAATGATGTCTTTATCCCTCGGAGCAACTACCTGCGCGCCGTCCGCCCAATAGACTTTATAGCCGTTGTATTCCTTGGGGTTGTGGCTGGCGGTGACGTTAATGCCCGCCTGGCAGTGATACTCCCGGACGGCAAAGCTCAGCTCCGGGGTGGGACGGAGGGATTCGAAAATCCGCACATGAATACCGTTGGCGGCGCAGACCTCGGCGGCGGCCCGGGCAAACTCCATAGAGTGGTTCCGGCAGTCCATGCAGATGGCCACGCCCCGCTTTTTGCCCTCCTCGCCTTCGGCGCAGATCACGTCGGCAAAGCCCTGGGTGGCCCAGCGGATGACGTGGATGTTCATATTGTGAAGCCCTGTGTACATGGTGCCCCGGAGACCGGCGGTGCCGAATTCCAGGGGGCCGTAGAACCGGGATTCAATTTCCTTGGGGTCGTTTCGGATGGCCTCCAGCTCGGCCCGCTCCGCCTCGCTCAAGGCGGGGCTTCCAAGCCATTTCTCGTATTCCTTCATGAAGTCCATAGCGATGCTCCTCCTTTGATGAACGCTGCCCGGCTTTTGACGAATATGGACAACGTTTGATTCCTTGTGTCCGGCAAAATTATCCATGCCGCACAAAAGCATTATAAGGGCTTCCAGGGGGGATGTCAAGAAAAAGGAAGGGTGGGGGGGAGATTCAGCCATGATGATGGCTGGTTGCCATTCTCCCCCGCCCGAAGGGCGAGCAAACTCCCCCCCTCCTGGCAGGGAGATTGTCCAAAACCATCCCCTTATTATTAGAATAGGTATTGCTATCCGCTCCCTTTTCTGCTATAATAAAGAAATGTTTTCATCCCCTCAACAACAAGACAGAAAAGAGAGGTGTTTCCTTTTTGAATTCCGTCACCGACATTTGGGAGAATGTCCTGCGCCAGCTTCGGGGGACGCTCTCCGAGACCACCATTTCCACCTGGTTTGACGAACTTCGCATCGTGGACATCAAGGGCAATACCTGTTACCTCCACTGCGCCAGCGACTTCAAAAGGGGATACCTGGAGTCCCTGTTTCTCAACAACATCAAGGCCGCCCTCCACGACATTTTCTCCACGGATTTCGAGGTGAAGATTTTCGACGACCCGGCCCTTTTGGAATACCAGGGCGGCGGGGCCCCGAAGCGGCAGGCAGACCGCTTTACCTACGCCGAATTCACCTTCGACAACTTCGTGGTGGGCCCCTCCAACAAGCTGGCCCACGCCGCCTCCATGGCCGTGGCGGAGCACCCGGCCCAGAACTACAACCCCCTTCTCATCTACGGGGATTCGGGCCTTGGAAAAACCCACCTGCTCTACGCCATCGCCAACGTCATCCGGAAAAACGACCCCGCCGCTAAAATCGTCTACATCAAGGGCGACGAGTTCATTAACGAGTTCGTGGAGCTGGTCCGGGCCAACCGGGGCAGCGAGTTCCGGGCCAAGTACCGGGAGGCGGATTTGCTGCTGGTGGACGACGTGCAGTTCGTGGCGGGGAAGGAGCAGGTGCAAAACGAGTTCTTCCACACCTTCAACACCCTCTACGAGAGCAAAAAACAGATTGTGCTCACCTCCGACCGGCCTCCCCAGGAGATGGCCCAGCTGGACGACCGGCTGCGGACCCGGTTCGAGTGGGGCCTGATGGCGGACGTACAGCCTCCGGTACTGGAGACCCGAGTGGCTATCCTCAAAAACAAGGCCGCCCAGCTGGGCTTCATCCTCAGCGACGAGATCGCCGGCTACATTGCCTCCAAGATCACCGCCAACGTCCGCCAGCTGGAGGGCACGGTCAAGAAGATCAAGGCCTTCAAGGACCTGGACGGCATTGAGATCAACACCGCCGCCGTAGACCGGGCGCTCCAGGACATGAGCCGGTCCAACGAATTCATCATCACTCCGGAGACCATCATCAAGGAGGTCTGCCGGTACTTCCGGCTGGAGGAGGACCAGATCAAGGGCCAATCCCGGAGCCGGGACTCCCTCAACGCCCGGCAGACGGCTATGTACCTCATTCGCCGTCTCACCAGCCTGTCTCTGGACGACACGGGAAAGGTCTTCGGCGGCCGGGACCACTCCACGGTGCTCAACTCCATCAACAAGGTAGAGAAAAAGATGAAGGCGGACCCGACCTACGCGGAGACGGTAAAGGCCATTATCACCAACATCAACTCCACCAAGTAGGGCTGTGAAACGGCCGTTTCCATTTCAACATTTTCCCCCAAGTTTTCCACAATACCAACAAAATATTCTCCACATCGGCTGTGGAAAAAAATTGTCCCCTATGCGGTCGTGGAAAAGCGTGGACAACCCGCTCTGTTTTCCACACCCCTTATTCTTCCAATTTTTCCAGCATTTTCAATGGCTTGCCGCCATAATCCACAATTTTTCGCCCTACCGCTTCTACTTCTGAAAAATAAATATACTATGCTTCTTAACCGGCCAATATTCCGCCGGCCGAAAAAAGAAAGGAAAACCAGCCATGAAATTTTCCTGTGAAAAAACCCTACTTCAATCCGCCATCACCACCGCCTCCAGGACTGTGGCAGCCAAGAGCTCCATCCCCGCCCTGGAGGGTCTGCTGCTCCATGCGGACCACCAGCTCACCGTATCCGGCTACAACATGCAGACCGGCATCCGCACCCGGCTGGACGCGGACATCACAGAGCCCGGCTCCCTGGTCCTCTCCGCCCGGCTCTTCGGGGAAATCATCCGCCGTCTGCCGGACGACGTGGTCACCTTCTCCTCTGACAATGCGCTCAACGTAAAACTCACCTGCGGCGACGCAGCCTACGACATCCTCGCCCTGTCCGCAGAGGACTATCCCGAACTCCCGGAGGTGGAGGACCAGTACTCCATCCAGATCAAGCAGAATATCCTCCGCTCCATGATCGCCCAGACCTCCTTTGCCGTATCCACAGATGAGATCCGCCCTGTCCACATGGGCTCCCTCTTTGAAATCGGGGAGGAGGGCCTCACGGTGGTCAGCGTGGACGGCTTCCGGCTGGCCCTGCGGCGGGAACCACTGGAGAACATCAGCGGCTCCTTCCGCTTCGTGGCACCGGGAAGCGCCCTCAACGAGGTGGAGCGGATCTGCGAGGACACCGATGAAACCGCCTCCATCACCCTGGGCAACCGGCACCTTCTTTTTGATGTGGGAAGCACCCAGCTCATCTGCCGGCGGCTGGAGGGGGAGTTTTTGGACTACAAAGCGGCCATCCCCCGGTCCAACCCCATCTCCATCACCACCTCCACCAAGGCCATGATGGAATCCATTGACCGGGTGAGCGTGGTGATCTCTGACAAGCAGAAGAGCCCCGTACGGTGCATCTTCAAGGAAAACAAGGCCTACATGTCCGCCAAAACCGCCAACGGCGAGGCAAAGGACGTGTGTACGGTCAGCGGAGACGGCGGCGGGCTGGAGATCGGCTTCAACAACCGCTATCTTCTGGACGCGCTGAAGTACGCCCCGGCAGAGGAGGTCCGGCTGGAGATGAACACGGGTATCTCCCCCTGTATCATCACCCCCACAGAGGGGGGGGAGAGCTTCCTCTACATGGTGCTGCCGGTACGGCTGAAAAACGGATGATTGGGAAATACTGCATATGGAAACAATATCCATTACCACGGAGTATATCCGTCTACAGGATCTCTTAAAGCTCACAGGCCTTGCGGCCACGGGGGGCGAGGCAAAGATCCGCATACAGGCCGGGGAGGCGGCGGTCAACGGCGAGGTCTGCCTCCAGCGGGGCAGAAAACTGCGGGAAGGGGACGTTGCGTCCTTCCAGGGCCGGTCTTTCCAGGTGGTCTATGCGCCTTGACAGCCTCTTTCTGGAGAATTTTCGCAACTACCAGTCCCAGAAGGTGGACTTCCACCCCGTATGCAACGTGATCTGGGGGGAGAACGCCCAGGGGAAGACGAACCTGCTGGAGGCCGTGGTCTGCCTCTCCTGCGGCAGATCCCACCGCACCCGCACGGACCGGGAGCTGATCCGGTTCGGGGAGGGAGGATTTCTGCTGGAGGGGACGGTCCGGACCCGGGACCGGGCGTTTATCAGCCGCATCGAGGCCGGGGCGGGGCGGAAAAAGAAGATCAGCGTCAACAAGGTCCCGGCCAAGTCCGCCTCGGAGCTGAGCGGCGTATTGAACACGGTCTTCTTTTCCCCGGAGGATCTCCAGCTCATCCGGGAGGGGGCGGCGGCCCGGCGGCGGTTCATGGACGCGTCGCTGTGTCAGCTGCGGCCCCGGTACGCGGCGGCCCTGGCGGAGTACCAGCGCCTCCACGAGCACAAGACCCGGCTTCTCAGGGACTGCGCTGAGCGGCCGGATCTCATGGCCACCCTGCCGGACTTCAACCTGCGCATGGCGGAGGCGGGGGCGGCCCTCATCCACTACCGCTCCCGCTTCGCCCGCCTGCTGGGGCAGTACGCCGCGCCGGCCCATCTGGAGTGCTCCGGGGGAAGGGAGGATCTGGAGATCACCTATACCACGGTAAAGACGGTGACCGATCCCTTTGGGGATCACCGGACGCTGGTGGGGCAGCTTCTGGAGCACCAGAGGACCCACTACAGCGCGGAGATCTCCAGCCGTCAGTGCCTCTCCGGGCCCCACAAAGACGATCTGGAGGTGTCTCTCAACGGCGTCAGCGCCAGATCCTTTGCCTCCCAGGGGCAGACCAGGACGGCGGCGCTGTCCATGAAGCTGGCGGCCAGGGAGATCCACCGGGAGATTATCGGGGAGTATCCTGTCCTGCTTCTGGACGACGTACTCAGCGAGCTGGATCCCCGGCGGCAGGAATACGTATTAAACCGCCTGGGCAGCGGGCAGGTGTTCATCACCTGCTGCGAGGAGGACCGGCTGCACTCCCTGCTGAAGGGGAATGTTTACCGGGTGAGCGGAGGGGTTGTTTTGCCGGGGTGAGCGCCTGTCCCGCAGGTAACCCCGCAGGCGGCGTCCGCGCCCGGCGCTGCCGGTCAGATAGACGCTCCCGCCAGAGACCGCCACAGTCCCCGGGACAAAGGGCAGGATCTCCCCAAGAAAAACAACGAACTGTATAAAAAATATATGTATTTACATTTAGGAAACAATGTCTCCGTTCCAACGGACGACATTATTGGCATATTCGATCTGGACAACGCCTCCACCGCCCGGGACACCCGCGCTTATCTCCGGGCGGCGGAGGAGGAAGGGATGGTGGTGAGCGCCGGCGGCGACCTGCCCAAGTCCCTGGTGGTGTGCTCCCCTGCGGGATCGTGGCAGCGGGTCTACATCTCCCCTCTGGCGCCGGCCACCCTTCTGGGGCGGCTGGAGGGCCTGTCCGCCATGTTTCCCACACACTGACTGGAGGTCAATGAAAAGATGTCTGAAGTAATGGAAAGAAGCGAGCTGTCCGTAAATCAGGTGACCCACGAGTACGGCGGCAGTGAGATCCAAGTACTGGAGGGCCTGGAGGCCGTGCGCAAGCGGCCGGGCATGTATATCGGCTCCACCAGCGAATCGGGACTGCACCACTTGGTCTACGAGATCGTGGACAACTCCATCGACGAAGCCCTGGCCGGCTTCTGCGATGAGATCACCGTCACCATCAACGAGGGCGACACCATCACCGTCACCGACAACGGCCGGGGCATCCCCGTGGACATCCAGCCCCAGACGGGCCTGCCCGCCCTGGAGGTGGTCTTTACGGTTCTCCACGCCGGCGGCAAGTTCGGCGGCGGGGGCTACAAGGTATCCGGCGGCCTCCACGGCGTGGGCGCCAGCGTGGTCAACGCCTTGAGCCAGTGGCTGGAGGTCCAGGTCCACAAGAACGGCCAGATCTATGAGATGAAGTTCTCCCGGGGAGAGATCACCCAGCCCATGCGGGTGGTGGGGACGACGGAGAAAACCGGCACCGTGGTCACCTTCAAGCCGGACCCGGAGATGTTCGACGTGACCACCTACAGCTACGACATCATCCACACCCGGATGCAGCAGCAGGCGTTTCTGAACGCGGGCCTGCAAATCTCCACTTACGACAGACGGGAGGGGCGGGATGAGGCCGACTCCATGCGCTACGAGGGGGGGATCCGGGAGTACGTCACCTGGCTTAACGCCAACAAGACCCCGGTCCACGAGGACGTGGTCTACATGGCCGGTCAGAAGGACGACTCCTCCGTGGAGGTGGCCCTGCAATACAACGACAGCTACAGCGAGACCATAGTCTCCTTTGCCAACGATGTGCGCACCCCGGAGGGGGGCATGCACGAGGAGGGCTTCAAGCGGGCCCTCACCACGGCCCTCAACGCCTACGGGAAAAAGACCAATATCATCAAGGGGGACGACAAGGTCTCCGGCGAGGACTGCCGGGAGGGCATCACCTGCGTCATCTCCGTGAAGCTGACGGACGCCCAGTTCGAGGGCCAGACAAAGGCCAAGCTGGGCAACGCCTCCATCCGCACCCTGACGGCCTCTGTGGTGTCGGAGAAGCTGGAGGAGTACCTGGAGGAGAATCCCAAGGTGGCCCGGCTCATCCTGGACAAGGCCATGATGGCCAACCGGGCCCGGGAGGCCGCCCGGAAGGCCAAGGAGTCCATCCGCCGCAAGACCGCCCTGGGCGGCGCGGCCATGCCGGATAAGCTGCGGGACTGCAATGAGAACAACCCGGAGCTGACGGAGCTCTACATCGTGGAGGGCGACTCCGCAGGAGGCTCCGCCACCCAGGGCCGGGACTCCCGGTTCCAGGCCATTCTCCCCCTGTGGGGCAAGATGCTCAACGTGGAGAAGGCCCGGGTGGATAAGGTCTACGGCAACGACAAGCTTCAGCCGGTGATTACCGCCCTGGGGGCCGGCATTGGGGAGGACTTTGACGTCAACAAGCTGCGCTACCACAAGGTTATCATCATGGCCGATGCGGACGTGGACGGCAGCCACATCCGTACCCTGCTCCTGACCTTCTTCTTCCGGTTCATGCGGCCACTCATTGAGCAGGGCTACGTCTACTCCGCCGTGCCGCCCCTCTTCAAGCTCAGCCGGGGCAAGACCACCCGTCTGGCCTTCTCGGAGGAGGAGCGGGACCAGATCTCCTCCCAGCTCCGGGGGGACAATCCCAACGCCAAGGTGGACATCAGCCGCTTCAAGGGCCTGGGCGAGATGAACCCCCACGAGCTCTGGGAGACCACCATGGACCCGGAGAAGCGGACCCTCCGCCGCATTGAGCTGGACGACGCGGTCCAGGCGGACGCCATCTTTACGGTCCTCATGGGGGAGAAGGTGGAGCCCAGAAAGGAATTTATTGAGAAGAACGCCAAGTACGCCGTGAACCTGGACTACTAAAGAGGGTGACGAGGAATGAAGCGCGGATTAATCCTCTCCCTGCTGGCGCTGCTGCTGGCCCTGGCGGGCTGCGGCGGCGTATCCCGGGAGGAGTACGACAGGGTATGCGCGGAGCGGGACGCGCTCCAGGCCCGGCTGGAGGAGGCTGATGGGGCGGAGGCCCTGTCGGTGACCGTCAGCGGGACCTTTGCGGCCAGGGTGCGGGATCTGATCCCGGACTATGTGCTGGACAGCGAGACCCCACGGGTGGCGGTGGTCACCCTGTTCCAGAGCGGACCCTTCACCCTCCAGGTGGGAGATCTGGCCCAGGAGCTGGAGATAGGCGGGACCTATGTCTTTGAGATAGAGCCCCGGGAGGACCTGGAGATCACAGCGGAGGAGTACGAGGGCGGCGCGCCGTTTGCCGACGAGGCGATTTCCCGGTATGAGCTGAGAATAGCCGGCTTCCGGGCCGCCCGGGAGGACGAGTTCGGGCTGGATTCCAGCCGCATTGTGTTTGAAAAACGGGATTAGACGAAAAGCGAGGAAGCATAATGAGCAAAAAACCACAGTACGATCCGGAGGAGATCCGGTTCCCGGAACAGAAGATTGTGGCGTCTCCCCTGGTGCCGGAGATGACCAATTCCTATATTGAGTACGCCATGTCGGTCATCGTGGGCCGGGCCCTGCCCGACGTGCGGGACGGCCTCAAGCCGGTCCACCGCCGGATCCTCTACGCCATGTACGAGGACAATCTCACAAGCGACAAGCCCTTCAAGAAGTCGGCCACCTGCGTGGGCGACGTGCTGGGCCGGTACCACCCCCACGGGGATCAGTCGGTCTACGACGCCCTGGTCCGTTTGGCCCAGGACTTCTCCACCCGCTACCTGCTGGTGGACGGCCACGGCAACTTCGGCTCCGTGGACGGGGACCCCCCGGCGGCCTACCGATACACCGAGGCCCGGCTCTCAAAGCTCTCCAACGAGATGCTTCGGGACATCGACAAGGACACCGTGGACTGGGACCCCAACTTTGACGAGTCCCGGAAGGAGCCCAGGGTCCTGCCCAGCCGGTTCCCCAACCTGCTGGTCAACGGCTCCGCCGGTATCGCCGTGGGCATGGCCACCAACATCCCCCCCCACAACCTGCGGGAGGTGATCGGGGCCTGCGTCCACGTGCTGGACCACCCGGAGGCGGATCTCAATGACCTGATGGAGTACATCAAGGGTCCCGACTTCCCTACCCGGGGCATCATCATGGGCCGGGCGGGCATCCGTCAGGCCTACGCCACCGGCCGGGGCCACATCCGGGTCCGGGCCCGGACGGAGTTCGAGGAGTTCGGCCAGAACCGGACCCGCATCGTGGTCACGGAGATCCCCTACCAGGTCAACAAGCGGATGCTCATCAAGAACATGGCGGACCAGGTGGAGGATAAGCGGCTGGAGGGCATCTCCGACATCCGGGACGAGTCGGACCGGAACGGGATGCGTATTGTCATTGAGCTCAAGCGGGACGCCAATGCCCAGGTGGTGCTCAACCGGCTCTATGCCCAGACCCAGCTGCAAACCACCTTTGCCATCAACATGCTGGCCCTGGTGGACAACCAGTCCCAGCCCAAGATTCTCTCCCTGCGCCACATCATTGACGAGTATCTCAAGTACCAGGAGGAGGTCCTGCTCCGCAGGACCCGCTACGACCTGCGTAAGGCCCAGGAGCGGGCCCACCTGCTGGAGGGGCTGCTCATTGCCCAGGACAACATTGACGAGGTCATCCGCATCATCCGCACCAGCTACGACGACGCCAAGGAGAACCTGATGAGCCGGTTCTCTCTGGACGACGTGCAGGCCCAGGCCATTCTGGAGATGCAGCTGCGCCGCCTCCAGGGCCTGGACCGGGAGAAGCTGGAGAATGAGTACAAGGAGCTGGAGGAGCGGATCGCCTATTTCCAGAAGCTTCTCTCCGACGAGGGCCTTCTGCGGGGCGTGCTCAAGGAGGAGCTGGAGGAGATCGCCGCCAAGTACGGTGACGACCGTGTGACAGAGATCGGCTTTGACGAGGACGATCTGGACGTGGAAGACCTCATTGAGGAGGAGCAGTGCGTCTACACCCTCACCAGCGGCGGCTACATCAAGCGCACCAGCGCCAGCGAGTACCGCCTCCAGGGGAAGGGGGGCAAGGGCAACCGCTCCATGTCCACCAAAGAGGAGGACTACGTCAACACGGTGTTCACCGCCTCCACCCATGACTACGTCCTCTTCTTTACCAACATGGGCCGGGCCTACCGCCGGAAGGGGTACCAGATTCCATCCTCCGGAAAGACGGCCAAGGGGACCAATATTGTCAACATCCTGCCTGTGGAGCCGGGGGAGAGCGTCAGCGCCATGATCTCCACCCGGGATGTTGCCGCCGAAGACCGTTTTCTGGTGATGGTCACCCGGAACGGCACCGTGAAGCGCCTGCCGGTGGAGTCCCTGCGCAACATCCGCAACAACGGCCTGCGGGTGCTGAAGCTGGACGAGGGGGACGAGCTGATCTCCGTCCGGGAGACAGACGGGGATATGAATATTCTCATCGCCACCCACGACGGGTCCGCGGTGTGCTTCCATGAGACGGATGTGCGCTCCATGGGCCGGGAGGCCATGGGCGTGCGGGGAATCCGCCTGCGGGAGGACGACTACGTTGTGGGCGCGGCCCGGGCCATCCCCGGTAAGGCCGTGCTGACCCTCACGGAGAAGGGCTACGGCAAGCAGACTCCGGTGGAGGAGTACCGCATCACCGCCAGAGGGGGACTGGGAATCAAGAACTACGGCCTCACCGACAAGACCGGCAAGGTGGTGGGCATCAAGGTGGTGGACGGCAGCGAGGATCTCATGGTGCTCACCGAGAAGGGAATCCTGCTGCGCACGGCTGTGGACACCATCAAGACCTGCGGCCGGTCCACACAGGGGGTCATCGTCATGCGCTTTAAGGAGGAGGACGACAAGGTCATCTCCATTGCCCTGGCGGACCGGGAGCCGGAGGAGCCTGAGGACGAGAGCGTATGAAGCAGGTGACGATCTATACGGACGGGGCCTGCTCCGGCAACCCAGGCCCCGGCGGCTGGGGGGCGATCCTCCAATATGGGGAGCACCGGAAAGAGCTCTCCGGCGGGGAGCGGAATACCACCAACAATCGCATGGAGCTGACAGGGGTGATCCGCGCCCTGGAGACGCTGACGGAGCCCTGCGTGGTGGAGCTGTATTCGGACAGCAAGTATGTCATTGACGCTCTGGAGAAGGGCTGGGCTAAGAGCTGGCGGGCCAAGGGCTGGGTCAAGGGGGACAAGAAGCCCGCCCTGAACCCGGACCTCTGGGAGCTTTTGCTGGATCTGTGCCAGGTTCATCAGGTCCGCACCCACTGGGTGAAGGGCCACGCGGAGAACCCCTACAACAACCGCTGCGACCAGCTGGCCGTCAGCGAGTGGCAGAAGCTGAAGAGGTAGACAGGCGGAGGGCGGCGGCC
>OFFG01001735.1_pt1 | contig 12182 bp, 11 predicted proteins | sample 1521331 | NCBI WGS metagenome assembly OFFG01 (sample SAMEA3504129, study PRJEB24116) | mouse gut metagenome | biome: mouse gut; feature: mouse-associated habitat; material: faeces | place: Denmark | collected 2011 | reverse complement strand
TGGCGGTTACGGCGTTCTTCCCGCCGTCGTAGCCCACGGCAAACTGCTTTTCTGTGCCGTTCAGCAGGGCGGCCACGTCGCGGATTTTGAAGTAGTTGCTGTCGCCAATCTTATACACCGTGGGGTCGGCGGCTGCGCCGTTGACCTCCAGCTTGTCATTGGTGGGGGAGGCGGTGGTTCCGGCGGGCTGCTGGGGCTGCTCAGGCTGCTGGGGCTGGGCCGGGGTAGCGGAGTCAATGCGCGAGACGGAACATGGACACAGGAGTCCGGGAAAACCAACTGCCCACTCTTCAAAATCACTTATGTCATCATCAATTCCCGGTCCAATACCGATTGCAATATCACTAACATCGTCACGGCTAAGACCGTAATATTCACAGTACTCTCCAACCAGTTCACCGATGCCATACTCCGCATATTTATAGTTAAGCGTTCCAGATCCAGTATAGTTGATATGGAGAGTCGAACCTTCTAGGTAAATAGTAACAAAGATACCATCTTCTTCAAAGTAATAGTTGACACTGTCCATATGCGGAGCACGCGTCCAAGGTTCTGTCGCCGCAAAAACGGGAATGGTCAGCCCCAAACACATTGCCAGGGCCAGCGCAAGGGATAAGATTTTCTTTCTCATTGTCTCTGTCTCCTTCGTACGAATTGAACGGCCCTTATCGTTTCCTGAGAAGGAAACGATAGGACGTACGTGCTGCCTGTATTCTACAACAAAATTTTCCGAGATGCAAGACCTTTTCAGAATACGCACCAAAGGCCGCCTTGCGAAAGGGGGGTGCCCCCGCAGGGGGCGGGGGGATTGCGTCTTCTGCCTGCAAACCGTTCAAATGAGCCCTTCTCCGCAATGGTTTTTCTTGCCTGGCCCGGCTGTTTGCGGTATAATAAGACAGTTTCAGTCAATCGCCAACAGAGGAAAGGGAGGTCCCTATGCTGCGTGTATTTTTGGTCGAAGACGAGAGCACCATCCGCGAGACCCTCCGGGACACGGTGCCCTGGACGCAATGCGGCTATGAATTTGCCGGCGAGGCCGGCGACGGGGAGATGGCCCTCCCCCTTATCCGCCAGGCCCGGCCCGACGTGCTTATCACCGACATCCGCATGCCCTTTATGGACGGCCTGGACCTGAGCCGCCTGGTGCTGCGGGAGTTCCCCAATGTGAAAATCGTCATTATCTCCGGCTATGACGACTTTGAGTACGCCCGCCGGGCCATCGACATCGGAGTGGAGCGGTTCCTGCTCAAGCCCGTGACCAAAAACACCCTGATCGGGGTGCTGGGGGAGCTGAAGGAGAAAATCGAGGGCAGCAACTATCTGGCCCAGTTTCACCACGACGCCCAGGAATATGAGCAGTTCGCCCGCCGCCGCTTCTTCGAGCAGGTGGTGGGGGGCCAGCTCACAGTCCAACAGATTTACGAGGAGGCCGCCAAGCTGGACCTGGACCTGCGGGCCCAGTGCTACACCATCGCCCTGTTCTCCATCCTGCCCAAGTGGGGCGACCCCTGGTCCCCCTACTCCGAGCCCGCCGCCCGGGTGCGGGATGCCCTGCTGGAGCATTTTATGAAATACCCCGAATACCTGCTGGTGCGGTGGAACCTGAACACCTATGTGGTCCTTATCATGGCCGACCGGGGCCAGATGGAACGCTGCGTCCGCCGCTGTGTGGACACCGTGCGGGACCAGTATGAGACCTGCGCCCCGGATCACAGCTGGTCCCTGGCCATCGGCACCCCCACCCAGCGCCTCAGCGCCCTGCCGGTGTGCTTTGAGGAGGTGTCCCGCCTGTGGGCCTGCCGCTACATCCTGCCCCGGCAGCACATCCTCTCCCCCGAGACGGTGGGCATCCTCACCGCCCAGGACGGCGGCGACAACCTGGCCGGCCTGGACCCGGCCAAGGTCAACCCCTCCATCTGGCAGGGGGTGCTCCAGACCGCCGCCGCCGAGGAAATTTCCAGCTTTGTGGACGAGTACCTCCTCAGCGTGGCCCAGGCCCTGGGCTCCCAGCCCTTCTGTCAGTACCTGATGCTCAGCGCCCGCTTCACCGCCACTGAGTTCGCCGCCGGCCTGGGCGTCGGCCAGGAGGAGTTCCTCGCCCTGCTGGACTGCCCGGACATGACGGGCCGGAACGTGACCCAGGCCGACCTGAAGCACTACCTCACCCAGGTGCTCTTTCAGGCCGCCGCCCTGCGGGACAAGGCCTCCAGCAGCCAGTACGGCACCCTGCTGGGCCAGGCGGTGGACTACATCGACAGCCACTTTACCGACGACAACCTCTCCCTCAACCTGGTGGCCCGAGAAATCAACATCAGCGCCAACTACCTGTCCGCCGTCTTCAGCCAGGAGATGGGGGTCACCTTCACCGAATACGTTACCGGCAAGCGGATGGACCGGGCCCGGGAGCTGCTGCGCTCCACCGACAAGCGGTCCGGCGAAATCGCCTTCGCCGTGGGCTACCGGGACCCCCACTACTTTTCCTTCCTCTTTAAAAAGACCCAGGGGTGCACCCCCCGGGACTACCGGGCGGGAGGGGGCCGGAAGCCATGAAGTCCTCCGTCCGCCGCCGCCTCCGGGGGCTGATCTTCACCTTTGCCCTGCTGGCCTTCCTGATTCTGGCCGCCGCCTCCGGCCTGCTGGTCCGGTACAACAGCCGGTATAAAAATCTGCTGTATAACGTGACCACCGCCTCTGAGTTTAATCAGGATTTCAAGACTACCATTGATTTGAAGATGTATTACTACGTCATCGAGAGCCAGTACTCCGACGGCCTGCCCCTGGAGGAGGTCCGGGCCGCCCAGCAGCTGGCCGAGGAGCTGCTGTCCACCACCACCGAGAAGGACAGCAGCATGGCCATCTCCAGCGTGCTCAGCCTGTGCCACAACCTGGAGGAGAAAATTTACCAGCTGCGGGACACCGACAGCTACGACGAGCGCCAGAGCCAGCTGGAGAACAACATCTATGTCCTTACCGCCCTCATTCAGGAGTACATGTACAACTACCTCTACTACGAGGCGGCCCGCCTCAACGCCCTCCAGTCCCAGATCGACCGGCGGCTGGTGGCCGATTTTATCCTTATCGCCGCCGTCACCGGCCTGCTGGTCCTCTTTTTCACCCGCCGGGCGGTCCGGCTGGGCCGGTCCATCACCGAGCCCATCGCCGCCCTGTGCGCCCGGGTGGAGGGGGTGAACAGCGGCGGCCTGGCCGAGCGGGAGCCCATCCAGGCTGAGGACTATGAGATTTGCACCCTCAGCCGGGGCTTTGAGCAGATGGTGGGCCGGCTGAACCGGCAGATTCAGGAGACCGCCCACAATCAGGAGCGGCTGCGCCGCACCGAGCTGGCCCTGATTCAGTCCCAGGTAAACCCCCACTTCCTCTACAACACCATGGACACCATCATCTGGCTTATCGAGGCGGAGAAGACGGAGGAGGCGGTGGAGATGGTATCCAGCCTGTCCTCCTTCTTCCGCCACTCCCTGAGCCGGGGCCAGGACGTAATCACCCTCCACGAGGAGGAGGAGCACGTGTGCAGCTACCTGCAAATCCAGCAGGCCCGGTATAAGGACATCATGCGCTACACCGTAAACATCGCCCCCGAGCTGAAGGGGGCCCTGATTCCCAAGCTCACCCTCCAGCCGCTGGTGGAAAACGCCCTGTACCACGGCGTCAAGCTGAAGCGGGAGCTGGGGCACATCTACGTGACGGGCCGGATTGAAGGGGCGGACATTCTCCTCCAGGTCACTGACGACGGGGTGGGCATGCCTCCGGAGTGGCTGGCCCAGCTGACCCGGTCCATCGAAGAGGGGGAGCGGGTAGGCTTTGGCCTGTCCACCGTCCACGAGCGGTTGCAGCTGTTCTTCGGTCCGCCCTACGGCCTGTCTATCTCCAGCCAGCCGGGGGTGGGCACCACCGTCACCATCCGCATCCCCTGGAGGAAGGAGGAGAGCGCCCTTTGAGAAAGCTGCTCGCGCCCCTGCTGGCCCTCTGCCTGCTGGCCGGCTGCGCCCCGGCGCACCGCCCCCCGGAGGATCCCGCCGCCATCATCCACACCGTAATCGGGGTAAGCCAGGTGGGGGCTGAGTCGGGCTTTCGGGTGACCAACACCGAGTCCATCCGCTCAGTGTTCACCGAGGAGGCCGGCTACCGCCTCCTCTTTGAGGACGCCCGGCAGAAGCAGGAGAACCAGATCGCCGCCATCCGCAAGTTCATTCAGCAGCAGGTGGACTACATCCTCCTCATGCCCCTGTGCGTCACCGGCTGGGAGTCGGTGCTCCAGGAGGCCAGGGCGGCGGGCATCCCGGTGATTCTGGTGGACCGGGTGATCGAGACGGAGGACGACAGCCTCTATACCGCCCATGTGGGCTCCGACTTCCGCTGGGAGGGGGAGCAGGCGGTGGCCTGGCTGGAGGAGACCTTCCGTGAGGCCCCGGGGCCGGTGAACATCCTCCACATCCGGGGTACGCTGGACACCAGCGCCCAGCTGGGGCGCTCCAACGCCCTGGAGGAGGCGGTGGCACAGCATGAGAGCTGGTCCTTTCTGGCCCAGCTGGACGGGGACTTTACCCAGGCCAAGACATACGAGGCGACCACCCGGTGGCTGGACAGCCAGCCCCAGCCTCCGGATATCCACGCGGTCTACTGCGAGAACGACAACACCGCCCTGGGGGCCATTCAGGCCCTGGAGGAGCGGGGCTACCTCTGCGGCCCGGAGGGCATCCGGGTTATCTCCTTCGACGCCACCCGGCAGGGGCTGGACTACTGCCTGGAGGGAAAAATATCCCTGGAGGTGGAGTGCGACCCCCTGGTGGGGCCCCAGGTGGAGAAGATTATCCAGATTCTGGAACAGGGAGACGTGCCCGACAAGCACTACTACACCCGGGAGCGCCTCTTTACCCCGGAGGATTTGACACGGGAGTTTATCGACCAGCGGCCCTATTGAACAAAGTTCGCCCCCGGCTCAGCCGGGGGCGTTCCTTTTATTCAACTGGCCAAAAATGGGCGCAGTTTCCCCTTATTTCCAATAAGTGTATGGAAACGTACTACTTTGGGGGGAGTGCACGGTATGGGTGGAGGGGGACGCCCTCTCAGTCAGCCTTGCGGCTGACAGCTCCCCCAAAGGGGGAGCTTTTGGGCGGGGTCGACAGAGGGGGCAGGCTCCTTTGGAAAGGAGCTGTCAGCCGCAGGCTGACTGAGGATTGTATTTTGCCGAAGGCAAAATGTATGAAATAATCCTAATCCTTGTTTACTTCGTATGTTTTGCTTCGCAAAACGCAATCCTCCGCCCCAGTTTGCGCACTGGGGCACCTCCTTTCGAAAGGAGGCTTTTTGCGCCCTCTGTCTCGCTGCTACTTCTTTGATAAGCTGACCTCCCCCTTTGAGGGAGGTGGCACGGCGAAGCCGTGACGGAGAGGGCCGTCCCCCACAACACACATAAGGAGGAACAAACCCATGTCAACCAACCACACACCCAATTACCAACTATCCCAATGGGAGCGCACCGACCGGGTCCTGATGGAGGATTTCAACGCGGACAACGCCAAGATCGACGCGGCGTTGGGGACGCTGGCGGGGCAGGTGAGCGGCAAGGCCGACGCCTCGGCGCTGGCGGCGGTGTCGCAGAGCCGCAACTGTCAGGCCGCCACCACCAGTTACACCGGCACCGGAACTTCGGGCGAAAATGCCCCCAGCTCCGTCAGCTTCTCCCGCAGGCCGCTGTTTATCCACGTGGGCGGGCCGGAGGGCTCCGGTTTCAGCGCTGTCAACGGTCAGACCCTCGCTACGTGCTATGCTCTCGGCGCGATGCGCTCCGTTAAAATCAGCTGGTCCGGGAACAGCGTGTCCTGGTATGAGGCGTCCCCCGTTTACCAGATGAACTCACAGGGCAAGCGTTACTACGTCTTTGCCCTGCTGAGCCTGTAAAAAGGACCCCCGGGCCGAAAGGTGGGTACTGATAAGGAAGCACCCAACCCACCCACAGCCGGACCCTAAAACCGAAAAGACAGGGAGCCAGCCCCGGCCCCCTGTTTTTTCATGTTTCCGATAACCGCACCACGCCCCGCAAGGAAATGCGAGAGCGTCAGCGGGTCGCGTCAGAGCGACGCAATCCCCACGGGGGCCAGTGTCCAGGGCTTGCCAGCCTATCGGCGGGGGATTGCATGGAGCGTGCCCACCTTATTCCCCGCCTTGCTCCCGGCCCCGACAACCGCCAGCGTTCGCCCGTGGCGGGGCACCCAGCCGCCGACACGCTCACACGCCACTTTCAATACCAATAATGGAACACATCCACACCAACACCGCCAATAAAGCGAATATGTACTTCTTCATTTCTTTCTTAACCTCTTATGTACTACTGAAACCAAGGGACATCTATATACACGGCAACCGCCATCTCTGACGGTTGCCGTTGAATATTTTCTATTGACTTGTTGGGCTGACGGGCTGTAATCAGCTCAGAGGGGGGTAGTCAAACCACTTGTCCAGCCAGTCCTGCTCATCCATGAACTGCTTATCACAAGCACTCTCTGCAGATTCAGCATCATAAGAGCCGTCATAGTCCTCAGCAAGGCTGACTCCGAAGGTTACATCAATCTTACGTTCCACACCATCAATGACAGCTACATTCCACGCATGATAAGAATTATTGTCCATTCGACACTCGATGCCCTCAGACTTGAGAAGCAACTGATACCCCTTTGAGATGCCATCACATACTGCGATGCCCTCAATAAGTGAACCATAAGCGGTATGCCGATTTATATAATCCTTATTGTCATAATAGCTGACATTCTGGCACATCCACATATAATAGGCACGGGCCTTCTGCTCCTCGGACATCAGGTCGTTGATTTTGCCAGTCTTGCGCATTTCATCGTGAATCTGCTGAACACGAACCTCGACATCAGATAATTGCTCCTCCACGGTCGGCGGTGTCATAATGGTAATATCGAAAATGGGATTGCCGCCCTCTCCATCACCCTTGGACAGTCTGACAAGAGACACAACAGCTTCCGAACGAGTTACCGAACTGCTCGGACGAACTGCGCCATCTACACTGACTGGGAGCAGGTCATACATGGCCATTAACATCATGCTCGACTGCGCCCAAGTGGAAACACTGCCGAAGTCAGCGTATCCAGAGAAGGTCGAACTCGGAGTGAGAACTACCCCAGACTTGTCGATATAGTTCGACAAAATGGCACCCATCTGCTCAAAAGTGATATTGTTATTGGGGGCGAACTCCTTGACGCTGATGCCGTTTACATAGCCTTTCTCCGCCGCCCAACTGACATAGGGGCCATACCAGCTGCTCGGGTCAACGTCGTCGAACTTCTTGGCGGTGTAGTCTGCCGTGTTTACATCCAACATCCTGCCGAGCATGGTTACGAACTGTGCTCGGCTTACGTTTGCGTCTGGGGAAAAGCTGGAAGCACTCGTGCCGCTGACAAATCCGTTCTCCAAAGCGTAGGCCAGCTCCTCAGTGTACCACGCCCCATTCGGCACGTCCGTGAAGCCGCCGACACCCTCCGCCGCAAATGCGCTCGGCATGAGTGACAGTGCCAGTATTAAGGCCAGCGCAAGGGATAGCATTTTTTTACGCATAGTATCTCTCCTTTTTTAATAGGGGTTTCCTCCCCTTGTCTTAATGGTTCAGCCCTTGGGGGTGGGACTTCCCGGCCCCCGTAGGCTTTCCCATCAAGACAACAAAAGCGGCGCAGGGGTATAAATCCCTACACCGCCGAAGCTACGCACACAAGCCATAGATTTCCCCATTGATTATTGCCGGGAAAACCGTTATAATGGCTCTGGGCGCAGAAAATTTCTGCTGTGTGGGACTGGACCTTAACGGGGTCTCCTGCATAGGGGCGTGGGGAGTTAGCGGCTCTCCACGTCCTGCCTTATATGCTTCTGCTGTCTCTTGAGGATATTCTACACTATTTCAACCTTATACGCAAGCGGTTTTTTGTACTGTTGTTGCCAAAATAGCATGGTGAGTGTGTCGGCGGCTGGGTAGCTGTCGGCAGACCGACCGGGCCAGCCCCGGAGCACCACCTTTCTATACTGGGGACTGGCAAAATAATAGTTTTATATTGTGGCAGGTGGTGCAAATACCGTCTGCCACTATCTAAAGGAGGGCAAAAAATGAGTGTAATGCTTACAGTGGGCGAAAAATTAACCGACTTGCGAAAAGAAAAGGAAATGACGCTGGCGAAAGTTGCTGAAAAATCCGGACTTTCTATCTCTACAATATCCAATTATGAAAATGACAAGTCTAGTCCAACGTATGACAACCTTTGTAAAATACTTGAAGTATATGGGGTTCCGATTGGAAAATTTATGGGTATCGTATATGCGGAGTATGAAGAAGATTTGAATACATTCAATCGGTATGGTTTAAGTGAGAAATTTTTCCAGGAATTTCTTTTGTTTGAAAAGTATGATGAACAGCAAATCTCAAAATGTCTCAATCTTTTGTTTAGTTTGAATAATTCTCCACTATCGGCTGTAAGTATATTTGAAAACATATTGCGAGCCTTTGATTCTGCTTACTATGAAAAGTTGAAAAGCCTATCACCTGAATTTTCACACGACGCTTCCATGCGGTTTCTTCTGGAACCTGTTGTTCAATCGCTTATCTTGATTTTTGAAGAGTTGCATCCAGAGTTTAGAACATAAAAAATACAATCGCTTTTTTGGCTGGTGACGATTAGTCAACAGCCTTTTTTATTTTTATAATGTATTAGAAAAATTGTATTGGCCCGAAGTTATTTTTGATTTTTGGAATACGGGAAAAAACCGGGCAATCGGAATTATAATGGGCTCAACAAATGATTGGTCACCAGTTCCTTTTATTTTTAGCAAATTTAAAAAACCGTGTTGGCCCGAAGTTATTTTTGATTTTTGGAATATGGGAAAAACCGGGCAATCGGAATTATAATAGGCTCAAGAAACAAGGAACCTTGATTATATACAGAACCTATCCACTATTGCTATCCGTTGGGGACGCTCAGGCGGACAGCCCGTCATTAGAAAGGATTTTTTAGACATGGAATTTTTAAAAAGTATTTGCATTGTACTGCTGTTGTTGTTTCTCGGCTTGTTACTCGAAAAGCTGTTTCGCCCTAAAGCTGGTCTTTCAGAGTGTACGCATAAACTCAAGGCTGACATTTGTAAGGTCGTTAAGGCTCTTTTTACGAAAGAGAAAATCCGGCATATATTTGACAATGACCTTTTTAACAAGCTGAGATGCGTTGTATCCCCGTATTCCGCAGTTGGAATGGATATAGATGTAGTAGCGACATATAAATCTGGAACGCCGTGTCTCGGAGTGGGATTTGTGCCCCAAAAAAAGATGAGCGTACAGGAGCTTCAGAGAGTTACCGACCTTGTAAAAATCTGTGTCAGACGCTATTTAATTATTAACGGACTGCCTTGGCGAAATTTTTCCTGTTACGAAGCCGGACTTGATTATGTGACCATTTACGTCTATTACGAGGAGTTTTCAGAGGAGGACAAGGTGTCTTTTGAGAGCAGGTATAGGGCTACAGTGAAGGAGGCAGTAGGGTTGGATTTTGGGTATCTCAGAGATTCAGATTTGGACAGGGAGTTAGGAAATATCTGAAATGAAAATCAAAATCGGCTACCTGCTTAGTGACTGGAAGGACGGCATTAAGACACCGTTGTATTGGGATACGGACACCGCGCCACATATGGCAATATCTGGAATCACTGGCGGAGCCAAGACCGTAAGTGCGCAACTGATTGTGAATCAGTTGTTGGACGCTAAAGTAGATATTTCCATTTGCGACTTCAAAGCTGGCGGGGATTGGGATAATATCGTACCTAAAGATAGATATGCTGAATACACGTTCTGTGATGATTTGCTCACATCGTATTACCAGTCCTTCCTTGAAACAATACTCAACAAGGGCCACGAAGAAAAGTATATCATCTTTGATGAATTTTCCAGTTATTCCCTGTTCAAAGATTCCAAGGCGTTCAAAGAGCTGATGTCTATGTGCAGTCACCTGGCTTTTATGGGCCGCAGTTTCGGGTATCACTTGATATTCATTAGCCAGCAATTTAATTCTAAGGTGCTGGACACTGCAATTCGTGAACAATTTTGCAAACTGTACATGGGACAGACGATTTCGACAGAATCCGCAACCATGTTGTTCCCAAACTGTGAAATTGATAAAAGCGTCCATCTGCCTAAATATTGCGGCTATATCTCAATGCCGGAACGGGAATTGGATATTGTGCAGATGCCCTATCTTGAGAATGCAGGAAAGCTCAAGAAGTTGTTAGAGTTAAAGGGTAAGGCACTTTACGGTTGATTCCGTCCACCCGCTGACAAAAGTGAGAGCAGGAGAGCTGACCTAACGGCTATACGGGGAGAAAGGGGCCATATATGGCGTACAATCTAAATGTAAATCTCGCCGGAGTAAACGGCGGCGCAGACTATGCGATTTTGAGCGCGAAGAACGAAATTTATCCCTATGCAGACGGGAAACGAACGTCTGACACGCCCATCGGGGTCAAATTAACCCTGGCCCTCCAAAATTCCCGTCTTTCAGCACTGGTCGTCAAATTTGACCATGACCCTATACCCAGCGTAGAGGACGCGCAGATCGAAGCGGCTTGCAGCGCGTGTAAATTTCTTTTCGTGAGAATCCCCGACTGCAAAGTCAAAGTCTATTCCAGCTCCGGCAGTGGGCTTGGAATGAGTGCAACGGCAGAAACTGCGGAACTCGTAAATCAGAGCAAGTAAGTTGGCTGGGGTGGGTGGCAGCGAAGCAGAGCGAGAGCAGGCCACCCACCGCCCCAAGGGGGCGGCTTGACTTGATATTTTAAGAACAAAGGGCCGCGAGGCTGGAAAAGCTACGATGAAAGTAGAAAGAATCAAAGACGTAAGACCCGACCCAAGAGACGAAGTAACCCTAAAGGCCGCCGGAAACATCCTAGAAATACGCTACACCCGAAACACGAACGGGTCCCCCATCATTAAGTTGGATAAAGACCACGGGCTAGACACCCGAACGGGAGAAGTTATAGACTACCAGCACAATCAAAACCGCGCTGGGGATATGGCAAGTGTAGCGCAAAGTCTGAAACGGTTACGGGACATGATAAATGCGAATCTGGAAAACAGCGAACGGGCCCTGTGGGTGACGCTGACCTATGCGGAGAACATGACCGACACGGAACGGCTATACAAAGATTTTCACGCCTTTTGGAAAAGGTTTCTCCGCTATCTGAAAAAAAGAGGCCACCCGCGCGCAGAGTACATAGCAGCAGCCGAGCCGCAAGGGCGGGGTGCTTGGCATTTTCATTGCCTGTTCCTGTTCCCCGGTAAAGCCCCGTTTATCCCAAACGCAGAAATGGCCCGGATATGGGGCCACGGCTTCACAAAAACCAAGAGCCTACAGGGGATAGAGAACCCCGGCTTATACCTCACAGCATATCTGGGGGATATGGAATTAACAGAGGCATTGAACAGCGGCATAAAGAGCGGAAAGCTGGCGGAGGTAGAAGTAAACGGGCAGCAAAAGAAAGCGATTGTAAAAGGGGCGCGAATGAAGCTATACCCGCCGGGCTTCAATCTATACCGCAGCAGTCGCGGAGTGGAACGCCCGAAAATATATAAGGTGACAGAAGAACAGGCGCAGGAGTATGTAGGGGATGCATCCCTGACGTATGAAAGAACCGTAGCTGTGAAAGACGGCGCGGGTGACATACAAAACGTGGTGAATTATCGCACATTCAACCGACAACTGAAAAAGCAAGCGGAAAATCCGGCAGAGGTAACGGAGAAGCTGGAAAATAGTACAGACTAGCAGGGGAGCGAACCCCCCATAAAATAGCGGCCGCAGCCGCAACCGCTGAAAACCGCAAATAAAAAAGCCGGAAGGGGGTGAGCCAAATGGCAACCAGCAACAGCGACTTGAGCGGGCCAACGCTAGAGAAGAAAATAGGAGGCACAACCTACAAAGTGACTTCCGTGTATTCCAAAAAGGCCACGGAAACGGCGGTACAGAAAATGGAACGATTGATATTGAAAGATGCCGACAAAGTTATTAGAAAGTGCAGATAATCCTTGAAAACAGCCGAATTCTATGATATAATCTATACATAGGGTTCGGCTGTCACTTTTAAGGAGGCTATAGAAATATGTGGCAGTTCGA
>OFFG01001728.1_pt1 | contig 12234 bp, 11 predicted proteins | sample 1521331 | NCBI WGS metagenome assembly OFFG01 (sample SAMEA3504129, study PRJEB24116) | mouse gut metagenome | biome: mouse gut; feature: mouse-associated habitat; material: faeces | place: Denmark | collected 2011 | reverse complement strand
TTTTGCCGGATGACCAGTCACTGTCAGTTTTATAACGATAAATCATCAGGAGGTTATTTTGTGTCATTTAAAATTCTTAAAAACAACTGCTGTGGACTTGATGTCCACAAAACATGGATCTTTGCCTGCATTGGTATTACAGATTCCCACAGCCGTACAGAATATAAGCAGGCTCGTTTCTCTTCCTTTTCCAAAGGTTTGCAGGAACTGTGTGACTGGCTTGCAAAATATCGCTGTACTGATGTCTGTATGGAGTCTTCTGGCAAGTACTGGATCCCTGTCTTTAATATTCTTGAGAAAAACAACCTCTGGGTTACGCTTTCTCATCCCAAGTATACAAAACCCTTGAAGGGAAATAAGACTGACCGTAAAGATGCTAAATGGATTTGCGATCTTTACATGTGTGGTATGGTCAAGCCATCCTTCATTCCACCTGCCAGCATCCGTCATCTTAGAGATTTGGTTCGTTATCGTTTCAAACTTACCTGTATGATTACTGGCGAAAAGAATCGGGCCCAAAACTGTCTAACCGTATCAAACCTTAAACTCGATGATGTATTCAGTGACGTCTTTGGCAAGTCCTCCCGTTCCATCACGGAACAGATACTTGCCCACCCAGGGAAAACTTTTGATGTCACACCTTTCGTACATGGACATTGTAAGACTCCTATAGAAGAAATCCAAGCCGCTGTCGATGGTGCCATCTCGCCTGAACAGGCTGTTAAACTTCGTCAATGTCTTGACCACATCGACGAATTAGAAAAGCACATAGAAACAGTGGAACAGGAAATTCTTCGTCTTTCTGACCCGTACGAATCAGCGCTCAACCTGATACGTACTGTTCCCGGATTTCACAAGAATCCTATGACCGCAATCCAAGTCCTTTCTGAAATCGGTGCTGATATGTCTGTTTTCCCCACAGCAAAGCACCTTGTATCATGGGCCGGATGTTGTCCCCGCAACGATCAAAGCAACAAAAAGATCAAATCAACTCGAATTTCCCGTGCCGGTTCTTATTTTAAACCAATACTGGTACAAGTTGCAAATGCTTTAATCAAATCGAAGAAACATCCTGAATTTACAAACCGCTACCGGCGTATCAAAGCACGTCGTGGTCACAAGAAAGCCATCATTGCCATCTGTCGTATGATCCTGACCGCTATCTGGCACATACTCTCAGATTTGAATCCATATACACCGGATGGATTTCTTGAATCACGTCCTGTGAATGAATCAAAAACCCTGACTACTTCACAGGCACTTAATCTTCTAAAGCAACGTGGTTACATTATCAAAGATGAGCCTGTAACAGCTTCCTGATTAGGTGTTGTGTCTATATTTACTTTTAAAGCCACCCGATAAGATGGTTTGTTTGCTATACCCTTTAATTCTTGACTATCTGCTACTTCTTTGTTTCAAACTTGGAATACCTTCTTATGTACATGCCCGATTCCGATTGGCAGAATTATCCGGATGTCCTGGATGCACTGATGCCATGGGCGCAGGCTGTACAGGAAGAATGTAAACAGTAGAAACTCAAGGGCGGGGATTATACCTCGCCTTTTGTTATTAATCAAGACACTCTGTTATTGAGCGCTTACGTCCTAACTCATATAATGATGCTTTATATTCGTGTGTTACCCTACCATTTTCTATTTGGGTATAATGAGTATTATTACCTAAATTTTTGTTTATACAGAAAATACAAACTGCTACATCAACTCCTTTAAACAGTTCTTTAATAATTGGATAGTTTATTATTTCTTGTATACCTGCCCTTATCATTAAATCCCTAGTTGGCCTTAATATATCTGACTGAAACCAATTATTCTTTGTCACCATACATATTATGTCTGATACATTTATTGCGTTGTTTATAAATTTATCATATAAAGTTGTTCCACCTATACCTCTTGCCCCACCTCTATTTGATTCTTGATAAGGCGGGTTTCCTATTACTACGTCTATTTTCATATCTCTGTTAAACTCCTCATTTAGTATGTCTTGCATTGTTTTAGAAGTGCCGTCTGGTCTACTTCCCAGACCTATTCCTTTTAATTTGCTGATGTAACTTGGTATTACTCTAAGGTTATGGTCATAACCTCGTAATTTCTTTGTCGTTCTCTCTAAACTTACTTGACTTAATGCTATTCCATATAACTGCTTACCTAATATATGATTTGACCGTTCAAATTCATCTGGATATTTTGCTTGTAATATTTCACAATCCATTAGCCTGTCATATATTTCTCGGAGATATTCACCGCCTTTACAAGCTGGGTCAAGAAAAACTGTCTGATCATTCCATACTTCTGGCGGTAACATATCACACATAGCTTTTACTACTTTATGGGGTGTTACAATTTCTGGGATTCGTGCCAGACCATTTTGTAAGTCCTCAACTATTGTATTTTCATTTACTTCTGATGTGACTTGGATTTTTTCAGTGTCCTCGGTATCTGCAAATATATTAAATCCAATTGATGTTATATAGTTTTTGATTTGCTTGATTTTATCTGTATATGTATCATAGTTTGCTCCACCAGAATTAGGGTTATTTCCGTTTAGATTTTGTCCTATAGGTATCTCATTATAAAATGCATGTTCCAGAGCATTTAGGTCATCTAAACTCCATGTATCTTCTTTACCTGTGCATACTACAACCCATTCCCAAATGTCACAATATCTTTCGGTTGTACTTGTATCATGTTCACGCAGACGTGCTAGGACTGATTCTCCATTATTTCTTTTCTTCGCTTGTCCTACATAAACTTTCTCTGTTGTTTGGTCATAACCAAATAGAAAGTAAATACAATTGTATCTTAACTCTGGGTCTGCAAATCTTAACTGTAATTGATTTCTTGGAATGATAAATGCTATTGTTCCCCAGTCATCATTTACATACTTAGATGCTCCGATATGAGCTTGTACAGGTAGGGATTTTATATTGATTATATTTGGGATACTGGTTTTCTTTGTTCTTGCCATACTTATATACCGTCCTTTATTGAAAATTAAATTTATAACTTTCAATAAAATCCATGTATAAAAAAGTGTCACAATCTACATAAATTCTTTTTTCTTTTAAATATGATAATGTTTGAAAAGATGAAATCCCATAATAAAAAAGCCTACCATTTTAACATGATAAGCTTTTTATATATTTGTAATCAAATTCATTCATCTGCATTTTATACATAAAATGTATATTTATACACGTATTTCATCAGCAACAATTAAACGAATTGGGACATATATTTCAGAATACTTTTTCAAGTCTGTCCCATTCTCTTAATGTTTTCATACTTAACACTATAGCATAATCAGTTCTATATTAAAATACATACCACAAATTTTACAAACAAACAGGCAAAACTCAAAACTATCACGGAAACTCTTATGCAAACACGAAAACTCCATGCAGTTTCCGTGTTTATATCATATCTCCCGTTTTTCAACAGCATTTTCCGTCAAGCTAATACACCTTTCAGCCAAAACCAACAATATCCTACTCCTTTTTACCCTTCCGTTTTATACTATCACGGAAATCCCCGACTTTTGTGTGAAAGTATACTTTTGCCTGATAGTACGATTTTTCCCCTATCACCCCTCTATCAGCGGCATCCAAAAACACCAAAAAGCGGGGCCCACCACCCACTGTGATGAACCCCACCAAACCTAAAAAACCTTGATTTTAAGCCATTCTTCAATACTTTTGCCTGCGAGTACCCAAATTCCTATGGCATTATTTTTGAATAGCCGCCTATGCCGCTGTTATACTTTGATGACTTTTACCCCTTTTACCCCACCTGTGCGGAATTTACCCCACCCTATTTTGCGATTCGACAAATCGACAATTTGCGCTCTTACCGACAAAATCCATACTTTTCAGTGCGTCGAAACTGCATTAGAGTAGCCTCAAAAGCTATACCAACTCATGCGCCCCGTCCGTATCTGATGCGGTCTGTCTGGTATCAAACTGTGAAAAGCGGTTGTTCCGATAGAAGGATAACAGCTTTTCCTCATTTTCAGAATAGTTTTTACCTAATTGTGCAATCAAGTAAGCCGACATGGTATATGTATCCGATTTTTTATCCAACTCAGGTTAATGCAATAAAACATTTATGAATTTTGACATTACAGATATTCCAGTTTTACGCCACCTGATGCTTACAATAAAACCGAACCGCTAAAAACAGAAATAAAGGAATTTCAACCGCAGCTGATGCCAAAGTGACATATGGCGTCCAAAAACTCATCTTCCCTATATGCAGGAAATTAAAATCACAAAGCTGATAGAGAAAATTATTTTTCATACCTATGCCCGCAGACGGCAAAACACCTCCAATCCATGTATCACCCAAAGCTCCGTACGAAAATACAGGCAGAAACAGTACCACTATGGAAACAAGCAGCACTGTCAGGGAATCCCTGCATCTGGCGGATAAAAACAATGTGCAGCTGACGGTTGCCAGTACGGAAAGAAGTCCTGCAAGTACCAGAATAATCTGCAGCTGCCCCAAATTTATATCTGGCAGATTTATAACCGAAAACAGCATCTGAAACGAGGTCTTCAGGCAATCTGTGCCAAACGCGCGATTCAGGATTAACAAATGAATTGACATTCCCAATATGAAAATAACTATGAAGATACAGCAGGCCGACAAAATCCGTGTAACGGCTAATTTCCCACGCCCGTATTTCGTACAACGCAAAATACTGTCGCTGCCGGTCTGATATTCACTGGCAAAAATGGGGGCGGCAATATCAACACAAAGGATTGATAAAACCAGAATATACAATGTTGTATAATCAAATGCGTCCCTGCTCATACCGGGGTACAGGTAAAATGGCTGGTCCACCTTTGCATACCTGTCTGCGGCAAACTGTCCGGCCGTTTCATAATCCTTCTGCTCAAGCTTCATAATATTATCCAGATGGGAAGCACACCTCTCATAAAAATGCTGTTCCACTTCGTCCGGTGCGATATTCATCAATTCTGCTCCGATACCCGTTTGGGGGTCGGCAAAAGCTTCGCTTAATCCCTTAAGCATCGGGCGAATTGCCATAATTTTTTCAATGTAAACGTCCAGCGGAACATCGTCCAGTGTACCGTATTCTTTTACACACGATTGATACGTCCGCAGGGCTTCCGCCAGCTTCCCGGAAGTAATATTGCCTGCCGTTTTCTGATAGTAATCCCTCTTAAACTGAATTGCCTGTAATCCATTTAATTCTATGACCTTCCCGTCTTCTCCCGGACGGTTAATCGATTCATAGCTGACTGGCAGATACGCCATTACAACAGCCATGAAAAGCGAGGCGGCAAGCAGGGTCAAAGTACGGCATGATTTCATAATTCGTTTTACTTCTAACAGGAATAAACGCATATTAATTTTCCTCCCTTAAGTTTTCAATTTTTTCCAATTCTGTTTCCAGAGGCTTTATGTGGCGGCAAATGCCCCTGTCCGGTAAAAATTGTACCAGACAGGGGCATTTCAATCTCAAATTTGGGAATGGAAAAATCCTGAGAATTTCCTAATATGGGGCGTACATTTTCCTAATCAGCAACCGGCAGCGTAATTGTAAATGTGACTGTTTCCCCGCTGCTCTGCGCCGTTATCTCACCGCCATGCAGGCTGATAATCTCCTTTGCAATAGAAAGGCCAAGCCCCGCCCCGCCTGTGTCTGACAGCCGGGCCTCGTCTAAGCGGCTGAACTTCTCAAAGATATGCGCCAGCTTTTCCTCCGGGATTGTCTGTCCGTGGTTTCGGAATACTACGACGGCATTTCTGCCTTTCCTTTCTGCCGATATGCAAATCTCCGTATCGGGATAACTGTAAGCCGCCGCATTTTTCAAAAGGTTATTAAATACCCTTGCCAGCTTTTCCGGGTCGCCGTTTACAACCAGCCCGTCCCCGGCGGAAACCTTGGCAGTATTTCCCCTTGCAGACAGGGCGGGATACAGTTCATCTGTCACCTGGGATAAAAGGGCATATAAGTCAACCTGCATTTTCTGTAGCTGTACTGATGCCGTATGGTAGCGCGTGATTTCAAATAACTCATTAATCAGCATTTCCAGACGTTCTGATTTTTCAAGGGCAATTCCCACGTACTTTGCTTTTTGCTCAGCCGGCATATCCGGGGCTTCGTCAAGCAGGCTCAGGTAGCCGATTACCGCCGTCAGCGGCGTGCGGATGTCATGGGCCAGATACATGACCAGCTCGTTCTTTCGCTCTTCCGCTTCTTTTACAGCCTGATTACTGAGCAGTATGGACATTTTAATCTGGTTCATCTGCTTTTCCACTTCCCGGAGCGGCTCTGACAGCGCAATCGCAGCGTTATTCTGTTCATACACCGTCTGCGCGGCATTTATCACCTCGTCCAGGTAATCCCAGGGTTTTCTCCAGTAATGGTAAAAAATGGCAGACAGGCCCATGACAAGGTAGAAAAAATAAAGCACATCCAGCCGCAGGTACAGCCATTTGGGAATCCGGCCTGCCGCCCTTGGTAAAACATATTCAAGCAGCGGCATTACGGCAAGACCTGCCGCCGTATAAGCAGGCAAAATGACCAGAAGCCGGGTCTGCAGTTTTTCCCTTGCCGGGAAACTTTGTTTTTTCATGAAACACCTCCATCAGTCTGCAATCAGAAGAACCGGTAAGCAGGTTAAATCTTATACCCCACTCCCCATACTGTTTTTATATACTTTGGTTTTTCTTCCGTATCTTTCAGCTTTTCTCTTAAATGGCGGACATGTACCGTAATCGTGCTGCTGTTTTTGCTGTAGTATTCATCTCCCCATACTCTGTGGAACAGCTCTTCCAAAGTCACCACCATGCCCTGATTTTCCAGCAGAATGCGCAGAATGGAAAACTCCGTGGGTGTCAAAGCTACAGCCTCCCCGCCAAGCTTACATTCATAGGTCTGCAGATTAAGAACCAGCTTTTTATAGGTAAGGACTTTTGCAGGCTCACTTTGCGGCAGTACCGGGGTATACTTTTTATATCTGCGAAGCTGTGCTTTCACCCTGGCAATCAGCTCAAGGGGGCGGAATGGTTTTGTCACATAATCATCCGCTCCCAGCGTCAGTCCTGTAATCTTATCCGTTTCCTCATCTTTTGCCGTCAGCATAATCACGGGATAAGTATATTTTTCACGGATTTTCTGACAGAGGGTAAAGCCATTGATATCAGGCAGCATGATGTCAAGGATTGCGAGGTTGGCTTCCTCATTTTCGATAAAAGCCAGCGCTTCCCTTGCGGAATAATATTTATGGATGGTGTAATTTTCATTTTTCAGATAAACTTCAAGCAAATCTGCAATATCCTTTTCATCATCAACAATCAAAATCTTTTCAGACATACAGGCAGCCTCCCTCTGTGCTATCACTATCTATTCCTGTGAATTTATCATATCTTCCTTCAAAAATCCCAATGAAACGCATGAGATATTATTAAGATTCTCCTAACATATTTATTTCGCATCTTTTATCATCAGTCACACAAAGGATTCCGCATTGTACTTTTTCCGGGAACTCGCCGTCCTTTGGCATGGAAAACGGTTCCATAAACCTGCGCAGGTTTTCCGCCATGCATAAGGTGATGTTATCACGGAAAAAAGGGGCGCTTCATGGTTATAATACAAAAAAACAAGGAGGACTTGAATATGTCTGCTGTTAATATCAATAAAAACGCTTTGACATGCTGTAAGGAGGTGCGGTATGGGATTATTTGACTTTTTCAGGCAGCCGGATATTAATCTTGGCGTAGAGGAATACAGGAAATCTCCCGATGCTGTTTTGCTGGATGTGCGCAGTCCGCAGGAATATCAGGAGGGGCATATTCCCGGCAGCAAAAATATACCGTTGCAGCAGCTTGACAAAGCAGCTGCCGTGGCCGCCCGTAAAACTACGGCGCTGTTTGTTTACTGCTACTCCGGCTCCCGCAGCCGTCAGGCATGTTCAATATTACAGCGCATGGGATATACAAATGTAACCAATATCGGCGGAATCGCCTCATATTCCGGAAAGGTGGAACGATAATATGAAAGTAGTGATTGTAGGAGGGGTGGCCGGCGGCGCCACAGCCGCAGCAAGATTGCGGAGATTGGACGAGCAGGCAGAGATTATTGTATTTGAGCGTTCCGGATATATTTCCTATGCCAACTGCGGCCTGCCCTATTATATCGGAGATACCATTACCGACCCGGAAGATTTGACCTTGCAGACGCCGGAGAGTTTCTTCTCCCGTTTCCGTGTAGATATGAGGGTGCGCCACGAGGTAACTGCCATCCATCCCGATAGAAAAACGGTTTCTGTCAGGAATCTGGAAACCAGCGATGAATTCGAGGAAAGCTATGACAGGCTGATTCTCTCTCCCGGTGCAAAGCCCGCACAGCCCCGGCTGCCCGGTGTGGGTATCGACAGGGTATTTACTCTCCGTACCGTGGAGGATACCTTCCGTATCAAGGAGTACATCAACAGGCATCATCCGAAATCTGTCGTGCTGGCAGGCGGCGGCTTCATCGGTCTGGAGCTGGCAGAAAACCTGCGGCACCTAGGCATTGCTGTGACGATTGTTCAGCGGCCGAAGCAGCTGATGAATCCTTTTGACGCAGATATGGCTTCTTTTATTCACAGCGAAATGCGTAAGCACGGCGTCAGGCTGGCTCTGGGCTATACCGTGGAGGGCTTTGAAGAAAAGGACGGCGGCGTGGATATCCGGCTGAAAGACAACGCGCCGCTCCATGCTGACATGGTGGCGCTGGCAATCGGCGTCGTTCCGGATACTGCTCTGGCAAAAGAAGCCGGCCTGAAGCTTGGAATCAAGGGCAGTATCGTAGTCAATGAGCGAATGGAAACATCCGTGCCGGATATTTATGCTGCCGGAGATGCCGTGCAGGTGAAACACTATGTCACTGGGGAAGATGCGCTTATTTCACTGGCAGGCCCAGCAAACAAACAGGGCCGTATTGCGGCTGATAATATATGCGGCGGCGACAGCCATTACCTGGGCAGCCAGGGAAGTTCTGTTATTAAAGTATTTGACATAACAGCGGCCACGACCGGCCTCAATGAGTCAAATGCTCGGAAAGCGGGGGTGGATGCGGATAAAGTCATTCTATCGCCTATGAGTCATGCGGGTTATTACCCTGGCGGCAGGCTGATGACAATGAAGATTATCTTTGAAAAAAACACCTATCGGCTGTTGGGTGCGCAAATCATAGGGTATGAAGGCGTTGATAAGCGTATTGACGTACTGTCTGCCGCAATCCATGCAGGAATGTCGGCAATTCAGCTAAAAGACCTTGATTTGGCATATGCGCCGCCATATTCTTCGGCAAAAGACCCGGTGAATATGGCCGGATTTATGGTGGAAAATATTGCGGCAGGTATTTTAAAGCAGTTCCATATGGAGGATATTGCCGAGCTGCCCCGTGACGGCAGTATAACTTTGCTGGATGTCCGTACCGAATGGGAATATCGCCGCGGGCATATAGAAAGCTTTGTGAATATCCCGGTGGATGAACTCAGGGAGAGGCTGGATGAAATCGAAAAGGAAAAACCAGTATATGTCATCTGTCAGAGCGGGCTGCGCAGCTATATTGCATGCAGAATTCTGAACGGATACGGCATAGAAGCGTACAATTTTTCCGGAGGATTCCGGTTCTATGAGGCAGCCGCACAGGACAGAAGCCTGGCAGAATCTTCTGCCGCATGCGGCATGGACAGATAACAAAAGGGGAGGGGGTGTCTGAAAATACCGACAACCCCTCTGCTGTGTATGTACGAAATTCAGGAATCGCAGATTGCGTTTAATTTTGGGATATCCGTAACTTCGACAACACCGCGGGCTAACCTAAGTATTCCCTCCTTCTGGAAATAGTGGAGCATCCGGGTAACGACCTCGCGGTGTGTACCCAGATGGCAGGCAATGCTTTCATGGGTGATTTTCAGCTCGTTCGTACCTTCAATAGCGGTTTCCTCCAGAAGAAAGGCGGCAATGCGTTTGTCCATACTTTTCCACATAATCTGTTCCATGAGCCACATGACCTCAGAAAACCGGGCTGCCATAATTTCGTTTGTATAGTTTGCTGCCGGGGCCGAAGTTTCCATGATTTGTTTATAGATTTCTGCCGGAATGATCCAAAACTTGGTATCCTTTTCCGCCTCAATCGTAATATCGAACTGGATACTGCGTATCATGCAGGAGGCGGAGAGCAGGCAGATATCTAAATCAAACAGGCGGTAAATGGTCACTTCCCGCCCCTCGTCAGAAAGGATGTATGCCCGAAACTGCCCGGATTTTATGACAATAAGGCCGGTACAATCCATTCCGCCGCTATGTATGGTTTCTCCCTTTTTTACAGAGCGGCGGATAAGGCTTTTGTCGATTGTATTTTGCTGTGAAGGTGTCAGTTTCTTCCATATTGGAAAACAGTCTTGAAATTCCATCTGCTTTGCTCCTCCTGTCATATATGATACTCTGTCTATACGACGGCCTCAATGATAAGTTTATTACCGATGACAATATCATGCACGCCGATCTCAATGAAGGTTTCCGGGCTGTCTTTATATAAATCATGGAAATGTTCTACAAATCTCATTTTAACATGGAGAATTAGGATAAACAAGTCTACCATTTTTAAAATGCTCATTGGCATTTTGCACCCATTACAATTCACACCATTACTTTTTGAGCTGTAAACCATCTTTGAAGGCTTCTCCTACTCTTTCAGCCACTTTGTAATAGCCGTGGGTATAAGGGTCAAAAGCGATAGCGTTTACCAGATTCATATCAATCTTATCGCCCGCCATAACACGTTCATCTGCCGTAATATTTACAACTTTACCAATCACGCCGCAGCCATATGCATTGTTCTGATATTCGATAAATTTACATTCTAAGCAGAGCGGAAATTCATTGATAACCGGTGCGTCCAACAGTTCGGATTTGGATGCCGTAAGACCACTGTTTTCAAACTTATTTGCAACCCGGTTGCCAGACTCGACGCCAAAATAATCTGCTTCAACTACATGGGCGGCATCGGCAATACTTACGGTAAAAGCGCCTCTTGCCTTGATGTTCTTCACTGTTTTATGTGTTTCTGTTAAATTGAGAGCTACATTGCCTCTCTCCTGCATAGTTCCCCAGGCGGCGTTCATGACATTGACGCTGCCGTCTTCGTTGTAAGTTGCAACCATTAAAACGGGCATTGGGAAAATACCTTCGGTTAAGTTTAGTTTTTTTCTCATTGTCATTACCTCTTTTCTTATATGGAATTGACAGTACTTGTATCTGCATATATAATTATAGACGGTAACAGAAAAAGAACAAGTACTGTCTTATAAGAAAGGTACTATTATTTAAGAAAGTATAAAATGATAAAGAATTATATTGAAAATGCAAATTTTGAAGATACAGGATTTAGTTATACATTATCGCTGATATCCGGCAAGCACAAGATGGTAATCCTCTATTGCCTGATGGAATTTGAAGTTGTGAGATTTAATGAATTAAAGCGATCCCTGAAAAATGTATCAGACAAGACATTAAGCAGCAATCTTAAAGAGCTGGAAGCAGACCGGCTGATCATACGAAAAGAATATCCCCAAATCCCTCCAAAGGTGGAATACAGCCTCAGTGACAGGGGAACATCCCTGATGGTTGTTTTAGACCAGTTATGCGTCTGGGGGGAAAACAATAAAGAATAAAGTAAAGGGCTGTAGGTTTCTCCATCACTGCTATATGGAGAAACGATACAAGCCCAACGATAAGTATGCATTTATCAAATGTCTAAGCCTTATATTGATCAAAGAGAGAATGAAATATCTATTCAAGCTCATACTTCACAACATCTATATTGGCAGTTCCATCGGCAAAAAATGATATCCCATCCGCTTCCTGTCTGGTATACATAGCAGCCGACATCACCTGCTCTCCGTCATTTACGAAGACTTCTACGCTGAAACGATCCAGTATGATCCTTAGCTTCAATTCGCCGTCCGCAGTATTTACCAGGCTGCGACGCTGATGGATGATTGCCCTTCTGGAACCGGAGAACTTCCGGTCTACCTTAAGGATCGACTCCCTGGGGCGGAAACTAAGGGAAGTATAATATGTATCATCCTGGGCAAAACGAACGGCAAATTTCTGATACAGCTCCTGCCCGCCTTCCGGACGGACTGTCAGCTCCATATCTACCTTTCTTCCCTTGATCCCGTCAAGCTTC
>OFFG01001727.1_pt1 | contig 12239 bp, 5 predicted proteins | sample 1521331 | NCBI WGS metagenome assembly OFFG01 (sample SAMEA3504129, study PRJEB24116) | mouse gut metagenome | biome: mouse gut; feature: mouse-associated habitat; material: faeces | place: Denmark | collected 2011 | reverse complement strand
AATATTACTTTAAAAGGTATAGAATAATTAAAGTTATTAAAAAAAGTTCGCCTTACTTGCACATAAGGCGAACTTTTTTACATTTCTGCACTTTTCCGGTCTTTTCATCTTTTTAGATACAGATTGTTTACAATTCCGAGACATTCGCGTTATACTTACCTTATAGACTAAATAAAGAAATATAAACCGAGGAAACATCATATGGAAGACAGAAAAATCCTGATCATTGAAGACGAAAAACCCATTGCAGACATCCTGAAATACAGCTTCGAAAAGGAAGGCTTCCAGGTACAGTGCGCCCACACCGGCAGCGAAGGCTTCTCCGCCGCCTGCAGTGATCCTCCCGACCTGATACTTTTAGACTGGATGCTGCCGGATATCAGCGGGGTAGATGTATGCCGGATGCTGACCGAACGCTACCGGATTCCCATCATCATGCTTACGGCCAGGGGCAACGTGGAGGACAAGCTCTACGGCCTGGAATCCGGCGCCGATGATTATATTACCAAGCCCTTCGACCTGCGGGAAGTGGTTGCCAGGGTGCGAACCATCCTGCGCCGTTTTGACAAATCCCAGGGAACTGACACCGGCGACCGGCTGTCCTGCGGTGGCCTGACCATATCCGAGCGGGAGCACTGTGTATATCGCGACGGCGTACTATTAAGCCTGACCCCCAAAGAATATGAACTCCTGGTCTGTTTTCTGAAGCATCCCCGCCAGGTATTTACCAGAACGGCGCTGCTGGATCAGATATGGGGTTATGATTTTGCCGGCGATACCAGGACCGTGGACATCCATGTACAGCGCATTCGTAAAAAAACCGGTCTGGAAGACTCTCTGGTGACTGTCTTCGGCGTGGGGTACAAATATGTCCCGGCTTAAAGTAACCTGCCTTCTCGGAATCCGACGGCAGATGACCCTGATCCTCCTGGCTGTATTCGTGGCAGGCGGCTGTATCCTCTACGGCAGTATTCATGCCAGGCTTCAGCAGAATACGGAAGAACAGGTTATACGCGAACTGCAGAATCGGCAGGAAAACACGCTCGTATATATCCGCCAGCTCCTGATGCTCCAAAATGCCAATAACGATGCCGAAGGATACCTGCAGATTTCAGAAGATATTGTCCGGGAGCTGGAACCTTTGGGCGGGAGAAATTTCTGTGTACTGGACACCGACGGCCAGTATCTCGCCGGCAGCACTCAGCTTCAGCAGGAAGGAAGCGGAAACGACCTGCATCAGGCCCTGGCCGGAAACGCTGCTTTAACCATGACCTACCCGGACTCCAACAGCATGCTGGTCTATTTTTCCATGCCGGTGGTTATTGAGGACAGGACCCTTGGCATCATACGTTACCGCCTGGACTTCTCCCAGATGTTCTCTCAAACAAACCAAAGCGAGCGTCTGGTCTATCAGGCAACCGCAGCCGTATTTGCGTTTATTTTCTTATTGCTGGCATTTTTTATCAACAGGCTCCTGGTACCTGTATGGAAGCTGACCGAAATTTCCCGCCAGGTTGTGCGTGATTTGTCCCGGGAAGAGGTAAATATGCAGATGCTGGCCCAGCTCGCGGATTCCGGACGCCGTGACGAGATAGGCGAACTGTCCAGGAACTTCAGCGTAATGCTGGAAACCATCGGTTCCCAATTCAAAAAAATGCAGGCGGACAAAGATCAGATTGTCAGGCTTATGGGCAGCCGCCAGGAATTCTATAATAATATGACCCATGAATTGAAAACTCCCCTCACCACTATCCAGGGATATGCCCAGCTCATGGAAGCCGACCAGGGTGAGGACAAAAATCTCACCGACCAGGGGCTGCATCAGATTCTGCAGGAAAGTACCCGGATGCATCAAATGGTGCTGCAGCTTCTGGAAATGTCCGACAAGGGCATCTATATGAAACGGGTGCCGGTGGATTTAAGCCATACGGCCCGGAATGTGGCCCAGACATTGGAAATCAAGGCGGCACGGTACGATATGCAGATTGAGACTGATTTTCCGGAAAGCCTGTGGGTACTGGGTGTGGAGGAGCGCCTGCGCCAGGTGCTGATCAATCTGGTGGACAATGCCATCAAATACGGCGACAGCCACACTACAATCCGCATGGACGGCGTCCGGAAAAAAAGCTATGTATGGCTGGCTGTCCGCAACCGCGGAAAAGGGCTGGATAAAGAGGAACAGTCAAAAATATTCGAGCCGTTTTACCGGGTAGACAAGGCTTACTCCCGTGAACGGGGAAGTTCCGGCCTGGGCCTGTCCATCTGCAAGAAAATCATGGAAGAACACAACGGCTTAATCAGCGTAAAAAGCAAACCCGGCGTACAGACCATATTTTACATCCGTCTGAAAGCGGAAACCGGCGTCAGTATACCGTCAAATCTCCATAATAAAGATGCAAATAAGCCTTGAAAATAATTTACAAGGAAACAAAACAGCATGATACACACAGCAAAACAGCAAAAGAGAATATGTCTCCGCCTCCCTATGTTCCTGACCGCACTCCTGCTCCTCACAGGCTGCACTCCGGAAGAAAAAACACTCCTGCTCAGCAGGTCCCAGCCGGACACGGAAGCGGCGGAATCCCAGGACCCTGCAAAAGATTTCACTGTAAAAAAGATATACGCCTACACCTATACCACCCGCGACCTGCTGATGCAAAGCGCATTCCTGGAAGGCTGCGGGGAAAACGAAATTCATATCATCGCATTTGACGAACGTGATGACGACGAAAAGCTGGTTTACAGACAGGTGGATTACCGCTACGGCTTTTATGATACCATGGGCGAATTCTTCCGATTTTGGGAAGACTGGTTTGAGCCTGCAAACCCCAACCTAATGTGTGACGATCTCTATATCAGCCAGCTCCTGCCCTCCCCTGACGGGACACAAATGCTGGTTTATATCCGCTCCACAATCTGGGATACCTGCTTCATCTGGCTTTGCTCCCTTGATTCCCAGGATCCCTGGCTTCTATATGAAGGTATCCATAATGACGACCCGTTGAAGGGTTCCTTTTCCCCGGACGGGCGCTGGGTTACCTTTGATGCGGCGGGTACTGTCACCGGTGGAAAACACCTGGTTCCCATATACGACTGCCGCAGGAATACTTTTGCAGACAGGGAACAATACTGGACCGTAACGCAGTCGTCAGATTCCTACAGCGTCTTTTATCCGCCGGACGAACTGTTATATACCGAAGCCGAAGTGGATGAACAGGTGCTGAACGCACAGTTGTGCAGCTATTCCGAGTCCCCTTCTCCTGCCCTGCTGACTTTTATCCATGACAGCGCCGATGATATTTCCGTAAATCTGCTGTATAAAATCCCCGGCGAAGGTGTTGAGCCGGATATCAATGCTTCCACAGGGCTTCGCTTCGGAGAAAAAGGCCGGCTATACCTCCTTGGAAAAGAGTTCAACGAAACTAACCCGGAAGACGACCTTTCCATGCTGGAACTTCTGGATCCGAATCATATCGGTCACAGTATGGCTTATTTATTCAACTACACGGGAATGCCCTATATTCAATTTCAATATGATAACGACAACGACCTTTTGTATTACATGCCGGATACACTCACGCTCTCCGTTAAAAACATGAACACACTTCAAGACAACTACCAGCCCCTGACCTTCTCCGAGCCGGTTTGGGACTTTATTCCGCTTGCATCCGGCGATATCCTGGCTTTGCTCATTCAGACAGCCGGCACCATGCCGGTTGAAACCCAGGGCACAGCCAATACCCAAAACACTTACATAGGGGACAGCGGCGCCACTCCGTATACCACCCGGAATTATTGGGATATCCAGTCCGCAGACCTGTACCTCTACCCGGCAGACGGCACTGAGCGGCACCTGCTGTACAAGAATGTGCAGAACCTCCTGAATATGGAGTACGATGCGCAGAGCAGGCGCATTTTGCTGGAAACCTTTGAAGACGACGAAATGGGGCACAGAAGATGTATCATACTGGAATTGTAATTATGCTCCTCTTTACCGTTTCCGGCTATAACTTCCATAAAAGTTTACAACCGGATACATTTTTGAAACACGTTTGTGATGCATAAGAAATAACCCCCCTTTATACTGATATCCACAAGACAGACAAAGGAAATCGTACAAAGGAGTTATGCATTATGTGTGGAATATGCGGATTTATAGAAAGAAACCGAAACAACATTGCTTCAGCCAAAGCCCCGCTCTCCAGGGAACATATCCTGGAAATGATGATGGCTGCTTTGATTCACCGGGGACCGGATCAGGGAAAAAGCTGGATGTCGGAAACCGCGGCCCTTGGCTTCCGCAGGCTCAGCATCATTGATCTGGAAGGAAGCGTACAGCCCATGGCAAATGAAAGCGGCGACCTGGTGCTGGTGTTCAACGGGGAAATCTACAATTATCAGGAACTCCGCCGGGAGCTTATCGCTGTCGGGCATCACTTTTCCACGCAGGGCGACTCAGAGGTTCTTCTCCATGGCTATGAGGAATGGGGCGATACCCTGCCGGAACATCTGCGCGGCATGTTCGCCTTCGCTATCTGGGATGAAAAAAACGGGCGTCTCTATGCGGCAAGAGACCCTTTCGGCATCAAGCCCTTTTACTATGCCCTGACAGACAGCAGTCTCGTCTTTGCCTCGGAAATCAAGGGAATCCTCCCTCATCCTTCTTATAAAAAGAAGTTAAACCAGGAAGCCCTTGCGCAATATCTCTCCTTCCAATATTCCGCTTTGGAGAAAACCTTTTTCCAGGATATCTGGCAGCTGAAACCGGGACATTTCCTGAAATACGATCGAAAAACTTCCTGTCTGGAGCTGACGGAGTATTTTGTACCGGAACTATATCCGGGTTGTTCCGAAAAGCCTGAAGAAAAAAACGGGAAACGTTTCTCAAGCAAACCCCGGAAAAGGACCGGTAAAAAAAATGCGTATACGGACATGGAAAATTGGATTTCCCGTCTGGACCAGGCCATCTCAGATTCCGTAAAAACCCACATGGCAGCAGATGTGGAAGTAGGTTCCTTCCTCTCCGGCGGCGTGGATTCCAGCCTGATTGCGGCAGAATTTACAGGAAACAAAACCTTTACCGTAGGCTTCGGCAAGGGACAGAGCCGTTATAACGAAATGCCGTTCGCAAGAGAACTGGCCGAAGAATTACATCTTTCCCATAGCGGAAAGCAAATCTCCGAAAAAGAATTCTGGGATGCCGTACCGGAAGTACTCTACCATATGGATGAACCCTCCGGCGATCCTTCCGCAGTAGCCTTGTATTTTCTCTCCCGGGAAGCCGCCCGTCAGGTAAAAGTGGTAGTCTCCGGAGAAGGCGCCGACGAACTGTTCGGCGGATACTGCATCTACTGCGAACCCAATGCGCTGCATCTGTACCAGAAGCTTCCTTCGCTCCTTCGAAAAGGAATTGCCGGCCTTGCCAAGCGTCTCCCGGATATGCGGGGGCGAAGCTTCCTCATCCGCGGCAGTATGTCTGTGGAAGAACGCTTCATCGGAAATGCGAACCTTTTCACCGCCGAAGAGAGAAACCGGTTATTGAAAACCAAAACCCAGGCCCTCTCCCCTCAGGCATTTCTGGCAAAAGACTATGCAGATGCCGGCCAGTTGGATGACGCCAGCCGCATGCAGTATATAGACTTGCTCCACTGGCTTCCGGGTGATATCCTGCAGAAGGCGGACCGCATGAGCATGGCTCACTCCCTGGAACTGCGGGTTCCTTATCTGGACAAAGAAGTGTTTGAAGCAGCCCGCTATCTGCCCCCGCAATTTAAACAGAAGAAACAGGTGTCGAAATATCTGTTCCGTCAGGTTGCCGCCCGCCATCTGCCCGCTGCCAGTTCCAATCGCAGAAAACTGGGATTTCCGGTACCATTGGGACATTTCCTGAGTTCGGAAACAGGCTCCGAACATATCATCCGCACTTTCCACTCCCCTGCCGCCGAGAAATTCTTTCACCGGGAAGCCCTGGATGAACTGATGACCGGGCGCGGCTGCGGACGGGGCAATACCAACCGCAAGCTGTGGGCAGTGTATGCCTTTCTAGTATGGTATGAAATTTATTTTCCCGAGGAGGCAGAAGCACAAAATACGGCAGCTGCGGTATAATGCCGGAACGGCAAATGCGGCGCCGTCCCCTTGATAGGTCTGTTCTGCCCAGAATACACTTCGGCCTGCGGGATGGAGGAGGCTGGTGTGCGCAAAGCGCCGCCTTCCGCCTGTCCCGCCGTCAAAGTCCTTTCTTCATAGCGAATATTCCTCCAGATGAAAAGAATACAATATCCGCTCTTTCACCGGCTTTCCGTATATCTTGCAAATTGCCTCCCGGTAATAATCCAGCTGGGTTTCATAGCGGTTCCACAATTCCTTCATGGAAGCCACGGAATCCGTCTTATAATCAAGCAAAACCAGGCCGTCCTCTTCCTCAAAAAACACATCGATGATTCCCTGAATGAGGACTGTCTCCGTAGACGGGAATCCGCTTTTCAGCCTGCGCGCGTCAATACCCAGTACAAAGGGCTGCTCCCGAAACAGCTTACCGCCCTGCTGTGCCTTATACATACGGGCTGCCAGCGGAGTACGCAGAAAATGGGCAATTTTCCGTATATTCACTGCCCGGAAATATTCCTCTGTAAGGCGCTTTTCCGCTACTTCCTTCTCCAGGAATGCCTGCACTGCGGAAAATAAGTGCGAATCCGCTCCCCTGTCTTCTCCCCCAAGGCACTTCATAACGGCATCGAAGTCCAGCAGTTCCATCACCCTGTGGTACGCATTTCCCCGTACAGGTCCGCTGACTTTCTCCTCTTCCCTCCTGAAGCCGGGAATATAGGGCTGTATCTCTTTCTCCTCAAAAGTATGGTAAGCTGCCTCATCCCGGTCCGCCATGGCGGCAATTTTCAACTCCGACACCGTTGTCTTCGTATAGAGATCCGACAGCATAGCATAGGGATATACGGCATTCAGGCACCTTCTGAGATTCCGTTCCGCCTCGGAATCTTCCTGCTGCACCGCAATCGCCAAAGCTTCCCTTCTTCCTGACAGCTGCAGCTGTTCCCTGATTTCTCCCACGGCCGCTTCCTCCCGTTCGGCCACAGACACCTCCACGCTGGTTCCGGGCAGGACCGGAAACAGGAAATCCAGGAAGCTGCCCGCCTCCATGAAGTCCAGGTACGTCAGCCTTCCTCCCCCAAGTTCTGACTGCCGTTCCCACTTTTCCCGGGCATTCTCCACAACCCCTGTCATAACCAGCTTCTCACGGGCACGGGTCATTGCCACATAGAGCAGCCTCATCTCCTCCGCCAGGCTTTCCTCCCGCAGCTTCCTGGACAGGGCTGTCCTTCGCAGCGTTTTATTGCGGATACGTCTGTCCGGATCCACATAGTCGGTACCCAGCCCCATATCCATATCCAGTATCAGGGACTGGTTCACGTCCTGCATATTAAAACGCTTGCCCATGCCCGCTACAAAAGTAATCGGAAACTCCAGCCCCTTGCTCTTATGGATGCTCATGATGCGCACTACATCCGCATTCTCGTCCAGCTCCTCCGCCCCGCCGTAGTCCACGTCGTATTTTTCAAGCTGATCCATATACCTTATAAAATGAAATAGGCCGAAATAGCTGGTTTTCTCAAAATCGGAAGCCTTCGTCAGAAGCATCTCCACATTTGCCCGCTTCCTGCTTCCTGTGGGCAGCGCTGTCACATACTCCAGATAGCCGAAATCATTGATCAGCTTAGTCAGCAGCTCTCGAATGGGAAGATATACCGTGCATGCCCGGTAAGAAGCAATCATCTGCAGGAAAGCCGCCGCCCTTTGCCCCAGAAGCTTCCTGTCCAACGCCTCTCCTTCCTCCTGATTTCCCTGTTCCGCCGCTGTCTTCCCGTTTTCTTCGCCCTTTCCCGTATCGGTCCCCGCCGCGCCTGATTCCTCATGGCACCGCGGCGATACCACTCCCTGTACGTCTCCGCTCCCGTCACCGTTCTCCGCTCCCGGGCTGCTGCATATACCGTCCTTTCCGCCCTCATATCCCCCATAATCCACTGCAAACGCCTTCAGCGCTTCATAGAGGCTGCCCTCCTTTACATGGCTGCGGATCCTTGCCGCCTCCTCTTCCGTAAAACCTCCGAAAACCGATTTCATCACACCAAACAGCGGAATATCCTGACAGGGATTGTCCAGTACCCGCAGAAGCTGCAGCAGCTCCTGTACTTCCACTGCCGCAAAATATCCGGTTTTCGAAGTAATATATACCGGAATGCCCTCCTGCTCCAACACTTCCTTAAATTCCTCATCCCAGCCGCTGTTGGTTCGCAGCAGAATCACCATATCGCTGTACTTCGCAGGCCTTTCCCCCCCGCTTTCCCGGTCCGTCACCCGGAATTGTTCCCGCAGGTCTTTGATCTTTCGGGCAATGGCCAGGGCCTCTGTCTGTCTGGGGTCCAGTTCCCCGTCTTTCGCAGGCTTTTCCACCAGAATCACTTCGCTGACACATGCGTCATTTTCCGGATAATCCGCGCCCGCATACAGGGCGGCCCCATCGTCATAGTCAATTCCCCCCACCTGGCGGCTCATCATGCGGGCGAACACGTCGTTTACCGCATCCACCACCTGCACACGGCTGCGGAAGTTCTTTGCCAGGTCGATTCTGCGGCACTCCGTTCCCCGGGTCCCGTAAGTGTGGTACTTTTCCATAAAAAGCTCCGGCCTGGCCAGACGGAATTTATAAATGCTCTGCTTCACATCCCCCACCATGAAAATATTATAACGCCCCGAAGACACGGTGGAGATACTGGTAAGAATCGTCTCCTGTATCAAGTTACTGTCCTGATACTCGTCTATCATAATCTCCTGAAACTGCTCCTGATACTCCCGCGCCACCGCCGAAGGACGGAACCCCTCCGCCGTCTTCTCGGCCAGAATCCTTAGCGCATACTGCTCCATATCCGAGAAATCAATCATATTCTGGCTGCGCTTCTTTTCCTCGAAGCGCGCCGAGAACAGCAGTACCAGCTCGGCAAGCTCTTCCATGGCCGGCCGGCACGCCCTAAGGTCACTAAGCATTCCTTCCGCGCTCTGGTAAAAATACTGCCCCGCTAAATCTTTCACAATCTCCTTGACCTCATCCCGGATCGCCTTAACCATTGCCGCCTTCTCCCCGTCCACGGTCTTATCCCGGTTGGCGGCAAGGCGCACCCAGGAAACGCCCGCCATGGCTTTTGCCATTTTCTCGAAAGAACCGGCTGCAAGCAGCCCCTCTATCATCTGCTGGTCGCCAAGAAGCGTCGGCTCATATGCCGTCGGTCCGTCGGCTTCCTGACAAATGGCAAGCCCTGCCGTAAGCAGGCCGTCGGCTTCCCGCAGATACTCCATAGTATGTTCCATCGCCAGACGCACGGATTCGCTGGCTTCTAGTTCTTCTATGCTGTCGGGACGGTACGCATCCATGCATCTGCGAATCCATTCTTCCGGACTCGGGTAACTGCGGGAGAATTCATAGATTTTCAGAATCAGCTCCTCAATCTTCTTATCGTCCCGCCCGTTTCCATACGCCAGTGAAAAATCAAGGAACCGCTGGCTTTTCTGGCTGTACTTCTCCTCCAGCACCTCCCCAAGCACCTCCTGGCGCAGCAGTTTCAGTTCTCCTTCCTCCCCGGTACGGAATCCCGGGTCTATATCAATGGCATGAAAATGGTCCTTCACGACAGACAGACAAAAACTGTGGATGGTCGTAATCCGGGCATTATGTATCAGCGTCGCCTGTTGTTTCAGATGTTCATTGTCCGGGCATTCCATAAGTTTCTTCTCGATTGCCCCCCGGATTCTTTCCTTCATCTCCGCAGCCGCAGCCTCGGTAAATGTCACAATCAGCAGACGGTCGATATCAGCCGGATGTTCCGCCTCCGTGATTCTCCCCAGAATGCGCTCCACAAGCACCGCCGTTTTTCCGGAACCCGCCGCCGCGGAAACCAGGATATTCCGGCCGCGCAGGTCAATGACCTGCCGCTGCTCCTTCGTCCATGTAACACTCATTCACCTGCCTCCTCCCTGATCCTCGCAAGTATTTCCTTCGCACTGTCAAACTTCTGAAACCGCCGCCGCGCAAATCCCGGCAGGCGGACATCAAACCCGCAGACCGTGTGATACGGACAGTAATCACAGCCCGTCTGCCCGTCCAGTTCATACGGCTGTACCGCCACATCGCCGTCCATTATCCGCCGTCCGGCATCCTGTATCGCCCTGTTCACGTAGGTGGAAATCGCCTTAAACTCCTGTATATCCACAGTCTTCGAGACAGCCTTTAACGTCCCGTCCGCCTTAAGCGCAACAGGAATCACCGCGGAACTGCCTGTAAAATCCTCATCCATCGCCCGGTAAACCGCAGGGTCCGCGTTGACAATACCGTTTAATTTCAGCTGTTCCAGCACGGCCCGCCGGATGTCCTCCTCCGACGCGGTTCCGTCTCCCTCCACCATCGGATCGCTGACGTGATAATAAAAAATGCCCGCCGGCTCCACCTGTTTTTCCGGATATTTTTCTGCTGTCAGCTCCAGCGCCGCGTTCAGATAGACCACCAGCTGCAGCTGCAGGCCGTGGTAAAGATTCAGCAGGGAAAAACTGGTATTTCCGGATTTGTAATCTATGATTTTCACATATACCTTATCCTCCGTCTCACAGAGATCCACGCGGTCAATCCGCCCCTGAAGGCGCATCTTTTCCTCCCCGCCCAGCGTAAAACGGATGGCTTCCAGATTGTCATACCTGGAAAAAGAGACCTCAAAATCACTCGGGACAAACCGCCCTTTTTTCACCTGAACAATCAGCGCCCAGACTGTGCGGCGTATGGTCGCCTTCATCCGCTCCAGCATGGCGCGGTTTCTCGCCTCCTCAAAAATCCCCGCGGTTCTTCCGGAGAGAACGGCCTCCTCCATGCTCTCCTCCACCCACGCTTCCTGGACCGTCTCCGGCAGATCAGTCCATGTATACTCCGACTCCCGCACTTTTTCAGCAAACCGCTCCAGCGCCTCATGATAGATCATTCCCATATCCACACCGGCAAAACCGTACAGCTCGCGCTCCCGCAGCAGAAGCCCGTAGTTCAGAAAATGTGCGTAGGCACAGGAGACAAACCGCTCCAGCCGCGTCACACTGTTCTCCAGCGTCGTTCCGTAGAGCGCCCGCGTCACCGCGCGGCTGACCGGATCATCCGTATGTACGGAAAAGGCCGCGTCAAACAGGCGCAGCACTCTTTCCCGGTATGGTTCCCGCTCCAGATACCACCGGGCCAGCGCCGCCACGGGCTCCGTGAGACGCCCCTCCGCAAGCTCCTCCGGAAGAAACCACAGGCTGCTCTCCGGCGTCAGCAGCTTTGCCACGGCGTCTTTTCCGGACGCACCGCAAACGTCTTTACACGCAGGCTCTGCCGGCCGCACCTCTCCCGTCATAGCCCCCGCATCCTCTTCCCCGTCACGGCCCGGCAGGTCCGGATCCGTTATCTGAAGCTGCGGAAACAGTGTGAGCAGTGTCCCGGTCAGATAGGAACGCCGCAGCGCCTTTCCGTCCATTCCCACACGCGAATACGTCAGATACAGCGCATCCGACGGCTTTGTCATATTCAGATACAGATAAAATCTCTGAATAAACACCTTTTCCCGCGCCCCCGGAGCAAGTTCCAGATGATGCTCCGCCATCATCTCCCGCTCCAGCTGCGAAATAATACCTCCGGTGCTCCTGCTTCCCGGCACAACGCCGTCGTTGACCCCGGCAAAAATAAGAACCCTGACTGCGCCAAGCCTGGTGCGCTCGATATCACCGACCGTCACCCTGTCATTTCCCGGAGGAATACTGCCGACCTTTGCGGCGGAAAATCCGGCGTCCAGGATATCACTGTACTCGCGGACCGGAATCGTCTCCTCCCCGAGCAGGGAAGTCACTTTATCCAGCAGGTCCATGACGATTCTGTAAATCTGCGCGTACTCCTGCGCAAGTCTGGCGCCGGCGGGATGCTCACTGCCCCCGCCGCAGACGGACTGATTCTGCGCTGCCTCACGCTGCAGTTCCCGCTCCCTTTCTTTCAGCTGCCGCTCCACATCCAGGCTCCGGATAAACTGGTACAGCACGTACGTCTGCTCCGCCACCGTGTGCGTATTTCCACGGAATACCCCGCACAGCGGCTCAAACAGCTGCACAATGCTTCTGCGCACTCTGTTCAGATGCAGCAGATCCTCCCGCGCAGCTGTGTG
>OFFG01001724.1_pt1 | contig 12260 bp, 8 predicted proteins | sample 1521331 | NCBI WGS metagenome assembly OFFG01 (sample SAMEA3504129, study PRJEB24116) | mouse gut metagenome | biome: mouse gut; feature: mouse-associated habitat; material: faeces | place: Denmark | collected 2011 | reverse complement strand
TAAGGCAGGACATGCATACCAGCGATACGGGACAGGAGAAGCTTTCCCTGGCCTATCGTTTCGGGGTAACCATCTACTTCGGCACGCCGGACAAGAAGCAGTTCCAGGGAATTGTAAAGGCTTTGGCACAGCGGTATGGAATCGGGATGCCGGAGGAAGAACTGCTGCTGGAAGCCAATCAGTGGGAGCTGTCTCACGGAGGCCTTTCCGGAAGGACTGCCCAGCAGTTTATTGATTATGTATTGGGGAAGATATAGAAGCGATTCAGAGCCGCCGCGCAGCGACAACAATTAGGAGGTATATGCAAATGAGTGTAAGGACTTTCGCAGCCATAGACGTGGGCAGCTACGAGCTGACCATGAAAATATTTGAATTTTCCGGTAAGGATGCCATGCGGGAGATTGACTGCGTCAGCAAGCGGCTGGATTTGGGATCAGATACTTACGCCATGGGGAAAATCAGCAACGAGAAGATGGACGAGCTTTGCCGGACGCTGAAGGACTTCTCGGATATTATGAGGACTTACCGGGTAAAGGACTATAAGGCATACGGAACCAGCGCCATCCGGGAGACGGAGAATACCACCATTGTCCAGGACCAGATTGCCCAGCGTACCGGAATCAAGGTGGAAGCCCTGGGGAATGCCGAACAGCGGTTTCTTGACTATAAATCAGCGGCCTCCAGAGGCGACAGCTTCCGGAAGATTATCGAGGAAAAGACGGCAATCCTTGATATCGGAGGCGGCAGTATCCAGTTGTCTTTATTTGACAAGGATACCCTGGTGTCCACTCAGAATGTACGCCTGGGTGTTCTGCGGCTTCAGGATTATCTGAATCGCTTTGCCGTAAAAAATTCCCAGACGGAAGAGCTGATTAACGAGATGGCAATGGCGAGACTGGACACTTACAAAAAATTGTACCTCAAGGACAAGGAAATCCGGAACCTGATTGTTATCGATGACTATCTTTCCCCCTGGGCGGTGCGGAAGCGGGCCGGGGGCAGGGGAAAGGAATTTGTGGACAGGAAGGACTTTGACAAACTTTTTGAAGTACTTCACAGCAGGAACCCGCTTCAGATTGCCCGCGCCATGGAGATATCTGAGGAGCGGATTCCGCTGGTATTCATCAGCGCCGTCCTGATAAAATATATTGCGGAGATGATGGGAATTCAGCGCATCTGGCTGCCGGGAGTGACACTTTGCGACGGTATTGCCTATGAGTATGCGGAGAAAATCAAGATGTTCGAAAACGAGCATGATTTCGATGAGGACATTATCGCCTGTGCCGTCAATATCAGCAAGCGCTACATGGGGAACAGGAAGCGCTCCGACGCACTGGAAAAGTTTACCACGATTATTTTTGACAGCATGAGAAAGGTACACGGCCTGGGGAAACGGGAACGTCTCTATCTGCGTCTGGCGGTTATTCTGCATGAATGCGGAAAATACATCAGCCTGGTGGATATCGGGGAGACCTCCTTTCAGATTGTCATGTCCACGGAAATTATAGGCATTTCCCAGAAGGAACGGGAGATTGTGGCGAATGTGGTAAGGTTTAACCACAGCCGTTTTGTTTACGACGGGCAGCAGACCGGTATGGGAAGCATGAGCAGGGAGTCCTTCCTGGTGGTGGCGAAGCTGACTGCCATACTCAGATTAGCCAACAGCCTTGACAGGAGCCACAAGCAGAAGTTTAACGGCATGAAGGCAGTGCTGAAGGAGAACCAGCTGCTTCTGTCTGTGGATACCCAGGAGGATATTACACTGGAAAAAGGCTTTTTTGAGGCAAACAGTGACTTCTTCAAAGAGGTGTTCAGCGTGGAGCCTGTGCTGAAGCAGAGAAAAATATTTTAGGTGAGGTGAGGGAGCAATGGAGGGAATTGATTTTTATAATCCGAAGTATTATACAAACAGAGAACTCAGCTGGATTCTCTTCAACCAGAGGGTGCTGAATGAAGCCAGGGATAAGAATATCCCGCTGTTTGAACGGTTAAAATTTTTAAGCATTACTGCATCCAATCTGGATGAATTTTTCATGATCAGGATAGCGTCCTTAAAGGATATGGTAAATGCCAGATACCAGAAGCCGGATATAGCCGGGCTGACGCCGGAGGAGCAGCTGGCAAGGCTGGACGTGGCAATACATGAGCTGGTGGATCTGCAGTACTCCACCTACAACCGCTCTCTTGTGCCGAAGCTGAAGCAGAACGGCCTGCAGGTAATCGGCTGCCACGAGGAGCTGTCAAAAAAAGAGTCCGCGTTTGTAGATAAATATTTTGAAGAAAATGTCTACCCGGTGCTGACACCCATGGCGGTGGATTCTTCCAGGCCATTTCCGCTGATCCGGAATAAGACGCTGAATATTGCCGCCCTGGTGCGGAAGAAGGAAAGCGGGGGAGAACTGGAATTTGCCACTGTACAGGTGCCCGGCGTGCTTAGCCGTATTGTTGAACTGCCGGTGGCGGGGGAGGGACGGAAGCTTATTCTTCTGGAGGAAATTATTGAGCGGAATATGCATAAGCTCTTCCTGAACTATGATATTGTGTGCGCTTACCCATTTAGAATTATGCGGAATGCCGATTTAACCATTGAGGAGGACGAGGCGGCGGACCTTCTGAAGGAGATCGAGAAGCAGCTGAAGAAACGGCAGTGGGGGGAAGCCATCCGTCTGGAGGTGGCGGCCCGCTGCGATAAACGGCTTCTGAAAATCCTGGAGGATGAGTTGGGCATAGAGGAGCAAAATATTTATCCCATTGAAGGACCGCTTGATCTGACGGTGCTGATGAAGGTATATGGGCTGGAGGGATTCGAACATCTGAAGGCAGCTAAGTACACGCCTCAGCAGGTACCACAGCTGCCGCCGGGATGCGCGATTTTTGACGAAGTCCGCAGGGGAGATATCTTGCTGCACCACCCGTACCAGACATTTGAGCCGGTGGTGAATTTCATCCGCCAGGCGGCCAGGGACCCGGAAGTTCTGGCCATCAAACAGACATTGTATCGTGTCAGCGGTAATTCGCCCATCATAGCGGCGCTTGCCCAGGCTGCGGAGAACGGCAAACAGGTGACGGTGCTGGTAGAGCTGAAGGCACGTTTTGACGAGGAGAATAATATTGTGTGGGCGCGGATGCTGGAGAAGGCAGGCTGCCATGTAATCTACGGTCTGGTGGGATTAAAAACCCACAGCAAGATTACGCTGGTGGTGCGCCGGGAAGAGGATGGAATACGGCGTTACGTTCATCTCGGAACGGGAAATTATAACGATGCCACGGCTAAGCTCTATACGGATATCGGGCTGATGACCTGTTCCGAAGCCATAGGTGAAGATGCCACAGCGGTGTTCAATATGCTGTCGGGCTATTCGGAACCCCGGGCGTGGAACAAACTGACGCTGGCGCCCCTCTGGCTGAAGGACAGATTCCGTTATCTCATAGGCAGGGAGAAAAAATTTGCCCTGGACGGCAGGCCTGCGCGGATTATTGCCAAAATGAATGCGCTTTGCGACCAGGATATCATAGCCGCGCTGTATGAGGCATCCGCTGCGGGTGTAAAGATTGACCTGATTGTGCGGGGCATATGTTGCCTGAAGACCGGCATTAAGGGAGTCAGCGAGAATATCACCGTGCGCTCCATTGTGGGAGATTTCCTGGAGCACAGCCGGATTTTCTATTTTGAGAATGACGAGCATTACGAGATTTACTGTGGCAGCGCGGATTGGATGCCCAGAAATCTGGAGCGCCGGGTGGAGATTCTGTTCCCGGTGGACAGGCAGGAACTGAAGGAAAAACTGCTCCATGTCCTGCAGTGCCAGTTATACGACAATGTGAAAGCATCCGTGCTGCAGGCCAACGGATTCTATGAAAAGGCGAGTAAGCGGGGACGGCATCCGTATAATTCCCAGGAGGCTTTCTGCAAGGAGGCCCTGGATGAGGCGATGGCTTTTTTTGAAGAGGGAGACGCGGTCACCAGGACATTTGTACCCGAGATGCACCATGATTCGTAGGGCCTGTGGCGGAACGATTGAAGCGGTGAAATGACGGAAGAGTACGAGATGAAAGGCAATGCGCGCTCTTAGGCGCACAGGGGATGTAAATTATGAAAACAATACTTGCATCGGCATCTCCCCGCAGGAGGGAGCTGTTGGCACAGATAGGAATGGAATTTGAGGTAAGGGTAAGCAATGTAGAGGAAAAGGTGACAGCCGTGGAACCGGGACAGGTGGTGGAAGAATTGTCACGGCAGAAAGCGGAGGCAGTACTGAAGGCGGCGGAAGAGTCGGAAGAGGTGCTTGTAATAGGCGCAGACACGATTGTAGTATTCGAAGGGCAGATTCTGGGGAAGCCTTCGGCTTCGGAATATGCGGTGGAAATGCTGAGCCGGATGGCCGGGAATGTCCATGAAGTATATACGGGTGTGACACTGCTGTATCGGAAGCATAACGGTGCGGTACAGCGCAAAATTTTCCATGAGAGGACGAAGGTGGCATTTTTCCCCATGACGGAAACGGAGATCCGGGATTATGTGCGGTCGGGAGAATGTATGGACAAGGCGGGCGCTTACGGTATTCAGGGACTGTTTGCCAGATATGTCAGGAGAATTGACGGAGATTACAATAATGTGGTGGGGCTTCCTGCGGGCAGGCTTTACCAGGAAGCAAAGGAGTGGCTGGAAAGTTGAAGAAAGCGGTAATTTTTGATTTGGACGGAACGCTGTCGGATTCCATTCAGAGTATAAAGTACAGTGGGGACAAGACTATGGAAGCGTTTGGATACGGTCCGTTTTCCGTGGAGCAGTATAAATATTTTGTGGGGGACGGAGCGGCAAACCTGGTCAGGCGTGCCCTGGAGGCCGGGGGGGACACCAGGCTTTCGCATTTTGCGGAGGCGTATCCGCTCTACAGGGAGATCTTTAAGGAGAACTGTATGTTCAGGGTGCGCCCCTATGAGGGAATCCGTGAGCTTCTGGCAGCCTTGAAGGCTCAGGAGGTGAAGATTGCCGTGCTTTCCAATAAGCCTCATGCCGAGACAGTGAATGTAATTGAGACATTGTTCGGTAAAGGTTTTTTCGATGTGATACAGGGCCAGAAGGAGAATGTGGCTATCAAACCCAACCCTGAGGGCGCATTTCAGATTCTTGCACAGTTGTCAATGGATGCTTCCGAGGTATTGTATCTGGGAGACACTGCCACAGATATGAAGACAGGCAAAAACGCGGGGTTTTTTACCGTGGGTGCATTGTGGGGATTCAGGGACAGGCAGGAGCTGGAGGAAGGCGGTGCCGATACCATTATCTCACATCCGCTGGAACTGCTGCGGTATACTTAAAAGTCATATTTTGGGGGTGTATGCATCTGCCGTTTTTGTGTCGTAACACGGGTGTATAAACCCGTTATATATTCAGGTTGACAAATGTCTGCGGATGTGGGTACAAATTGACAGAAAATAAGAAAAGAAGTTCGTATATATTATATATTGACATAAACGCGCAATCGTATTATTATGTGGGCATAAAGAATACTGAAAGAGGAAAGGAGGGTGGAGAGATGCATCAGTTTGATGATGATGTATTGGAGTGCTTTCTGGATAACCAGCTTCAGCTTTTTCCGGAGAAAGTAGCGGAGACACTTGAGGAGGCAGAGAATTTTCTCGAGGAGAGCATGGCCGTGGTGGTTGACTCCGTTGAAGAGGTAATCGAATACTTCGAAGAAGAGGGTATCGACACAGAGGGAGCCATGGATGAGGAGATTTTGGACGCGGATGAAGTATTTGACATCGGCGACGGCAGATATCTGATTGTGGAAGGCTGAGGCAGCAGGGCTTCCCGGTTAGAGAGAAAAACTGTTACAGGAAAGATGAGCGGCATATGCCAGGGATTCCCTGTGGAGGGAACTGGGTGTGCGGGCGCGTCCTCTTGTAACAGTTTTTGTTTTTGGGGCGGCCGGATGGCTGTGAAGTTCAATGCTTTAATGCGGCGGCATTTCTGATGTCGTCCAGCAGGGAACAGGGGATGAACAGTCTGCCATATCCGGTTCCCAGGTCCAGCCCCGGTTTGTTTTCGCCGTGAAAATCACTGCCGCCGCTGATTAACAGCCCGTATTTTGCCGCCAGGCGGCGCATCTGGCGCTCTTCAGCGGCAGTGTAGGTGCTGTAGATGGCTTCCAGGCCCAGGAGTCCTGCCTCCGTCAGCTGGCTTATAAGGGCATCCAATCGGCTGTCGCTCATATGATAGAGAAGGGGGTGGGCAAGGACGGGAACGCCGCCGGCTTTCAGAACCAGCTCTACCGCCTGTACAGGGGTAATCTTTTCACGGGGGACATAGCATGGGCAGCGGTCGCCGATATAGCGCTCAAAGGCTTCCGCCATACTGTTGATATAACCGTGGTTCAGCATATATTTTGCATAATGCGCCCTGGTAATGACGGCATCGGGGAATTCGGCCAGTAAGTCCTCATACGTAACCGAAAGCCCGGTATCCGTCAGCAATCTGCACATTTTCTGATTTCTGGATATTCTGGAGTCCACGAATGCTTTCAGCTGCTTTTGGAAGGATGCTTCCTGATAGTGGATATACAGCCCCAGAATATGGACATCCTGTTCCTGATATTCCGTGGAAAACTCGATGCCGGGGATGACTTCCGGAACCTGGAGGGATTGTCCTTCTTCAGCTTTCTTTTTCAAAGTATCTGCGTACTGAATTGCCTCCTCCAGCCCGTCAATGCAGTCGTGGTCCGTGAGGGCGAAGGCCTTCAGCCCCTTCTCCATGGCATAGTCCACCAGTTGCCTGGGGGAGAATGTGCCGTCTGAGCGGTTGGAATGTACATGTAGATCGATTGCTTGCATGAAAAACCTCCTGAAAAACAACCCGGCATGGGATGCGGGCTGTTGCTTTGTATTTTAGAAATCCTCTTCTTCCTTCTGGGCGGTAAAGACAGTACGCTTTCTTGCCATCTCGTCGTTTGCCAGGTATTCGTCGTAGGTAGTGATCTTATCTACGATTTTTCCGTCCGGCAGAATCTCGATGATGCGGTTTGCCGTGGTCTGGACAAACTGGTGGTCATGGCAGGAGAACAGGGCCACGCCCGGGAATTTGATCAGCCCGTTGTTCAGGGAGGTGATGGATTCCATGTCCAGGTGGTTGGTGGGTTCATCGAACACAAGGCAGTTGGCGCCGCTGATCATCATCTTGGACAGCAGGCAGCGGACCTTCTCCCCTCCGGAGAGTACCTTCACCTTCTTCACGCCGTCTTCCCCGGCAAAGAGCATACGTCCCAGGAAGCCGCGTACATAGGTGACGTCCTTCACGGGAGAGTAGCCGGTAAGCCATTCCGCTATGGTCAGGTCATTGTCGAATTCCGCGGTGTTGTCCTTGGGGAAATAGGCCTGGGAGGTGGTAATGCCCCACTTGTAAGTTCCCTCGTCCGGCTCCAGTTCGCCCATAAGGATCTGGAACAGGGTGGTTTTGGCCAGTTCCTGGCTGCCTACAAAGGCAATCTTGTCATTGCGCCCCACAACAAAGGAAATATCGTCCAGCACTTTCTCTCCGCCGATGGTCTTGGACAGATGTTCTACAGTGAGCACTTCGTTTCCGATTTCCCTCTCAGGACGGAAGTCAATATAGGGATATTTGCGGCTGGAGGGCCTTATTTCGTCCAGTTCAATCTTCTCCAGAGCACGCTTTCTGGAGGTAGCCTGTTTGGATTTTGACGCGTTGGCAGAGAAACGGGAGATGAACTCCTGGAGCTCTTTGATCTTCTCCTCTTTCTTCTTGTTGGCCTCCTTCATCTGGCGGATAAGGAGCTGGCTGGACTGGTACCAGAAGTCGTAATTGCCCGCGTAGAGCTGGATTTTTCCATAGTCAATATCGGCTGTGTGGGTGCACACTTTGTTGAGAAAATATCGGTCGTGGGAGACCACAATTACGGTGTTCTCAAAGTTGATAAGGAACTCTTCCAGCCAGGCTATGGCGTCCAGATCCAGGTGGTTGGTGGGCTCGTCCAGAAGCAGTACGTCCGGGTTGCCGAAGAGGGCTTTTGCCAGCAGTACTTTCACTTTGATGCTTCCGTCCAGGTCCTTCATGGTGCTGTAGTGCAATTCTGAGTCAATGCCCAGACCGTTCAGCAGCATGGCGGCATTGGACTCCGCCTCCCAGCCATCCATCTCTGCAAATTCCCCTTCCAGTTCGCTGGCCCGGATGCCGTCCTCGTCCGTAAAGTCTTCTTTTGCGTAGATGGCATCTTTCTCCTTCATGATCTGGTACAGGCGCTCATTGCCCATGATGACGGTATCCATCACAACAAAATCATCATATTTAAAATGGTCCTGCTCCAAGAAGGAAAGGCGCTGTCCCGGAGTGATTATCACGTCCCCCCTGGTGGTCTCCAGGCTGCCGGAGAGTATCTTGAGAAAGGTGGATTTGCCCGCGCCGTTGGCCCCGATCACACCATAGCAGTTGCCTTCTGTGAACTTGATGTTCACGTCCTCAAACAGTGCCTTTTTTCCGATTCGTAATGTCACATTGTTCACGCTGATCATGTATAAAACCTCATTTCCGCTGCGTCTCCGGATCCTTCCCGGAGGGCTGTCTGTTTTGCTTTGTCTCTTCAATTATACACAAAACCTTTGAATTATCAAGAAGAATCGGGATTACAACTTTTTTCTTTTTTTCCGGCAGAAGGAATCTGAAATTCCTGCCATTTTACGCTCTGAAATTTTTCTGCCCGGGGCAGTCTGAAAGGGCAGTTTTTCGTTTTTTTCTTTGTGCAGTTTGTCGTAGGAGGTAAAGGCGCAGTGGGCATGTTGTACGAAATTGTGCAGTACAGGAAAAAAATGTCATACTTTCGCTTGATATTCCCTTGGTAAATTGTTACAATAACTATGGACTGGCAGGGCTCTGTGGTTCTGCCGGGGGCAGCCGGGTCTTAGGGCTGCGAAAATTTTATGTGAAAGGGAGAAACAATATGAAGAAATGGGTGTACTTGTTTACGGAGGGCAATGCGGATATGCGTGAGCTTCTCGGCGGCAAGGGTGCAAACCTGGCGGAGATGACCAAGCTGGGGCTGCCTGTGCCGCAGGGATTCACGATCACCACGGACGCTTGTACTCAGTACTATGAGGACGGGGAGAAGATCAACGACGAGATCCAGGGGCAGATCAATGAGCATATTGGCAAAATGGAGGAGATCACCGGCAAGAAGTTCGGCGATACCAAGAATCCGCTGCTTGTGTCTGTGCGCTCCGGTGCCAGGGCATCCATGCCGGGCATGATGGATACCATCCTGAACCTGGGCCTGAATGAGACCGTGGTCAACACCATCGCCGGACAGACTGGCAATGAGAGATGGGCGTGGGACTGCTATAGAAGGTTTATCCAGATGTACTCCGACGTCGTAATGGAAGTCGGCAAGAAGTATTTTGAGGAACTGATTGACAAGATGAAGGCAGCCAGGGGCGTCAAGATGGATGTGGAGCTCACGGCGGCAGATCTGAAGGAGCTTGCAAATCAGTTCAAGGCTGAGTACAAATCCAAGATCGGACAGGATTTCCCGGATGATCCCAAGGAGCAGCTGATGGGCGCCGTGAAGGCCGTGTTCCGTTCCTGGGACAACCCCAGAGCCAATGTGTACCGCAGGGACAACGACATTCCTTATTCCTGGGGAACTGCCGTAAACGTGCAGATGATGGCTTTCGGAAACTGGTCCGATGAGTCCGGCACCGGCGTTGCATTTACCAGGGATCCGGCAACCGGCGAGAAGAAGCTTATGGGCGAGTTCCTGATGAATGCCCAGGGCGAGGACGTGGTGGCAGGTGTCCGTACTCCTATGCCCATCGCAAAGATGGAAGAGATTATGCCTGAGGTGTTCGAGCAGTTCAAGGATGTGTGCAACAAGCTTGAGAACCACTACAGGGATATGCAGGATATGGAGTTCACCATTGAGAATAAAAAGCTCTACATGCTGCAGACCAGGAACGGCAAGAGAACTGCACAGGCTGCCCTGAAGATCGCCTGCGATCTGGTGGACGAGGGAATGAGAACCGAGGAAGAGGCTGTGGCTATGATCGAGCCCCGTAACCTGGATACTCTGCTGCATCCTCAGTTTGACTCTGCTGCACTGAAGGCGGCAACACCTCTTGGACGTGGCCTGGGTGCTTCCCCGGGTGCTGCATGCGGCAGAATTGTCTTCTCTGCAGAGGACGCAGAAAGCTGGGCTGCAAAGGGTGAGAAGGTGGTGCTTGTGCGTCTGGAGACCTCTCCCGAGGATATCACCGGCATGAAGGTTTCCCAGGGAATCCTTACCGTGCGCGGCGGCATGACCTCCCATGCGGCAGTGGTTGCCCGTGGTATGGGAACCTGCTGTGTGTCCGGATGTGATGACATTATTATGGACGAGGCTGCCAAGAAGTTCACCCTGGCAGGCAGGGAGTTCAAGGAGGGAGACTGGATCTCTATCGACGGCTCCACCGGCAATATCTACGGAGAGCGGATTGCCACTGTGGACGCTACTATCGCCGGAGAGTTCGGCAGGATTATGGCCTGGGCTGACAAGTACAGGAAGCTGAAGGTGCGCACCAATGCGGATACTCCTGCAGATGCCAGGAAGGCTCGTGAGCTTGGGGCAGAGGGTATTGGACTGTGCCGTACGGAGCATATGTTCTTCGAGGAGGATAGAATTGCTGCATTCCGCGAGATGATCTGTTCCGATACCGCTGAGGAGAGAGAAGCTGCTCTTGAGAAGATTCTGCCTTATCAGCAGGGCGACTTTGAGAAGCTCTATGAGGCAGTGGAGGGTTGCCCTGTAACCATCCGTTTCCTTGATCCGCCTCTGCATGAGTTCGTTCCCACAGAGGAGGCTGACATTGAGAAACTGGCCAAGGCAAAGGGAAAGACCGTTCAGGATATCAAGAATATCATTGCAAGCCTGCATGAGTTCAATCCTATGATGGGCCACAGGGGATGCCGTCTGACCGTGACATACCCTGAAATCGCAAGGATGCAGACCAGGGCAGTGATCCGTGCAGCCATCAATGTGAAGAAGGCTCATCCTGACTGGAGTGTGAAGCCGGAGATTATGATCCCTCTGATCTGTGAGATCAAGGAGCTGAAGTTTGTAAAGAAGATCGTGGTTGAGACCGCCGACGCGGAGATCGCTGCCGCAGGTATTGCCCTTGAGTACGAAGTGGGTACCATGATCGAGATCCCCAGGGCGGCCATGACTGCTGATGAGATTGCCAAGGAAGCTGATTTCTTCTGCTTCGGTACCAACGACCTTACCCAGATGACGTTCGGCTTCTCCAGAGATGACGCTGGCAAGTACTTGAATGCTTACTACGACACCAAGATTCTGGAGAACGATCCGTTTGCAAAGCTGGACAGGAACGGCGTGGGCAAGCTGATGCAGGCTGCTATCCAGCAGGGTCGGCCGGTGAATCCCAAGCTGCATATCGGTATCTGCGGTGAGCACGGCGGCGATCCTTCCTCCGTGGAATTCTGCCATCAGATCGGCCTGGACTATGTATCCTGCTCACCTTTCAGGGTGCCTATAGCAAGGCTCGCGGCAGCGCAGGCGGCGATAAACAATGTAGGAAAGTAGATTACAAATATATGTACTTTACGGAGTATCTGATAACCAGAGCTGATGTGAATGATTTCATGGTACATCGTCCGGAGTACACAAAGGCGAACCGCTTTGAGGATTTCGTTTGTAAAATCTATCTTTAACGATTAGGGGAAAATTCATTTGAGAGTTTTCCCCTTTTTTCGTGGTTTTTTCAAAGGATTCTATCCCAAACAAAGGATAGAGTCCTTTTTATATACACAAACAAAATAATCAAAGGAGGTTCATGTATGAACAACACAGCGTTAAGAGCAGAGGCGCAGAGCGCCAACAACACACACATGGTTTTTGCGAACGAGGAACATGAGAAGTTTTATTATGAGAAATTGGAACAGGCGAGGTATCAGGACTGCTATCACAAGGCTTTGATCTACATTCTCGGCATTTCAGAGGATACAAGGTATCATTTCAGCCAGATCTATGATATGAAGTCCGGATTCATCAAGCCGGAGTGCCTGCATCAGGGCTGGCAGACAAGCGGCAGTGTCCGGGTGGTAAGGCTTGCTTTTAACCTTTACACAGATGGCACTCCGAGTGTTGACGATTATAAGCGCAAGGACGAGCAGATCAGAGAGTGCAGGGAGTATTCGGTAAGTGATATTTTCTGCTGCGGCTATGCGATGTACTTCTGGCAGGGCATCAAGCTCCGTT
>OFFG01001721.1_pt1 | contig 12277 bp, 12 predicted proteins | sample 1521331 | NCBI WGS metagenome assembly OFFG01 (sample SAMEA3504129, study PRJEB24116) | mouse gut metagenome | biome: mouse gut; feature: mouse-associated habitat; material: faeces | place: Denmark | collected 2011 | reverse complement strand
TGTTTCATGTTGTACGCCCCTTTCAGATTTGTCCCGTCGCCATATCATGGGCGACAAGGGCGGTGTAGTAGCTTCCCATTGTGCTGGGGGCATTGAACAGCACCGCCAGCAGATATTTTTTGATATTGCGGATTTTCGTAGTGTTCTCCCGCATACAGTCCATGACAAACTCAATGTGACTGCTATTGAGTTTCAGCAGCTTGGACTTTACCAGCTCGGCGGGGTAGTCGTCCCCGGCCACCCGGATAGTTTTGCGGGCCGTGCAGACGGTTTCCACCAGCAGTTCCACAATGCCGTCCAATTCCACCGGGTCAATCTTGGAGTAGCGCAGGAGATGTTCGTACTCGATATTCTCCTTAATGATCTCCCGATAAAGCTCAACCGCGCTCTGTGTTACCGCTTCCTTTCGCTTCCGTTCCGGCGGCTCTGCCGCAGCGTCCCCGTAAGGTGAGGGGTCAGGGGAAAGGATAGGAATGGAATCGGTACTTGGTAAATCCGTAATTGATTGTTCTTTTTTTGGTAAGTCAGTTCTTGATATATCTTTATTTAATTGCGTTGGATTTTCCAACGTAGGTTTATCCAATGTAGGTTTTTCCTGCGTTGGATTATCCAATGTTGGATTTTCCAACGTAGGTAAATCTGATGTAGGCGGCTGCGGCTGTTCGTAGATCACATACTCCGCGCCCCGCAAGCGGCCTTTCGCGTCACGCTCCCTTGACCGCACGATATACCCGGCGCGTTCCAACTCCCGCACCGCTTCACGGATAGCGTCGATTTTCTCCCGGTTGATAAGGGACAGGCCAGCAAGGGTATAGTCCCAATCTTCGGGGAGTGAAAGCATTTGTGACAGCAGCCCCTTTGCCTTTAGGGACAGCTCTTTATTGCGCAGATGGTGGTTTGACATGACGGTGTAGCCACGGTTGCGCTCCACGCGGAAAACTGCCATAGCTCCGATACTCCTTTGCGGTAGATTTTGTTACGCAGTAGAAGCGCGATTTTGAGGGGTAAGGTATAAACACCCTGCCCCGCCAAAACCGCGCCCGAAAAGCCGCATGGCGCAAGGCTCCTTATGCCCCTACTGCGTAACAAAGGGCATAAAAAAGCGGCGTCCCTTTTCTCCCCGCGTGGGGAGTGAAGAAACGCCGTCATGGTCGGTATATGAAATTGTCATTGTAGGGGGTTATCTGTGTGCTGCCCCGTCCGGGCGGCTGGCTCTCGCGGTGCTGCGCATATCAAGGCTCTTTCCCCAAAAGTAGTAAATCGGTAGTAAATTCGGTTGCCCATATCCGCGAAAGTGCCTGTTTTTCAAGGCTTTGCAGAGATAATCAAGGTTGTTACATTAAAAACCCAAGTATTTGATGCCTTCTCCCTTAAAGTTGACGGAAATGGTTTCGCTGCTGCCAGGATTCAAACTAAGGGAACTCGTTGAGAAAGTTAGGCTTGATTCAACCTTATTACGCTCCCAAACGGCGTATAGCGTCAGATCTTTGTTGCTTGAGTAACTGCTACCGGGTTGATATTGCACACTGGATGCGGCGGAGGATGTTGCCCAGCCTTTAAAAGTATAGCCAGCCCTGGTTGGCTTGATGGAACTGAGCGTTAACGTCTTGTCATACTGTTTGGCCTGTGAGGACGGTGCTCCGCTGCCGCCGTTGGCGTTATAGGAAACAGTGTAAGTCGGCGCTGTGACGGTAATGCGAACCGTCGTGGTTGCGACAACCTTTGTTTTTGTTTCATCGTACACTTGGAAAGTAAAGTTATCGGTTCCAACTTTTACTGCGGTGAATTTTGCCACGGCGTAGCCGGAGCCATAATCCAGCCACTCGGCCCGGACTACGCCGTCGCTATCCCCCGTACCTCCTGCGCCCCCATATGATCCGTTGATATTCAAACGGACAGTCCCGGAGCTATTGGAGGCCAGATTTAATGATAGAGAGGACGGGTTTGCGGAAACAGAAACCCGATTGCTGTTTACCGACACAGTAAAACTCTTTGTGTACAAAATTTTCCTGTTGCTGTCTATAAGATTTATCTTGATAGAAGTGCTGCCCGCTGTCTTACCCGTCACGATCAACGCGGCTTTCCCAGTGTTCACATCTACATCACCCCAGGTCGCGGAGCAAATGCTGTCATCGTTGATGATGAAAGCCGGCAGATAAACATTATCGCCCTTATAATTGATAGACACCGTTTTGCTCTCTCCGGAATTCATTGTAATCGAACTGGGGGAAAATGATATGCTTAATGGGACGCTCAAATTTTTCACAGTGACCCCGCTGCTTTTAGCGTTCAGCCACAGCGTCACCGTCTTGCCATTATCAATCGCCTGAATTTCATACCAGGTAGAACCATCGCTCAGTTTAGCCCCACGGGTGCTGTAGGCAGTTTGTCCTTGGTCAAAGTAAGTCTTCCGACTGGTGTCGGTGGGCTTGTTGAACAGGTTGACAGTCTTGCCCTTAGTAGTGCGTATTTCAACATTGCAGGAAAAGTATTCTTTGACCGTAGTGGGGGTAGAACTTGACCCGAAATGTATGGCTACCATGTGGGAATAGTGTCTGCCGCATTCATAGCAATTCCCTACCCAGGCAGGCTGGTTGTTCACGGCCCCATTATCCTCACCTCCGGCACCCTGGCAGTGGGCAGAGACTTCCACCGCTTCAAAGAGGAAACCGGCCTGATGGCCGATGGACGGGTAACGGAGTCCGTCTCCGCCTCGCCCTTCGACTACAAAGCCAACTGCCTACTGTACCTGCCGCTGCACCCGCCCGAGCAGGCGGACAGCGGCTATGTTGATGAGCTGGCGGCTGAGATCGCCGCCCTGCTGGACGCCTGCTGGGGCCACGCCCTGGTGCTGTTCACCTCCTACGCCGCCATGTCGGCCATCAAGGGGCGGCTGGCGGACATGGACCTGCCCTGGGACATCTTCACCCTGGGCCGGAACGCGGTACATACCACCCAGGAGTTCAAAGCCAGCCCCGGCAGCGTCCTGCTGGCCACCGGGGCCGCCTGGGAAGGCTTCGACTTCCCAGGGGACTGCGTGTCCCTGCTGGTGATCCCCCGCCTGCCCTTCTCCCGCCCGGACGCTCTGAAGGAGAAAAAGCGGGCAGAGTACCCTACCCTTCGAGCCTTTATCAAAGCTGTGGTAGTTCCGGAGATGCAAATCAAGCTGAAGCAGGGCTTCGGGCGGGCCATCCGCACCGAGACGGACACCTGCGTGGTGGCCATCCTGGATGAACGCTCGACGCCCGGCCAACGGCACCACGAAGCCATGCTGGCCGCCCTGCCTGACATAAAAATCACGGACAGCCTGGAGGACGTGGTGGAGTTCATCTACCGCCTCAAAGGACCGGACTATTTCAAGGAGGCCGGGTCATGAGTGCAGCGAAAAAGAACAAAAATACGGTGGAACTGACCATCTCCGGCCATCAGGTCAGCCTCACCTTTGCCCCGGAGCAGAATCCTATCATTGCCCAGCAGATCCGCGCCAGTCTTATTGACTCTTTCATCCGCCAGCATGGGAACGGTGAGGAACATAGCACTTAGAATTCGTCTCTGGGATGCCAGAGACGGCAAAGGGCATATACTCAGTTTTCCAGCCCAGGACAGTTTATTGTAGACTGTCCTGGGTCAGACATTACCGCCACACCTTGACAGAAAACACATCCCACTGTAAAATAATTGCAGATAAAGTTTGCTTTTATGGGGGGATCGTCGTGGTGGATATGAAGCAAGCGCAGCGGGCAGAACAACGTCTGCTTTTGACTCAGGCCATGCGTCAATCCCTTGGAGTTTTACAAATGGCTCTTCCTGAGTTACGGGAATATATCCAAGATCAAGCCCTGTCCAACCCGTTGCTGGAGATAGAGGAAACCCATGAGCACCTGTCTGTGGAATCTCTGCTTCGCCAGAACTCCGACACGATCCAAACCTCCTGGCGGGACGAAAGCCTCGACGATTTGACAGCACGGAGGACAAACTGTGACGGCTGGAAGGAGTTAGAGCTAGGCTCCAAAGACGGCGAAGGTGATTTCACCGACCAGCTCTATGACCAGTTGCTGGGTATGAAGTGGCTCAGCGAACCAATGAAAGGTCTATGCGAGTATTTGATTTTGTGCCTGAACGACCGGGGATATTTGGAGTTTGAGCTTTCGGAAATCGCCCATGAGCTCCAAGTCCCCATGTTTGATGTGGAGCAGGCGCTGTACATTGTGCAAAGCCTCCAGCCCGCTGGAGTAGGCGCCAGAACGCTAAGTGAGTGCCTCGTCCTGCAACTGACACAAGGAAAGGACTTCAACGCCCGGACGCTGCGGGCCGTCCAGGACGGTTTAGAACTCGTTGCCAAAAACAATATTGCCGGGTTGGCCAAGCTGCTCTCCTGCACGAAAAGAGAAGCCCAGGATACAGCGGAGGTGATCCGTAAGTTAGAGCCATTTCCAACCAGGGGGTACGGTAATGACTGCCCCATCCCCTATCAAATCCCGGAAGCCTCGATCCAAATTGAAAACGGGCAAATTCGATTGGAATGGAACCACCGCTTCCTACCCCGCCTGACATTGAACAAGGAAATCACCAAACTACTGCAGCAAAGCGACGATGTGGCTAATCAAAAATATCTGGAAAAAAATACGAATGATGCTTTACAGTTGATGCGGTGCTTAGAGAACCGGCAATCGACAGTAGAACGGCTGATGAGGGAAATCCTGCGCTATCAGGAGGACTTTTTTCTGCGCGATGAGCCATTAAAAGCCATGACCATGGGATATGTGGCGGAGCACCTGGGGTTGAGCATCTCTACCGTAAGCCGTGCGGTCCACGATAAAAACATCGTGTTCCAGGGCCGGTCCATATCGCTACGCGACCTGTTTACAGTAAAGCTCACCACGCCCCAGGGCGACTTGTCCAGCAGCACTGTAAAACGCCACATCTCACAGCTCATCCAGGCGGAAACGCCCTCCAAGCCTCTCTCCGACGAACAGGTGCGCTCCGCATTGGAGGATTTGGGCGTTGCCATCTCCCGCCGGACGGTGGCAAAATACCGAGAGGAACTGGGGATACCCGGGTCTTCTCAGCGGCGGCAGAGAGGAAGCTGTGAAAAGGGTGCATAGAGAAAAAACAGTGGATTTCCCATGCCGACTGTGGTAAAATAGGAACAGAGACAGGAGAGATGCGGATATGGAAGTCAACACCCCGATTGCGGACGACATTCACGCTACGGATCAGAACGCTCAGTATGACGCCGCCTGCAAAAAACTTCTGTCGGAGAAGATCATTCTCGCCTGGATCATGAAAAGCTGCCTGGACGAGTACCGGAACTGTCACGTCAAAGAAATTGCGGAGAAATACATCGAAGGTACGCCCCAGGTGAGCGAGATAGCGATAGCACCGGGAGAGACCAACGTCGTAAAGATCCGGGGCATCAGCAACGAGGACACGTTCCAAGGGGAAGGAACAAACACCTACGATATCCGATTTATGGCGTTGGCCCCGAAATCTCATGAGATGATCCAGCTTATCATCAACGTGGAAGCTCAGGGCAAGTTCAACCCAGGCTACCCCATACCCAAACGGGCGATCTTCAACTGCAGCCGAATGATCTCCGCTCAATACGGGACAGAGTTTATTCATTCTGAGTACCAAAACATTAAAAAAGTCTACTCCATTTTTGTCTGCATGACTCCGCCGAAAAGACGGCAAAACAGCATCACCCGTTATCGCATGGCAGAGGAAAACCTGATTGGCAATGTGAAGGAGCCTGTTGAGAACTATGATCTGCTTTGTGTTGTCATGCTGTGCCTAGGTGGAGAAGATCAAGAAAACTATGACGGAGTGATAAAGCTGCTGGATGTACTGCTTTCGCCCAAGGCGGACGAGGCAAAAAAACGGCAGGTACTGCAAGAGGAATTCGACATTCCCATGACGGAAACACTGGAAGCGGAGGTGCATCAGATGTGCAATTTGAGTGAAGGTGTAAGAGATTTGGGCCGTGCTGAGGGCCGTGCCGAAGGGTTCTTGGCCTCCATCCGCAGTTTGATGGCCAACACCGGCTGGTCGTTGGAAAAAGCGATGGAAACTCTGGGTGTACCAGAAACCGACCGTCCCAGGTATGCCGATCTGCTTCAAAAGCAGTGATGGCTTTTTCCCAAAAAGAAAATACGCAGTTTGAAGCGGCGTTGTTCCCGCACTGGGACAGCGCCGCTTTTCACACATCCAGGTTGCCGAAGCTGTTCGGCGAAATGATTGGACATTTCCCGCGGACTGTGGGATAGTCGGTGTGGCGCAAGCCATGGCACCTTGAAAATTTCAGATTGAAGGTATCCGATCCTCCCACCTGTTTGCACATGATGATTGGAAGGATGGATACAAAATGGCTGAAAGAGTGGATTGTTTATATCGTGTTTCCACGACCAAGCAGGTCGACCACGACGAGCTCAACCAGGCGGACATCCCGGTCCAGCGCAAAGCCTGCCGGGACTTCGCCGACAAAATGGGCTGGGTCATCGTGAACGAGGAGCAGGAGACCGGCGTGTCCGGCTACAAGGTCAGCACCAATGACCGGGACAAGCTGCAGCTCATCAAAAAGCGGGCCGAACAGGGCAAGTTCGATATCCTGCTGGTGTTTATGTTCGACCGTCTGGGCCGCAAATCGGACGAGACGCCCTTCGTGGTGGAGTGGTTTGTAAAGCACGGCGTCCGGGTGTGGAGCGTCAACGAAGGGGAGCAGCGCTTCGAGTCCCACACAGACCGCCTCACCAACTACATCCGTTACTGGCAGGCGGACAGCGAGAGCCAGAAAACCTCCATCCGCACCAAGACGGCCATGGGCCAGATGGTGCAGGAGGGCCGGTTCCGGGGCGGCGGCGTCCCCTACGGCTACCGGCTGGCGCCCAGCGGCATCCTCAACAAAAGAAAGCATGAGGTCTGCAAGCTGGAGATCGACGAGGATGAGGCTCGGGTGGTGCGCATGATGTTCAACCTCTGCGTTGGCTCCGGCTATGGCCGGTCCAAGATTGCCAACATGATCAGCGGCCAGGGCATCAAAACCCGGAGCGGCACCAACTGGCATGAGGCCACAGTGGGGCATATCCTGCACAATATCGCTTATACCGGCGTCCTGCGCAGCGGCGAGAGCCAGTCCGAGATTTTTGAGGAGCTCCAAATCGTAGACCCGGACACCTTTGCCCTGGCTCAGAAGCTGATGGCGGAGCGGGTCAACGAGTTCAACGCACAGCGGACCATGCCAAAGAACATCAGCGGTCAGGCGCTTCTCTCCGGTAACGTGTTCTGCGGGCACTGCGGAGGCAGGCTGACGCTCACCACCAACGGAACTGTCCGGCACAACCTGAAGGGTGGGACTGTGTTCCGGCGCCGGGTACGCTACGTCTGCTACAATAAGACCCGTCACCGGGTGGACTGCGACGGGCAGACGGGCTACACCACCCACATCCTGGACGGGCTGGTGACCAGGGTGCTCCATCAGGTTTTTGACAAGATGAAGTCGATCCGTGAGGACGAGATCGTCTCCAGAACGCAGATGAATGTGGAGGCCAGCGTCAAAGACCAGTTGGCCGCTGCCCGGAAGGAGTTCGCCAAGGCTACCAAGGAGTACGAGGCGGTGAAGGCCAAGCTGTACGATGTGATCCGGGGCAAGAGCAATTTGCCGGAGAGCGTGCTGTCCGAGATGGCGGATGAGGCCAAGGCAAAGATGATGGAGGCCAGCGAGAAGGTCATCGAACTGAGCAGCGAAGCGGAGAAGAACAGCAGCCGGGCCGAGGAGATCCGCAGGGACTACCGGCGCATTTTGAAATGGTCCGAACTGTTCGACGAAAGCGATATGGCCACCAAGAAGATGGTGGCGGGCTACCTCATCAAGCGGATCGACGTTTACACGGACTACCGCCTGCACATTGAATTCAACATCAACTTCGCGCAGTTTGAGCTGGGGCTGGAGATCCCCAACGAGTACAAGGGACAGAAGCCCGCCTGAGAAAAAAGCCCTGCCTGGTCGGTAAGACTCCTTCAGCGCAAACTTCAACAGAGTTATATCTCGGAATGTGGAAACGGGGGTGCTTCACCGCTAACGTGGGAGAGCACTTGAATGGCATTCAAGAGGTCAGCGGTTCGATCCCGCTTATCTCCACCAAAGCAACATAATCCGAACTTGTTTCCCATCGGGGACGGGTTCGGGTTTGTTGTCTATCTGGACAATATCAGCACATAGGAAAGCGGCCCCTGTCGGTTTGACGGGGGCCGTTCCTTGTTATGTATTCTCTTGCTGGTGCTTCCATTCCTCAAACGCCGCCTGCCCTTCCGGGCTGGCGTAGAAAGCGCGGAGCGCCGGAAGCAGGACACGGGCCATTGCTTCTATCTCAAAGTCAGGTATGACCGTCTGTGTATCTTCCGTCTGCCTTGGCTCTGCCAGGGGCACTTGTTCCACCTCCTTTTTCTCGGTTTTCAAAGGTGCGGCCCTGCGGGGCCGTTATTGAATAGGGAGGCAAAGGTAGCCGCTATGCGGCGATTTTATTTTCCCCCTCTGCCCCCTGGTCCTCCTGCTCCTACGTGAGCACTTCTTTCGATGCTTCTGCTTCCCGGACCCATGCCGGGACCCTCCTTTCTTGCGGCGGGGGTTGGTCCTGGTCCGTAGCGGTGTTTTGTTCTTTACCGCTGGTGTATCCTTTCACCTGATTTAGCACCTGCTCATAGTCCTCCCGGCTGATTTCCACCTTTTTTACATGGTCTGCCATCAGCACCTTGATTTTCTCCCGGGTTCGCCGCCCAAGCTGGTCCATCGTCCCGCACCCTTGAAACAATGCGTTCATTATAAATCGCTCCGTTTCAGTGGCTTTGTAACTGGAAAAACTCATTTGCATATCGTCCAAGTAGTACGCTGTCGGAAAATTTATTTTCTCATATGGCGTTGATGGGTCCAGTGTCATTTCTAAGCGTGTCAGCGGATAGCACAAGCCAGCTTCCACCGCTTTGTTGTATAGTTTCACTCTGCCCACAGTGGAAGACTTCGCCCCAAGGTATTGGGTCCACTCCCGCCCGTGTCGGCGTTCTAGGTATGCCCGCGAATCTTTCACAAGGAAAGCGTCTTGACGTGTTACAGGTATATCCACAGCTAAATCATACCGCCGAATCTTTCGGTGCATTGGCCGCGCACTACTTACACAATGCCTCAGCACCGTTTGGAACGCCTTGTGATTAGCAACCTTGTTTGGGTTCATATCCAGCCGGACACGCCCCCATTCGGGCTTGCGTCCATTGAGTACCGCCCCTACCCAAAAACTGTTGCCATCCTGAAATCGGATTGTGAATTGCTCCCGAAAACTTCCTATCCGAAAACTATCCCAGTGCGTTACTTCTACGGCATGAGTGATAGGGAGCTTTTCCAGCAGGTGCATGAGTTCGTCCCTGGCAGTTGGGCTAGAGATATGTAAATCTAATACGATGTTGTCGATAGATAATATAAGATTGCCTGTTTTGATAGGGTTATGATATTGTAGAAATGCTACCATCCCCTTTGTACTATTGTACTTAAAATGCCTCCTACTAGATATTGGAGGCTGGCCCCGCACCCCGCTTTGGGCTTCGCCCCAGCGGGGCGCGGGCCGCGCCTACTCAACTAACGCTTTCACGTCCTTTCGCAATATGTCCCATTTCGTAACAGTTGGAATGATGATTTTACGGGGCGGATTTACGCCGTCAGAGAAGTAGCCCTCGTTTGCGCCCACGGGTTCCAGCATATCAACATAATCCGGGAAAGCCATTCGTTTCCCCTCCGGGGATAGATTGCCGAGAGCAATCGGCGCGAGACTGTCGCGGGCGGTTCCCATAAATTGAGAATCAGGACGCTGTAAGTCAAGCCACACGCTCATTCTCTGGGCTCTGACACTCATAATAATCCCGGCAAGGGTTGAAATAGCTTCATCCCGTGTGCGTTTGTCGCTTATAGAACAGAACATACCCCACTCCGAAAACAAGAGTGCATGGAGCGGGTCAGCGTCCGTCACGCCCTCGCAAATCCGGCGTTCGTTCTCCGCCGCAAACGATGTCAAACCATCTATACAACGGTTATGGTCAAAATGCCTGGGACACCCTTTCAGATAGGTGTATTCGCTTTTGAAATCGCAGATCGTTGCCCTTGCTCCAGGGCCTTTCGCATAGCGTTTGACCCGGCCCAAGGCTATTTGCGCCGCCGTACTTTTCCCGGTCCCGCTCCGACCAATAAATACAAGGGACGGGCACCGCTGGGGGTCCCACGCTATCAGGGAAGCGGGACCCCCAAGGCCCATATTCAGCTTGTCCGCGTCATAGAATAGCGGAATCAGCATACTAGTAGTCCGTGTCCCGGCGGTCTGTGGGTGAAAGGAGCCGGTAACTGTTTAACTTTCGGTTCTGCTGGTAGCGGCAATAGGCATCATCAACAAAGGCGGTATAAACCTCGACAAAGCCTCCTGCGCTGTCCCGCACCCTGTCCACAACAAGACCGCTGTAGACACGGCCCCGGTAGACGTACTGGTCCGGAATACCTGGGAACTCCCCCGCTTGAAGTCTCTGGTTAATCTTCGTCTGGAGTGTGTGCTTGAGCAAATCCGTGTCCACCGTCTCGCGGTCCTTCTGGAGTAGGAACAGGTTCAAATTGACTGTCCCTTTTGCTACTGGAATCGTGCGGCCTGGCGAATAGATATGACTCAAGGTAGCGGGCGGGACAATCCCCAACGGTCCCACCTCACGACTAACTGAAAAAATAACCTTCGCTTGTGTGGTGTAGGTGAACTCTTCTGTTTGGGCCGCCTCCAGCTTGTCGGAGTAGTCCTGCCGCTCTCGAATCTCCTGCGCCCTGCGCTCGTTTTCGATGTTATCAGCTTTGCGTTTGTCCAGCCAAGCAACAAAAGCACAGATAGCACAGGCCGCAAAAATGAGTTGGGCGTAGTAGAGACGAACAAAATTGAACCCCACAATGATAGTCTTGATGATTAGAAAAATGAGCAGGGCAACGAGAACAACAGGTGGCAAAAATGTACCAGTCGAACGGATATAATGTCGTTCTTCCCACAATTCCGCGGTTTTATTAGACCATTTGCAAACAAACTCTTTGACTTTATCAAACATTTGGACCTCCTTTATGGGGGCGACTGGCCCAGAGTAGACCGAACCAGCCGCCCGGTTTCCTACTTCGCGGCCGTATCCTTTACGGCAATCTTACCAATAATTGATAATTGGTTCCTGTAATCTCCATAAATAACGGCACGCTCAATCTCTGTGACAACAACTTCGGTGCTCAGGGGGCGCAACTGCCCAAAGGAGGGCGGTGTGACCCCGCGAACCTTAATAGTCAGTTGCTCGCCGAAATTATCCACGCTTGGTTGGGTATACTGTGTACTGTCTTCAATAATTTGAGTTACGACCTTGCTCCCAAGCTCTGCATCTCCATCCCGCCAAACAGAGGCTTTCAAGTAAGCAAGTCGCTTGCCTACAAGAAAAGCTTTCATATCAAAGTTTTGAAATTGGTTAAGGCCCTTGAGCCCCATAAGTTTTTCCTCCTTATTTCAGTGGTGGTTTCGCTCGTTGCGTCCTGCTGTGGCAATGTAGAAAACCTCCTTTCCCCCGTCAAGCCGATAGGTCAGCTACACAATGTTTTGAACGGCGTGGCCTTTGCCGTTCCCTTATCGCAAGGAACCTCGGTTCTGCGGTCTATTATACAGAAAGTTGCTCTTTGGGGACAGAGCAAAGAAACTGCAAAGGAAACATAAAGGAAACGTATATCTTTAAGTAAATTAAAGTGTTTTATTTTTCCTTGACAAATCATATGCACCCATGTTATCCTAAATTTAAGACAGTAAGTCTGTGGTGTCACGACCAGTAAAGGTCAGAAGCTAACTTTGCGTATTGTATTGGCCTTGTGTGTCTTGGTTTCCTTTTGTATTATAAGGGCTTTTAACAAATTCTGGGGTGAATATTCATCCAATGTGTGAGATTTTTAGTGATTTACCTCTCGCCTTTATTCAACAGTTGCGTATATTTATTGCGCTTGTTAAGGAAAATTGGGACTTGTTTATGAGGCATACGCACACATTTAGGACTGAAGGGAGGATAAAAAGGCTTCGCGTTGACACGTTACATGATGCCAGGTGTACCTGGAGGTCCCAGCAAAGCTCTGAGCTTCCAGTAATAAAGCGAGGAAATCAATTTTGAGCATGAACATTCGTGATATTCAAATCGTGTCTAAACAAGGTTCTCGATTTCAGTTGTTCTGCTCTAAATCTGTCACGGGTGA
>OFFG01001720.1_pt1 | contig 12296 bp, 10 predicted proteins | sample 1521331 | NCBI WGS metagenome assembly OFFG01 (sample SAMEA3504129, study PRJEB24116) | mouse gut metagenome | biome: mouse gut; feature: mouse-associated habitat; material: faeces | place: Denmark | collected 2011 | reverse complement strand
ATTTGTCTTCCAGCCACTTTACCTCACCGCCCCGGAATTTTACTTCCGGGACAGCAATAACTGATCTGCCAATTCTTTTAACAATGCCGTTTTCTGTCTCAACTGCAAATGAAACCATCTGTTTATCCATAGAATCCATCCCCCTTTACGATCCATACACCGCTTTCCGCTCCGCTACATATCTGGCATGGATTTCCTCTTTCTCTTTCTGAAACTGTACCTGCAGCTTTTTGATCTCCGTCTCCATAAAAGCCCTCTCTGCATCAAGCAATTCCATTCTTTCTCTGTCCAGGCTGATTACCAATTTTCCTTGTTCGCACTCAACCTTAATCTGATCCCCAATCTCAAAACCCATTTCATTCAGCCACTGTCCTTTCAAAATGACGGTCGGCGTAGGCTTGTAATTACGTCCGCTCTGTGAGATAACCTTTATATTTCTGACTTTCTTTGATTTCATAGACTTGCCTCCTTAAATTGTAAATGAACATTTACTCTGGAAATAATGTACTTACCGCTCAATTCCGAAAATCAGCCCAATGGCACCACCTCCCCTCAGCGCAAAAAAATAACTGCCAATGCTTTCGCATCAGCAGCTATCGCTTTAGTTCAGTGTATTAAATTTGGTTATTTTTGCCCTCTTCCTTAATCCTGTAGTAATCATCCATACTCAGGCTCAGTTTCACATGGGTATCCGGTTTTGATTTTCGGTTGCTCAAGAAGACGACAGTCTCCACCCCCACCGTCATCGGAAACATATCCACCGCCCGCACTCTCTCCACCTCATACCCCCCGCCGCAGAGCACCTTTAAATCCCTTGCCAGCGTAGCGCTGTCACAGCTCACATACACCACCCGCTTTGGCGCCATCTTCAAAATCGTGTCAAGACACGCATTATCGCAACCCTTCCTCGGCGGGTCCACCACAATCACATCGGCAAAGATACCCTCCTTCTCATACTTCTGCGGCAGTACCTCCTCCGCTTTCCCCACAAAAAATTCCGCATTGGTAATCCCGTTGCTTACGGCGTTTTCCCTGGCGTTCTCAACCGCCTGAGGAATCACCTCCACCCCGTAGACCCTCTTTGCCTTCTCCGCCAGAAACAGGGAAATCGTTCCGATACCGCAGTACAAGTCCCAGACCGTCTCCTGCCCGGTAAGCCCTGCATAGGACAACGCCAGACTGTACAGCTTCTCCGTCTGCGCAGGGTTCACCTGATAAAAGGACACCGGCGAAATCGCATAGGTGATTCCCCTGCCTGTCCGCTCAAAATTATTATCCGCATCACAGACATGGATAGTATCCTGTATCGTCTCTTTTCCCCAAATCAGGCGTATTTCCTGGCCGAGAATCACGTTTGTCCTTTCCGTATTGATATTAAGCGACACGCTTGTCATATTGGGTATCGTCAAAAGTCTATCCAAAAGCTTCTGCTGCGCCGGCAGCTCTCTTTGTTTTCCCTTCAAATTCACCACAAGGCAGACCATAATCTCCCCGCTGCAAAAGCCCTTTCGAATCAGCACATGGCGAATCAGGCCCTTTCCTGTCGTCTCGTCATAGGCGCTCACCTTGTTTTCTTTCATATAAGCCAGAATGATTTCCAGTATTTCTTTATTTTCATTTGTTCCCAGATAGCACTGTGTGTTTGCCACAATGGAATGGGTCCTTCCCGCATAAAATCCGGTAATGGGCTCTCCCTCTCTGTTCGTCCCCACCGGGTACTGCGCCTTGTTCCGATAGTAAAAGGGCTCCTCCATTCCCACAATGGGCTCCATAATCTTATCAATCTTCTCCGACGCAAAGCCGCCAATCCGAATCAGATTGTTTCTGACCTTAGCCTGCTTGAACTCCAGCTGCTTTTCATAGCTCATGCTCTGTATCTGGCAGCCGCCGCACTGTCTGTGAAAGGTGCACTTTGGTTCCACACGAAAAGGAGAAGGTGTGAGCACCTTCTCTAATCTCCCATAAGCATAGCTTTTCTTCACCCGCGTGACACGGATTTCCGCTTTATCACCGATAATCGTATCCTTGACGAAAAAGGGGAAGCCGTCCTTTTTTCCCACTCCCTCTCCCTCGGAGGTCATATCCGTAATTTCCACCGTCAAAGTCTGATTCTTTTCGTAATCCATATCCATCCTCCGCCAAACGGTTCTTCCTGCTCCATCAACCGGACGCCAGACTCCGCCCCGTCCTACTCCATCCCCGTCTTTCGCAGGTTCGAATCGAACAGCCGGTTAAAGCCCATCCACTCTCCCTGGCTGTTTCCCTCGAGAATTTCCGTAAAGGTCTGCATCTTTGCGTCCGTATTGTCCGCAAAATTAAGGGCCACCGCTTCCATAATCGCCGGTTTTTTCGGCGAGCCGAATTCATATTCCCCGTGATGTGCCAGAATACAGTGTTTGATTTCACTGGCAAGCAGCGCCGGAAAGCCGTGTATCTGAGCAATTTTTTCCGCAACCATCTCCGTCCCTATGACGATATGGCCGAGAAACTGCCCTTCCTCCGTGTAATCATTCTGTGGGAAAAGAGAAAGCTCCCTTGTTTTCCCGATATCATGACAAATCGCCGCGGAAATAAGCAAATCCCTGTTCAGCACAGAATATGCCTTGCAATAGTAGTCGCACAGTCTTGTCACGCTTAAGGTATGCTGCAAAAGGCCGCCCACAAATCCATGATGCACGGTTTTTGCCGCGGAGGACTTTTTAAACGCCCTGATAAAATCCTCATCCCCCACGAAAAACGCCTGCAGGAGCTGGTTTAAATAGGGATTTTTCACCTTATCGATAAAGCCCAGCAGCTCTCCGTACATTTCTTCAATATCATACTTGCTTACCGGAAGATAATTGGAAGGCTCATATTCCCCCTCGCGGCACTTCCTGATTCTTTTTACATTTACCTGCAAAGCGCCCTGAAAGCTTGTGACGTCCCCGTATACTTCTATGTAATCCAGAACGTCAAATTCCGCGATTCCCGCATTGTTCGGGTCCCAGACCTTTGCGTCGATTGTTCCGGTTTTATCCTGTAAAATCAGATTTTCATAAGGCTTTCCGTTCTTGGTAACCGCAGCCTGCTTGTGCTTGCACAGATAAATGTCAAACAGTTTTTCTCCGTCTTTATAATCCTTGATATATTTCATTTTCCAAATCCTTTCTTATCCGGCCTCATATCAGGTTTCCTCTCCGGCAAAGCCGTACCGGTCTGATGCCGTTTTTTCCGGCGCTCTATCAGGGCTTCTTCCCAAGCACCGCGTTTACTTCCATTTCCATATAGTTTTCCGGCCCCTGCCGCATCAAATGAACGGCTATCGTGGTTTCCGGCTGCTCTGAAAGAAGCGCTTTCACCAAATCCTGGTAATTGGTAACTTCCGTTTCATTGATTTTTGTAATCACGTCACCGCTCTGGATTCCCGCATCCATGGCCGGTGAATCCATATCGATTTCCATAATATAAGCGCCAAGGGGAACGCCCATCTCCTCGCCTACTTCCTCCGTCACATCCACTCCGTAAACTCCGAAATAGGCAATATCCCTGTCATTGGAAAGTCTCTCCACCAGCTTTTTCAAATCGGATATTCCAATGGCGCTCACAAGGTTTTTCATATCGGAGGCATTATATGCCATATCGATAATTCCAACCACCTGCCCCCGCAGATTGATTAACACGCCGCTGGCATTGCTGCTTCCGTAAATATCCGTCGTTATATATCTGTAATTGGAATCCGGAAGCCGGATGGGATTCCCTGTAGAGGTAATATTCCCGTAGCACAGCGAGCCCTCCGTCCCTGTGGGTCTTCCCAGCGCAATCACCGGACTTCCCACAAGATTGCTGCCTGATGTTCCGAGAACCACCGTCCCCGTGTTCTCAAGGGTGCTGCTCTGCATGGCCGCCTTTGATATGGAGAGCACCGCAAGGCCGGTATTGCTGTCGCCCTTTTTAATAGAAGCCGGATATTCCTCCCCGTCCGCAAAAATCACCTTCAGAGAATCCGCGTCTTTTATGCTGCTCACATTGGCAAGAATCAAAAGCTCCTTTCCGTTATCGGCCACCACCGCGCCTGACACCGCGCCCTCGCTTTCATATTCGCTCACCAGCCAGCCCACGTCCGAGGTCACTCCCACAACCGTCACCACGGACCGCTCCGCCTCCCTTGCCAGCTCCTTCATATTGGCAAAAAGGTTCATATAATCCTCGCTGCCAAGCTCCATCTCCGAAAGAAGCTGGGCTATCTGCTCGTCCCCCAACACCGCCGGCTGCGGAGAAGGCGTGGGCGTCGGGTGCATCTGCGATTCGTCCGCAATCATGTCCTCAGGAAGCACCTCGTTTTCCTCCGTTTCCTCCACCAGAACCACGGTCTGAGGCTCTTCCTCAGGGTAAAGCCTGTTGCTGATAACAGGCTCCAGCAATAAAAACGTAAAACAGGCCACCATGCCGAATACAACCGCCATTGCCGCTGTAAGGAGCGTCCGCCGCACAAGCTTCCGCCTGTTTATGGGTCTTTGTTTGATAGTTTCTTTCATAAAATCAGTGTTGTCCTGATTTATATTCTCCTTCATCCGTAAGCTCCTTTTTACTGCTTATTATAACAAAAAAAGCTCTGAAACACGATTTTCAAAGCTTCTTTGCATCAACTAATGCCACTACGGCTGAATCATCGGCGTGACAGGATTCGAACCTGCGGCCTCTACGTCCCGAACGTAGCGCTCTACCAAGCTGAGCCACACGCCGTAACCTTACGACAATGTACATGATACAATTTTTGCGGCCAGTTGTCAATGTAATTTTTACAAAAGAATGCTACAAAAGCAGATACACCACCGTAATAATCAGCCCGATACAGAACAGCAGCAATCCGAAGGACAAACTCCTGCTGATAATTGTCCCCACCTCGGATAATTCCTCGTAAACCATGGCAAACTTATGCTCGTAATCCACATCCCGGGGCTTTTTCCTGCGAATTGTGGCGTTGCACAGGCGTTTCCATCCGTTTGCCACGCATCCCAGGGCGTGCGTGAGGGGCGTGCCCTCCTCCAGTTCGTGGGGAATTTCACTGTCTCTGTAAACCGTCTTCCTTAAGAATACCACCACAAAATCCACCAGACTGTCCAGCACTCTGCAAAGCACGCCGAATACAAAGGGCAGCGCTTTCAGCAAAATGGGACGGTAAACCACATCCTCCAGGTCCAGATACTTATACCACCGGTTTACATAAATCGTCTTTCCCTCTTTCTTTTCCACAAGCCAGAGCCTTACGATAATCAGATAAATCAACACGCCGATGCCGATGGAGATTCCTGCGCCCTTTAAATTTTCAGGGGAAAACCAGGAAGCCATGCCGTAGGCATTTGTAGAGCCCTGTAAAAATCCATAGCCCAGGTCAGCCAGAGGGTTCATAATCTGATTCGGGAAAAATCCCATCACGGGAAGAAGCGTTGCGCTGACTGTCAGCGCGGCGGCGCTGGTTTTATTCATATAGCTTCCCTTTAAGCCGTCAAACCTCTCCTGTGTCTGTGGGTTATTATTCTTCTCCACAAACAATACCACATACAGCTTCAACATATAGGCCACAGTAAGACCGCCGCTTACAAGGAAAGCCCACTCGATTCCTCTCATGGCATCCGCGCTGAAAAATCCGGCAACGGCCCCTTCGTTCAACAGTTCCACATATTCCACAATGCTTTCATGAATCAGGGTCTTACTCACATAGCCGTTCCACAGCGGCATACCGCCGATTCCCAGCGCTCCCATCAGAAAAATATAGTGAAGAAGCGGCTTTTTCCTGCCAAAGCCCTGGACCTCGTTTAAATCCAGCTTATGCACATTCATAAACACCACGCCGGCCGCCATGAACAGCGCCAGCTTAATCAGGGAATGGTTCACCATATGGAGAAAGCTTCCCCGCAGGGCAAGGGCATTTTCCTGCGCCAGAAGCCCGGACATTCCCACCCCGACCAGAATAAATCCTATCTGGGAAACGGAGGAACATGCCAGCGTCCGCTTTAAATCCACGGAAAAAAGCGCCAGCACCGCGCCCACTACCATGGTGGCGACTCCGATTAACAGTATCAGGCTGCCGAAAGCCGCATCCCCTGAGAAAATCCGGCTGGACAATATCAGGATTCCAAACATACCGGCTTTCGTCAGGATTCCCGACAAAAGCGCCGAAGCCGGAGCCGGAGCCACCGGATGAGCCTTTGGAAGCCAGATGTGCAGAGGAAACGCGCCTGCCTTTGCCCCGAAGCCGAAAAGAATGCAAAGCCCTGCCGCCCACAGTCTGCCTGTGCTTACGGTTCCGTGTCCCGACATTCCTGCCGCCAGCCCGGCTATTCCCGCGCTCTGCTCTGCTGCTCCTGCGCCCTGATTCGCAAAATTTCCGGCAGAACCTGCTATCTGCGCCGATAATCCGGTAAGCTGGTCGTACCGCAGCGTCCCCGTCATGCTGTACAAAAGGAAAATTCCCATCAGCATCACAAGCCCGCCGATTACCGCAACGGCAAGGTATGTGGCCGCCGCCCTCAGCGACTCCTTCCTTTCGTCGTGAGCCACCCAGACATAAGAGGCAAGGGACATTATCTCAAAGAAGATAAACGACGTGTAAAAATCCGCGGACAAAAACACCCCTTCCGTTGCGCCCAGCGTCAGAAGCAAAAACAGGTAGTATCTGTTCCTGTTTCTGTAATGGGCAAAATATTCTCTCGAAAACAGAGTGCTCATAAACCACATGAAGGCGGCGATTGTTCCGTAAAGCGCCCGGAAACCGTCCAGCGTGAAGAAAAGCCCCATACCGCAGATTCCCGGAAGCTCCGCAATCTCTCCGCTGCCGCCCACTGTGAGCATACCTGTGAGGATACGAATCAGAAGATACAGAAACACCCCGAACTCGATTCCCGTCACCGCATCCGCGAAATAATTCCTCATTTCCTTACTTTTTCTTCCGATGATATACCCGATAACAGCGGACAGCATGGGAAAAAACACCGCGCCTGTAAGTAAAAATTTCATTTCTATCCTCCTAGTAAACTCCCCCTGCCACATCCGTCAGAAATCTGGTGACAGGCCCGGAATAAAGACCAAAGAATATAATAAAAGCCGTAAATATGAACAGAGGAACCAACATCTTCCAGTTCGGGTCTTTTATACCCTCAAGGGACGATATCTCAAAATCCCTGCCCGGAAAAAACGCCCGTACAACAATCGTAAACATATAAATCGCCGTGAGCAGCGCGGAAACCAGAAGACATGCAATACCGCCAAAGGCCAGTCCGTTCCCACTTTCCACCGCCGCGGAGGCCAGGTTCCACTTACTGATAAAGCCCGCAAGCCCCGGCACACCCATAAGGGCAAGGGCGGACACCGTAAAGGTGCCGAACACACAGGGCATTTTATATCCCATTCCGTCAAGCTCGTGCACATACTGCCGCTCGGTCTGGTGCATAATTGCGCCGGCGCAGAAGAAAGCGGCGATTTTGATTACCGCATGGAAAATCAGATGGGTCAACGCCCCCACCATACCGAGAGGCGTCATAACCGTCACGCCGAATAAAATATAGGACAGATTGCTGATGGTGGAGTAGGCAAGCCTTCTTTTTATATGGGTCTCCTTAATTGCCCGGCTGCACCCGTAAACGATGGTGAACATGACGATTGCCATCACCACATCCTGAGCCCAGGTTCCCCGGAGGAAATCCGTGCCGAAGCTGTAAAAGGTCAGACGGATAATGGCAAAGGCGCCGGATTTCACCACCGCCACCGCATGGAGCAGGGCCGTTACCGGCGTGGGCGCAACACCGGCGTCCGGCAGCCATGAGTTAAAAGGAGAAATGGCCGCTTTCACACCGAAGCCCATAAAGGCAATCACATAAATAAGCAAAAGCACATTGGTCCTTGCGCCAATCTTTTCAGGGTCGAGCACCCCGCCTAATACAAAATCCGTGGTATTTCCGTATATGATAATAAATATCAGCCCGATAAAGGCAAAAGCCGCACCGCCTAAGGAGTAGTACAGGTATTTCCGGCTGGCAAGTATGGCTTCCCTTGTCAGCGTGTGCATCACCAGCGGCACCGTAACAAGAGTCAGCAGCTCGTAAAAGAAATACATGGTAAGCAGATTCGCCGAAAAGGAAATTCCCAGCGTAACGCTGTAGGTCATAGTATAGAACATAAAGAACACCTTTTCGTGCTCTTCCTTCGTCATATATTCAAAGGCGTACAGCGTGGCCAGCGGCCACAGGGCGGAAACCAGCCCTCCGAATACCATGCCCATCCCGTCCACGTCAAAGCTGATGGACAGATTTCCCGTAAAATTGGCCAGTGTAAATATATTTTCAGGGCGGTGAACCAGAAGGGTCCACACCAGTATGCTGTTTAAAATCACCATACCTTCCAGAAAGATTTCCATATGGCTTCGCTTTTTAAAAGGAATCAGAAGAACCAGTATGCCTGCAATCACAGGAATTAAAATAACCGCCAGTATCATAACCGTTCCTCCTTCCTAAATAATTTTCTCGATAATCCGCGACAGATATTCGGTAATCCATCCCGGGAAAAGCCCGATTGCTATGGAAAGCACCGTGAGAACCAGCACCGGCATTGTCATAAAAGGTGACGGTTCTTTCTTTTTTATCATCTGTCCCCGACCGCTTTCATAGTAGTCCGCTCCCGGGAAAAAGCCCTGAATCGTAAGGGGCAGAAGATACCCGGCTGTGAGCAGCGCGCTGATTAACAAAATTGCCGGCCCTATCCAGTCAAACCGTAAAATCCCCGAGGACAACGCGCCTGTGGCCAGATACCACTTGCTGATAAAACCTCCCGTGGGCGGAATCCCAATCAGCCCCAGCGACACAATGGTGTAGCACCACATAAGAAGCGGCATTTCCTTGCCGATTCCCCGCATCTCCTCCACCCGCGTCCTTTTCGTCATATAAATGATTGCCCCCGCACAGAGAAACAGCGCCGCCTTAATAAATCCGTGACAGAGAACGTGAAGCAGGCCGCCGGTGACGGAATCCCCGTCCATAACCGCAAAGCCGAATAAAATGTAGGATAACTGGCTGATGGTGGAATAGGCCAGACGCTTTTTCAAAACCGGCTCCCTGTAGGCAAGCATGGAACCCATAAATACGGTAAGGAGCGTCAGAACCATCCAAAAGGTCTGCACCCAGGTTCCTCTTAAGAAGGAAGCGCCGAAAATATAGTAAACCACCCGGAAAATCCCCAGAACGCCCGCCTTGACGATTACCGCCGAAAGAATTGCCGAAGCCGGCGCCGGCGCAGCCGGATGGGCCGCAGTCAGCCAGGCGTGCATGGGAAACATGCCCGCTTTCACCCCAAAGCCAATGAGCATGGCAAAGGCAATCCCCAGAAGGAGCCCGTTATACTTTGCCGCCATTTCCGCGCTGATCACACCCCCGGGGCTAAAGGTTAAGGTATTGCCGTACCTTTCAATAAAATACAGGCCGAACAATGCCGAATAAGCGCCGCTGAGGGAATAAAATAAATATTTCAGCCCTGCCATCACCGCCAGGCTCAGCGCCGCACCTACCAGGGAATAGGCAAAGCTGTAGGCACTTCCAAAGGCCGCAGAGGCCAGCAGTACGCGAACCAGCGAAATGGAGGCCGCGTCCCTCGGAGACATCCGGTACAGAGCGAATACTACCACCAGATTGGCCAATCCTACCTTCATACCCGGCAGCAGTCCCGGCAGAGGAATCATGCTCTCCAGCCAGCTGAGCGCCATTGCCAGCGCCACCAGCAGCGCATATCGCGCCAGATTTTTTCTCATCATTCCTTTTCCCTCTTACCTCACAAACGCGTCGAAATCCGGCTTCACCCCGCCCTCAATCCGAATAATCAGACGGTGCGGCAGACAGATGATGCTCTCCCCCTCCCGGGAAATCTTTCCTGTGCGGATGCAGGTGTGGTCGCCGCAGTTGGCCTCCATCACCGCCGCCTTGCCGTTAGAGATCTGGAGGATATTGTAGTTCTCCTCTCCTAGGATTACGGTCCGGTCCTCCGACAGAGCGTAGCGAGCCGTCTCCCGGCCGTCCACTGTTACCACCGCCCATACGCCTGGACCGCCGGGGCGGAGAAGCAGGTATAATATCACCGCCGCCAGCAGCAGTCCCGCTACCAGCAGCAAATCATACTTCCGTTTCCTGCTCATTTTTACGTCTCCTTGTATATTTTCCTTTTCAGCAGCACAGCCTAGTTGAAACGCTTAAAAACGACAAAGTTCAGCGGATCAGATGCGACACAGCTGTCCTGCTGCGCTTCATTTTTGCCGTTTCCTGCGTATTTCGGCGATATTGTCAAGACTGTCAAAAAAGGGGATGTTTATGGTCCGTTCCGTCTCTCGGCGGGAAGCGGTGCTGGAGGATTGGCTGCTGCTGTTTTACCTGTTTTCCGTCGCTGGTTGGGTCTGGGAGGTCTTGCTGACGGCCCTTGCCACCGGACAGTGGGTCAACCGAGGAATGCTCCGCGGACCGTGGCTGCCTGTATATGGTGCGGGAGGCATGCTGATGGCGGCACTGCTCCGGAGCCGCCGGAACCGGTGGACGGTTCCCTTTCTGGCCGCTCTGGCCGGCGGCGGGGTGGAATACGCAACTGCGCTGGCCCTGGAGCTGCGGTTCCGGCAGCGGTGGTGGGACTACACCGGACTTCCCGGCAGTCTCCAGGGCCGGGTCTGTCTGGCAAGCCTGCTGGGATTCGCACTGGCGGGTTGGGTGCTGGCATGGCTGACACCGCGGCTGGACCGACGGCTGAAGCGGCTCAACGGCGGCATCAGAACCGCTGTCTGCCGGAGCGTCAGTCTGATTTTCGCCTTGGACTGGTCGCTGTCTCTGCTGTGGCCCAACGCCGGGACGGGAATCACCTGTCCGCTGTACTTTGCCGCGCTTTGCGCACGCCAAGGCTAGGCGGAGGAGCTGGCGTGCAGAGCAGTCATCAGCTTACCATATTTCTGCGGCTGTGGCAAGGGCGGGCTTGGGAAGGCAGCGCATGAACAGAGCTTAGGGTGCCGGCAAGAAAATCAGCACCGCAAAAAAGACGGCGCAGTCTTTCGATTGCGCCGCCTTTTTGAAAATCTTTATATTCTCTGTTGGCCTTCCGTCTTGCGTCCGGTAGGCTGATTCCGCCGCGCCGCTTATTCAGCGGCTTCGCCGTCGGCCTCCGATTCCGCAGGCTCCTCAATGCCGAAGTAGCCCCAGGACTGTTTTTCCGCGTGAATCGTCGTTGTAACGCCCAGAACAGTGGCGGAATAGGAGAGCTTGCCGTTGAGATACGTAAACTCCTTCGTGTTGTCTCCGGAGGCAAGAAGCGCGGCAGATGTGCGGCTGGCGTCATTTCGGGACACCCAGGTGTACGGCTCTGCCCCGTCTGACGGCGCCTCAAAGCTGCCCGCCCAATACAAGGTCCGCGAGCGTCCGCCGTCAGAGACGAAGTAGATTTCGATGGTATTGCCGTTGATGTAAATCCCATGGTAGGAATCGCTGTCTCCGGCCTCCCGCCACTCGCCGATCAGGTCCGGCGGAACGCTTCTGTCCCGGAGTACATATTTCAGGAATTCCCCGCCGCCGATATTGGGGTCCGTCTTGGAATACAGGAACCCGCTGCCCAGAACCAGGAGAATGGACAACAGATAGGCGATCAAGGGTACTGTGCAGGATTTCCCTTTGACCGCGAAGCGAATAATAAGAATCATAAAAATAATGCAGGCAAGAAACCCCACACCGCCTGTAATGAAATACATATGGCTGCCTCCTTCTATCTTTGCCGCCGTCCGGCGCGTTTTTTTCTCTGACTTAAAATACTATGACAAACATCCTCTATGCTATACTATATTTCTTTTTTGCTCATTCGTCAATATGCGAGTTCGTATTTCTTGGGGCATATTTTGGAAATTCTGAAAAAAGCGGAGGCGCGGGCGGGGGCGCCGGACGGTATGGAGCGCCGGTTTGCAAAAGTATACTTTTACAAATTGAAAATTCGCTTGAAAAAAATTCTGGAAAACCACTTATTTTTTGTACAGCTCCGCCGATTATATGGATGTAAGCAAGATGGAGCGCCGGTTTGCAAAATCATACCTTTGCAAACCAGCCTGATGAAAGGAGCCGCACATGCTGTCGCTGCAGCTGAAATCCGGCGAGTATCTGACCATCGGCGACGATATCGCCGTCCAGGTGTTCCAGACCGGTCCATCCTTCCGGGTGTCGGTGAAAGCGCCGAGGGAGGTCCCCATTCTCCGGGGAGAAGTCCTGGAGCGCAGCGGCCAGAGGCCGGAGGGCCTCCGGGACCGGCGGGCCCAA
>OFFG01001719.1_pt1 | contig 12301 bp, 11 predicted proteins | sample 1521331 | NCBI WGS metagenome assembly OFFG01 (sample SAMEA3504129, study PRJEB24116) | mouse gut metagenome | biome: mouse gut; feature: mouse-associated habitat; material: faeces | place: Denmark | collected 2011 | reverse complement strand
GCCACCGCCCGCTGATCCCGCTTCCTCATCCCCGTCGAAACCGGTACACCCCCATTTATTCGGACTGAGCATAGCACAGTCCGAGTAGAAATACAAGTAAATTTTTTGTAACAGCTTACTTTTTCTCCGGCTCGGGGTATTCCACCTGCTGAGTGTCTACCCGGATAGAAGAAATTACCTGGGGCTTTTTGGGCTTATCATCCATCATGGAACGGGGTACTCGAGACACCGCCACAGCTGCTTCAGCATTCTTTGTGATCTTGCCAAACGCAGCATACTGCCCATCCAGATGCGGCGCGGCATCCACCATGATAAAAAACTGACTGCCAGCGCTGTCCGGGCTCATGGACCGCGCCATGGACAGCACACCCAAGGTATGCTTGAGATCATTTTTTTCAAAGCCGTTTCCGAGAAACTCGCCCCGGATAGAATAACCGGGACCTCCCATTCCGGTGCCGTCGGGGCAGCCTCCCTGGATCATGAAGCCAGGGATCACCCGATGGAAGGTCAAACCATCGTAATAGCCGCCGTTGGCCAGGGAAATGAAATTGTTCACTGTGTTGGGCGCTTTCTCCGGGTACAGCTCCCCCGTCATAATTTCGCCGTTTTCCAGCGTGATGGTAACAATGGGATTGCTCATGGTGTTATTCTCCTTCTTCTTACCGGTTATAGGATTTCATGGCGCGGTCCATATCCCGTTTGGCGTCTCGCTGGGCCATGGCATCCCGCTTGTCATAGTTCTTCTTGCCCTTGCACAAGCCAACTTCCACTTTTACCCGGGCGTTTTTGAAATATACGCTTAATGGCACCAGAGCATAACCATCCTGCTGGGCCAGCGCCTGAAGACGGTTAATCTCCCGCTTATGCATCAATAACCGCCTGGGCCGGACCGGATCCCGGTTGAAAATATTCCCGTGATCGTAGGGGCTCACGTGCATCCCATGAAGATAAATTTCCCCGTTTTTTGCAATGCAGTAGGAATCCTTCAGATTCAGCGTTCCCGCTCGGATGGACTTGACCTCTGTGCCGAACAGCTCAATCCCCGCTTCATAGCGGTCCTCCACGAAATAATCATGATGAGCCTTCCGGTTCTGGGCGGCAATTTTGACACCTTTCTTTTCCGCCATCGCAGCTCCCTCCTCCCTCCGAACACGAATTGATAATAATATAGCACATCTTTTCCTGGTTCGCAAGCGATTTTTTGTCCTATGGTCTCTCCGTTTTTATATGAACGGCCGCTTTGCCGCATGCGGCGGAGCAGCCTTCCTCTATTGACCGAGAGAAACTCCGGCAGCGCTGACGCACTGCCGGAGTTTTCTCTTCTCTTCTGCCGCAGCATGGAAGCTCAAATTCCATATCCCGCAAAAGAGCGCATCATATTACTTCACCGGTTTTTCTCTCAGAAAAACTGTCTCAGCCGTAAACGTCAAAGCCATACTGGCTGGGCGCAGGTACAGCAGCCAGCATATCGTTAATCAGGGTCTCTGCCTGACTCTCCATGCTGTCCATGGATTTTTTCATAATTGCCGTGTCATAAGCGGCGGCAAACCGCGCCTCGCTCATGCTCATGCTGAGGGCGGCAATACTGTCCATCATGGTGGTAATCTCCTTTCCTGCTTATTGCAGAAGCACAGCTCTGCTTATTCTATTGTCAGGGGAACAATCTGACCATCCTCTGTTTTCTGGAAAATCTTGGTCATATCACTGCTGAGATAATACGTCCCCTTATAGACATTGGTGGCCGTCCGCACATCCTGAAGGTACACGTTCATCTCCCGGCAGGAAATACCGTCAACCAGCACCCAGCCCTGCTGTGGGTAGACCTTGTAATCGTGCATGTCATCCCCCTCCAGCCCCAGGACGCTGGGATTCAGATTCTCAAAGAATTCCTTCTGTTCTGTCATGGCGTGGGGTTGACTCTCTTCTTCCGGTTCATCTGCGGGCTTTTCCGGCTGCACAGGGGAGAGAATTCTGCCGTCCACATAGGCGACCTGAACCGCCAATGCGTACTCCGACCACCCCACCACTACCCGAAGAATCCGGCTGCCGCCGTCCTCGGTAGTCGCCGCAGCAACCTTGCCCAGAATCACAGAACCCGCCAGAACATCTGTCTCCGGCTCCTCCAGAACTTTGTGATTCTCACTGTCAATGGTGACAAAGCCCTGCTCGCTGCCCATCAGTATTTTGATATATCGGTCTGCCAGAGCCGCAGGGTCCTCCATCTGCCGGTAGTGGTAGGTATGGGAAATATCCAGCTTTTCCGCGATAGCCTGGTCTGTGGGAGCGTCGATGGAGTACAACATCGCCTCGCCCTCGTCCAGAATGCTGTCCAGGGCAACTACGGAGTCCTCCTCGCTCTCTCCCAGATTGTATGCCTCCAGAGGGCCCTCCTCCTTCTTGCAGGCGGTCAGCAGGCACAGAGCCATCAGCGCCAACAGGAGAATTTTGGTTCGTTTTTTCATCTGAAATGCTCCTTGTTTCCTGTGGGGACGGCGCGTCCCCGGTCATATACGGCAGCCGGTTCTCACTGGCCGCGTCGGATCGTCACCTGATCATTATTGCGCAGCTCCTGGGTAAAGGGGCAGTCTCCACCATTTACCTGAAGTACCAGCGGCACGTCCAGCGTATCAAAGTCGATGCCGGAGCGGTCCAGAAGGTCCATCAGAAAATAGGGCCCGCCATCAGCCTTTCCAGGCAGCACCAGCGGCTCCCCATTGAGATAGAGAAACAGCGGACGATGGGCCGCAGGAGCCTCTTCCTGCTGCCAGGGCGCAGCTTCTTCCATTTCAGGCTCCGGCGAAGCCGGGGCGCTTACTGTGGAGATCACCTGGTCTCCGGAGCGCAGCAGTGTATCCAGCGCCGCCGGGCGGCCATTGATCAGCACACCCCCGGCATAGTCCTCTCCCAACAGCTCACCCGGCGTCCGCTGAGCGGAGGCACCAGGGACAGCGGGGGTAAACTCAATGGAATCCCCGGCGTACACCAGGGTGGAGGGTGTGGTGTCCTCGCCGTTGCGGCGAAGAATACAAGGCGCTGCGCTCTCTCCCCGGAAGGTAAGACGCTGTCCATCCACCGTAACGCTCAGCGTTCTTCCTGTACGGCCCACCAGATCCGCAGAGGTATACCCGTTCATCATCAGCAGATCCAGCACTGTCAGGGCTCCGCTGCGGAAGAGCTTGGCGGGTTTGCCGTTAAGCATGATGCGGTAGCTGTCGCTGATAAGTCCCAGCCCAGCCGACACGGCGATACCCAGCGGCGTGGCATACTCGGGATCGTTGAGCTCATACTCCCGAGAAAATGCGCTGATATCATAGTTATTGCCCGCCAGAGCCACCCGGCGCGAATCCATTCCCAGCGCTTCCGCCACCAGTTCCCGGAGCCCCAGCAGCTTGCTGCCGCCGCCGGCCAGAAACATGGCGGAGGGAGGAGCTCCATTGATGCCCGTCACACGCTGGGCAATCTCCTGCGCCAGCGCCCTGGCCGCCCCTTGAAGCGTCTCCTGAATTTCTTCTCCGGAGACACTCTGCTCCAATCCCAACACATCCCGGTAAACAACAGCGGACTCGTTGATCTGCATCTTCATCCGCTCCGCTGTAGCAAAGTCAATCAGAAAGCGGCGCATCAAGGTTTCCGTGATCTCGTCCCCGGCAGTGGTTGCCATGGTGTACCCCACCACAGCTCCATCCCGGCAGATGGCAATATCCGTAGTGCCCGCCCCGATGTCTGCCAGCACCAGATTCAGCAGCCGAAGGTCCGCCGGGATCACCGCATTCAAAGCTGCGATAGGCTCCAGCGTAAGGCTTGCCACCTCCAGCCCCGCAGCTTCCATAACGGTATACAGGCTTTCCACCACCTCGCTGGGCAGGAAAGTAGCCACTACCTCTGCTTCCAGCTGCTGGCCATTATGATCTTTCAGAGTGGCAAGAGGATAACGGTCCAGCAGATAACCGGATACGGTGTAGCCCACCAGATAGCTTCTGCGCTGGGGGTCCTGCTCATCGCTGAGGCGGCTCTCCGCGTCAGCCACCGCACCGCTCTCCAACTGGCTGATGACATCGCTGCCGATCCGCTGCACTTGCGGCAGTTCCATGGCGTAATGTCCCCGCTCTGTTCGAAGCGCCCGTCCGGCGGCGGCCACACATACCCGCGTCAACCGGCAGCCCAGCGCAGCTTCCATTCGCTCCGTAACCCGGCGGGCTACCTTTGCCACCTGCTCAATGTCCTCAATCTGTCCGTCCAGCATGGCCCGGCGGCCATGCTCCTCTTTTTCAATAGCCAGAACCTCCAGCCGCTCTTCCACTACACGGCCCGCCACGCCGATGATGCTGCGGGTACCGATGTCCAATGCGTAGATCAGCCCTTGGTCCTGCTTTTTCCACTCCTGGGGCATAGCTCTCACCTCATTCCTGCCCTGACGAAAGGATATATGGATATGGCATCCCGGTCTCACGGGACGCCATATCCACTATGTATCCGCAAATGGGGAAACGCATCAACCCCGGTCAATCAATACTTGGGACCGCCAAAGGGATTATCGTTGCGGCTGCCCAGCATCAAGGGATCAGCGGAGGTATCGCCCCAGCTGTCCGCAGTGGAATAGTGAGCGGGAGCGGGAGCGCTGCTGGTGAACCCGCCCTTGCTGCCCACCTGGAACTCGGCCATCAGCTGGTGCATGATGTTGGCCTGACTGGACAGCTCTTCGCTGGCAGCGGCACACTCCTCGCTGGTAGCGGAGTTGGTCTGCACCACGGCGGAAATCTGGTCAATGCCTTCGGTGATCTGAGAAATGGCAGTGGTCTGATTCTCCACGGCGTCAGTGACCTGATCCATCAAAGTCACCACACTGCTGGTCAGTACGGTGGTCTTCTCCAGAGATTCCGTTACCTTGCCCACTACGTCAGCACCCTCGTGGACGGCGGTGATGGAGTTTTCAATGAGGTCTTTGGTTGCCTTGGCGGCCTCGTCGGACTTGCTGGCCAAGTTGCGCACCTCGTCGGCCACAACGGCAAAGCCCTTGCCGGCGCTGCCGGCCCGGGCGGCTTCCACAGCGGCGTTCAGCGCCAGAATATTGGTCTGGAAAGCGATATTCTCAATTGTGGCAATGATCTTGCCGATCTCTTCAGAAGAGCTGGAGATATTGCTCATAGCCACGTTAAGCTGCTTGACGTAATCGTTGCTGACAGAAACCTGCTCGCCGGCCTGACCCACGCTGGTGCGGGCCTCCTCGGCGGAAGCGGCAGTCTGCTTGGAGCTGGTGGAGATGTCGTTGATCGTGGCGGCAAGCTCCTGCACAGCGCTGGCCTGCTCGGTAGCGCCCTGAGCCAGGGACTGGGAGCTGTTGGACACCTGCTCGGAACCAGCGGATACCTGGCTGGCAGACTGAGAGATATTGGTGATTACATCGCTCATGTGGGCGACAAACTGATTGACGCTGGACTGAATGGGCGCCAGATCGCCGGGGAAGGTGGCGGTCAGTTCCACATCAAAGTTGCCCTTGGCCATCTGACCGGTGGTGCTGGAGATATCCTGAATCACGCTGTGGAGAACCCGCTGGCTGGTACGCAGAGCGTCGCACATTTCGCCCAGCTCATTCTTGCCGGTGAAGCTGACGGGGATGCCCAGATTGCCCTGGCTGAAGCCCACCAGTGCGGCGCGGACCTGATTGCTGGGCTCGGCAATGCTTCTGATGATCTTGACGGCCATTATCATCACAACGACGGTGGCGACAACCATGACCGCAATAATGGCGAAAATGCCAATCGTGGAGGTGGTATTCTGCTGCTTGATGATTTCTTCCTGTCCGGCCTGGAGCTGAGAGGCCAGACTGTCACCGGCAGTGGCGGCAGCGGCCAGCTTGGGAGAGCAGCTTTCGGTAATCATGGGCACTGCGCTCTCGCGGTCGGTGCGGGCCACCTGGACAATCTTCGCAGCTTCTGTGCCCCACTCCTGCATGGTGTTGATGAAGGTATTCAAGATCGTCTTGTCATCCATGGGGAAATTATTATTGAGCTCTGTGATCACCGACTCCAGCTGGTTCATTTTGCTGGTGGCGGTATCCAGATTACTCACTTCGCCGGAAAGCACAGCGTCCCGCAAGCCCCGGGCGGCAATATTATAATCGATGCGGCACTCGGAAACCAGCTGATTGGCCTTTACATAATGATCGATAATATCCTGATAAGCAGCCTTCTGGGAGCTCATCATCACCAGAGAGGTGACAATGATAATCAAAGAGACCAGGATTGTTGTACCAAATCCTATGATTAGGTTTTTCTTAATGGACATGTTCTTGAAATTCATGGTGCGTTTCCTCCTAAATTTTCCCCGGGCCGGTATCCTCACCGGCGGGCATTTCTCGCCCGGCCAACCGGCGGCCAAGCTCTCTTTTCTGCCCCAGAGACAGCCCGGTGCGGCGGCAGAGGCTCCGCGTCAGGCATAAATCAACCCGCTTTGACATTTATGGCAGTCGGCTTATCCCAAAATATCGCCGTACTTCCCGTTTTTCACGTCGCCCACAACCCTTCCATCCACCAGGGTAATGACCCGCCGGCGCAGAATGTTCACATACTGGCTGGCGTGGGTGGCCATGACGATGGTAGTGCCGCGGGAATTGAGCTCAGTGAGCAGATGTACCAGATCCCAGATGACATCGTCATCCAGATTGGCTGTCAGCTCATCCAGCAAAAGGATGGAGGGACTGTTGATAACCGCCCGGGCCAACTCCACCCGCCGGCTCTCGCCGATAGACAGCTCCGCCGGATAGCAGGCCTCCACCCCGGGCAATCCTACAATTCCCAGCGCCTTTTTCACAGCTTCCCGCCCCTTGCGCCGCATCATACCGGCAGCGCTGGCCGCCAGCATCAGATTTTCTTCCACGGTGCGTTTCCGGACCAGCAGCCCCTGCTGGCTGACAATTCCAAAAGTCCGGCGGGCCCGGACCCGCCAGGGACCGATCAGGCGAGCCATATTGGCATTGTTGAGGCACACGGTCCCTTCGTCAGGGGCCAGCTCGCCGCTCATCAGCTTCAGCAAGGTGGTTTTCCCCGCTCCGCTGCTTCCGATGAGAAAGACAAACTCCCCTTGTTCCACCGTCAGGCTGATATCCCGCACAGCATACGTGGGACGCCGTTCCTCCATATATTGCTTCGACACATGTTCCAGACGAATTTCCGCCATTCTGCGGCGCCGCCTCCCGTTCTCCCGAGCGTACCGGTTCCGCCGGCCGGAGCCGGCGGAACACAGGGGCTCCTTACTTAGTATAAAACGAGTTTTCACCCGCCATGCGCAGACTCACCCGGCGGTCCAGTTCCACTATCTGCTCCAGCAGGCGGCGGGTTTTTCCTGCATGCTCCTGAAAAATCCGCTGCCCGTCATCCTGAGGTCCGGCGCCTTTCCGCAGGGCCGCAACCGTTTCTCTGTCCTCCGGAGCCAGCACAGTCAGCCGAAGCTTCCCACTGTGCTCCACCTCGGTCAGCTGCCGGATGGGATCCTGACGCATTGCCACCAGCATCCGGGTGGACACCTGGTCGTTGCGGTCCAGACTTTCGGCCAGCTGCCGGGTGAGATCCTGAATCTCCACCAGATAATTATACTTCTTTTTCTCCAGAACTGTCAACTCCAACCAGTCATCTTTACTCATAACTGGCCGCCTTTTCCGGGCTGGGTGCTGCTGTTTTTCTCCGCTGTGCGGAACGCGTCCCGCATATCTGCCAGCATGGGGCGCAGCCGTTCCAACTCCTGCTTGTTCCGGCCGATCTTGATCCTGCCCAGCTGATAAGTGAAATACTCATACATCCGGCTGAGCTCCTGGCTGATAGGATACTTGTGATCGAGCGTCTCATCCAGGTAATTGACAATATCCGTACACCGGTCCACGGCGGCTTCAAAGGCCGGAAAGTCCTCCTTGCCCAAGGCTATGGCTGCCATGGTTGCGCGCTTGACCAGTTCGTCGTACAGCAGCAGCAGCAGCTCGCCGGGGGTCATGGAGCCCACGGACTGCTGCTTATACTGCTGATAGCCTCTCCGATCCATATGTGACGCCGCTCCTTTCTGTCATCCGCTGCCGCCTCAGCCGCCCATCAGGCCGGCCAGAGTGGAACTCTGGGAGTTCATCTGATAGATGAGTGTTTCCAGCTTACTGAACATACTGGTGTACTTATCCACCTGGGCGCTCAGCTTATCCTGCCATTTTTCGATGTCGGTATAAATGCCGTCAATCTGGTTCTGCCAGTTGTTATTCATCAGAGTCAGGGAACTCAGGGGGGTACCGGCCTGCTGCACAAGAATGCCCTTGTTGGCGCCGGTAATGCCGGCATAGCGGTCCAGCTGGACCTTCAGTCCCTGCATGATGCCATTGGACTCCTCGCCGGAACTGGAGGCGCGGGTAAAGATATCCGCCACCGCATCGGGATCGCTTTCCAGCATCTCCCGCAGCTTGCTCTCATCCAGCGTAATCGAGGAGGACCCGTCGGAGGAAGAGTAGGTCATGGTGATTCCCATCTGCCGCAGCAGCGCCTCGTCCGTCCCGCCGGGGGCGAAGACAGAGCGCATCCGCTCATACAGCGTGGAAAGGTTGCTGTCGCTGAACAGCAGTCCCTGCTTCGCCTTTTCCTCGTAGCTCTTGATGGCGCTCTCGCTCATGCCGGCCTTGTCCTCGTCGCTGAGGGGCTCATAAGTCTTGAAAGAGCCATTGGAGCTCTGATAGGGGAGAGTCGCGTACTGTCCCCGGATCTCCGACATCATCTCATTGTAGTCGGCGATCATGCTCTTCACCGCGTCCACAATCTTATCGGAATCGGTGCTGGTCTGGAAGGAGATTTCGTCGCCGTCCTCTGCCTCGAAAGTGCTCTTGAAGTTGATGGTCAGGCCGTCAATATTGGCGCTGTTGGTAGCCCGGGTCATATCCAGGGTCTGACCGTTGACCTCCACCTGGAAGATGGCGTCCTTGCCGGCGGTATAAATACCGCCCTTCTCTACAGACGGGGCAAAGAGGGCCTTGGACGTCTCGTCCTCATACTCCACGTTCACCTTCTTGCCGTCCTTATCGGTCACAGTGATGGTATTGCTGTCCTTGTCAAAAGACGCCTTCATCCCCTGGTCGCCGATAGCGCCGTTGACATAGCTCACCAGCTCGTCTATGGTGACTTCCTTCATACTCGTCTTATCCAGCGGCAGGCCGATCTCGATTGCCTTTCCGCCAATATTCATCTTGAAGGAATCTCCGTACTCATGATCCTTGCCCAGGATATTCTCCAGCGTATCGCTGCTATCCATAGGTTCCATGGGCTTCTGGAACAGCGCCTGCGCCAGGCCCTCTCCCATCTCTATCCCATATTCCGCGCCGGTCTCCTTGCTGGTAAAGGTAAATGCCCGGGTGGTCTGAGAATAACTTACTTTTACGCCGGCATCGGAATTGTTGATATCGTTCATGATGTCGGACAGCTTGCTTTCCTTGCTGTAGTTGCCCACAGTCTTGCCGTTGATGACAAAGGCATAGAGTTGGTTGCCGTCCTCGTCCTTGAGAGGCTTGCCCTTCTCATCCTTGGCCTGGGGCAGGCCGTCCCACATCTTATCGTCCTTTATCAGCTCGCCCAAAGTCTTTCCAGTGTTAAGGTAGTTGGTGGCGGAGTTCCCAATCCCCAGCGCCTTGCCAGCGTCAGAGTTGACCACAAGGCTGGAATTCTCAGGAGCCTGAATCTTCAGCTGAAGGGACTTGACACCTTTTTCATCTGCTGTCCCCACATTGGAAACGGTAATCTTCTGGCCGAACTCCTTTTGTATCTCATCGTTGACCATGGCGGCATACGCGTCGGCATACTCTTTTTCGCTGACCTTTTTACCCTTTTGCGGATCATAGGACAGCGTGGTGTTGCCGTCCTTGTCCTTGCCCAGCGTGGGAGGCGTCAGGGTATAGGAGCCATCCCCGTTCCGCGCCACTTTCGGCAGGAAAATGGTCTTGCTTCTGCCGTCCAGGGAAATGTTCATCGCCTTGCCGGAAATCAGACTGGCCACGGTGGGGGTCTGCGTGAGCTGGGTGGAAGCGCCTACCTGGAAGGTAGCGGGCTTCTTCTCGTCGGCCTTCTCCAGATCCAGTCTCAGGGTCTCCTTCACAGAGTCGCTGGCCCCGGAGATATACACGCTGTTGCCGCCGGAGCTCTTGTCCTTGAAGGAAATCCGGCCGGAGGCGTCGGTGGAGACGTCAATGAGCTCAGAGGCGGACTTGGTCTCTCCGGTGGAGAGCGTGACCTTCGCGTCGTCCAGCTTCTCGCGGATCATGTCGCCCAGCGCTTTGGCCTTGTCCCCAGCGGACAGGTTGTTATCAATCATATCCTTGTTGGGGTCAAAAACTATGCTGACGGTCTTTCCGCCGTAGTCAAAGGTCATGGAACCGGACAGCGTGCCCATCTCCACGGTATCCGTAAATTTCACACCATCCTCAGCGGTAATGGCAAAGTCGGAGCCAATATCCAGAGAGCTCTTGGTGGTGTACCGGGCGGCGTCGGCCAGCTGCTTGACACTGTTGAGCTTCACACTGCTGTCGGTACGGCCGCTGGCAGTCACCTTGTCGGCGTACTTGCCCTGAGCGGCCACCTTGGTAGCGCTGTTGAAGAAGGAAGCGCTCATCAGGTTGGTGGAGGAGCTGTAAGAGGTGTACTTACTGGCAAAGGCGTTCATCTTGGTGATAATGCTGCGGTAGGCCTCCTGCTTCCACTCCAGCTTGGTGGATTTGTTGCTCAAGTCCTGGATCTTCTTCTGGTAGCTCTGCACCAGACCTTCGATCATACTCTCGGTATCCAGTCCGCTGGCAAGGCCGCTGATGACATTGGCACTATTATACAGGCTGCTGGTCAAATTATTTCCGCTGACGCCGTTGATGGATGCCATATTGATCTCTCCTTTATGATAAAGTAACAATGTTCTTTTTTAAAATTTACAGAAAAAGAGAATATCCCTCTGTACTTTTTTATCGTCACGTAGTATAGTAAAGTTAAGAGCCATTGAAAAGATTTTGCAGAGCGGAGGGGATATTTTGTCTGCTGTTATCACAATCACCAACCAAAAGGGCGGCGTGGGGAAAACAACCACCTCCTGCGCCCTGCTGGCCGGCCTGCACCAAATGGGCCGGCGGGTACTGGGCGTGGACCTTGACCCCCAGGGGAGCCTGGGCTTCTGCCTGGGTCTGGACATCGACAACTGCGCCACCGTCTACGACGTGATGAAGGGCGCGCGCAGTATCAAGGAGGTCGTCGTACCGTCGGAGTGCGGGGACATCCTGCCCAGCAACATCCTGCTGAGCGCGGCGGAGCTGGAGTTCAACAGGCCGGGCCGGGAATTCCTGCTGAAAAACGCCCTGGCGGAGGTCCAGGACGACTACGACTATATTATAGTAGACACGCCGCCGGCGCTGAACGTGCTGACGGTGAACGCCTACGTGGTTTCCGACGGGCTGGTCATTCCCATGGCCCCGGAGATCCTGAGCCTTCTAGGCGTGGCCCAGATCCGGGAAACCATCGACACCGTCCGCCGGTGCTACAACTCCCGGCTGAAGGTGCTGGGCATCCTGCTCAACAAGTACAACCAGCGCTTCACCCTCAACCGGGAGGTGCTGGACATGGCCGGCCAGATCGCCGCCCAGCTGGATACCTCCGTGTTCCAGGCCAAGGTCCGCACCAGCGTATCGGTGGCGGAGGCCCCCGCCCACGGGGAGAGCGTCCTGAGCTACGCCCCCGCGTCCAAGCCGGCCTCGGACTTCCGTGCCCTGATCGGCGAGATCACCCGGCAGCTGCCCGTCTGATCCCGCCTGCAAAAGACAACCGTTTAAGGAGAGATCGTGCTTATGGCCAATCCAAAGAAGAATGCCAAAAGCAGCAAGACTGCTCATGTACTGAACCTGCTGGCCCCGGGCGGGGAGAGCGAAGCCATCCGTCCCCCCGCCGTCTCCCAGGCGGAGCCTCCCGCCCCGGAAGCCGAGGGGACTGCGGAGGGAGTTCCCTCTCTGGAGAACGTCTCACCGGCGGAGGGGGCCGTCAGCGCCGTCCGTCCCCTGGCGCCTCCCATTCTGGAGGTAGCCCGCAGCAATGACGAACAGGTTTCCCTGCAGATCAAGGACGCGCTGGAAAGCGAGCTGCTGAGCGCGCTGGAGACTTCCTCCAGCGCAGACGAACCGGAAGCTGAACCAGAGTCGGAGCTTGTACCCGAGCCCGAATCGGAACCGGAATCCGAGCCTGAACCTGAGCCGGAGCTCGAACTGGAGCCTGAGCCCGAACCCGAACCCGATCCGGAACCGGACCCCGAGCCCGAA
>OFFG01001712.1_pt1 | contig 12378 bp, 14 predicted proteins | sample 1521331 | NCBI WGS metagenome assembly OFFG01 (sample SAMEA3504129, study PRJEB24116) | mouse gut metagenome | biome: mouse gut; feature: mouse-associated habitat; material: faeces | place: Denmark | collected 2011 | reverse complement strand
CCTGTCCCTGAAACGCTCATATGTTCCGGAACATCTGTTCTGTTTTGGATTATAATACAAGAACATCTGTTTGTCAACAAAAAGCGAACATATTTTTGGAATATATGTTTGCTTTTTTTTCTCATTTGTGATAAGCTTGAGATAGCAAATGAACAGGATAATGAAACGGCTTTGACAGGAGGTAAATATATGGCATCTGGAAAGATATCAGCCAAGCAGCAGGAAATACTCGATTACATCAAGGATGAGATACTGAAGAAAGGCTATCCGCCTACAGTCCGTGAAATCTGTGAGACCGTGAGCCTGAAGTCCACCTCTTCCGTCCATTCCCATCTGGAGACTCTGGAGAAGAACGGTTATATCCGCAGAGACCCTACCAAGCCAAGGGCCATCGAAATCTGTGACGACAGCTTCCAGATGATACGCACGGAGATGGTGAACCTTCCCATCATCGGCAATGTGGCGGCCGGCAGCCCGATTTTGGCTGAGGAGTGCATTGAGGATTATCTGACCTTTGACACCGGCGGCCGTGGAGACGAATACTTTGCCCTGCGGGTGCGGGGGGAGTCCATGCTGAACGCCGGCATCCTGCCTGGGGACCTTGTTGTGGTGCGCCGCCAGCAGACGGCCAGCAGCGGAGAGATTGTGGTGGCCCTTCTGGAGGATGAGGCCACGGTGAAGCGCCTGTCCCGGCGGAATGGGGAGATCTGGCTCCTGCCTGAGAATGACGATTACAGCCCCATTGACGGTACTTATGCCACGATTATGGGAAAGGTCACCGCGGTGGTGCGGTGGTATTGAGAAGGAGCTGCAGCGGCACAGGGGATGTACCCTGTGCCGCTTTTGGCTGCTTGTCAATTGGCTGGAGAATGAGGCCTTTCGTGGGAGCGGGACGGAGAAGGGGCCTGCAGAGCGCAGCGCAGCTTTTCAAGGGCCCGCTTTTCGATGCGGGACACATAGCTCCGAGAGATCCCGAAGGAGGATGCAATTTCCCGCTGGGTCAGCGGTACGGTGCCGCCCAGGCCGTAACGCAGGCGGATGATCTCCGCCTCCCGGCTGGACAGACACTCCCGAAGCAAGGTGTGGAGCCGCAGGGCGTTGTCACGGTCGTGGAGGTCCTCCAGCATAGTGTCATCCACACCCACCACGTCGATCAGCTGCAGGGCATTGCCCTCCTTGTCGTTTTCAATGGAGTCCGACAGCGAGACCTCGCCCTGGAGCTTTTTCTGACTGCGAAAGTACATCAGGATCTCATTTTCAATGCACCGTGCGGCATAGGTAGCCAGACGCGCTCCCTTGGAGGGGTCGAAGCTGGAGATCCCCTTAATAAGTCCAATAGTGCCAATGGAGATCAGGTCTTCCTGGTCGGCGCTTTGGGTGTAGTACTTTTTGGACGGATGAAGCAAAAGGAGCACACCTCTGGAAAGCCTACGGACAGAAGGCTTCCCAGAGATGTGGGAAAGAAATGGTATGCCACTATACGGTGATTTGGGACAGACAGTAAGAGCATGTTTACTGGTTTATTGTGCTGCCAAATATATGCCTGTTTGCTCTAATGAAGCCTTTAATCGCGCTGAGGACTCCCATCAAAAACTGCTGTTCAAGGGCGGTACAGCCAGACAGCATCTCTGCCAATTCAGGCTGCCAAATACTGCAACCACTCGGCTGGTTTTCATAAAGAAGTATATCTGCGGTACACCCTAGAGCCTCTGCGATATTGACAACCGCTTGCAGGCTGGCCTGCTTGATTCCATTCTCAATGTGGCTGACGTAAGGGACAGAGAGGTTTGCGCACTCTGCTAGCTCCGCTTGGGTCATTTTTCGTGCCCTGCGTATGACGCGTATCCTTTGTCCGATTCGTTTGTAATTCAGTACCATGTTTTTGCCTCGCCTTCGTTCAGATTCGGTCAAAATTTTACCAAACGTGGGAAGATAGCAAAGGCAAGTCAAAAAATATGTGAATTCTGTTGTTTCAATAACCACAGGGATACCAGTGTCCCCGTGGTTATTTCCATTTGTCTGGAAAATATTCTATACTGAGGAAAAAGTTCCGGGGGTAGTCAAACGTGAATGAAAATGAACGCAGGCAAGAAAGCATCCAACAACAAAAGGACAAGATCCGCCGCCGGTATCAGGGAACCGTCTCAGAAAAAGTTCGCATCATTCCTGTTACAGCGGCGCAACCGGATTTCGATGATGACAGTACACCCAAGAGGGTGGCGGTTTATGCGCGCGTCTCCACGGGAGATCCCCGACAGACCTCCTCTTATGAGCTGCAAAAGAACTACTACGAGGGTCAGGTGCAGAAACATCCCAATTGGACGCTTGTTTCAATCTATGCGGATGAGGGGCTGAGCGGGACAAGCATACAGAAACGGAAAGAATTCAACCGAATGATTCAAGACTGCAAAGCAGGAAAAATTGATCTGATCCTAACAAAAAGCATCTCCCGCTTCGCCCGCAACTATGTGGACTGCGGGCAGATTGTCCGAGAACTGATGGACTTGAACCCACCGGTAGGCGTACGCTTTGAAAGCGAAAATCTTTTTACATTGAAGATGCAGGGCGAGATGCAGTTGATGATGTTTTCCGGCATCGCTCAGGAGGAATCCCGGATCAAAAGCAACGCCATGAACGCCTCCATCGAAATGCGTTTCGGAAGCGGAATCTATCTTACGCCGCCGCTTCTTGGATACGACAGGGATGAAGAAGGAAACCTGGTCATAAACGAAAAAGAAGCCAAAATTGTCCGCCTCATTTTCTTCCTGTATCTCTATGGATATACCTGCCAGCAGATCGCGGACACGCTTACACAATTAGGCTGCCGGACGAAAAAGGGGAATACGGTGTGGTCTGCGGGCAGCGTCCTCCAGGTCTTGCGAAATGAGCGTCATTGCGGAGCCGTCCAGGCGAGAAAAACTTTTACGCCCAATTATCTGAATCATAGGTCCAAGAAAAATCGCGGGGATCGTCTCAGCTATTTTGCGGAAGACCATCACGAACCGATTATCACTCCAGAGGACTATTTTGCGGTACAGAAGCTGCTCAGCAACGCAAAATACGGTGGCAGAGGCATTCTGCCAGAGCTCCACACGGTAGTAGATGGTCCTATGTGCGGGTTTGTCGCTGTGAATCCGCGTTGGGCCGGATTTGACGCCGCAGACTATCAGGAGGCCTCCCTGCGCGTCTGCGAATCTTCCGCTGACTTGAAAACAATCCGCGTCGAAGCACAGCCCGGCGAGTTTGATTTGAGGGGCTTTGAGGTCGTCCGATCCCAATTCTTTCATACTGCCGGCGCACCGTGCGTTACGCTTTCCACGAAGGGAATCTGCTTCAACCGTATATGTATCCAAAAGCTCAGAGAGATCGCGTTTGTGGAATTGCTCGTTCACTCCGGTAAAAAGATGCTGGCTGTCCGGCCTGCGGAAGAAAAGGGGCGGCACAGTCTGCGCTGGGCGCGTTTGGCCGGAAACGGCGGATGGATACCCAGAACGATTTGCGGTGCGGCCTTTATCCCCACGCTATACCGGCTGTTTGGCTGGAACGCAGAGTATAAATACTGCATCAAGGGTATATGCCACAACAATTGTGAGGAGTCCGTCCTTCTGTTCTATTGGAAGGACGCTGAAATATTGATTCCTGACAAGATATTTGAAGGCATCGATCATAGATTCTTTCGCAGCGCCGCGCGTCGGGCTGTCGCCGCTTTCCCGCCGCCGTGGGCGGATTCAGCTGGAACCGTCTGGTACGCACATTGCCAGCTACAGGATTTGGCCGTCATAGACAATTGTGGAGACTGGCGGCTTATGGCCCCCGCAAAACCGCCCGCCGGAGGCGGTGAGCGGAATTTTATGGAAGCCGGTGCGGTTGCGGATGATATTCAGCGGCTTATTCCACAGATCCGGCGGGAGGATTCGACAGATGGAGGATGAGAGATACCTGCCTCCGGAGAAAGTTCCAAGCGGCATTTTTTCCGATGATGGTTTTGAGGTTATACGCAGTCAGTTTTTCTCCAGCAGTTCCGAGCCGATTCTTTCCTTTGGACGAATGAAAATGTGGGTCAACAGTGTCTGTCTGAAGAGATTTCAGGAAACAGAGTATATACAAATTCTGGTGAACCGCGGTACCAGGACGCTTACACTGCGTCCCAGCCGAGAGGATGCCAGGGACGCTCTCCCGTGGTGTTCTGCTGGCAGCAAAAAACGAAAACCCCGTCAGCTGTCCTGTCCGATATTTTTTGCGAAAATCTATGCACTTATGGAGTGGAATCTTGATTGCCGCTACCGTTTAACCGGAAAGTATTTATGTGAGAATGGAGAGCAGCTGCTGGCATTTGATTTGCGGTCTGCGGAGGCGTTTTATTACAGCGGGGATGCGGCCCGGCGATATGCGCCGTACTTTCCTGCTGATTGGCGGGAGCGGTTTGGTATGCCCGCCGCAGAGCACCGCATGGAACCGCTGATCCATGTTTTTCAGGAATATGTCATTTTTGAACTAGAAACGCCTATAGCCAAGCTGGGCACTCCGGCACCACAAGAGGCGAAAGGAGATGAGGGAATTTGGCAGACTCTGACATCAACATCAGAAAACTATACACCCTGAAAATTTGGGAGGACTACCGGCGGCTGGTACAGCCGTCAGGAACAGACGGGTTGGCGCGCATGGAAGAGCAGATCCGCCGCTTCGGCTGCGGAGAACCTGTATATGTCTGGAGCAGGCGTTTGCTGGTGGACTTTGAACGGTACGCGACCTTCCACCGCCTGGGAATTCCTTTCCGTATCAAAAATTGCTCAGCCAGAAACGGTGAGGAGGTGATCGACTGGATCTGCCGCAATCAACTTCAGCGGACAGACCTCTCCGACGCCATGAGACGCTATCTTATCGGGAGGCAATATCTTTCTCTAAAGCTGCTTGGCGCTCACTACGCAGCCTCCGGGTCATTCCACACAGGAAACCGCCGAAATTCTTCCGCTGGCACGTCCAAGTACGAACCTGTACCGATCCGGATACGGGAGATGCTTGGAAAGCTGTACCATATCCGGCAGGAGACCGTAGAGCGCTACGCCACATATGCAAAGGCAATTGATATTGTACGAGCCGCCGTGCCGGAGCTGGCAGAAGGATTGCTGTTTGGCCGGTTATGGCTGACTGTTGACCGCATCATGGAATTGCCCTATAAAACCCCGGAAGAGCTCCAAAAGCTGAACGTGCTTCTGCGCAGCGGAATCGATCCGCCGGGAGGCGGCAGCTGCCTGGATACGATACTCCCCGCAGGAATTCGGAAACCCGCGCTCTCTGATGTACCGAAAATTTCTGTCAAGGATATGCCCAGCTACGATCCGGATGCGGAGATTGCCAGTCTTACGCTGACAATCCCCGCCTGGATCAGCTCCATACGGCGGGCAAACCAGTCCGTGAATTTCAGTGCGATATCCTCCGGCGCAAGGCAGGCTGCGCGGAAAGAGCTTATCCTGCTGAAACATGAGGTGGAAGCGGTTCTCCATACGATCAAGAAGGAAGGGTAATCATGACCGACTACAGTGCGTTTGTTCCTGACGTACATTTTGAGAAAATTCCAATTAAGAATCTGGTTTCCAACCAGACATATCAGCGCAACCTGTCTATTGCCCACATCCAAAAGACCGCCGAACATTTTGATGTGCGCCAGATCAATCCGGTCAAGGTCAGCAGGCGGGATGGAATCAACTATGTATTCAACGGACAGCACACCATTGAAATCGTGGCTGCCGTGTCGGGCTCCCGGGACACGCCCGTCTGGTGTATGGTGTATGATGGGATGGATTATATGGAGGAGGCGGATACGTTTGCCAAGCAGCAGAAATTTGTAAAACCACTGATGCCGTACGAAATCTTTATGGCAAATATTGAGGCGGGTAATGACGATCAGATTTTGATCAAGAGCCTGGCTGAATCCTACCAGCTGAGGATTTCTTCCAAAAAGGGTCCGAATTGTGTGTGCGCGATTTCTGCAATAGAATCCATTTATCATCGGTATGGCCTCAACACGCTGGACCGTACGCTTCGCCTCTGTGTCGCTTCCTGGGAAGGAGAGCCAGAGTCGCTAACAGCCAATATTATCAAAGGGATTGCCCTGTTGGTTACCGCCTTCGGCGACAACCTTCGGGATGATCTGTTCCAGGAAAAAGTCGGTAAATTTTCGTCGCGGGAAATTACTCGCAGCGCGCGGGAACGTAAAATGGGATCTATGGGCTACGCGGAGGCTATGCTGGCTCTCTACAACAAAAAATCGCGATGTCCTCTGCGGTGGACGCAGCTGCATGAGCTGCAATCACAGCGCGCCGGCATTATGAGGAATACCGCAGTCGATGAAGCAGATGAATTGGAAAAAGGCATATCACCTGCGCAGATAAAGCCCAATAATTCATGAATGATCCCACTTACCAGCGGTCATCGGTTAGAGACAGCAAATCAGGAAATCCGTCGTGCTGTTTTTGAAATGGAGGGGGATGTTAACCGACGCATCATTTGTCCACACTGGTCCAGATAGTATGTAATAACTTTTTGTGAAAAGAGCTTTTTCCCAATTGAAAGTAAACGATAGCCAAAACAAAGATTTCATGCTATAATATTAAAAAATCTATTGGGAGGATTGCAAAATGTTAACAGACAAAAGAGAAATCTTGCATATAAAGAGTTACTTCTCAAAGCATGCTAATGAAGAAATTATTAGAAATCATTGAATACTGCATAGCAATCTTTAACTCCGCTGTAGGTAAAAATTTCTTAAACATGCAAAACCTTAAAATAGAATTTTTTAATTTGGAAAATGGTATCGCCGTATACGAGCGGTTTTGCAAACAATATTTTCCATCATATTTAGGAAAATATCATGACGATTATACACAAGACGGGTATATGAACTCATTCGCGGCACAAGCATTTATAAATCATGACACCTACGGAATACTGTGCTCTTTGGACACCGACGTAGACCCTAATTCCTGGTATGAAACTATTTTGCATGAAATGGTGCATATTTATTGTACAACACATGAGAGCAATGGGGATAACTTCTTTGACAAATACTGCGTAAATAAAAAGAACAATTTTAAAGATGGCACCATGGGCGCCGGGTATGAAGTATGGCGTGAATTTATTGCGTACTATTGGGGGGCTGAACTTACTCCATTTTCTACCCCACTCTCTTTAGCTCAAGTTAGAGCAGAAGTCCGTAACATAGACGAAGACGTGGATGCGAAAAATTCTGTAGCGAAAATGCTAGTATCACGAATACTTGCATTTATTTTCCGAAATCCCACAGTACGTCAGGCAAATAATGTAGCAATTGCTTATGAAATCCTTCAAAAGAATAAGATTTTTGTCTCAGACATACGGGTAAGAAGTTATAAATCGTTAATTGAGACAATTTTTGAACAACTTTCAAAAAAGGATTACTGGAGAATTTCTCCGTACTTTATTGATGAGTTGGGGGCCGCATACATCGGGATGCTCGGTTGGCGGCGTGCGGAGGGGCTGAGGAATAGATGATTTAGCGGATTATAACCGAAGAAATGTATTTTTTGTCCTCGTTGGAACTCCACAAATACGTAGAATATTAGCTTTTTCCTTTGAAATTAGTCAATATATACAAGAGCAAAAGATTCTTTTGAGCGTTTTGACCACACAGCCTAAGAACGAAGTCCACCTATACGATATAGATTGCAATCTGAGAAATGTTTTAACTCCACAAATATGAAATATTTAATCCCAGGTACTTCCGCAATACATTCAAATCGGTTATAATAAGAACATAAATGATTTGTGGAGGTGACTGTTTCATGAGTGCAGAAGAAATGGCGAAGAATCAGGTTTCATATATTTTCTCTATGCAGTGCAGAGTTGGCTGCGCAGTGGAAATACTATTGCTTTTCTGCACTACTGGGAGCTAAGAAATAACATAAATTTCAACGTAACTAGTTATGAGACGCTTCTAGAAGAATTAAAAAGTCCTTCGTCAACACTTACCGCAAAAAAGTGGATTGAAGCTACAAATGCTATTGGCCTACAGTCTAAGTAAGGGAAGAATGGAGGAACTTACGCTCATCCAGAAATTGCCTGTGCGTTTTGCGCTTGGCTTCGTCCGGAATTCCAATATTCATTAGTCCAGTCATTTTTTGCAGCACATAGGAATTGGAGGTCTGCAGAATGAACGGACAAAGGGAAATCATTGAAATCCCAGCAAGAGTTGATAGGGCAGAGGAAAGGCCAGAAAAACTGCGGGTTGCGGCATACTGCCGTGTTTCCACCAGCCAGGAAGCGCAGCAAAACAGCTACCAAGCACAAAGAGCGTACTATTTGGATATCATTGAGTCAAATCCCAACTGGATTCTCGCCGATATTTTTGCAGATGAAGGTATTAGTGGAACCTCAGTATATAGACGAGCAGAGTTCCAGCGAATGATTCGCTGGTGCAAACGAGGAAAGATTGACCTCATTTTGACCAAATCTATCTCGCGCTTTGCGCGAAACACTGAGGACTGCCTGCACTATGTACGAATGCTGAAAACATTGCGGATACCAGTCATTTTCGAAACGGAGCGGCTGGATACTTCGCAGATGGACAGCGAATTTTTCCTGGCCATGTTGGGGGCAAATTCTCAGGCTGAGAGCGAAGCCACCAGCAGCCGGGTCAAATGGGGTGTTCGTGCTGCATTTCGTGAGGGTAAAGTGCGGTACCAATACAAGCGTTGGATGGGTTATCGAAAAGGTGCGGATGGAAAGCCGGAAATCATACCGGAAGAGGCTAGGGTTATACGGCAGATCTATGACGCCTATCTGTCAGGTAAAAGCCTTCAGGACATCAAGCGCATGTTGGAAGATGAGGGCATTGTAACAAAAACTGGGTTGACGGTTTGGTCGATGGGGGCTATTCAGAACATTCTCCGAAATGAAAAATATGCAGGTGACGCATTGCTGCAGAAGACTTATACCATTGATCCCATTTCTGGTACCAGAAAGAAAAACGAAGGAGAACTCGCGCAGTATTTGGTAAAAAATTGTCATCCCGCTATTATTCCCCGCGAGACATTTGTGCTTGTTCAGGATGAGATGACCCGACGCACTACGGCGAGAACCCCGGAAAAGCTCCCAGAACCGCCGCAGGAAAAGGTGATTTACTCCAGCAAATATACATTGTCTGAAGTTTTGATTTGTGGGGCGTGCAATTCTCCATATCGCCGTTGTACATGGAAAAGGAATGGTAAAACTCGCATTGTATGGCGCTGTCAAAACCGACTCAGCAATGGAAGGAAATACTGCACCAATTCCCCAACGATTCAAGAATCTGAACTTCATCAGGCCCTGGTCGCAGCAATCAATAGAATACTCCACCAGAAGGAATATCTCCTCCAGCCCTTTGAAGCGGCAGACATAGCCGCGAGGTATCAGAATCTAGTTGAACAGCAAAAGCAAATTGATGATACTGTGATCAATCTGATTGCTCAGTATGCGGAGCGACAGGACTGGGATGGTGATATAGAACCGTTTCGTATACTTATAAACAAGAGACGAAGATTTTCACCAAGCCGCTATCCAGAACAACTCCCATTACCTCATCGCTTGGAAACATATGATGACGGCATTGCTCGCCGTGTCCTGGAAAAAGTTAAAATTATAGATGGGGAGCATCTGCTGGTAACCTTTAAAGGCGGCATTGAGATGGAGCAAATGTTCTGACATATAGAGAGAATGAGCCAAAACAATTTGGGTAAGCGAAAAGTATCGGCCCAATTGTTTTGGTTTATTCTTGATTATTCGTACCGAATACCGTATAATATAATTGAGGTGAGAACATGGAACGGCGTATCGCAAGGGTAAATATCAGCTCGGCTGGAGGAACGGCCAGCAGCGACTCCAAAACTTGTAAGATTACCTTGCCTACCACATGGGTAGAGGCACTGGGGATTACAGAGGAGCGGCGGGAGCTGAAGTTGACCTTTGATGGGACGAAAATTATGATGTCCCGCATACTCAGCGGTTCTGAGTTCGCGGAGCAGCAGCTGGCACAAGGCCATGAGGTACGCGCTTTACGTCTCTATGATCGGGATGCCCTATGCTCTACAATTTATGCGGATTTTACCGCACAGACGGTGATCGTAGAGAACCAGGCGGTTCCTACCATAAAAACCGCATTTGGAAATAATCTGCTGCCCAACTGGGAGGATTTCCAACGTTTCCTTGAAGAGCGTTGCATCCCCCGGCAACGAGCCGGACTGCGGGAGTATTTAGAAACCTTGGGATTGGATGAGTACGATCCCTTAGCCATTATTGAGAAAACCGGTGGACGTATGGCGGAGGATCAGCAGTGGCTGATTATCGAGGTGCTGAAATGATGATCCGGCTTGTGACAGATGAAAAAATTGCGGAAACCTCCTCGAAGGGAAATCAGGAGAAGTGGTATGACCAGGAAGCGGACTGTTGGTACAAGCTGGATCAGTTTGGCTATGAGGCACTGGCGGAAACCGTTGTTTCCAGTCTGCTGGAGCGGAGCAATCTTGAAACGGACACGCCCTTCACGTTTGTTCGCTATCATATGGAGCGCCTGCAAGTCCATGGCCGGGAGCGCACAGGATGTTCCAGCAGGAACTTTTTACACCCTGGTCAAGCACTCATTACGGTTAATCGCCTGTTGTCCAGCCACCTGGGAAAATCGCTAAGAGAGAAGCTGATTCGCCTTTCCAGTGACAAAAAACGGATCGCCTATCTGGCGGAAATGACAGCAGAGATGACATGCCTGGAGTTGTTTCCGCAATACCTGACCCTACTTTTTGAAGTGGATGCCCTATTTTGCAACGATGACCGACATTTAAATAATATCGCGGTTATTGAGCAAAACGGCAAATACGACTATTGCCCAATTTTTGATAATGGCGCGGGGCTTTTGTCCAACACGCAGCTGTCTCAAATGGAGTTCTCTCCGCCCGCATTGATTTCCGCGCTGCGGGCCAGACCTTTCGGCACAACGTTCACCCGGCAGATGAATACAGCCCGGAGCCTGTACGGGACACAATTGACAATACCGAAACTAACGACAAACGACATTCAAGAAGTTTTGTGGCCAATTTTGGAATATTATCCCCAACGAGACCATGGCATCATCATGGATCGTATTGAGGCTTGTATTCTTACAAGACAGAAAAAGTTATGAAATATGGAGGAATTGACATGAACAAACTTCGAAAAACACTTTTTATTTTTCTGATGCTGTCGCTGGCTCTGTTTGGCGGCTGCGCCGGGAACAGCAGCAAACTGCCGGCCGCAGATACTCCCAAAACGGAAACATCAGGTGTCGCCCCTGACCCAAGTGGGACATCTTCGGAGTCCGCGCCGCATGACCAGGAAGAAACTGATCCCATTTTCATCACTTTTGAGGGAACTGATCTGGAGGGGAACACGGTTTCCCAGGAGATTTTCTCACAGTCCAAGCTCACCATGGTCAACGTGTGGGCCACCTACTGCAACCCCTGCCTTAGCGAGATGCCGGGGCTGGGCGAGTTGGCGGCGGAGTATGACCCGGCGGAGTTCCAGCTCATCGGCATCGTCAGCGATGTGATAGAGGGCGAGGATCAGTCGCTTGTGGAAAGCCTGATTCAGGAAACCGGAGCGGATTATCTCCACCTGCTGGCCAACGACTCCATCGGTCAGGCGATTCTGTCCAGCGTGAGCGGCGTACCTACCACCTTCTTTTTTGACGGAGAGGGGGCGTATCTGGGTGGCGTTGTCGGTTCTGCAGAAAAAGAGAAGTGGGAGGAGATCATTCATGGGCTTCTGGAAGAAATGTAAAGGCTGGAGCTTGGGCGTTCTGATCGGGGCGGCGTTTCTCGGACTCGGGGCTGCTCAGGGACAGCTTGAGATGATCTGGAGAAAGGCAGTCATGATCTGCCTGGAGTGCATCGGGATTGGGTGACCTATGAAAAGACTTCGACTGACGGTACAGCTGCTGTTCACCATCGTAACGAATGGGTATGTATACGGCTTTGCAAACGGGAAAATCTACCGCGGCAGCTTAAAATATGCCTGTATTCCGGGATTGAACTGCTATTCCTGCCCCGGAGCCCTCGCCTCCTGCCCCATCGGGGCGCTCCAGGCCCTGCTGAACCAGCGGGGCTTCCAGGTCCCCTTTGCCGCCCTGGGCTTTTTCTTCCTGTTCGGCAGTCTGCTGGGACGATTTGTCTGCGGCTGGCTGTGTCCCTTTGGGCTGGTACAGGATCTTTTGCACAAAATCCCCATCTTCAAAAAGAAAAAGCGTCTGCCCTATCACCACATCCTGAAGTATGGAAAATACGCAGTGCTGATTTTGCTTGTGTGTGTCGGTTCCATGTTTTTGTTTGGGGGATT
>OFFG01001706.1_pt1 | contig 12417 bp, 17 predicted proteins | sample 1521331 | NCBI WGS metagenome assembly OFFG01 (sample SAMEA3504129, study PRJEB24116) | mouse gut metagenome | biome: mouse gut; feature: mouse-associated habitat; material: faeces | place: Denmark | collected 2011 | reverse complement strand
AGTTGGATTTGACCATATAGAAGGAGGAATTTTATCATGCGTATAGGAAATAACAGTCAGGGAATCTGGCAGCTCTTATCAAGGATGAACGGTGGCAAAACAAACATGAATACACCTTTCGCCGGGGCAAGGCGTTCCAGTGCGGGCGGGAAGAATACGCTGGAAGACCAGCTTACCGGACATAGGAAAAATTCTTATGGTGTGGAAGGGATGTGCGTTACCAACAATCCCAATGCGAGGAAGATTATCAAGGTATCTGATGAGATGAAGCAGCGCGTTTTTAACAGCGTGAAGGATGCGTATTATAAATACAATGGAATGTCCGGTGACAATGAGGCAGAGTGGGAAGAAATGGCCCAGGCAAAAAACAATTATTATAAGACATTAAAGAAGGAAGACCGGGTAGCTGCGGCATGGACTTTAGGGCAGTTGGAAATAAGCATTGGGAGGAAGGTAGCCAATGCCGTGAAAGAAAAGGTACCCGGCTGGACGCATGGCAAACCGATTCCGTCTGATGTGCTGGATGAAATCTTTGCGGATGAGAGCATCACGTCAATGGTATCTGGGAAATCTGGCATGGTGGAAGGGCTGGATATACAGGTATAATCCTTACACCCTATTCCGCAGAGGCGCATGATGCTTTGCCTCTGCGGTCTGCCCGGAGGCGAGGGCGCGGCTCTGAATGGGAAAGCAGCGAAGGGAGGGGTGGCAGGGGAAGTTAGGCAGTATATTTATCCCCAGCGTTCCTACAGATTAAGTGTTGTTTTGGAGGAACCTAAATGAATATGCTTTATGAAAAATATAAAAATTTGAAGATAGACGGTAGTTGGATTGGTTTAGAACTTGGAGGAGGAATGCCGTGTTTTTGCATACCTATTGGAGCTGAAATTATTGGTTGGGATAATGGCATACACTACTGCTTTATTGAAGGTTTTGGAGATATGGTTTTCTGTGTTAATCCAGAAACTTGTTGCGATTACTTTGTCTATCCCATTGCCCGTAATTTTTGCGATTTCTTAGGGCTGATACTCGCCACTGGTGGTACAAATACTCTGCAACAGATTATTTGGTGGGACAAGAAAATGTTTGATGATTTTGTTAATTGTCCAGAAGAACAGGAATATAAAGCTCGGCCCGAAGTAAAAAGCGTTTTGGATACAATTCGCAAAGGGATGGATGTAGCATTGATAGATACCCCGTTTGAGTATATCAAAGATTTGCAAAGCAAATTCCCTTATGAGCAAATTTCATTTACAAATGAGTATTATGATATTTTAGGAATTGAGTGCCCTAATGGAACAGTGCCAGAAGATTGAGAGAGTAACAAGATTTGGAATATATTTTCCAATAAGGTCACAGCCCGACAAGGCAGGTATCCCCTATGTTCTGACAGATTGGGGAATTAAAAACAGATTTTGGAAGAGGTATCATATGAAAAAGAACATTATTTTATGGATGGCGGCTTTGGCGGTAGTTATGCTGGCGTTTCCGTGGCTTGCGGTTACTTTCGTAAAAGGCGATGCAGGAATGGCGGTATGCTTTCTTCTGTTTTTTGCAGTCAATCCATTATATTCCGTGCTGATCGGAACATTTGTGGGAAAGGACATCCGGCACTTATGGAGCCTTCCGGTTATTTCGGCTATGCTGTTCCTTATAGGTACATGGATATTCTTTGACATGGGGGAAACGGCATTTATCCTGTATGCGGCAGTTTATCTTGCCTTGGGGATAGCGACCATGCTGATTTCCATGCTAATCAGAAAGAAAACGCAGAAGTAACCTGACAAGGTAGGGCGGGCATCCCGGTGTTCTTGCAGACTGAAAATAGGATGGTTTCATGTTTTAAGAGAGAAGGTGACATTATAAAAAAAGGCAATAAGAAAGATAAAATATCTTATTATGTTGGTTGGGGTATAGCTTATGGAACATTTGCTGGAGGAATATTTAGTGTTTTGCTTCCTGAGCATTTGTTAGTTGTACTCTGCTTGGGAATTGCTTTCGGCGCAGTGGCAGGTGTGGTTTTCGGGAAAAGAAAACTTAGTATGTAGGACCCCCAGCCTCACATTCCAAATAGGCAAGAGAGGGCGGGCAGGCATCCCCGGTTTTCCGGCAGATTGGGGGAATCAGGGAGCAGGAAGAGGATGTATCTATGAAAGAATGTATAAAGAACCGGGTACATGAATTGTACTGGAGAGATGATATAAATTGTGCGAGGACAGCAATCATCTGTTTGGGTGAATTATTTGAAACAGCTATTGAACAGCAAACACTGTGGTCTGCGGTTGGATTGCATGGTGCTGGAGGTTATAGGGCGCAATGCGGCTTAGTTGAAGGCGCACTTATGTTCATAGGGATTTATCTTCATGTGATGGGGAAAACAGAAGATGAAATTGTATCTGCCTGTTATAACTTTGCGTCTGCTTTTGAAAAAACATTTGGTTCATTAAGATGTTTTGAACTACGCCCTACGGGATTTTCAGAAAATGATCCGCCACATATGTGTGAAAATTTGACTTGTAAAGGGATTGAATTTGCGTACCAGTATATTTTGAAGGTCACAAAGAAATATCCTCAATAAGGTCACAGCCTGACAAGGCAGGGCGGGCATCCCCGGTGTTCCCGCAGATTGGGAAATTGGGGAGCAGAGAGAGGAGGTGAAAGTCAGTATGGAATTCTATTCATTACAGGAATTGCTAAAACAATATTTGGATTGGGGATTTGATTTTGCTTCCATCAGCATAGCAACACAAATACCAGAAGAAGAATTACGGCAGTTATACAGTAATGAAAATTATAGATTAAGAGATAAGGATAAAGAGAAGTATCTTATGGTATTTTTGCTACAGATTTGCTGTGAAAAACCGGACAATGATGAATATTACAAGGCATTGCTTGAGAGCCTTACACAATGCTTCAAGATACCACTGGAAGCGATAGCGAATTATATAGGAGTGGATGTTGATGGGTTATCGGGCTTTGAAAGCAGCAGTGATAAAGACAGAATTGAAAAGTGCATAGCACATCTGTTTACTACCTTTATTCGAAATCCCAGTTATTCGGTGTAGTAAAGGGAGTTATCCCTGATAAGCAATGAAGGTGATTGGGAAATGGATATAACAGGAATAGCAAAAAGCCGCCATGCGGACATCCCCAAAGCGTCATCCAAAAAGGAATGGAAGCTGTCTGATTCCCTCCGGGAGAAGATAGCCGGATACGCCAGGGAGGATGCGGCGCAGGGCATCTATATGGGGAATAAGTTCCTCGCCCTGCGGAAAAGCGAGGTCGCCAAGGTCGCCCCGGACAGGGCAGGCATCCTCGGCTTTCCGGCAGATTGGAGAATCGGGGAGCAGGGAGAGTTTCGTGAATGGTGGGGGAACTACAGGAGGGAGTTGGATGGATAACTTTTCAAAACATATAGTTCGGTTTAACGCTTTTCAAATTAAAATAATTGCTCTAATAACCATGACACTAGATCATATTGGCGCCTATCAGACATTTACATTCAGTCGAGAAATTAATGATGGGTTAAGGGTAGTTGGCCGGATTGCGGCTCCATTGTTTTTGTTTATGGTAGTGGAAGGGTTACGTTATACTCGTAGCAAACCAAAGTATATACTGCGGCTATATATAGCAGGTATAGTGATTGAGATGATAAACAGAATCCTATCAAAAGCAACAGGTGTGTTTGAGTTCGGAAATACTTTGCCTACATTTTTTTATACGGCACTATTTGTTTTTTGCATAGAGTACATTTGCAATAACTGGAGGCATATAAAATCGGTTTGCATTGGAGTCTGCGGTTTGGTTATCCCCTTTACATTTTTTGCGCTTAACGTCATTTTGCTAGAACAGGGTTATAGTGCAGCATGGTATTTTATATCATTATTTTTTCCTTCGCCATGTAATGTGGATTATTCTATTTTATTTGTGTTACTTGGTGTTGCATGGTACTTTATCAACAGCAAAATGATAAATTGCGCTGTATTTGCAGTTTTGTCATTGGCTTGTTGGGTGATACCAGGTTCCTGTTTTTTTACTATGCAGCTTGGATGGTTCAGGCCTGCATTTTTCAATGTTTTTTCTTTATTTGTCAGTACGCAATGGTGTATGTGTTTAGCAATTCCATTTATGCTTTTATACAATGGAGAAAAGGGCAGAAATTTGAAATATTTATTTTATGTCTATTATCCAATTCATGTGTATGTACTGTTTTTTATTCAATTTTTTAGATAATATGCAGTGAATAGTCATTCTCGTTTTCATACAGATAATGGGAATCGGGGAGCAGAAGGAAAACCAATAATAAACAAATGATAAAAGGGAACCGGCAGGGACAGGCTGGTTCCCTTGTTCCATATCAGTGTGGGGAGATAGCAGCAGATGTATTTGGGGAAGGGAGGTGGTATTATCCGGAAAATGAAATGCCCGGAGAGGCGGTGCAAAAAGCGGGCCTGTGACATTGGGGAGACGGGTTCCGGCTGGATTATCGTGTCGCTGAAATGTCCTAACTGCGGCAGGGTAATAAAGGTGTACTGGAAACCGAATGGAAAAAGATAAATATACATAGCAGGAAAGAATGGCAGGAAGGTATCCTGCTATTTTTACTTTTATAGATTAAAGCGTTTCTTTTATGGTCATACTAAGGTTATCAATGGTAATTTATGGAAATTCCATTGTGCGGCTTGGCAGGTCTGCCATGCCGGATAACTGAATATGTACCGAGCGAGTGGGACCGCATTGTGTCGAGTCACGAATGGCCGGAGTAAAGCTAGTGAATTATTTTAGATTTCTTACAAAGAGCTTTCTCAGGGCCATTTTTTGCCTTTTTTTCAAAGCCAGTCCCACATCTGAATGAGAGCGTTCCTAACTTTACGAAGCCGTAAAGGAAGGAACGCTTTATGTCTTTTAGGAAAATCACAGTCAAATCTGGAGACGAAGAAATCACAATGAATGTTACGGAAGAGGAATACAGGAATTACTTTAGGCCGTGGTGGCAGCAGAAAAAGCATGATCAGAGGAACCGTGAGGCAATGGAGCAGAACGGATACACGGAAGAATCTTATGAGGAATGGAAAGAGAACGATATGCGGACGGAGCTTTTTGCGGAGAGCATGGAGGAACTGGCGGAAAAGCGGATGCTGCTTGGTGTCCTACAGGATGCGATGGATTCCCTCCTGCCGGAAGAACGGGAGCTTGCCATGAAGGTGTTCGGGGAGGAAATGCAGGTCAGCGAGTTTGCAAAATCGAAGAATGAGAGCAGGACAACGGTATCTTCACGGAAGCAGAGGGTACTGGAGAAGCTGCGCCTGTTTTTTGAGGATAGGGGATTTGATGTGCATAAATGACATTATCTGACGGCATACGAAATTTTTCAGCATATTTCCGTATGTTTGTCGAACGGTTTATAAATTTCTTTCTGTTTTCCATCGTCACATTTCAAAAAAGTGTCATTACGACAGTGAAGGGGTACAAGGTTATCAGCCCCGGAAAGGAGGGAACGGAGCCTATGGAAAAATCACAGGAGCTCATCGGCATCTTACAGGCGATCAGCATTGTTGCGAAAAGCCTCGCCGCCAAGCTGATGCAGATCGAGAAGGAAGTGGAAGCCTATGAAGCCGCAAAGGCGGCGGTACAGGAAAGGAAAGCGAAAAAAGGATGGAGACGCTGATGCGTAAGAAGGTTTTTATCTGTAGCCCCTTCCGCGGCGACATGGAAGGGAATGCAAGGAAAGCGGCGGCCTATTGCCGCATGGCGTGTGAGCAGGGGTTCCTGCCTGTTGCACCGCACCTCTTATTCCCTCAGTTCTTGAATGAGGGGATAGAGGAAGAGAGGCGGCTCGGCATCTCTATGGGGATGGAGCTGCTCGCCCTGTGTGACGAGGTGTGGGTGTTCGGGGAAGCCACCGAAGGGATGGCGGCGGAGATCGCCTATGCCACAGAACAGGGAGGGAAATTGCAGAGGATGTCGGAAGTCCGTGCGGTGCTGGCAGAGAAGGCCAACGCCGGACATACGGCGGAAGTAAAAGCGCTCATCAAAGGGCGTGGGGCGGGGCGGCTGTCGGAGATTGATCCGGCAGAATATCCCGCGCTCCTTGCGGAGGCAGAGAGGCTGTGATGGGGAAGGAATGGAGCGGATGGAAGGGAACCTGCGGGATACTGCCCGCAGGCTTTTTTTGTTTTTCCATTCCAGGTTTTAAAACTGCTGTTTTCTGCGGACTGTGGCATAGGAGGTGGCGGCCAATGACGCTTGAAGAAATGAGGTTAGTAGATGTGAGGACGGTTGACCGGGATTCGCTGGTGGATGTGACGCGGGTCCATATTGATGAGGGCCTGCCGAAGGAAGAGCGGCTTAAGGAGTTTGTCCGGCAGGTGAAAAATCCGTACTGCTTCCGTGTTGGGAATGTTGTGGTCAAGAACGTGTACAGCGGTGACGGGGTATCGCTGAGGGAGCGGTTTGAGCAGTTCGCAAGAACCCTTTGAGTTCTCGGACATTGTAAGAAGTCCGCAGGACATCGCGCCATGTCATGGAAAAATCCCGGGAACCGTGGTAAGGTGGAATCCTAAAGGACTATTGCCTGTGCGGCCTCTGGTTTCTGGATTATCCGGATTGGGCACCGGATAAGGAAGAACAGGACAGGAGGATTGCAGATGGAAACGTTGAATTCTAAAACATATCATGCAGCCGTGTACCTGCGGCTGTCCAGGGAGGACGGTGACGTTGCGGAGGGCAGCAGGGCTCTCAGCAACAGCATCTCCAACCAGAAAGAGCTGGTCATGGACTATCTGAGGTCCCACGCCGAGATCCAGGTCTATTCCGTTTATACGGATGACGGATGGAGCGGCGTTGATTTTCAAAGGCCGGAATTCCAGAGGATGTTGAGCGATATCCGGGAAGGTTCTGTTGACTGCGTGGTCGTAAAGGACCTGTCCCGGTTCGGCAGGAACTATATTGAGTCCGGGAGGTACATTGAGAAGATTTTCCCCATGCTGGGGGTGCGGTTCATTGCTGTCAATGACGGTTACGACAGCCTGGACGGGCAGTATGGGAATGACATGGTCATCCCGTTCAAGAACCTCATCAATGATGCGTACTGCCGGGATATTTCCGTGAAGATACGGAGCCATATGGAGGTCAAGAGGAAGAACGGGGAGTATATCGGGGCTTTTGCCGCCTATGGGTATCTGAAGGACCCGGAGGATAAGAACCATCTGGTGGTTGATGGATATGCGGCGGATGTGGTGCGGGATATCTTCGCCATGAAGCTGGCCGGGTGCAGCTTGAAAGCGATTGCGGACAGACTGAACCGGGACGGCATACTGTCCCCGCTGCAGTATAAGAAGAGCATCGGTATCCGGCTGGAGAGTTCCTTCCAGAAAGACATGGAGCCGAAGTGGAGTTACAATGCGGTTCTGCGGATTTTGAAAAATGAGGTGTATGTCGGCACGGTTGTCCAGGGGAAATGTACCACGCCGAATTACAAGGTCAAGAAGCGTGTGTATAAGGACGAGAGCGAGTGGGTACGTGTGGGGGATGCCCATGAGGCGATTGTGGGCAGGAGCGAGTTTGAATTGGTGCAGTCGCTGCTTGCGAGGGATACAAGGGTGTCCCCGAAAAAGGGGAAGGTCTTCCCACTGGCCGGGATGGTGTTCTGTGGGGGCTGTGGGGAGCCGATGGTCCGCAAGACGGTCCCTTCCGAGGATAAGAGGTATGTGTATTATGTCTGTTCCGGGCATAAGAATGACAGGGCTTCCTGCTCATCCCATAGTTTTTCCGCAAAGAAGCTGGAGGAGAGCGTGCTGGCGCTGGTACAGACTTTTATCGGGAAGGTGTTGATGCTGTCGGAGGCGGCAGATATTGTCAGCCGGGCATCAGGGATGGCGCCGGACGTGGGGAAGATTGAAAGCCGGATTGCGAAGCTGAGGGAAGAGGCGGAGGACTGCGGCAGGAGGCGGAAGAACCTGTATGAGGATTTCAAGGATGGCATCCTCACCAAAGAAGAGTATGCCATGCTCCGGGAGCAGTACCAGAAGCAGGCAGATGGGATCCAGGCTGCCATTGCATCCCTGGAAAAGGAGAGGGACAGCATCCAGACGGGGCAGACGGCCGGGCAGGAATGGGTTGATGCCCTGAAAGGCTACAAGGGCGTGGAGACGCTTGACCGGAGGCTGGCGGCATTCCTCATTGACCGGATCGAGGTCATGGATTCGGATACCCTGCAGGTGTCCTACCGGTTTGAGAAGGAAGCAGCGGAGATGGAGCGCTTTGTGATGATGTATAGGAAGGAGGCGGTCTGACATGGCAAGGAAGAGCAGGAAAGAAATTGCAAGGGCAGTGGCGGCATCCGCTCCTGCAGCAGGCATGAAGGTCTACAGGACTGCCGTGTATGTCCGGCTTTCCAGGGAGGACGGAAGGAAGATAGAAAGCGACACGGTGGAGAACCAGAAGGAGCTGCTGGAGGGATATGTGGACAGGGAGCCGTCTCTGGAGCTGGCGGGCATGTATGTTGACCGGCATGTGACTGGCACGAAGTTTGACCGCCCGGAGTTCAACCGGATGATTTCTGATATGAAGGCTGGGATGATCGACTGCATCGTGGTCAAGGATTTATCGAGGCTTGGCAGGAATTACCTGGAGGCAGGGGATTATATTGAAAAGATTTTCCCGTTCTTCGGGGTGCGGTTCATTGCGGTGACGGATGGCTATGACAGCCTTATATCCGGCACGGCGGAGGACGGACTGGTGGTGCCGCTTAAGAATCTGATCAATGAAGCGTATGCGAAGGATATCTCAAAGAAGATATGCTCCACTTTTGACGGGCTGTTTGAGAAGGGGGTCTATCTGGCTACAACGGCGGCATATGGGTACAGGAAGGACCTGGAGGACAGCCACAGCCTTCTGGTGGATGAAAATGTGAGGGATGTAGTGGTCAGGATTTTTAAGGAGCGGCTGGCGGGGAAGAGCCTGGCGCAGATCGCAAGGGGGCTGAACGCAGACGGCATCATGGCCCCCAGCGTGTACTGGCAGAGCATTGGCGTGATACACAAGGAGAAATATAGGAACCTGTGGGAAGGGAAGCAGGTGAGGCGCATCCTGGAGAATGTGGTCTATACCGGGGATGTGGAGATATCCAAGACCTACAGGGCATATTACAGGGGCATCACGAGAGCGGTATCAAGGGATAAAGGGGAGCGTTTCTATGTGGAAGGGCACCATGAGGCGATCATTGACCATGAGACTTTTGACAGGGTGCAGGAACTGATGCAGGAGACGAAGGCCGGTTATGAGGCGGCGCGGCAGAACCTTGGCGGGGAGCGGAACAAGAGGGAGGATAAGCTGCAGGGGCTCCTCTATTGCGGGCACTGCGGGAATAAGATGAACCTGTACCGGAAGACGGTGAAGCTGGTGAACGGTTACGGACACTACAGCACTTATGTATGCAGGCGTGCAGCTACTTATGGAGAGGCTGACCCGCCGAAGAATGTCAAGGCGGAGGCCATGGAAATGATTGTGATGGAGCTGCTGAAAGCGCATATGGCGGTGTATGTGGATGCAAGGGAGCGGATGCGGATGTTGAACCAGAAGCCGGAGGCGGCAGAGAAGAGGTCTGCATTGAAGAAAGAGCTTTCCGGGAAGAAAGCCCGCAGGGAGAAGATTGGCGGTTTCATCCAGGCTTTGTATACGGATTTTGCTGACGGTGTTTTTTCCGAGGAGGAGTATCTGGAAATGAAGGCCGGGTATGTTTCTGAACTGGAGGCGCTGGACGGGGAGATGGCAAGGCTGAAAGAGGAGATGGAAGGGCTTGCTCTGGATTATGCCGGGAATGGGGAAATGGCGGCGGCCTTTGGGAAGTACCTGGGGGCGGAGGAGCTGACAAAGGAGATGGCGCAGACATTCATAAGGAAGATTGTCTGCTATGGCAGTGACCGGTTTGAGGTGGAGTACACTTTTGCAGGGGAACTGGCGGAGCTGGTGGAAAAGGGAGGAGATGGTGCGGCATGAGGGAGAAGACAGCGGCGTTGTCGGTGGGGTATACCATATGTGCTTATATGAGGCTTTCCAATGAGGACAGGGATGTTTTTGGGAGGAAGGTGGAGAGCGGGAGCATTACTTCACAGCGCAGGCTGATCATGGATTTTATAGACAGACAGCCGGAGTTTGCAGGATGCCGTGTCATTGAGCGGTGTGATGACGGGCTTTCGGGCAGATATTTTGATACCAGGCCGCAGTTTACGGATATGATCAATCTGGCGAAGCAGGGGAAGGTGGACTGCATCATCGTGAAGGACTGCTCCAGGTTCGGGCGTGATTATGTGGAATTGGGGGATTATCTGGAGCAGCTGTTCCCTTTCCTGGGGGTGAGGTTCATTTCTGTCAATGACCATTACGATAGTGAGAGGGATGAGGGCGGGCTGGACATTGCTTTCAAGAACCTTGTCTATGATATTTATTCCAGGGACCTGTCAAAGAAGGTCAGGCAGGCGAGGGAGCGGCTGGCCGTGCAGGGGAAGTACACGGCGGGGCAGACGCTTTACGGGTACAGGAAGAAAAAGGAAGATAAACACAAGCTGGAGCCTGATCCGGAAACGGCCCCGGTTGTCCGGGAGATATTTGACATGAGGCTGGCTGGCATGGGGCTCTCTGACATTGCAAGGAATCTGAATGACCGGGGCATCGGGTGTCCGACCGTGTTCCTGCATGGGAAGGGGGAAGTTGTGAACCGGAAGGGCGGGTTTGAGATGATGTGTTGGACGGGCGGCGTCATTAACGGTGTTCTCCAGAATGAGATTTACACGGGGGCTGTTGTTTCCCTGAAAAGCACGATGGACAGCAGGAAGGGGAAGCTGGTGGCGCGGCCGAAGGATGAATGGGTGCGTGTGGACGGGATGCATGAGGCGATTGTCTCTAAGGAGGAGTTCAGGCGGGTGCAGGAGATGGTGGGCGCCCAGAAGCCGACATCAGGGAAGCGGAAGATGCGCTATGCCTGCGGGGTGTGCGGGAAGCGGCTGACCAGGAGGAACGGGACGGATCTTTACTGCAACCGGGGGTATATGGTGAGGGACTGTGAGTGCCGGCAGGTGGTAATGAAGGAGCCAGAGGCGGATGCAATCGTGCTGGGGGAATTGAAGAGGAAACTGCGGCGGGTTCTGGATGAGGAAGAGCTGAGGCTGGAGAAGCGGGCGGATGTGCTGGCAGCCGGGAGCAGGGTGGAGAGCCTGAGGAATGCGCTGGAGGCGGCGAAGAAGGCGAAGCAGAAGTTGTTTGAGAAGCTGGCGGACAGGGAGATTGAGCGGGCGGTGTTCGTGGAGAGGAAGAAGGTGTATGATGCGGAGATTGCGGGGCTGGAACAGGAGATTTCGGATGCTGGGCTGGCGGAGAGGATTGACAGGGATGCGGATGGGGAGGCACGGGAACGGGCGGATGTGGCGAGGTCTTTTCTGGATGTGGGGGAGATGACTGAGGAGATTTGGGAGAGGTTCGTGAAAGCGGCTTGCGTGTATCCGGATGGGAGGATTGAGATTCGGTGGAATTTTGGGGATGAAATGGGATAGATGGCAGACGAAAAGCCGGAAAGGGGCGTATCCTCTTTTCGGCTTTTTGTTTTCAGTGTTTCAATTCATCTGCAAAGGTATTTTCATAATCCTGGAGCTGGTGGTATACGGCATCCACATAAGCTGTCGTGCCCTCTACCCGGTAAAGCATAAGGTAGCGGTGCCGCATGAAGTGGATGGCGCGGTATCCGTTCTTTTTCAGCTGTGGGTGGGCACAGAATTTTAGGCTGCCGGCAACTTTTGAAAGCTGCTCCCGTGTTTCCAGGGCATCCTGCCATACGTTGTAAGCAGCCTGATCATTGAGCAGGGTGTACTGCAGGTAATCGATATAGTCGTTCAGTTGGGACAGCGCTTTCGGTGAGATGATCACATCAAATGAATCCATGCTGTTTCCCCATCCTTTTCAATGCGTCTTCCATATTGAGCCCCTGTCCGGCGGAAATCTGCTGGCGTGATTCGGCAAGGTCAGAAAGGATCTGCTCCTGGCTGACTGGGACAAATGGGTTTGCGGGTTTCCTGGAAGTGAACAGTTTCTGCGTGAATTCCATGACCTTGATTCTTGCGTCCTCCGGCATGGCCTCCAGCATGGAAACGGTTGCGTCTAAAGTGCTCATGGGAAAGCCTCCTCTCATGATTGGAATCTGTAGGAAAAGTGTTTCTTCCTATGAGTAAATTATACATGAAAAGGGGGCTGAATTCAATATATGGAGGAAAGGATTTTACGGAGAGGCTGGTCGGGAAAATATTTTGTAAAATTTGTTAGTGTATAGTTGACAGAATCGGGCGGTTCCGGCTCCGGCAAGACCCGGTTCTGGCTCAAGCCCAACCTGATGCAGATCCATAGCTCGTATGTGGTTACTGATCCGAA